>Ga0181612_178693_pt1 | contig 28221 bp, 10 predicted proteins | sample HoacroProtozoa21_FD_119630 | JGI IMG/M metagenome (GOLD analysis project Ga0181612, IMG submission 119630) | Hoatzin crop microbial communities from Cojedes, Venezuel. Combined Assembly of Gp0051906, Gp0051904, Gp0051908 | reverse complement strand
GGTATAGGCTAGATGTAAGGAAGAAATTCTTTACAATGAGGGTGGTGAAACACTGGAACGGGTTGCCCAGAGAGGTAGTGGAGGCCCCATCCCTGGAAACATTCGCGACCAGGTTGGACAGGGCTCTGAGCAACCTGATCTAGTTAGCGGTGTCCCTGCTCGCTGTGGGGGGGTTGGACTAGATGACCTCTAGGGGTCCCTTCCAACCCAAAACTTTCTGTGATTCTATGATATGCATGCACACTGTTCACAGTTTAGGTGGGTAATTGGACAATTTGTCTGCTACTGACTTGTTCTGAAATATGATCTTCACAGACTAATGCAATCTTTGTGATCTGTCTGTGGAATTGCAAGAGTGTGTGAACAGATGAGGAAGACGGGAAGACAAAAGTACATATTGTGTAAAACAAATAATTACTACCTTTTTTTGTTGTCTTACAAATAGTGTAGCAAAACTCACTTCCAAGGGAAGTAAGGCACTTCTGTGGCCTTGAGGTTTGTTCAGTGATATGAAGTATTACTCTTTTCTTTCAGTTGCATAATGAATTAAAAGACAAGGTTATAAAAATCAAAGATGTAAAGCTTTAATTTTTACAAACCTCAGGCTGGGTCCTTAAGATCTATCTCTTGTGACTTTAAGGGCTAACAAATTGTTTGTAGAAGTTTGCTCAATCCTAAAATACTGTTCACTGAAGCCAGATAGCCTTGTGTCAGAAGTTATACTGAAACTGGTTTTAATCTAGAATCTGCAGTAGGACTGTTCCCAAAAGCTACTATTACCCAAGAAGTAGTGGTTACTTCTAAATGATCTCATGATTTTAATGGTGTATATAAGTGTGCTTCTAAAAAGTACTTTTAGAAAAGACATATTTGCAACAAGCATGTAAAATGAGCTACTAGGCTTTTTTGTCCAAGAGCTTTTGCCAAGCACTGCACTTAGGGGGCTAAGTCTTCATTGCTTCTTTGGGTTTCAGTGGTATTGAAGGCTATGCTGTGCACCAGTTTTGAAAGCGAAAACTAATTAAGGCCAGATGTAAAAGAAGAATCATAATCAATTGCCAAGTTTAGATAAAGAGATGATTCATTTGGCTGCTTGCACTAGCCAACTGGAAGAAGCTCCCTTCACTTCTGGGGGGTGAAAGTGTGTAAGTCATGTAGTTAATTGGGGGAGACATCAATTACCTAATGCTTTCCGCTGAGGTTGGTTGTTTTGCACACTTAGATCTTAACACAAAGATTTTAACATACCTCTTGAGAGGCAGAGTGTCCTACCGTTGACAGCATTCACTTAAGCAATTCACTAGCAAGACAGTGTGACCTTTGAGTATTGCAATCTGTCATCTAGTTATATGCTGTTCGCTATCTTTCTAGTTTTGACAACAAGGTTTTTAAAGCCTGTATTTGAGCAAAAAAGCTCTTCTGAAACCCTATGCATTTTATACCTGAATCTCTGCTCTGGCTCTCTGATTTGCTATTTGTACCATACTGAGGCTCAGCAACTGCAGGAAACTTCAGGCCTGAGGAAACAGCCACATTTAAAAACTTATTCATACTTAAATTTGTAACAGGAAAATTCAATCAGGGGGGCTGTCTATTACTTCAGTTACCTTTGCATTAGATAGTGAGCTACATGTCCCTGCTATTGTCTCACTTGTTATTAATTGTCTTGCTCAGCTTGGTCTCTAGCCATATTTCTGGAAGATAGACAGCCTAATTTGATCTTTCTGAATCTAACCATATCACTGTCTATGATCCTAAAATGAAATTCTTGGCTATCCTATGCTTATTCTCAATTTGGTGTACTGTTACAGTTCCAAGGCTTTCTAATGTTGCTGATTAGCTGGACAATGAATGAAAAGTATAATGAAGCTTGAACTTAAATTCATAAATTCCTCAGCACAAAATGTGAAACGCTATTAAAAGAACAGCTATGAACGTTATTCTAGATATGACATTACTGAAGTTTTTTAGCTCAAGTGCAGTGTTTTAGAAACCTTCTGAACTAGAAGAGTTACCATGCTTAGAGGTGGCTTGAATTCTGAAAAATTCATGCCTCTGGAAATACAGTGTATGGAATATAACCAATTGCTTTGTGGACTGTTGCTTTGTTTCCTATAGTGAGGGAATAGGATGGGTGTATAGTACCAGCTACACTTTCACTGTAAAACTTTCACAAAATTGCTGTTGGATATGTTATTCCCACTCCTGTCCTGTCATATTGCGCAAGTACAGTATGCTACCAATGAGAAGAATAACATCAATTACCTAACTCATTAGTGTTATCTAGCTCCTACCTTAAATTTAACAGCTTCCCTGGTCATTTATGTAAGGTACTTTTGAGATTTTAGAAAATTTTTTAATTTCTAGCACAAGCTGTTTTGGCAGTCGCTTTCCAGTTTGAGCATGCAAGCCTCCATTAAGGCTTTTCCTTAGGCAAACTTTAAATGTGGTGGGAGGAGTAGGAAGACTCATCCACCAGTCAGTTGTCTACCACGGGTTGTATTTTGTTTGAGAGCGCTTATGGTGACTGCTTATACACCTTTTTAATGATAAAGTTACTTTATTCCTACTTTTCCTTCAGGGGAATAGAATCAAATGTGCTTAATTTTGGGGCAGAAAACTGGCAAAAGTTTATGTAGTTAATACTCCTTCCAGCAGAATATGAATTGGAACATATTTGGTTTAATCTCTTTGGCTGGCAGCTTCAAACAAGTAAAATGTTTCAAATGCTTACATGTTGAGCACCTGCCTCTCCTCAGGAGCCCTGATGATCCCTGCCTTTAGTATAGTTGCTCAGATCCTGACATATCTTGGCTACCAGACAATTTGTTTTCTGTTTTTTTTTTTGTGTGGGTTTTTTTTTTTTTTTTAGCCCATTATGTGTAACGAATCTGCAGCATAGAGCCTGCATTAGCTCTTAGAGCTGCCTCCTCCTTTTTCTTTGCATATAACCATCTTGCTTTTGGACTTACAGGTGAGTGAAGCAAGTTTAAGTAGTACAATGTGGAAAATAGCCATTAGTAGCTGATGGACTTTCGCTTCCTTAGAAACATCTTTTTGTTTCTCTTGAGGGTAGCACTGCTGAGGAGAGAGACCTAAAACATTTAACATAGCGGACTTGTCAGTGACAGGCGCTCGGATTATTAGCAATTAGTTTATAGTGGAGAAGGAAAGAGGAAAGTTTGTATTTAAATTACCATTCATAATTTGCTACACTGTGGTTTTTTTTTCTTCAGGTACAGAAACATCTGTTGCTTTAACAGAGGTCTCAACAGACAGTTATTTGAGGTAATCAAGATGTACTTGAGTTCGTAGGCATTTGGAATATGACTCGGAATAACCAGAATGAACATATAGGTCTGGTATAACTTAAATACCAAGCTGGGAAATACTATGCTTACACTGAGTATAATGCCTGTATTGGCAAATCTAGTTCTTCTTAATATTTTGCATAGCTTGCTATTTCTGTATTTTTCATCAAGCATCTTGTTACTGAAAGGTTAATAGATAGCTACAGTAATCAAGGAAAGTGTAGCTATAAGCACAGAGCTGTTTACTTATGGTGGTGGTATCTGCTTCTCAAGCTAAGGGCTGAAGTGTTTGACATTAGCTTTAACGTGCTAAAGCTGCCTCTTAGGAAACTTTGCTAGAGTACTACATAATATTAGTTTATGTTTATACAAGTACCAAGTGTTAGGGATCAGTTCATACTGACAGTCCATGTCCAGTCCAGATTTCACTAGGATAGTTAACTGAATGTAAGCACTAAAGGTGGGAAATCAGGCTTATTTTTTTCAAGCACTGTATAACTGAGGATTCTGAGTGAAAGCCAGGATTTGTATCCCAGTCTAGATGAAGGGTTTACCTGGGACCAGTGATAAGTTTCCAGACAATAACTCACAATGGGAAGTGAAGTGAATATGTTTGCCAGTGAACACAGAAATAGCTACCACGTGCAGCAGCAGCTCAGCTAGCTTCAGAGTCTGTAATTGATTGTCTGTTCTAGAGAAAGTGGTATGACTCTAGTAACTACTGTTAAACTCTTGCAGAATTTGATGATCTTTTGACCAAATGTTCACAAACACCTAATTTGAAAACAATGTATCACTATTAAATGTGCAAGCAGGGCAGAAGAAACTGTATTAAATATGTAGTAGCTTTGTGCTGCTGTGTTTTTATTGTTATTCTTTACCTCCAGTTGAAGTATATCTTTGTCAGAAATTTGTCTATGTTGTGCTCTTCCTTTTATACCCTAGTTGTGGAAAATAGAAGTCAAAGCCTGAAGTGAATATTGGATGTTCTGTCACATGTGATCACGTATTTGTTTATCACATACTGAACATCAAGAGCATTAAAATATTGTGCTATTGCACCATTTCATTTTCTCAGCAAATGAGCTGAATAAAACAGAAATTTAACTGCTCAAATATGTCTTTTCCTTTAAACTACATGCTATAAATTTTCACTATGACCTTGTACCTTGGCATACTGCATGCTCAGGTGAAGAGTGGGAGTACAGTTGCTGTGGGGGAAAAAAAAACAAGTTAAATTTGGAAGCAAATAAGGCAAGCCTAATCTGAGTAATGTTCTGCTTAACTTAAATGCAACAGGTTTCAGAGAGTCTAGGTAAAACATTAAGTGGAACATAGAAGTTAAATTTGTAGCCGAGACAGTGTGTTGTGGCATTACTGCATGGTGTACTGCACCAAGGGGTATTTTCCCCAGCCTTGTCACATGTAATGAGAGCTTTGGGTGGACGCGTGAGTTCTTTTCTGGGCAGATGCCTTTGAAACCACCAAGGTAATGTGAATTGAACTCTGTTTGTGAGTAGGTTTTAAACTGGCACCTGGCTTCCTCCGCTTCGGGGCGCACAGCAGCTGCTGCCGGCACTGGCTGGTGCTGTGCCACTGGCACATAGCTCTGCTCTGCTGAGACATGCTCGCGGAGCGGCTTGGAGCCGTGCCCACGGGCTGCCTTGCTGCTGTGGGTTCACAGCACGTTTGGCTGGCTTGCAGCTAGGGTCTGGCCTCACAAGTGTGAAACCCGCAAAACTTCAGTCATTTCAGTTGTGAAGAATAGATGCGAATTGGTGAACCATCCCATAAAGGTGCTGCTTGATGGTTTTAATTCAGTATTTTTTTAGAAATAAATAGGAATGCAATGTTTTACTATTAAGCTTTCCAAATATTTCTGCAGCTCAATCCCTTCACCTTTGTGGGGTGTGCACAGAATGCAGTTGTTCATTTGCTCCTGTGCAAGTATAGGAGCGTCATTAGGGATGTTGGTCTCTTCAGGTTCCGTCTGAAAATAATGGGCTCCTTCTGACACTGATTTACACAAGACTTTGTGCTACACATTCAGAGTGTGTAAGTTGCACTGATTTGCTAAATCAGTCCCTGGAGGGGACTTTCTGTCCCTTGCTTACAGAAAGACAATAAGGTTAACTGTTTTGTGGACTCTTGTGATTCATGACTTTCCAATACAACTTTGAGTTGAAGATGTCTTTCATCTTGCCCAATGTAATACTAGCAAGTTATCTGACGGTTATTTGGGGAAAGAACTGCATTGAGTGTAACTCATTTGGTGGTTCTGACTTATTGCTGAAGCCTTCAGCAATCCACTTCCGCTTTTGTATGTACCGGCTCACTAACATGTATCCCCTGACATTGTTTTACTATTAATTGCCTATAGATAAGATCAGGTATTCTTCTCTCAGTGGTTACATATTGGCATCATGCTGTTTAATGGTTGAAATTAAGGCAGTCAACTGACAAATTCCTATTTTTGTGGGAAGAAATCTGTCAGAATCTTAAAAGATAGATAAAAAGTCCCAGTTTCCATATTAAGGTGGTAGGTGGCTTATTTACTGAAGTGTAGGTAGGAGCAAAGTCACTACAAATTACTCGAAAGAGATTTTTTTTGTTTGTTTGTTTTCTTTTAGTAGAAGACCACAGGAACAATGAAGAACTGAGTACAGATGGCATAAGGCTGACAGTAGTCACTCATCCGTACAGCCTGCCTGAAATGCAAAATTACTTTTAACAATGGGTACCTGCACTGTATATCTAACAGTGTCTGGTTTAGAATTCTGTGAGGAGTCAGAGGTTTTGCTTGGACATCACAACCTTCTCATCCATACAGGGTTCACCTGCAGCTCACTATATTTGGACTGATTTCCTTGAATATCTGTTCAGCTCTAAATATCTCCAAATGCAGTGGCCAACTCTGCTTAGCCCAGGTTCATGTTCGGCCTTAATCTTTGTGACCAAGTTAAATAAACTAAAACCAGAAAAGGTAGTTTGTTCATGCTTGACAGAGCATTGGAGTTTTTCAAGGATTTGTTAGTGACAGATTCAACTAGGAGGGCAGAAGTTTTGACAGAACTTCTCCGGTTGTAAGTAATGCAAGCCTGATTTTGTGTAGCTGCCCATTCTATAAACCACTTCTTGTTTGTGCAGTTCACTGCATAGAAGACCTCTCTGCCTTCCTCAGTTCCTGTTTTTCCTTGTTAGTTACCTGATGCACTAGAAGACAGTATTAGGAATGGACACTGTTAAAAGTTGGCTGTGGCAGATAATGAAGGTTATCAAATTATGTTATGAATTAATGTGTCATGGTGTGTACACAAGTTCTCTAAAGTCAGTAATCTCCACAAATCACTCTCAGGACTCATTGGAGCTGTTGTCTATATTTTGATCCTGGGAAAGAACCAAAGCAGTCAATCTTAGGGATGCTGGGAATGGCAGGTTTAATACAGTGACAGGTACATGCAAAGTTACTCTGAGCCCACGTTTTGTTGTTGATCACTTTCAAACTTACGCCTCATGTATTAACCTTTCACAAAGGGCACAGTTTAATACTTAGCATATGTATTCATAGGATAAAAAAAGAACAAGTTCTAACTTTTCAGGAGTGAAGGACCTAAGAATTATTTTAACAGTAGTTGAAACAAGTTTGTGGGGGTATCTAGAAGTACATGAAAATGCAGTCCAGGTCATTTTGCTTCAAGTCTTGATACTACTTTAGTAGTGCTGATGTTATCTAGCTACACCTTTTTTTATTTTCTTCAGCAAGTGATAGGAGCAAGAAGCTATGTATTAACCTCTGGCCTAGAGCATCTCAATAAGAAAGAACAGGAAGTAACCTGGGGTCAGATTGCTCATCAAGTAAATAGGTTGCTTGTGACTTTGACTGAATGAATGTATTTATTACTTAGAAACTCAGGAATACATGTTATTCAATGAAGGTATATTGTCAGGCAAGGAGGTGATGAAACTCAGAGTGTGTTTACATCTGATCTTGCCTGCTGTTACACAGTAGGCTGGCCTCCACTGAGCTTTGTGCTGCTGCTACTTGAAATGAGCCAATTTAAAGATGGTTTTGAAATATCTGCACTAGTTTAACTACGTGAATGATCTCCCTGTACACACTCCAGGCATCTACTGTTTGCTACTGTAAAACACAGGATACAGGCTTAGATATCCTTTGGCTTGGTATGGCACAGCTGTAAGCTATTGCCAGGCATGAGTGAAGCACCTTAAGTTTAATAAGAAACAAAAGAAAGACCCCTGTGGTTAAATTCTATATTTTCTTTAAACTAACAGCAAAATCTGTGCTCCACCACACTGCAAGAGTATTAGGGGTGAGGGAAGAAGAAAGTAGTATTGTTTGTAGGTTCTGTTTAGTGGGCAACATTGGGGGATTAATCAACCACCAAAGGTTTCATTTTAGCTTTTGAAGTCTTAAAAAGTGTCAAAGCTTTCTCTACAGAACACCACAAGTAAGTCCGTTCTTGGAGTGAGAGCAGCAAATGCTGTCAGGTTTTGCTGTTGTCCTCACAGATTTGGACATTGAGGTATTTCTTGTGTGACAGTGACCCATGTGCAGCTTTCGACACTCCTTGGAGAGCTGCTGTACAATGAAACACTGGCCTTTATAAAATTCAGGAGAATTGAGACATATTTATCAACTCATTGTACTGAAGTGGCTTGCCAAGTTAAATGAGGTATTTAGCCCCAAGTAACCATTCCCTATCAGTGGCTGCTTTTACAGTACAACCACGAGCTCAGTATCAGTGAAGTGACTTTTTTGATTCTCGGACAGTAAGGTCCAGCAAGGGCTTTGTGATTCGTGTGTGAGAATATGCATGCATAATAGTAGCGAATGGTTGCTCTGTGCCTGAAATGATGTAATGGTCATTCTGAGGAACTAACCTACGGCCTCTTCTACCTTTTTTTTTTAGGGGGGAAAATGCCCAACAGCCTGCAAACCTGTCATGTGCACATGGTACATTATTTTTCAAATGTACATGTGCTACTTTTTTTCAAAGAGCTATATAATGCCACCAACATGGTATTTAATACATTGGAGGAAAATGTTTAGCAGGTGGCTGCTTCTGAAGGCTTAAGAAAACCATGTTAAGCTCATTAGCTGAGACTTTTGGTTAATGTTTTGTGCTTTTGTCTGAAGGCTAGTCTGGAGGAAGGAAAGTGAGACTGGAAAATTAAAGATTTGGCCCTGTTGCAGTTATGGTGGATATGTGATTTACAGCTTGGCAGCTGTTGGCCACAGGAGAATGTGTAGCTATTGAAGTTTTTCCAAACAAATACTTCTTTAAACAGAACTTTATTTTTGCTGTAAAATCACCTTTGGATCAAAAACTCTGCAGCTTGGAAGAACTTCTCCTTGATTAAAACCAGGATGCTGCTTCACATTGTACTTGGATGCGATGTTCCTTTGGAGCCAGTGTAACTGAAAGCCAGATGTAATTATTTCACACCTTTATTCTTTTTTTTTTTGTTGTAACATCACATTGAAGTTCTGACAAAAGATCCTGTTGGTGAAGAATCCTTACATCTGCGGTGTAAGCTGACCTGCACATGGGATGGGGCAACAGAGGCTTAGTGTCCTTACTTGAGTGGTTTAAGCTATCGTAGTTGTTAGTTTTAAATTCCTCTGATAAGTCTTTTTACTTACAGCTTGTAGATAACTTTGTTGGAACCCATTTGAATGAATAATTCGAAGTCAAAAGGGTGTTTTCAGAAATTCTTTTCAGTGTGGGTAGCCTTCATCAAGACTCTTCTCAACAGGCCATCGACTCTAGTGCTCACTTGGAAAATTTGTTTTGATTTGACTGTGCTAGCTTTCTGTATGAAGTGACTGTGCTTTGTTGAACAACTTTCAGTCAAAACCTTCCTGTTTTTCTGAAAAGGTGTGTGTAGCACTAATTTTTGGAATAAAATTTTAGGTAGGACACAAGGTTTTTTATTTTTTTTAAAGATTAAGGTATGCAATCGAATATGCAGGGTGCAGCTGACTGAATTATGCTTGTTTGCAGTTGATTGGTGATGGGATAAAAATAATTTGTGATTTGAGGCTTCAGGTTTTTTCTCAGACACTTTTCTGAGAAACTTCACCCTTCATTTAAGTAATAGTGTCTAGTGTGTATAAGAATATACTCAAGAATGCTTATTTTAAAGAAGTGCAACATTGGATGACTAAGAAGACAAGTTAGGCAGAAAGAATTGGCTGTGCTTTTATCAGATGTAGATGAAGCTTATGTTCATGGCTTATTGTGTATAAGCAATACTAAGAATACTATCCTATATTATGTGTTTTCTTAAAAGAAACAGTTGGTAAAATAGTTACTCAAATGGTGGGGGGAGGTGTCAAACCATAGTGATGGGCCTTTTTCCTTGCTACCAGCGTGTCCTCCTCTGGCAATAAAGCATAGTGTGTTCAATGAAAGGCAGAAACTGATCATTTTATTTTGGGAAACTAAAAACTCCCACACTGAGTTTTCACCTGTATCCTACTACAGTTGGTATCTGCCTGTGCAGGTCTGTGACAGGGTTCTTTCAGTGTGCTGTGAGACAGGTGTGAAAAGAGATACAGGATGACCTGAAGGCAGAATGAGAACTGAAATGTCTAGATTTGGCAAAGTTCTTGTCAAGGCTAAGTTGTTCCTAACCCTTAGGCACAGAACCACTGTAGTTCTATGTTCTGTGTCACGTGTGGCCACATTAATCCATTGTCCATATCTATTCATATAACAGGATGAGTTGCTGTGGTATTAGAGGAAGAATACCTTGATCAATTCAGCATACACATTTAATTCTGCATGTTTTTCATCCATATACTTGCTGTGAGGCCTTGAGCAAGTCCTTTAACGTGTGCACCTCCTGTAAGCAGGATAAAATGGTTTTCCCCAAATCTGTCAGTATCTGCTGAAGATGTATTCAAATTTTAGTGTTTCTTTTTTGGCTATCTTGAACTTGGCTATATTCAGCAAGAGGCCAAGAGCCAGTGAGTTGTTTGGCGTAGATAAACACCTAACCCACTTTTACAATGTTAGCCAAGTTCCTATCTTTGTTCTAGTAATCTTGAATGATAAGCAGCAGTTGCTTCCTAAATAGAACACTTCAGAGCATTTAGTCACAGTAGGCAATTTAGCATTGCCCTTGTGCATCTGATAATAATCTTGACCATAAACCAAGTGGAAAGAGAGGGTGTATCCTGGATCTGCTGAAAGTGATGTCTGAGACATGTTTGACTATTGCATATCATAGGGAAATATGAGAAAAAGTGGTAAAGCCATAGACATGTTCTGTCACTATTGGAGACAAATATAACTGGCAAAAGCTTGTGTTTTGCATTACCCCATGATGTGATTTCTCCTTGATCCCATGAATTGTTGTAGTTTCCAAGTAGAATGTAATTGGAAAACATGTGGACCTCCATGTGGTATACTTGAAAAATATGTTTAGAAAAATAAATCACTAACAGCTAGCTTTTTTAGCTCTTGCTTTGAAATTTTCTAATTGGATTATTAGCAGATGGTGCCATTTCTATTGTCTTGCCTCACAGCAGTCTTTTCTGAAAAAGGAAAAAAGTACTCTTTATGCCTAATTAGAGGACTGTTTCATCTGGAAAATGTTGCCTTTAGTAATCTGCCTTATAGCTGTTGTCAAATAGTGGCAGATGAGATAATTTCACTGATTCATAGATCTTTCCTAGAGAATATGGATTCTAACTTGTTTCCAGTAAAAAATAAAACTGTTACCTTGCTGTATTTTTCTCTCTGGAAAATAAGAGGCACCACTGAGAAATGATGCCTCTCCAATATGTATTTGTGCTGAAGACTCTTTGATTTCTTCCTTTAGAAGCTGAAATGTAATATTAATTTTCTTTGGGTTTGGTGAAAATGTATTGTTACAATATGGTTTATGTAACTTATCTTAGACTTTTTTTATTTGCTTCACTAGCAGGTGAAAATACTCTTTCAGCCAAGGCATAAGCTGTGTACCACATTCAGTCAGTAAATAGCTTAAACAATTTCTATTCTCATTTCTGTGGAGGTAAAAGTTCTGCTTGTAACTATTTAATTAGTTATCTAGTTGATGACTCTTCCTGAATGCTATATAACTTAGCATTTGTTGTTTGGGCATAAATAATTAAACCTAGCAAGTGGAGCGTAACTTTGCAACAGGACTTGGGATATATCCTCAGGTGGAGAAGAAAGCAGTTTTAACAAACAAGCTAAAACTTAATCCTAAAGTAGTTAACTTTAAATGGTGTGTGAATACACTATTTACTGATCAACTTCCACTCACTTTGCCCTATAAGGCTTGATTTCTTTTTGATTTTAAGTGGGTGTATTAAGTCCATTTTTACTAAAAATGTTTAGACTCTAAGATTCTTGTTAGACAGGTGAGTTTACCTGTCAATTTGGAAGGAAAATTATCCCATTCTTGGATAAACTTGTGATGTATAATGCCACATTCATGAAAATTTTCATTAAAGTTTCCTCTGTGAAGGAGACTACTGTAAGTAAGATTTACAAGAGTACAGAGGACATGTAGTTGCCACTTCAGTCTGTTATTCATGTGCAACTTCAAGTTTCCCCAAATCTAGACCTCTCAACCTGAATTTTTGAAATGTCAGGGGGTCTAACAGTAAAAATGGCTAGATGAGTGAGTGTTTGTTAGTGTATGTGGGTGGAGTCTTGACAGCATTTAGCAAATTGTTATCTGTCTTGTCTAAAACAAAATGTATAAATCCTGCTATGGTTGGCTCTATCACCATGAGTGCACATGAAGTGTGCCATTATTGCACCAAAAAGGTTGTGATAACTCCTCTTGCTATTTGAAAAATATCTTGGAAAACACATGCAGTTTATAGACAGGTCTACTATAGTTGTTGCTTACTAACTTTGGGAAATTTTGGACACATCTGCTCCCAGAAGGAATAATTTAACTTTTTCGTGTGAAGGATTCGATCTGTTTTGATTATACTTGCTTACCAAAATGGCCACCAAAACAAGTGAACAGTAAATGCAAGTACTTGCACAAATTTGTATTTCTCAAATCTAACCACTTATATCAATTGCCGGACAGATAAAGTGTGTACAATGGGTTATTAAGTATTATACATTTAATCAGATGCACGTAGAACCTCACACAGTGTTTGAGTTTTTCTGTAATAGACAGGAAAGACATCTTTAAATCCACTACTTTCTCATATCGCTTACATGTATTTTGCAATGAAAAAGGCAGCTTTTCAAATTGCAGTTGTTTACTAAAGTAATGACACTTGTGATAAAGCTGGAGAGAAAGAGTTGTAGTAAAGGTAACCTTAATAGAAACATATCAAGCGGCTTGCTATTTGTGGTATTGACCACTAAATAATCCCTTTTAGGCTTTGTTGCAACTTCCTAACCTCTCTGTCTGGGAAGAATCTCAAAAGGAAATATAATGATTCCTTTTTCTTTAATGGCTCTCCTGTGGACCGTGAACTATGGAGTTCCAATGTTGGTGATTAAATGGCCATCACTGTCGGTATGCTGTTTTTTACTGTAGAAAGATCCTGCTGTCTTGTAACTTTCCTGTTTTGCCTTCTACAGTGAGATCTTTCAGGAAGAGGTATACCTGCTCATAAACTTTCACGCATCCTGTCTTCTGAAGTAGTGGCATGGTGGGCCTGATCTATACAGCATGTGCACCATTCTGAATGCTCGAGTGAAAGTTTGTTAGCAGCAATGCGGAACACAGGACAAAGTAGTGTTCTGAACGATCAAGGTTAAGCAATGAAATGCCACGTGAATTCACCTAAACAAAGCAGCTGGACCTAAGAGCTGGAAACCAAAGATTTAGAACTCTGATAAAGTAGTAATTTACATTGCTGTATATTTGTGTGTTTTTATTGTTTGGAATTGTTGTCTTTGTTTTGTGGTGTTATCTGGTCACTTTTGAAGGATATATTTGTATTTCTGTTTTGGACAGCTGTAATAGTGATGTCATTGCTGCAGCGTGTGTTTATAGGAATTATCAGACTTGAATCCTATTATGAGGTTTTATGCATTGGTTAACTGTGTCTTGTTTTAGACTTCAAGGTATGTGGTAGGCTCTCTGAGGGTGGTGCTGTCTGAAGCTACCAAAATGGCTGTGTCTCTGAATCCATATTGTGGATACCGATGGTTTGGAATGCTCCCTGATGTGTAATGGGTTAAATAAGCAAAGTAAAAGGAAATTGTGAGCTTATGTTGAGTTTTTCTGTGTGTAGTGGAGTGCTTAATGTGTTTTTCTAGAGGGATGCAAAGAAGGGCCTTCATAAAAACCAAAATTGTACGAGTAGATGTTAAACTGTGTATGTCACTCCTGCCCAATAATGCTTGTTTACACTGATATCTAATTGTCAAAAGAAGTTCACAGCTGAAGCCCAGAAGAGCAAAGCAGCCTCTTCTAGATAGATTCAGGGGATGGGTGGTAGAAGTAAGGGATATGAGCATCTGGTGAGAAGAAAGGAAGAGAGCAAAGGGCAGGCTCACAATATAGGTAATATGCTTCTGCCATGCTGTGAGCGAGGCAAGGGTTGGGACTTGAGCAGTTTTCTGTGCAGATTGCTGTACAAGGAAGTCTGAGAATTATAAACAGAGGGGAAAAATAATTTCTTTTAATTATGTTTGGTTTTGCCTTGTTATTTTCCTTTTTATATGCTGTTTATTAAACAAATTAACTTATTAATTACAATGAGGGAAATTAGTTCACTCAGAATCTTGTATTTTACATCAACTTTCCCACACTTCGAGGTGGAGGCTTTGCTGATATTTGGTAGTCCATAGATTTTGAACACTAGAACTTCTTGCTGTCAGATTTAGACTGAGTTTGGTTTGGAATGATATCTTTGTAATGAAAATACAATTAGAATATTAATAAATCCTATATCTCACACGTACTCCTGGAACTCTGGCTGTTTCTGGTAGAAGAGGAAACCTCTCTTACAGCCTGATTCCTTTACTGAAGCTGTGTATTTCAGTAAAAATTCAAGTATGGTTCATCAAGAACTAATCAAGAAAGCCAGGGCCCTCAGGGTACTACCAGGCTTTAATGGTCCTGACCAGCCTCACCTGGGACCCACACATAACCATGCCCTTGTGCCCAGGAGCCTCACCTAAGCTCAACCTGGGGCCTTCAGTTCCTGCCTAAGCTTTATCATAGAAGTGCCTGTCTGGCACTGTGTCCTGAGGGGAACTCAGCCCTTTTCTCCTGCATGGACCCCTGGCCACATAGTGCAACCTCTTCTCCATCCTCGTCTCTGGCCTGGTCTCCTTTTGCTCCTGCCTGAGCTCCCTGGGTGGACCCTGGCTCCAAGTCATGCTTCTGGCATGATGGATTCTGCTGCATTGTTTTTGAGAGTAAGACTTTACCCCTGTGTGTTGGGAATATTTTAAAGGAGTGGCAGGGCAGTGTTGAAAAGAGGATTTTAACTTTTTCTGGCAAGTTCAGCAAACTTTATTGTTCTGGAACTGAACACCTTAACAAATTTTTGTTCATGTGGTGTATGGTCTGTGATTAAGCTGACAGAAGTCAAGTTCCTGGTACAGGCAGCAACTGCTTTTGCTGCAGCATGTGCGAAGTAGCCTTCCAATTTCATTAAAGAGTTAATAAGTGGTACCAAAGCTTTCTTAACACTGTGCCTAGCTAATCGCTAGGACTGAAGAGTAGCCTAACACCTTTTCTGTGAGCATCACTGGTGATGTGTGACTGAGTAAAATGTACATCTCAGCATTTCCAGTTCTTAATCAGTTGTGTGTACTGATGTAAATATTTGTGTGTTCTTGGATCTGCAATGTTGATTACCACGAGATAAGGGATTTCTATTAATTTCTTAACAGCTGCAGCAATATAAAAAAATTCCTAGTAGAAGCGTTACAGGGGTATAAGTTTCTTACAACTTTATGCTACCAAAAGCCTTAGTATGTACAATTTTTGGCAAAAGTACCAGTGTTGGCATCTTATTTCACTCAGGAGGCAACTTGAACAGCACAACAATGTTAAACTGATAAAATGGTGAATGGTTTGCCAGGGTATTTGTCAGACCTTAGCTAGTGGGTGTCTAGTCTCAGCCACTTCCTTTTTGTTACTGGAATAAATTTTTCAGGTGCTGACTTCCTTATTGCTGGATTAAAACACAATTTCTACAAGTTTCAAAAAAATCTTTGATCCTTCATAGCCTCTGGCATGGAGCTCATTCGAAGTCTCCCAGAGGTTTCCATTGACTCCACTTTCTGTAGCGATGTCTGTGCTGGTTCGGGACAAGCTTAGTTTCTTGGACTAGAGCAAATACAGCTAAACCGGAAGATCATTACCCAGGCTGGCCCTAGTACGGCTATGAAGAGTAGCCAAATAGTGCATGGTGATGCCTTAAGCTACTATTTCTGCATAGCTCTTCCTGTGCTATGGAGATACACAAGTGCATGTGAATCTTCATTCTAGAATCATTAAACATGTTTTCTAAGGATACATCAACCCTGATTTTTACTCAGGAAGACTTGCTGTCTGTTTTTGACAGTTCAGGACATGATTTCCAGTATCCGTTGCTGAGTCTGATACAGATCTAGTATAGTTCTTGAAAGGTTGAAGTCTTTTCAGCTTTCAATTATGCGAGTCCTTAATGGGGTGACTCTTTTTTCAGGCTATCCAAGCTATAAGAGCTGAAAGGTGAATCATAGACAAATTGCAGTTTCGAAGACAAAGACAGGTAAAGATATGGATATGTGCCTGAATGGAAAATTCTGCTGAAAGCTTATCTTCTGCCTTCTCTTCTATGAAATTCTGCCAGTAATTTCAACAATGAAATCTTTTTTCCCCAGCAATGAAGTCATAATACTATCCTCTGGCAAAAATTACCTCTTCCAGGTTCTGAAAGCAATACTCAATAGTATGCTGCTAAGTTACTGAAAAGCTGGCATTGCAAAATTAAGGTGTAATAACTGATCAAGCAGTTTATCACATCTGAACCAATTAAAAATGTTTGTCAGCTGTTTCTGTAGCTAGCTTATTTACTAGCGTGTGCAACCTTAGAGAAGGGGTCAGAGCAGGAAAACTTGAAGGCAACATTGTTAATACCTATCTTGTTTATCACTGTTTATCTGGTATATATGTATGGGATAACAAATATGTAGCTGTATTGTAAAGGGAAACTTATGTCATATTCACATTATTTAGGTAATTTGTGTTTTTTGCATCACCAAATATCCCTACGCTTGCCCTGCATTCTGTGCTTCTATGTTAATTTTCTCAACTGTGTCTCTTCTCGTTGAAGTGAAAGTCAGGAAAAATGGTGTAATAACTAACTTGGACATTGTACTGCTGTTATATTGAACAAGCTTTATTTGCCAGTTCCCTGAATCAAAGTGTTAGGACACCTGTAAGCGTTGAGAGATGATGTTTAGTATTTCTGGCGAGTTCTACTTTTTTTCAGAGCGAATGCTTGCTCCCTGAGCATTTTTTAATGTGATCAACTCCTATGGAACTGGAATGATTCTTGTGTAGTAGATGAAAGCCCATCTGGAGACAACAAGGTCTCATGTGCATCAGAGCTTTGTTTTAAGGCAAGGCCTGATAGATAGCAATACTTATGCTTTTGAAGCTTTATCTTGCTTAATCAAAATCAGGCAGGATCAAAATCTTTTTTTTAATGCCAGAGGTGCACTAACTGGCAGATATCTCTTGATCGTTTAGGGGCCTGGGTGGGTTTTTTTCTTTTTTTGTTGTTTTGTTTTCTTTCACAGACTCTTTAATCGTAGCAAGTGTGACTGGGGTCTCAAACACATAATACACAAGTGTTCCAATGTTTATGAATTTTTAAGATCTTATCCGTCTTCTGAAAACGTAATTAGGTCTGCCAACTCTTGAATTTTCCTTCCTTCAAGTTTTCTTTATTGTTAGTGGGGGGTCCAAAGCCATTTGCCTTTTGTGTCTGTGGAATGATCCTTTCATCAGAGTTGGTAGGTGCTTGCTATTATGTTTCATGAGACTGAAGCCTTGACCACATGCAGAATTAATGACATACTTATGGGCAGGACAGTGATATAAAGCAGAGGTTGTAAGAAGCAGTATAGAGCCTGGAGAGGTAGCTTAGAGATAGAAGGGTGGGGAAAAAATGAGGATAAAAGTAACAAGATCATGGAAGAGGATAGCATGAATCATATTAACATCATAATAGGTCCTTCACCTTAGAGCTGTAGTAGGAATTTATCATCAGTTCTTCAATTTCTGTTCCAAACTGAGCACACTCAACAAATAGTGTCAAAACCACTGCATGTACCACAATGCAATTACTTTAAAAAAAAAAAAAAAAAAACAGCATCTTCTGATCATGTTTGTTCACAGCAAGCTTTTTGTTTTGTATTCCATGCTTCAGGAGTGGATTTGTGCATGGGGAAAGTATTTACAAATAGGCGACTGAGTGAGGAAATAGTTTTGTGCATTGTAGCTGCCTTCTAAGTCTGGAAAGTTTTGCTAGCATCACCAGAATTTTACAGACAGGTGGTTCAGCGAAATTTAAGAATAACATAGTCCCTCTAAGATTTCTTCTTCCCCAGTTCCCCTGTTTCAGGCTATGCAGTAGATAGCTGCAGTTCTTTTGCATCTATTAAACCCTGTGAAAGAACTATAACCTTTGTCAATCTACTTAATGCCTGTACTGTAGACTTAAAAATCTTCTTAGTGTCTAACCTACCAGTCTTGACAAGGTTAGGGCTCCATGCTACTACAAATGGCTGTTGTAGCAGGTGCAGTTTAGTATCATGCTGGCTGGCTGAATTCTGTAAGAAGGAGGTTAATATAAGATGAAATTGTTAAGGCTTACTCTTAAGACATTCAGCTACCAGTCTTGTCATGTTGTTAAGAGACAGTAATTTGAACACTGTGAGAAGAAACAGCAGGTTATCCAGAAATGAGGAAAAGAAAATGAGGGCACATTTTAATTTCCACTGCATATTGTCAAGTAGGAATTATTGATATACTGTCTGGTGGCATTATGGTTAATGCTCATAACACTGTTCTTAAATTTCTTTGCAAATCAAGAAGAAAGTTTTGTCCATATGTTAGGACTAATGAGAGAACCACAAACACTTGTAGAACTTGGCTGGCTGGTCACACTCAGGGTTGTGGTCAGTGGCTTGATGCCTGGGTGAAGACCAATAATGAGCGATGTTTTTCAGGTGTCAGTATTGGGCCTGGCATTGTTTAACATATTTGCCCACATGGACAGTGGGATCAAGTGCACTCTCAGCAAGTTTGCTGATGACACCAAGCTGTGTGGTAAAAATTAATCTTTTTTTGAAACTTAAAATTACGTGAAAATTTTGTCTGGATATATTAGATAGACTGTTAGTTGACAATTTTCCTGTAAGATTGTTGTGAGGCCAGACATGAGACTGACAGGTTTATGAAATGTAGCTGTATGATCTGTTGGACATCTGCGATCTCAAGAAAATGACTTGCTGCATGAACAAAAGGACTGAAATTCATTTAAACTCAATTTGGTGGCTAATTACTTCACAGTGTTAGTTTTAGGTAACCTTCCTTCAGCTCCTATTGGTCAGTTTCTAAGCTTGTGCTGATATTTCAAAGGTTTTTCCAGAATTCTGCCAACTATTCCTGCACTGGGTATATGTATAAAATGAATTTTGTGGCTTAAATTCTGCCCAGTCAGGACAAAAACTTGGCCTGTGTTAGGTGATTGCACTCTTCTTGCAGCATGTCTACACTGTATTCTTGGCACAGAGGAGGAGCAGGGCTGTATGTGACGAGTCTTCTGTATTGGCCGAATGATTCAAACTGAACTGCTTTGAAAACATGAGTAGAGTTATTTTGATCTGAAACTAAGGCATTTTTCTAAATGGTTGTACTCCTAAATGAAGTTGCTTTATCCAGACATGTTGTTAAACTTAGGCTGGTGCATCATCTTCACCCCTTGTCTTATAAAGAGATAGACTTCTCATTTAAAGGAGCAAGTTTAGCCAGGGGTGATGGGGAGCAGTGCTTATAGCCTCTTGCCCTACATTCTGCTGATCTTAACCTGAGCTTTCCTCTTACTCTGGCACACTGGTGTGGATATTGTTCAAATGTCATTTTGGTCTAAAGCTGGTAAGACGCAAGAAGTCTTTGGAAACATAAATGTTGTTCATCTGTAGCTTTTGAAGGTAGAGCTGCTTTATAAATAACAATATAGCTGGTTGACTGAAACATAATCAATACATAATGATGTTCAGTTGAACTCAGTAAATTAATAGGTATTAGTTTAGGTTTAAAGAAGGATGAAGGTGCGATACTAGCAATATTATTTGGTGTTATCCAAGCAAATAGTCCTGTACATGCTCAAATGATCAAGGCAAACATTTCTCCGAAGAAGCAGAGTAATTTTTTTGTTGTGTTTGTGTTTTTTATTCTTAGAGGTTAGTCCAATTACAGCCAAATTCATCCCGATGTTAGGTACTTGTATTGCTGACTCCTCTCTGCGTTAGTATGTGTCTTTACTTTCAAGATCTCATTGATGTGACACTTGATTTTTGTTTTTTATTGAGGTTCAGTAATAATAACCTGAAACTGACTTCCATACTGATCAAGTTTTACCTAACAAGTCCTGATATAAATGTGAGGATAGGAAACAGAGCTCACATCCACCTACAAACGTCCCTGCTAACTCATCTGTAAATGGCAATCCATAAACTTATCACCAAAGGGAAAGCAAGACTTTCAGCTGTTTTTGAGCAAGCAGCCTGCATACCAGCTTTGATGTCACTGCATCATCCTCTTGCTCCCCTGATCCCCTACCTTTATGGTAGTATGTCAGGAAAATTTGCTCATGTAGCAATGAAAGGCATGCTACATGTATTTGATACACAACTATGAAATGCTAATGCTGTGGTGTGAATGATGTGCTGTGACTTCTCTCCAAAATCTTTTGTCCTTAAAGGATAGTACTGGTGATCTGAGATAATAAGTATTGATATTGTAAAAAAGTGTCAATATTGTACAACATAGTGCAAAGTGAACCTGTCACATCCAAATTTCCTACTTCTTCATGGCTTTTTGTTATGCACTGGTTAATAGTTCATGGTGAATGCCTTTGGAATAATAAAACTTGTAGGCAAGCATCTTTGAGGGCAGTTCCTACCTGCTTGGATGTAGGTTAACCTTGCGTGCCAACACTGATTTCATAAGGAGCATCAGCTTGTTTGACACTGTATTACTACTTAAAAAACCCAAATTTTTCAAAATAGTGTAGCTGACATAAAGCCTGTCCTCTTTACCATGCAGAACTTGTTGACAATGAACAGAATTTGAAATGAAACATGAAAAAAAGTTGTTGACAGTTAGCCTTTATCAAAGATGTTTTTGCCAAATACCAATTGGATCGGACAACAGAGATTACTTAATATACTGTATTATATCTCAGTTTTGCATGTGAAGTGCTAAGCTCATTCTGTTTATTCTAGTTAATATCTGCAAATCTGTATCTGGAAAATAATCCTAGAAATGAACGTACACATTGAGCTGGGATTTGTGGAGGGCTTTGATTTGGATCACTGTTACTAATACACCGAAGTATGTTCGCTGAAACTGCCATAGGTTTTACTTGCCAGTTTATAGGCAAACTTGAGATAGAGTTCACAACGAATTTCTTTAGTTCTGCTCTTCTACTGACTTTATTTTTTAACTACCTGCCCCCCTAGTCTCTCCCTCCCCTGCCAAAAAAGAGAAAATGTTCTACTTTAAACTTTTTGTTGATTGTTTCCAGGAGAGGAGGATTGATCCCAAATTATTTGTAAACATGATTTAATCAAGGGTTGAACTTGTCTAAGGACAAAACAAAACTTGGGATGTAGTGTTTCAACTGTGCTGCTAAGAGGCCTTTAATTCAGAGAAATGTTTTCCTTTCATCTTTCTGGCATCAACATGTGTACTGCTCCCCCCCCATGAGATTTTTTCAACCCTGATATATGCTTCTATGCAATATACTAAGTTGTTGATAGATTTAAGTTCTGATGAAAGGAAATTGTGCATAAAACAATTTGTTTTGGCAAGAGTGTGTGCCAAAAGCAAGCCCTCCCCTTGATGTGTCAATGCAGAAATAAACACAGGAGGGAGGAAAAATGCTGGAGAAACAAATACAAATAGAGATTGGACATGGCAACACTAAGTTTACAAATAATTTCTGTTAAGCAAACATTAAGACTGGAAACTTAAACAAACGTAAGTTCCCCAGACACATGAAAGCTCTCACTAGTAAGCCTTAAAATAAAACAGAAGATATGAAACTGAAGTGATGAGGTGATTGTTTCTCTTCCCAGTTTGTTTCCTTGAAAGGCCATAGTACACATGAGAGTTTTTCACATTGCAACAGCAGCTTCAGGCATCCCGTTTGGGCCATGATGATGACTAGCTTGTCTTGACCAGCCACAAGGAAGCTTTTTACTTTGTAGAGTACTTAGACAACATATGTTTTGGCTGGCTACTTCATATTGTGTGAGTGTGCTTGCAAATCAGATCTGTGACCGGTTATGTACATGGCTTTCTGAGACTTACTTTTATGTATCTAGGAGTGTCTGGTCATATAAAAAGAAACAGCTTCCGGAAAAGGTAATGTCTTGGGTCGCATCAGGCTCTTGCTCACCAGAACAATTAATATGTCTGCAGAAATCTTGGAGCAGGAGGCTGGCAGTGAGCTGATCACTTGTTAATCTGCAGCGAGACAGGCTGAAGCATAGTCTCAGTGGGCTTGTCTATGCTTCACAGTTTTCAAGTATACGGAGAATTCTCTTCAGAAGCAGAGAGTCTTGTTCTGGTACAAGCTATAGCAGAAAACAATGCTTCCTGCCATCACTCATCTTTGGTTATAATGTATTAAGTACAAGGTGTCAGGGCAGCTGACCAGGTGAACTACTGATAAAACTCTATGCTACTTGGGTCAAAGCCAAATGCAAGAAGTGCACTTTTGTGCTTTGCTGTCCACAGTGCAGCAGTGTTGAAAAGCTGGTGTTTTGTTCACTAATTTTACTCTTCCAGGTGTTGATTCCTTGCATGCAGAGCTTTTTTGATCCGTAAAGACTGAGTTGTAAATAAATCTGAATACCAATTCTAGTCCTTGAAGTGCTTATTAATTCGCTATCCATTAACAAGAACTATGTGAAAAACACAGAGGTGACCCATAATTCAACCACTACAAATATATGGATTATATCAGTAACCGTAAGGTAGATAGTATATAGGATTAATGTGTTTATTTCTGTGTTGATTGGATTCTATCTCTTTCAAGAACTAGAAAGAAAATTCTGTTAGTGATATTGAAGTTATCCTATAGCAGATATAATTCTTCCTTTCTGAATTCTGTGGGGGTACTCTCTTGTATAGTGTTAGGAAATGCTTTTTTATTTATTTGTTTAAAGTATAGTAACTTGATCTTTGATCAGGATTAGCAAATATGGCTGAAAAAAATGGTCATAAAATACACCTGATAGTATTGTGTCAGACAATCCTGATATTCCAGTGATTGATTTGTACGGAAAGCTGGTCAAATAGATTTTATTTATTTATTCAATACAAAATACATTCATCTTCCTCTAATTAACTCTTCTGATTGGGACTATGTGAGTTTTGATCTGTGGCTTTCCTGGAGTTGCTGGGATTAAAAGACTGAGGATCAGATCTCTCAGGGAAAACTGCTGGCCCTTGTGGTTTGGGTTAAGAATTAAATGTGCATCTGGTTTAGCCTGAAGATACAGAATGAATGCAAATGAAAAACGTGTTTAAAAAAAAGTGATGAAAATAACAGTGGTGTCAGGTCAGAATCACTTTAGATACTTGAGCACTGAAATTAATCTTGTGTTTAATGAAGTAGTTGGGGCTAGTGGTGGTCCTGGGTTTAGTGGTGTGCATGTAACACAGTTTGACGTAAGTTGGCAACTGATGGATTTTTGTGAAGCAGTGTGCTACGTCTTAAGTCAATCTTGACTACCAGAAGATTTGGTCCTGCAGCAGTGAGAGTGCTCTGGGATGTGCTCAGCACTGGAATTCTTTGCTTCTTTCTTTGCAGTTCCCCATTCAGTGAGGAACAGAACTCTTACTTTCTGTGTTATTGTCAATGAAAACAATTAAAAGAATATTGCTAGGCAAGTCAAAGGAAAGATAAGTAACTTGACCATGATGATCTGTTTTCTCCACAGGAAGATATAGTGCTGTCACTTGATGCTAGAAAGAAGTAGTAAAACTTACTCTGCCAAATGAATAGGCTAAAACTTATTGTGTTGTGTCCTATAGAATGTGTGTTTCAAGTGACACCAGCTCTTCCAATTCTGAGTATCAAGTGATTGTAAAAAAATTCATCTTGGAAAAGAAATTGCTAATTGGAAATATTAAGATCAAAAACTAAATTGGAAGCTTGGCTTCTGTCTGTACGCTGCTTGTGCAATGATGTGACACGACTGACTTGGGTTTAGCTCAGTCAAGTTAGAGAAGAGCCTTATGCACAGAGTTAATTTGTATTTCTCATACTTTGCACAGTTCTCTAACCTGTATTCCAACAAGGGTGGTTGCAGCACGTTGGCCTCCGAAGCCTGTCAGAGCTCAAGGAGTGTCTGGATGATGCTCTTAAACGTATGGTTTAGTTTTAGGTAGTCCTGTGAGGGGTGAGGAGTTGGGCTTGATCCTTATGGCTCCCTTCCAAGTTGAGATATTCCATGAATCTATGACAGGCGAGTAGTCCTGGTAAGTAGCATGTGAAGGCTACATGATGATCATCCATGAGAGCTCTGCTTTTTCTCTTGCAGATCAGTTTTTACTAACTGATTGCAGATGTCTAGTAGGGATGTCTTCACCTTGGTGGTTTGAGGAATTGATAGAATTTCCACTGTTTCTTCTCTAGGGCCAGCCGTGTTGGAGGGGAAGTGGAAGAGTTTTGCCTTTTGTCCTACATATCTGTTACTAAGATAGCATTTAAGCCACCACACATTTATGTTCTTGAGAGGAATGTTTAAGATGTTCTCACCTGTGTTGCTTCTAGGGAGATTACATGTTTAGGAAATGAAACAGCTGTTTGGCTAGTTCATATGCGTGGCTCCTTGGGTTACTTCTCTTTGAAAGCAACTGCTGGCTTAGGTGCTCTCTTACCAGGGAAGTATTGGTGAAATTCTTGTCTCGCTTTGTATATTGTCTGTACAACATGACAGGAACTATAGCAGGAATTTCATCTGTGTAAAGAGTCCTGTGTGTGTACCAAAAAAATGCTTAATTGAGCATTTTCATCCTGCAGAAGAGGGAAACTGTAATACTTCATAGTGTTATACACATTCATATAAAACACATCAAAAGCTCTTAGTGTGCCTCTTTCCCTGAAGTAAACTGAATTCAAATGCTTCAGTTAGGAGGCTGCAACTGTGAGAGTGGAGCCCTCAAGGAATCTGAGGGAGGGAGACTTGGCTTCTGGGAGACACTATCTACAGAAGAGATGTGAGATAAACAGGAAGAACTGCAGAAAAGGGCCCCAAGGATGGATCAAGCAACCTGTAGATGTACCTTGAGCAAAGCTTTCCAGTGTGACTTTCCATCCCCAACCTCCCACTGCTTCTCACTGCCAAAAACAGAAGATTTTTCTGGTTCAAGGTCTTATTAGAAGTGGTTTGGAGCTATAAACAAAGCTAGCCCTTTTTGATTTCTGCTGTGTTGGGGGAAATACACTAGCGTGCTGTAATTATAAAGAAAATGGATGGCATCAAACATGCCAGACTCCATTATCTTCCTAGTTGGAGCAATGTGTAGGCCCCACAGTTTTTGGCTCATTGGGTTGAAAGTGAGATGACTCATATAAAATCTTAGCCTTAGGAGTCTTGTTCATTCTGATAATTAGTAATTTAATTAACTCAAATCTCTGAAAACTAATGAAAAGCAAACAAATTTATTTGATTTACCGCTCCTGTAACTGACTCTAATTGAGTAGGAGCAAGCTTAGTCAGTTCCATTGCAAGATGAAACAAGTTGGCTTGTGCTTTCAGAGAAGGTGGTCATTTACAGTGATGATGAGAATCTGTTAGCATAACAACAGTCCAAAGAGTTATCCAGTGATGACAGAGAAAGAAATAATACACTTGCTGGAGCATCTGCTTTCAGTATTTTGTCTATGTATATCTTCTGGCTGTAATGGGGCTTTTATAGCAGTTAAAGTAGCTATTGACTTAAGAACTGGTAACAACTGGCCGGGCAGATTTACCAGCTATGGATGAATGGATATTCCCATAACTGAATTCTCCAACATGCTGGGTGTTGACTCACTTCCCAGGAATTTTGGGTTTCTCGTGAAACTAGTAGTGGTAAAGGGAGATATGAGGTTTTGGATATGGAAGAATGTATTTGAATTACTGCAGTCAGCAAATTAAATGCAAGTTAGATAGAGATATTTCTTGTTGTTTTATTTGGAAAGGTGCTGTATTGAAAGCTCTTGATGCTTCATTATAGTTCTGTACCTACAAAGCTAGCTTTTGACTATGCAGAGAAAAAGCTGTGAACTCTGTACCTGAGGTTTGATAGGTTGATTTAAAATACTCAAGAATCGTTGTCTGGAACACTGAAGTGTGTGCTTTTCCAGAAGTATGAAGCATAATGAAATCTAGACAGATGATGTCACAGACAGATAGTAGTTGGATAATTGAAATTATCATACTGGCTCCAGTAGTTGCTTTTTACCTGAGAATTGGCTGTTGGCTGATCTTACTATGAGACTTTTTTTTTTTTTAAAACACACACCTTTTTAAGCTCTTTTAAACATTCCAGTATATCGAATATGCAGCAAGTCTTTGCGTATCTAAAGATGTTAAAATGCACTTTGTGGGAATTCTGTTGCCTTGCCTGCCCCCCCCCCTCCAAAAAAAAAAAGGAGTAGAGGAAGTCTTTTATTCTCATAAGAGTAATTCTAATGCCCTTTGCTACTCCTTCTGTCACTTAGTTTGCACCAATATAAAAATACAAGCTAGACACATTGGCCTTAAAACATAAGAAGCTATCTTTGTGTCATTTGCTCTGCAGTTGACTTATGTACATATTAGAGTAAGTAGAATATTTCCTCTTAAATGAATTACGCTTTAATTCCATTAGCTCTTCTTTAGCATTTAATGTAAGATAGGAAGTATACCAGCGCTGATGCCACCTCAGAGAACTGCACAAATAACGTCGGTTTTTAAATTAGTTGCAGTTGCTTCTTATGAAGTCTTGGTCCCTGCAAACTATACGACAGTCATCACTTAGGCTAGCTTTGCAGATATCAAAACTTTATCACTTGTATGGATCCACGGACTACAGCTTTGCCAGAATCCTGATGTTGAGAATTCATTTGCAGAAGTGTTAGAAACAATCACTGGCTTCAGTGTCTCATGTTCTAGCAAGCTCTTCTCTTTCATTTTCACTGTTTATCTTGTTTGGCTACACAATAAGCTAGGACTTGGGCCCTGTTATAAAATTGCTGTACTAGATATTGACCGAGCAAAATTTCCTCCTCTTTGTGTTCTGTCCCCCTAGTTACAGCATTATCAAGATTAATTTGTATGTGTTGAACCTCTGTGCGAGCACTCAGAGATGTCTTTCTTCCAAACACCAGTTACCCTGAAACAGATGCTGCAGACAGGCATATGAGCTGGTGAAAAGAAGCGAACTACAAGGTAATGCAAAAATTCTTTCTGTGTTCACTAGAGCGGGTTCCTGACTATTTTGCAGTGTTGTTATCAGTGCTCGTCACTTCTCATGCTAAGAAACTGTAAGTTTCTTCAGATAAATAAAATGACAGTAGTGGTTATTTGGTTTGGCTTTGCTACATTGACTTCAGAGGTTCTGTGTAGCTTTGAGTAGTGCAATGCAAGTATGTTGCATTTTCAGAAAGGTATTTTATGAGCATTCTTTCAGAGCTCACATTCCTTTTGGGCAATGGGGACACTTTCTTTCATCTGAAAGGTGAAAGTGGATAAAAACATATGTAAACACTTCAAAAGTGTATACCTCACAGCTTAGTTGTAATTAGGGTGTGTTGTAACATAGGAGCATCTTTCAGTCCCCTTAGCCCCCCCAAGTTGCTTATCCAAGGTATGTGGAGTTCTGGCTTTGTTCTCCATTTCTATGAACTACAAGAAGGGAGATAAAATGCTACAATTCTCCTTAGGATAGTCATTCATAGCTTGATGATCAGGAACATCACAGGAAAGGAGTGTCTTTGTCATAGTAAAACTGTTCAACAACAGTAAAGATGCAGCTTGTAACTGCTGGAATTTGAGTATAGGCTGAGGAAGTTTGGTAGAGTTAAGTCAAATGGACAGAAAAATACATAGGACATAGTAACTCTATGGAACTTAGTGATTTTGAGGTCCTCTGCTGTTGCTCCTCTTCTTAGTAAAGGAGTCCAAACATAATTCATACCAAGTCTAGGGAACAGTATGCTCCATACCATTAGTGGATCATTGCACATATTGCAATTACTTCATAGCTATACAGACAATTCACTTAAAATAGTGTACTTTGAAAAGTTCAGTTACTAAACCTTATTCCCCAAAGTCTGAAATTCTTTCAATAATTCTTAGAATACCCTTGGTGAAATAAATCTATATTAACTCCAAAAATAGAGACGTGGATCCAATTGACCACAGTGCTCTGAATGCTGACCACTCAGTTATCAGTCTTTACTGCTGTTTTGAGCAGCCGAATATTGCAGTTCATGTTGGGAAACTTGAGTTGACTGATTGGCTCTCAGAAAATCGGAGTATTTATGTGACTTAAGACATGCACTCAACAGGCTCCTAAATGTCTGCATGTCCCCAAATTTGCCAGTGACTGCAGTGGAGATCTTTGCTTTGCAACGCAAAGATGCGTCTTTTTTTCACTGTTTAAAAATGAGCTAATG
>Ga0181612_159606_pt1 | contig 28226 bp, 24 predicted proteins | sample HoacroProtozoa21_FD_119630 | JGI IMG/M metagenome (GOLD analysis project Ga0181612, IMG submission 119630) | Hoatzin crop microbial communities from Cojedes, Venezuel. Combined Assembly of Gp0051906, Gp0051904, Gp0051908 | reverse complement strand
TACTTCTGTATTATTTTATACAACAGTTCAGTGACTTGATGACTCCAGTTTTGGATCACCTCATTCAAGCTGCTTTTCCTCTGCTTCCCTATGCAAATGATGGCTCTTCTGTCTGGGTAATGACAAGCTTTTAGTGAAAGGTTTGTATGAAAGATGCTATTATGCTACATATTCTTTGCAGTGCATCAGGATGTCTTGTTACAGCAGCCTTGTTTCTTATTAACACTTGACTTAAGCCATCCAGACTCACATGCTGGGGGAAATGAGGGGGCTGTTATTTATTCTGACCTATTTGTCTGTTAGTGGCAATGACTATCTGGGAATGCATGGAAGAAGAAAGCTTCAGATCTTCCTCTGCAGACATGTTGGAGCAACGCGCTCTTATCAGATCAGCGGAGCTCAGATGCTCAGACAGAAAGATAGGCTTGCTTTGCTCTCAGCTTTTTGCATATCCTAATGAATCTCATTTGCTCAGCCCCGAAGGCAGGTCATCAGAGTATGTCCCGCCACCCCCAGCCTCAGAGGGAACTGCAGGGTGAGGGTAATAAATCAGGGTGCAGGAGGGCTGCTGCGCCCGGGCCCCGTGCCGCTGGAGGGTGCGGGACGGCGCAGGCGGGAGCTCGGCGCAGGCTGGCGTCAGCAGCACGCAGCCGGCGCTGCAGCAAACGCACCCTGGACGAGGACAGGCTGGGCACTCGGTGTTTGTAATTAGGGCTTCTGGTCAACTTGCGTGAGTCAGCCGAGGCTCGTGTGTGCACATGGCTGTGCGTACCTGCCCCAGGAACGGGGCCCGGTATGGGGAGGCCTGCGCTTTGTCTGTCTTCTGGAAGAGCTGTTCCATTCTTGAGAGCTTTCCTTTAAAATCTGGGGAGTCAGAGGAGAAGAAAAATGTTTCTTCTCTTACGTTTTGCTACCTTTGCTCATGCTTACAGGTTGTAAATTATGGACAAGATGGCAGAGCAGAATTTGGAGGCAGACAGGAGGCTTGGCAGGATTTGTGCCACGCTTCCAGAGCTTGCACAAGCATTGCATTAATCTCTTGAACTTCTGTGAAATGTTATTAGTGTCCCCACTTCACGCACAAAACGACAGCGGCGAGGATTGTGCTGACCAGCCCAAAGAATGCTGAGCAAGCACTCGCCTCGCTCAGAGTTGGGGTCACACATTTGGACTTACCTCAACCCTTTTTCTTGTGCTGAGCACAGCTCACCCTCAGGGAATTGCTGTCTGCTTGCACATCTCAAAGCCCACTCAGTTTTCTGGGCCCCTGAGACTCTTCGAGAGCACAAAGGTGGTTTAACTCCCTTACTTCATGGTTACCTGTTTTCGGTTGCACCTCTGAGGGTCCACCATCTGGGCACATACGGGCCATGGGGAAGCCTGCAGATTATTTTTGAGGGGTCACAGCTTATATTGCACAACTCTCAAGCTTGTTTTCTATTTTTAAGCAGGCTAAAATTGCATATGTACCGCAGAGCTCATAGGGTGTCTGGGCTGTCTGCGCAACAGGCAATTTGCTGTGCCAGTGCCAGCTCTGCGCGAACTCCAAGCCCAGTCAATCAATGTCGTCTCCATAGAGAAGGAAGAAAAAAAGTCACATCTATTGTAGTCCATCAGCTTCCCTACCCACTCCAAGCCATTAGCGCTGAAGACTTTTCAACTACATCCACATAAAATGCATCCTGCCATTCTATTCCTGGTGATACGCTTTAAGACTCATTTTTTATGCCGCTTTCAAAGTTCAGAGGCAATACATTGGTGTCAGAGACATACTGTCCCTTTATTTTGCAGCCTGGGAAATGTCTGAGGACAGCAGGCACCTGATTGCCTCTGTAACTCTCCAGAGATTTATATGCCAGTGTAATGAGAATGAACATTGAGCAGCAAATGGACATCAGAGACATATAGCTCTGCCTATAGTTTTGGAAGAGGACGGCCTTTGCATTCCTGGGTTGTGCTCTGAGTAGGTGGATGAGAAGAAAATAACTAGGTAGCTGCAAAGCCAGAACTAAGCAATCTGAAAAGGAGCAGCAGAGCTCTGAAAGTGAAATTCGGAGTTTGGGTCATTTATAAGGTTAGATGGGAGGCAGTGGATGATTAAGTGGTTTGTGGATATCAGGGCAGGTTCCGGGACTTGCATGCCAGTGAACCAGGAATGATCAGGAGATGATTCAGCCTGGGACTTCAGTCCTGGCCACCTTGAAGAATACTAGAGGGGAGATGTGGTAGGGCACTTCAGGGAGTTTGACAGCAGATTGAGTTACTTGTCTAAACATAACTTCTTTCTCTCTCCTGATTGTTTTGAGCTTTTGGGTTTGGATTTGGAGGTACTATCTTTGCTGTATCACTTGCCTTTGTAATGAACTTTCCAGGTGAATGCACATACAGGAGAGCGGAAAGGACTCCTTGTGCATTATACAACATTTGTTACAGTGCAGCACACGCACTACCCATAGCCTAGAAACCAGTGTCAGCAGAGTGTGAATGATGCCAGGGACAGGCATTAAAGCAAATTCCACAACGAGGGGAAGCTATTCAACCCGAGATATTTTTGCCATGATATTTGAAGATGGAGCATGCATGTGCCTCTAGGTACATAGGGCAGAACTAGGGACCACACTGGACCTCGCTACGCCTTATCACAGCCCTTAAATAGGTTTACAGATTTCAAACGACCCAAGTTGGAAATAGTCTATGAAAAGTCTGTGTGTAATAAGACATCTGGGACTTGCTCATCTAGGGTCTTGCATGGGCCCTTTTGGTCCTGTGGTTCCTTTCCAGAGTGATAAAACAGAAGTCATTGGTGTTAATTTAATGGAAAGTCCCAGCACCCTCTTCCAGATGTATAAACTACCACACAGCAAAGGAGGCAAAAACCAGACCTGTAATATTCAAATCTAGAAACATATGCCGTATGTGAATGTTGCTAAGTGCAGCCTCTACCACCCATATCCCGTAGGTAATGGTACACTCTTTGGCATAATTAGTGATTACGGCTTTGTGCATCTATAACAGATGATGTGGCTATGCATGATTTATGCAGCATGGAGACAGCTTTGCATGTGGCTGGGATGTGACGTTGGTGGCTCTTTATGTGCCTCAGTAGCACAAAGCAGGAGCTTAATGAGGAGGTTATTCATGTCCTGTCTGCACGACTGATGTTGCTGCTGTAGGTATCTGCAGGCCCGTAGAAACCTTCCTGGCCGTGTGTGTGGTGTGAGCTCTCTGAGGCTTCCTCCACAGAAGAGAGGATGAGGAGGCAGCCAAGAGTGGTACAGCCTGCACCCTCAGTCCTGCTGCTTCCAGACACGTTTATTTCTCCTTTCCTGCTAGAGGTATTTGCCTCTGGGCTTGGCTATCACTTAGGTGCTCCTCCTCGCTCTCCCCAGCAAAGATCTCAAACAAGACTTGCAGGACAAGCCCTCGCTGCCGCACGCTGGCTGTGTAAAGGGTCAGTCCTCTTCAGAGGCTCCTCATTTAAACATCCTCCTGTCATTTCAGGTGTTCAGCACATCTGACTGCTGTGTGTTATTACACAGTGTTATTACAGCGTTAACTGTAGCAGATTGATACAGGTAGAGTTCACCTTGGCAAATATCTACATTCTTTCATTGAGGAAACAACCCTCATCATCTGGATGAGTACCACAGAATTTGTGGACAATCTTGCCTTCTTCAGCAGCACCATTTGTGAGCAGTTTTCCATCTGTATGAGCTTGAGATCATAGGGTCTTGAGCTTCCTGGGGAAAATGGGCAACCCCAGAAGAGAAAACATAAAGGAGTGGACTGGATTACTTAATAAAGCATTTGCCTCTTTGACATCCATGTATGTATGGATTGCTGTTTAAAGAGAAATGCAGGGAATAGGGGCTTGGACTCACAGTAAGGGAGTTTTATGTTCTGTAAGTGTCTGGAATGTTTTTTTTTAAAGTACAGTTGGGTTATCCTGATGGAAGCTGAATTGGAAACACCCACAGATGCACAAGGAAGGTAATGGAATGGGAAGGCATTAGGGCAAATCCTCAGTGAAGGCACAATTTTGTCCAGTATATACTATCAACCCATTTTCGAAACAAATGAGTAAATATGGTGCTTGCAGAACTGAGGAGGAAACGAGCCTGGTGTGTGCCAGGTATCGTACAGCAGTCCACAGCACCCGTACCCCTGCAGACCTCCCTTTGCCGAGCCTCTGGCACAGGATGGTAACTGTCCACAGCGTCCTGCCTCGCAGCACTCACCCCCTGCGCGTGGTAGCAGGAAAACCTCCAGTATCAGCTGGTACAAAAGAGACATCGATTCTCCACCCACAGCCCCCAGTCTTGAGCCCCACCTCGTTGCAGCAAAGGCTTACTCTGATCTTTTGCAGTATAGCAAAACTGTGAGAGCCCCAACAAAACTCGTTTTAGCCTGTGCTGGAGGAAAGAGGTGCCCGGGGGTCTCAAGCAGACCTTGATGTGGCGGATGAGATTGAAAGAGCTGCCTTGGCTGCCTGTGGCTGAAGGTTTCTGTCTCAGGGGGGACAGGGATGGGCTGTACCGATGCATTCGTCACTGCAGCGCAGTGCGCGGGGGAGAACGGACCTCTTTGTGAGATGCCAGCGTGCCCTGCCAGAGAAGGGCTGGGGATCAGATCTCACCTCAGCTCAGCTTCTCCTTCCTACCATGCCCCTGCTCCAGCCAGACCTCCTGCCAGACCTCCACCCTCAGCTCTTGCTCGCCCTGTGCTGGCAGTGTCGGGGCTTTCCTCTTTGTGGCTGGGGAGGTTTGCTGTGGCTGGTTTGCAGCAGGCTTGGAAAGGCTCTGGGGTCAGTGTGACACCAGTGAGCACCACGGCACTGCTCGGGAGCCCGTTGCTTTACCTGGCCTTGCTCTGCTGGGGGGAGCCAAAATAGGACCCACCTGGAGCAGTTACAGGTTAAATGCTCAGCAAGGGGTGAGCGTATGCTCTTACGTCAAGGCAGGGAATAGGGTGAGAGACCCCAACACTTTGGGCTTCAGCTGGTGTGGTGCTGAGTATTCCCAACACTGGGAGGATTTGGAGGATCTGAGCATGGCTGGCGTGTGGGCTGGGGAAGGGGCTGCGATGCAAGTGGGCTCGTGTTTGGTGCAAAGCAGGAGGGATGCTGGAAACCCAGACGGCCTTGAGTGCATTCCCCCAGCTCTCGCCTTTCTGTGTGCACGGTGAATGAAAGCATTTCCCACATCTCCTCTCCCTGTTTTCCGGTTTACTGAGATCCCAGCACAGGTGCTTCATCTCCCCAGCAGCCGCCTGGCCGTCTCCTCCGTGCTGCTCCTCGAGGAATTTCACAAATAGGTGGCTGGAGCAGACTGGGATCGTGCCCAGACCCTATGAGCTCAAGCTCATACAGCTGGAAAACTGCTCAGCGACCCAGCGACCCAGCGACCAGTGCTGAGGTCTGGCTGTTGTGCTAGGCTTGTTGTTTCTACGTGCTGAGTTCATTCCTCTGTGTGTGTGTCTGTTAGGGGAGGGTGCTTTGTTTTGGGTGGGTTTTTTTCACACTGCTTAAAAATAAACTCCAATCTGCTAAAAATTTGGCATTTCACTCCCACTGGCTGGGCGCTGACGCATTCCTCTAGAAGGGTTTGATTTCAGGAATCTGGGGTGTAGGAGGCAGGTTTTGATCGGGTGAGAGAGCCCAGCTTTTGTTTGTGGGTGCTGGAGGGTGCGAGGGTGCCCAGGGAGTTCACCCTGCTCTGCTGAGCATCGCTGAGAACATCCTTGTCCTTCGGGAGAACGGGGAACCCCTGTGCCATGGCGCTGGGCCTGGCTGAAGGGGCCTTGCAGCAGGGCTTTTGGGCATACAGCGACTGCTTTTCTACAGGATTAGTATCGGAGATCGACCTCCCACACCTCTGTGGATATCAGAACAGAGCAGGTTTCCCTGGCTCTGGGTCACAGATTGGAGCCAAGGAAAGAAACCCTGTGCCTGCTGCCTTCGTGGAGGGATGGCAGCGACAAGTGCAGGTCCTCCCATGGGCTGGGGATAGTCCATGCAGGTATGCAAGTTACAACTGTGGCAGGAATAAGTGGATCTGGGCTAGCTCTGATCCCCTTAGTGTGACTATCTCTAGAGAAGAAGCAATGATACAATCTCGCCCTGCTGCTCTGGTAAATACTCGAAGCCTGGCGAGGACTGCAGGTGGCCTGTGGGATGCGTTTGGGTCAGTGTAGGATACCTGCAGGCTTCATGCTGGGCAGTGGAACCGCAGCATTACATGATGGAAAGGCTCTGCAGACTTCCAATGCATCCTTCACCACCCAGCGAGCCAGGCTTTCGCCCCTGCTTCTTCATTTGGCAGCCCAGGATGGAGAAGTGGTGGCAGTGACATTTTGGCCCAGCTGATGTGCCAGCCACCCTCTGCCATCCACAGCAGCAGAGCCCGGGGCCGAGTAGGGCAGCTCGGCTGGCAACGGCCAGCTCCTGTTCCCTCTGGGGAGGAATCGCTGGAAAGGCAACTTTGGCCGAGCCCTTTCGCAGACGTTTAATTTTCCTTGTCTCATCTCTGAAGGGGTGTGTTTCGCCCTGCCTGTTCCTCCTCCTGAGTGACCCCAGGACCATACACACACACTTTGATGCTTGCTTTTTCTGTCTTGTGCTCTCCCTGCTCCCGGCCACTGGGCCAAAACACACAGTCCCCTGCCTGGAGCCCGGGCACCGGTGGCTCTGCGGGAGCCGCGCGGCCCCGCTCTGCACGCCTTGCTCTGCAGCATGCACTGCGCTGAAGCTCCCCACGCTCTCCCCGCGGCACAAAAGCAAAATCTATCCCAGATGAGATCATCTCCTTGGGACAGAGCTGTTAATCTCCTCATTGCTTAACTATTGTATCAGCAAAGCGAGCTGACCCGGTGCAAGGAATAAATGTGACTTTGGCAATGTGGCCTTTAACCTTCGTTGCACAGAAGAAGGTAAAGTCTCCCAGGGCACGAGCTGTGGGGCAGCAGGATGTGCCAGCAGGTGCTGGCATCGGGGTGGCACCCCAAAAGCCCATTGGTGAGGGGGCACGAGGAGCGCTGGAGAGGGCAGGAGGGAGTCAGCTATTTGAAAGCCACGTTGCCATGGCTGTCAGGAGTGCACCGGGAACATGACGCTGCCTGGCACAGGAATGTTGCTGTCTGACTTACTTTGTGCAGCTTGGTGTGGAGCGGGGGACAGAGGCCCTAACCTTGCAGAAGGACTAGGCTTAAAACAATATCGAGTGAATGTGCTGACAGGGTGAGAGAGATTGCAACAAAGGAAATTACTGAATCATATCATGCTAAACTAAGCACTGCGGGAGAGCTTATGGTCTAGTCTTTGTGAACAAACACCTTGTATCAGGAGGAGACTGGTTTGGGAATTGTCAGATCAAGCACAAAGAGGATTTTGCAGTGGTGAGAGGTGCTGGATTAACAGCTACAAAACACGAACGCTTCCATCTGTCTCCAAGAGGGAAGTTACATGCAAATAACAGCAAAAGGCTCCTCTCTACCATCCTACCTCAGAGCAGATCGGGGACTGAAAAGCAAGTCTGTTCCCCTGTCACATTCCATACGTGGCCCTGGGTAGGAGTGGCAGCCAAGAGGACAATAAATGCCAAATGTCACAGTGTTCCTGAGATGGAGACACTTGCCCAATGGAAACTGGACTGGAGCCAAACTCATTTAGCATAAGCCATCAAACAGTCATGTGTTAATTGTAATCTTTGACAGGTGCATCAGGAATACTTTTGGAGAGACTGCTGTTTGCTCTGGGTGCATCTGGAGATGTGTGCCCACAGCGATAGCAAGGCAATGTTACCACACAGCATGCAAAGCCACCTAAACAAACAGAAGTTTCTAGGAAGTGATTTGAATGCTTGAATCCCCTTCTAGCAAGCCATTTGTGCTGCACCTAAATATATGTATATACATGCACACATGCAAGATCGCTTCCATAGCACCTGTCCTTTGCTGGTCGTGGGGTGACTCACTGGTCCGAACCTCGCCTCACAGTAGCCGGCTTCATGGCCGAAGGAACCGAGCAAAGCGATTTCACCAAGGTGACATAGGAAGCCTGTAGCAGAGCCAAATGTAAACCCAGCCTCTCCTGGTGCCCAGACAGCAGCTTTAACCACAAGACTCCTTCCTGCTAAATGTGTCAGCTGGCACTGTGAGCAGATGCAGCACTGTAATTCTTTGCCCTTTTAGGAATGTACAGTATTTATGAGTGATACACGTATGGATTGTAAACTCAAGTGTTAGCAATATGCAAAAGATTTAAGTTAATATTATTCCAGCACATGTCCAAGGAAATGTCTGCGCATTGTGGCTTTGCTCTCTGAGTCATTTATAGTGTCCTTTTATACTCGGCTGCTCCTAGGGAGATGTTTGGTGATGTATTTGGGAAGCTCACGCATGTGCACAGGCTGTTGATCAGCTTTTGCAGGCGGATCTGAACTGAGTTGGTTTAGTGCTTGATGGGAAACCAATGAGGATATCGGCCACTGGCAAGTCAGAGGATATTCCTCTGAAATGAACAGTGTTTCTTGACCACACTGGAAAAATATTGACATTGACTGATAGAAAGAGGAGTCTTTGATGATGGTGGCCCAGCTACAACTTACTGTGTGTTTGCACTGTGGTGGTTACTAAAGATACCATTTGTGGAGTGCGACCACATATGCACCAGGTGCTCTATTTACACTGAACATGAAGAGTCTTCCTAACCTAGACCCCACAACAGCCAAGAAACAGCAGTTGTGGGCAGAGTGAAGCGTTGCTGGGATTCTGCAGGAGCAGAAGGGGATGGATTCGGGGAAGTTTATGCTGCCCTTTAAGGAAGTTCAGCTGCAGTCCTCCAAGCCACTTGGGAGCTGCTCCAGCGCATGGCAGAGTTCAGAGCCAGGATTCGAGGAGAGCGGGCGCGTTTGCAGGTCCCGTCCCCCCCACCCCCCACCCCAAGCGCAGTCACCTGCTCCTGGGCTGCAAGTAGTGCATGCTTGGAAAATGAAGGAGAAGGAAACCACAGCGATGACTGCCGGCACACGGGCTTACTGGTCAGCTGCAGACTGAACAGCATCCACCAACTGCTAGAGAAAAAGGAGGCACCTCAACAGCATTGCCACCGGATCCCCAGTGTTAACTAGAGGAAACTAAAGCTCTGTTTCCACTGTGCTCAGACTGATGACTGGAAAAATGTTTCTCTGTTTACAGGAATCTGAAACCTTGTAATTCTCCTCTGCTTTCCCTCCTCCTCGCCCTTGCTCTCTCCCCTGCAGCCAGCCAATCACTAGTGGACACATTTGTAAAGCAAGGTTTGTTCCAACTCAAAACCTCTGTAATTTAATAAGAAAAACAGTTTAGGAGCAATAGGAACCACAGCAGCAAGATAAACAAAATATTTTAAAAGTCCAGGGTTAAAAAAGTTTGGACTAAGTGCCCTGAAATCAGATGCTGGTCTCCCCAGGGACCAGTAATAAGAGGCCAACCACCTGATACAGCCAAGGGCTGAGCAGGAACCCAGCATCTGGAGGACCGAGCCGAGCTGGCGTGGGTCCTCGCAGGAGCTGGGCGCTTCCCTGCAGGCACCTGCCTCAGGTGGTGGCCGGCACCAGAGTCCCCACATCTCGCTCTCATTCTTAAATCTGCTTGATTTAAAACCTGGAATGTGAGCACTGTGTCCCTGCTCCTGACTGCGTGGGCTGAAATGTAGGGTACCGCTGTTTGCATTTGGATGGTACAAAGGCTGTGACTTGGGTGCACTCTCTCTGTGATGAACGCAAACAGGCAGCAACATGTTCAGATACTATTAGAAGCAAATTCATATGAAATTAAGTCTGGATCAAGGAAGAATTCAGATACTGCGTAAAAATTAGGTCTTTCCTTGACTTTACTAATTTATTTCCCAGGCCACTGTTGACTCTCTTGGGTTGGGTTCCTTTCTCAATTCTGGTTTCATTTCCAGAGAAGTAGCTGAATCTCCACTCTGACTAGGGGAAAATTCCTAAAAGTGTCATATCAACCAGAGGAACAGCTTATCCTTCTCTTTCTGTAGCAGTAAATCTAGCAGTGTTTGTGGGGTGGAATAGAAATGATCAGTAAAGCAGAAGGAGGGTGTTTGGAGAGGCTTCTCCAAGTCCTGCTTGGACCTGCTGCACTGTACATTAATTCATCTTGCTTGTAGTTCAGGCAAAGCAGGAGCTGGATTCACAGGCAGTTTGTATCCAGGAGGCATTTTTTCTAAACCAGCAAAATTCAGTAGTTCAAATGAAAGCCTTCAGCCTGCCTCCACTCCATATGTGATCTATATTAACTTTATGACTACTTGTCCATCTTGCCTCTGGTATGTCATCATTATTTAATGTCTCAATGCAAACATGTAATTATTAGCGACATTTATATGGTTTGTTTCTTCTTTTGGACCAAAGTTCACAAGTGTTGAACACAAAGCTGCATTATGGAAGTCCTAGTTGCGCTTTGGTAATTGTTTAAAATCTTTTCCTCGTGTCTCTGAAATTATCCTCCTACAAGGGGAGGTCGATGGGCCAGGAGCACGGCTGAGAGCCCTCCGCAGCTGCCAGGGCTGTGGGTCCTGCCCTGGGCTGGGATGTGGCTGCGGCCGCCGGTGCCAAACTCCCTCTGCGGCGAGCTGTGGCTTCTGGGTGCCCGCTGCCCAGAGCACCCAGCTCGCTCCAGGGTACCTGTGCCAGCACCAGGACACCGTGGCAGACAACCCCCGGTGCGGAAAAAAAAAGTTCAAAATGCTGTGCATTGATGCACCTTTATTCTTTGTTATTTCCTTATTTTTTCCAGAATCCTGTTGTGAATTACTTTGTAGGCTAATACTGAGTGAATCAGCTGTATTAGCTCCTTATTACCCGTGTGAAAATGGCAACTACAAGAAAGGCCAGCAGCTTTAGCACTCAGAAGTAAAGGTGAAAATGGGAAGGACAGAAAGCAGCTCAGTAGAAATTTGCCTCCCTCAGACTTTCCCATATTTTAAAATCAGCAGTGTTAGATCGTTAGTATTAATTGGGGATCATGTGTGTGTGGATACCACAGATGCATTATTTACCAGCAGAAAATTCTGGCAGGTCTGAAAATACCCTGAGATACTAAGTGAAGCAGGAACCTTTTGAATTATTCAGAGCTTGGATAGACAGCAATCATTGCTGCTGTTGTAAGAAGTTTATTATTTTAAATTGTTATTTTCTGGTACTCTCTCGTGTACACACCCATGCCTTTTTTATGCCTTCTTTCTCCCCCCACCCCCTTACGTTCAGCAATGATTTTACACACTTTCACAGCCATGAGTATTGCCAGAGCCCCCCTCTCCTTCTTCACATAGTTTGCTCATGAGGGGTAATTGGTTTTCATTTATTGCTGTCTGACTTGAGCAATTCCTGATGGTTGGCATGGGCAAAGTACCAAGAAGTGCCTGCCCCCCCTCGACAGGCTGAGCCCCTCCCGGACGAGCCAGTTGCCCCTTTTCAGTTCAGTTTTGTACCATGAGGCCCAGGTGTTGGAATTTTTCTTCAAAGAGATTTTCTTTCCTCTTCCCCTTTAAATCTTGTAAATAGGTTCCTCTGCTTCTTGGGTAATTACAGTTATTTTTGGAGCAGTGAATTCACGTTAAGGCAGAAAGCATTTACTGCAAAAGGCATAAATGCAGGTGGAGACGTTCCTGCACTATGGGCAGCGTTGAGTGGAGGGCTGTGCTGCACCCACGGTGTGTATGCCCCTGGCTGTCCCCGTCCCTATCCATGTGGGACACGTGGCTCCTCTGTGCAGGGACAAAGCCTTGGGCACCCAAAAAAAGAGCCATCCTGTTGACTTCTGTGAGCTCTGCCTCAAGGGAAGTCAGTTTAAAAGTGCGGAGAACAGGGAGGGGCCGAGGGGATGCTGGCTGATATATGACCATCACCATCTTATCTTATATTGTCCTGGAGAAAATCTTTAGCCCTTCCTGATGCCAAGGGACCAGAGCTCCCAAGAAAGCGAGTGCCAGTGGGGACAGTGTATCTCCCGATCCTGGGGGGTGAAAAGGAGAATTTGTCCTTCCAGGTAACCTATGGATCTTTCCAAAGAATTGGGATCTCCTTATTCCCCCCAATAGCCTGGCCTCCCCTCTCAGCCCCACTAGAAAAACAGATTTACTTTGGTCCCGCTTTTGTGCAGAGATATCCCTCCACAATCTCTCCACTCCATTTTTCATGGCTTTTAAAAAGTGAATTTGACAGGGGGAAGCGCTGCTGTTGTGATAGCTCTGTAGACTGCACTCTTAAAAGAAAAAAAAAAACCCCTATTGTCATTAGAGAAGAGCTGAGGGAGCACTGTTTGGATTGAGTTGGATCAGTCCGGGTGATAGGATTCAGCATTCAGGGCTGAACTAGGGCTGAGCCTCTTGTTTTGCAGTCCCACGAGCTGTTCCCCTGAGAATACAGCTGTGGATACCGGACACCTTATCAGGATTGCTATAGCCTCCTGTGAGCTGCTGCATTTTTAGCTGAATCTTTCAGAGAAGTTCTTTTAAGATAACTTCTGCAGCTGAACTTTTTCCAGAAAATCATACAATAATTTAGGTTGGAAAGGACCTCTGGAGGTCACCTAGTCCAACCTCTCATTCAAAGCAAGGTCAACTTCAAAGTTAGATCAGGTTACTCAGGACCTTGCCCAGTCGAGTTTTGAATATCTCCAAGGATGGAGATTGAACAGATTCTCTGGGCAGCGTAAACACTCTCATGAATTTTTTTCCTATATTCCATCTGAATTGACCTTACTGGAACTTATGGCCATTACCTCTCATCTCTTTACGGTGCATCTCTGAAAGGAGACAGTCCCTGTTTTTCTATTTAGGCTGTGGAAGAATGCAATTAAATACCACCAGAGCCTTTTCTCTTGAACGCTAGAAATACTTGGTCCTCTCAGCCTGTGCTTGTGTGTGGTATGTCCCAGCTCCCTGACGTCTTAATAGCCCTCTGCTGCACTCTCTTCTGTTTGCCAGTCTCTCCCCTATCCTGGGGAGCTCCAAACTGGACCCAGTACCGCAAACACAGCCCCACAAGTACTTTTGGCTGGCTGGCTATGCTCTTGCTAATACAACCCAGTACAAGTCTTCATTGCTGCAAGGGCACACAGCTAATTTGTGTTTAACTTGATATCCACCATGATGCCAGGTCCTCTTCTGCAGAGCTGCCACGTCGCCAGGCAGACCCCAATCTGCTGAAATAATGCTGTATCAGTGTCAGACTGGTTGTGTACGTGCTGTGATGGGATTCTGGATTCAAGAATGCATGGCCAATATATCTTGGAAGTTCATATTTGAGGGTTCAGATCTGAGGGTTCATGTGACAATCACATCTTGTGGTCAGACCAAGGGATTTTCCTCCACTGCCTGTAAAGGTCGTAGAGATATATAGTCACTGGAGAAGAAATAAGAATAAAAACTTACGGCTGAAGTCAGATACACTGTTATGGCTGCTGCTGTGTCAGCCCAAGAGGTTGCTGTCCCCTTAGACGTGCCAGCATAACTGCAAGCGTAATTGCTTCCTAGCCCAGTTCTGTCAAAATATTTGTGGTTACTTTAAACGCAGGGAGGGAAATGATGATGTTTGTGGAGAAAAGATAGGAAGGCGACAAACAGACTGCAGTTGGCTTGGGGACGGTAACCTCCCTGGAGCTGCAGGCAAGGAAAACTACAACTTTTTGTCAGCGACATTTCTGATGTGCTTGTGTTGCTGCATCGAGACAGATCTGAAGCTCTCCAAAGGGGCTGTGGACCAGGTGCCTTCAAAGAGCTTCCCTTGTTTTGTTGATTCTGATGTTAAATGGAGCAGCATTCCAAAGCACACCTGTGCCTGGGTAGCACCACAGGCAGTGGACGCTGGTTCCACGCTGACCCGGAGGGACCTTGAACGGGAGCTTCAGCATGAGGGACCAAGTCAACTCAAAGTCTTTGAGAGCACCAACCCACAGACCTGGTGGTGTGGCAGGGCCTTCCCTTTCAAAATACTAAATAAATTCTGGAAAAGCCAGAATGCAAGGCATCAGCAATGCCATGGGAAGTCTCTTATGCATCCCAGGTATTCATAGGTCCTGCTCCTTCCCACGTGGGTGTTTTGAAGAGGCTACTCAAAAGCACAGATGGTGGGTGAAGCTGAGTCCCACTGATCTTTGAAGGGCACAGAATTCCTTTGAGCGTGTTTGAAAAACGTAGTTAATTAAATTAGACTTGCTTGAGAATTGAGTAGAATGAAAGAATGTTATGGGTAGATGGGTATACTGTTTAATTGCACAAAAACTGGTAATTTTGCTTAGCTTTTTTATGCACACTTGGAGTGGAAGGGGTGCATCTGTGTGTCTGAAACATCAGCTTCAGATCCCTTTATTGGTCCATGGCTTGTTCTTGGATTACAGTACATTCAGGATGCTGTGAATAGAAGGCAGCTCAGGGCAGCGTCTTATGTAAGGTAGCACTCTGCACTATTTTTAAATTTTTATGATATGGCAGGCTTGTTCTAGTGTTTTAATAAAAGGGGACATGTTCTTCCTTTTCTACAACAGCAGCAAAATCTAGTCTAGGGCTGCCCTGCTTGACAGCTTGTGGTAGGATTATAAAAAAGACTTTATTCTGGGGCTATATATAAATCTTCTACGTGGGTGGAGGCTGGACAGAATTGTTTCGTGGGTCACATCCAGTAGGCAGAGCACCCTTTGCACAACTTTCAACTTTCTTCTGCAGATGCTGACTGTCAATAACGTGGGACCTTTTTTTTTCTAAAAAAAAAAAAAAAAATCACAGAAATAGGATCTGTAGCTTTATCTGCCTCTTGGAAGCAGGACTGGAACAACCCAGAGCCTGGCACCCTGGCAGATGTGTGCTGCAGCCCTGCGGGGTGGATATCTGTATCTCAGCACCCTATATCCCTCCTACCTTGCATCTTTCCAGGTATTTCCCAAGAAAAGCCTGGCTGATTTAGCTGCCTGACAGTGGGGAAGGCAGGCAGAGATAGGCAGGGATGGTTTTCTGCCTTCCTGTCCACAGTGCTGCTGTCCTCCTCATCCCACGTGGACCATGGAGTTCACCTGGAGCAGGTTAGATGCTCTCCAAACAGGAGGCACGTTTGGGCTCAAGGCTGGGGCTGTGCTTCACATGTGCTGTGGGCATCAGTGTTGCCATCTCACTACTTCTGTCCCTAAAATAAAATAAACCCGATTCCTTCCCATAGGAAGCAAGCCCCTTTGTTTGTGCTGGTGATGTCAATGCAGCACATTTTTCCTCTGCCATTTCCCCCCAAAAATGTTTTGTTTGTGACATTTTTTCCGCCAGCTCTGCCTTCTTTGTCTCCATACAGTAATGCGGGCTATGTTTCTGGGCCTGGTTCTCCACGGGTTCTAAGTCCAGAGCCACTCTGCTAGAGATAAAATAAACAGGCCCTCGCTTTAATCACATGGACTCAAATAAACACGTGTAAACTTCTTAAAAGTTAACTAGGACTCACTCAGGTTTTGATAGTTTAACTGTGGTTAAATGGATTTTATCAGATTTTCCTGAATGATTCACCTCCAGGCTAAAAATAAAACAGGAGGCACTTTGGGGTAATTTACAAAAGAAATATGCATGAAAGCAGGGGTTTGGAGTCAAAGCATCTTCTCTCGCATAGTCAGAGTATTGCACGACAGCCTTGATAATTCTGTGTAAACAGCCTGATGCGGGAGAGACTGGGAGACGAGAAAAACAACGAGGAGCAAAATTTGGCAGATTCTTGGGTGTTACTCCATATTTTTGCTGTAGGAGCTGATGACAAGAATTTACCCACCAGGGCTGTAAAAATTCAATAATGATTTAAAAAAAATTTCACTGATGTAGGGAAGGACAAGGAAAAAGAAAAAAACCTAAAGACAAGATAAGTCGTTAGAGATGCAAGGAAATGCTGCTGTTGTCTTCAGGCTAAATCTATCGGAACAGAGCACCATAAATCGAAGATTCATTGCTCCCTCTGCTCATTAGCTGTGTGAAACTGTGACTAAGCTTCAAGGTTAGTTGGTGTAGCGCAGGATTATTGTTCTTATTGCCTTGCTCTGAATCAGGCGCATCGGCAGGCAGCCATGATTCACACATACTGCCTGCCTTGCTAGGTGCCAGATTTCCACTATTTTTTTCCATGAGGGGGAAGATTATACAGCCTTGTATGTCTTCTGGCTTCATTAATTTTTGCCTGGACAAAGGCAAAATTATTCACGTGGATCTCTTATTTATTAAAGGAATTTGAATTTGTTCACTAGACTAGACTTGGAATGTAACAGGCAGCAATCTAAAGCATGAAGGATACAAGCCCAGTGGACATTTTTATTTTAACAATGAAAATATGCAATCTATCTCAGCAAAATACAGCTGCTGAGCAAATTAACTTGTGTTGAACGCTTATTGGGGGCCCACAGCTCATTCTTTTGTTCTTCCTGTTCAGCAAATGTGTTTTTCTGACTAAGAAATAATAGATTGTGGCTCTATAGAGCCTTTCATCAGATGATCTCAAAGTACTTGGCAAACATTAGTGGTTTGCTTGGGAGAGACTGAACCTCATAGTGTATCCAGTGGATGGTACCTAGAGAGCAGGGTGAAAAGTACATTGCAACTACTAGAGAGGGCTGGAAAACGTTAGGCTAATATGACTAACTAATACCAGGTGATGTTCTCTGACTGGATGTCTGGTGTTAAAGCTGAGATGTTTCTTTTTTTTCATTTATGACCACGTTAAGAGGATATATTATTGAGGTTTTAATTTATTTATTTTTTTCCCAGGCTAAGGTGCATTGCCCACCCAAATATCCAGATAACTTTATTGTGGTGTCTATAAGTCCTGGCTTCCATCCAAGTCTTTGTTCCCATTTCCCTGTGCTGCTCCTATGGAAAGTAGCCCATCCCACCTACCAGCTGGGAATTTCCCTGACACATGGGCATTCTCTGGGTAATATGAGATGAGCAAATGGTGTTGTGTTGCCAACCCCTTCTCATCTAAGCAGTGAAGTATGTTAGGAGTGCCTGAATATTCAGTATCAAAAGACTTTGAGCTGTAGCCTCTCCATGCTGTCTCATCTGTGTTGCAGTCCGCACGTACTATAGGAAGTCAATTAGGAAAGCCCTGGAGCTGTCGTAATTTGAGGTAGGGACTGAAGTCAAGTCTAGAATTACAGCGGAGGCAGTTTTCTCACATCATCTTGGTTGCTTCTCCTTCACTGTCTTGACTTAAAGACTGTAGAACGCACAAGTGACATTGCCTTTGCTTGCAACTTTTAGACTCCTGTTGCTGCGATGGTGTTCTTTTCAGCCACCATTCAAAACCAAGTGCCCAGAATTTCACCATGAAATCAAGTATCTGCTCAAATGTAGATGTTTTATACAGGCCTGGGTTTGGAGGTAGACTGGAGCTACAGCTGTAAACCTGATACTTCGTTTTCAGCTGTCTGAAATTCGCAGAGGGAAAAAATGCAAAGTTCTGGATTAAAAAATTATCCACACAGTTCCCCAACCGGTAGAATACTCTTCTGATGCAGCCTAAGGCAGCAGAATTCTCACTAGTGAAAATACCACTGAATAGTCACTTTGGAAATACAGCCTTATGAGAACACCTCTGAATTTTGATAGCATTGGACCTAAGCGTATGTTCTCTTTTAGACCCAAGCATGAATTAATTTGTAATGTAATTTTGTTCTATAGATCTGAGAAATCTGCATATCATCGTCTTTGACCCACCTCCAGACAAATGTTAGGAGAGCTGGGGTTTCATAAATGGTTTCATGTGGTGCTAATATAACCCGATGGAGCAGTGGGAGAAGAACAGGGTAGGACTGAGAGCAAGCCACTGAGTGCAGGTCCTGAGAGAAAAAGAAAATTTCGGCTCTAGTAAGAGACCTACACAATGTCAGGAAAAGCGAGTTAAATGCAAATAGCCTGGTAAGATTGTTAGAAAATTTGCAGTGGCTCTGGCAGCCAGGTGTAGCATAAAGAGAATGAGCACTAAACAAATACTTCCTTCCTTCTGTGAGTTCATTTATTCACAACCAGGGTTCATTTCTTTGGCAGGTGTATTTTCCCCTTCTTCTTATAAAAACCAAAATAAACAAAAACCTAAAAGAAGGCTGGCTACCCCTGCTTTCCTAAACACGCTCCCTTTGCATTACAGCAAAAGACACGTCCACCTGCCCACAGTGAATAACCTCTCCAGGTGCTATGCAATGCGTGTATTTATTGAATTCACTCTCAAGTTCTATAAGGTGAGGCAGAACTTACTATTTTAAAACAAATTCTCTTCTACCTCTCTTCTTATATCATTTGCTATGCAGAAATTCAGGTATTTGGGGAAATTACCAAATACCTTTTTAACTCTGCCTGTTTTAGAGACTTCACAAACTATGAAACTTGCAGCAGAAGTCCAGATTCACCCTCCTAAAATGGCCTTTCAGAAAGCAAACCAGAGCCGTGGCACAGGCTGCCGGGGAAATGGCCTTTGTGACCTCCGCGTGCCGTGAAACCAGGATGGTGCAGTCAGAGGGTGCGGTGAAAGCCTGAGACATCTCAGGCCGCTGCGTGAATGTTGAAGCCAAGGGGGGCTTTTTGTTTTTGCTGTAGCAATTACCAAACTGCCTGGTGGGATTCTCTCAGTGCACGTGGAAAAACAAGACACTGAATAAGCAGAAGGAAACGTTGTTTTCCCTATCAGGCTTGTGGGCACATGTTTGGGATTAGGTGTCTGCATTTTCAGCATTTTGCTTTGGAGGAAGCCAGTATCCTCAGGTGGAAAGCAGGGATGATCTGAGGTGACACTGCTGATCTTGTAGCTACAGCTTTCTAGTGGTCACAGCTTAAGACTTTGGGAAAATCATTTAAAACTCCTCAGGGTAAACCTTGGCTGCACTGAGATCCAAAGATGATCTTGCCATTGATTCGCATCAGCTAAACTCTTGGTGCCTCCATTTCCCCCTGTAAAATGAAGATACAAATGGTCTCTAGAAGTCTGTGAGGGTATATTTGTTTTCTGCTGGTACAACTGCGATCTGAGGATCGATTCATGAAAACAGGAAATAAAGCATTATACCATTGATGTTAATTAGCTACAGTCACTGTCAGAACGGTGCTAGGTGTTTTGTTGCCTTCACGTTGCAGTCGCTGTAGAGGACACTTGCAATGGACCGTGTTAGCAGAGAGCTGGCAGGAATCCCTCCACAGCAAACATATCATCTGCTAGAGCACTCTCTTCATGACATTGCAAATATATTTGTTCTCTTCAAAGATGCTGCATTTAGGAATTTGCTGTGTCTCCTTTACATATAACAGTTTTTCCTCCAGAATTAAGTGATAAGCAATTTCTAAATTAAAAGAACAAACTGGAGAAAGGATCTATTTTACTTTGCTTATCTCTCAATACCTGGGCAAGTTTAAAGTACGGTATCAGTCAGGCAAATAGGAAATACACATCTTCAGAGCTAAAATCATGTAGCATCGTCAAACTTCTGTCAGTAGAAACGCACTGTGTTTCACAGAAAGGCTATCTGATTCATCCAGGACTGCCCTTACCCAGAGCACAAGCAGCCTAAATTTGTAGTTTATAATATTTTGGGACTTAGGAAGGACTCTACAGCTGGTCTGTCTGCCTCGTTGGCCATGTGTCACCAGTGCAAGGGCTGGTGGGGATGGAGTGGGTGTGAGCATATTGGGAACATCTCCCCGTGCCAGTAGGGATTCGCACTAATGGGTGGCAGACTTTTCCTCATGCAATTTTGAACACATTTGCTTAAGCAGAGACTTGCATCCCAACTTTCTGGATAGACTGAATTTAGATTTGAAGGCAGGCTTCGGCTTGTGCTGAAAATATTTGTTCCCTATCATAGACCTACCCAGTGAGCCCAACCTGCTGTGGCAGTAGCCAGCAGTGGTCACTGTCTGGTGGCCGCTCGGTGTGTCTCTAAAGAGGTCTGACTTTGGCTTTTGCAAAAGCCTCCATGTTAGAAATTTTTTTTGGCTTGGCCAAGAAGCCAGTTTGTGTCCAGGCTGTGCTTTCTCTGCTCAGGGTCCCTGCAGAGGCAGCAACGCGGCTTCCTGAAGACTGTCTTGGTCATTACTGATCCTGGCTGGATTTGAAAGAGCTCCAGGTACTGAGCCGTTTCCTTCATGTCATAGGCCTGTTCTGGAATAGTGAGATTTTTTTTGGTGTTGTTTTTAGACTATTCATAGAATTGTTACCCCCTTGTGAACTTCTTCTTTCTCCAGACTCTGCATTTTACTTATTGACCTTTCAGTCAAATGGCTCCAGTTGGAATTACTTGGCTCAGTAAGGCATGTGAAGATGTCTTAAGATAAGGAGTTAAACCTCCACCTCGCTGATGACTGCATTTACCCTTTACTGCAGCCTTAACAGTCTCTGGAGCCGTCCATCCCTTTCCTCTCCCTCCCTGCAGATCTCGGGTAGAGCCTTTCCTGGTCAGTCCTGCTGCACCCATAGGACTAGAAAAAATATCCGAGATACGCAATATAATATGTAAGCACTAATCTAATCTAGCAATTATCTTCACTTGTGAGGGCAGATGAGATTACTCACCATGAGAAAGGTCATAATAACAGAGATCAGCCATCATGTGGTGTTTACACACACTGATTGTTGGTTTATTGCGAGATACTAAGACACAGGAGGAAGAGTTATCACGAAGCTGATGAGATTATAGGTATCTGCCTATTGTAATTGGATTTCTCCTGGTAACAGAAGAATATTTGCGAAGGAATCCACACTTGACACTGCACTTTTGCATGCTCCATATAGTCATATACTTGCTTTGATCTCTAATGAAACTGTGATATTAAGAGTACTAGTTTGACCTTTGTTAGCTCTCAAATTTAAATAGAGTCAATTAATGTTCTTATATATAATCTTAAGGCAAGAAGATCATAAAATCTTGTGGAAAAAGATCTTAATTTTTCTATTTTTAAGCATTTTCATGTTTTTCTCACTGGGATTTGAGTGCTTAATAGGATTTTATAGTACTTTTTTGTTGTTTTATTTTTTTTTTTTGTGTGTGTGTGGCTGGATCTGTTCCCTCAGTGAGGGAGAAGGGGAGAGGCAGACTTATTTTTCTTGGTAATAATCTTTATCAGTTTTATATTCTTAAATCTACACAAATAACCAAGAGATTATCAAGCGACCTCTAAAACTCCAGACTACATATTGGAGAATCATCCTGTGTTTAAAAAAAGAAAAGGACACAAGTAACAAATTAGTCAGGAGCAAATCATTGAACAGATAAATTACCATCCTAGGAGAAAGGTCTTCCTACCATGCTGAGTGGACTTCTATAGCTATAGTGCTGCTGGCTGAGAATGAATAAAAATATAGTATCTTTACAAAGCAAGTCACTCATAATAAAGGACGTTCTGCTACTCCTAACCCAGATCGTGCTGTCGAATACGCTCTTAAGCTTTGCTTGGTGACATTTTCTTCTCTCTAATTCATTGTTGCTTCATTCAGACGGGTTAATCAATACTCTGAAGACTATTTTTAGATTCAGTGACAAGTTGACTGCACCCTCAAGGCAAAGCGAAAAGTTTCCAGGTCTCCCTCAGCCCTTGGTCAGTTTTCATAATGGCTTTGTAGGAGAGGGAAAGTGACACTTTTCAGTAGCATGATATTTTTAACCTTGGTTTGCTACTAACAGGCTCAGGTTTTTCAAATGTCTCACTAATGGTGGATAAACATGATTGAAACAGCCACTGTATTGGAAGAAATGGTTTTAAACCTTGTTCTCCTGATTTTCAGTGGCTCCTCTGCTGTAGGTGTTGTTTTCCTGCTGCAGCACTCTCTGGGTTGAGCATCTCAAAGAGCCCTTGGTCCCCTCACCCCAGCCATAACCCTGCCCTGCATCCCGTCCGAGCCCCCGATGCCCACTGAGGTCTAGGTCCAACTCAAGCTCAGTGCCCAGCCGTGGTCTCTGGGCTGAGCAGCGCTCCAGCCCGGCCAGCCCTTGGCTCCCCACCTAAGCCGCTCCTCCAGGCTCACCGGGATGCCTGCTGTGAATCCAGCCCTGACTTGGGCACAACAGAGTACCACTGTGGTTCTCCAGAACTGACCTATCTGCTATTTTCCCTCCATGGTATCAGATAATAGGAAGCAGGTTGCGCCTTTAAAGGCATGGGATCAGCACGTGGCCGCGCTGCCTGTGCTGTGCCTCTTCAGCATCTCCAGCCGCAAGGCTGGCAACTCTGTAGTTACTTTTGTCTTTAACCTCTACCTGTTTGCTTAGCTGGGATTTGAACAGATCACTGCATCCTTGTGCTAATTACAGTTTAATAATTAGTGCCTATCAAAACTCTGCCTTTCAACTGCCATTCATTTTGCTTTTTGCTTGCCAAATAACTTCACCTTTCCCTCGCTGCAGCCACTGTGTTCAAGGGTGACAGAGTTAGCATTTCTTAATTTCACATCCAGTTCCTTCTCTGTCCTGAATTTTAACCCCTAGGTGGTTTCACTTTTACTCCCAAGTTAAAAGATACAAATCACTTTCAACATGCTTGTAAAGAGCAGAAAACACACTGCGAATAAACTGAGCCCACATGTTTTCTGTACAGCTACACAGCTGATCCTCCAGCAGAACAAAAGCAGAAGAGACGGCAGTCAGGCTGGTCAGGACCATTTTAGGTTGTAGAGATTCATTCAGGTTTAATATGTTTTTGTAGGAATTACAGAGTGTCAAACACATAAGAGGCTGAAGGGAGACAGTTCTCTATTCCCAGGATTTCAGATGCACTGAGATGGAAGAAAGTGGCTAAGGAATTGTAAAGTCAGAGGAAAATTATTTCCTGACCTTTAGCCCAATGATCAAATTGGCTGGCAAAACCAAGAAGTATTTGGCACCTAAGCTAGTTGCTTGGAGACTTTGAAGCCTGGATAACTGTCCGTTCCCATCTCTGTGAATGTCAATAGAACGGTTCATACATTGCTGGCTCTGCAGCAAAACGCAGCCGCTGCTTAACGACGGCGTGAGAGTATTGAGGAGTGACTGTGCACCACCAGGAGCTGGAGAGAAAACTGATTTTACTTGGAGTGTAAATCATGGATCAGAAAGAAGCTCAAACTTGGTTTGAACAGTTTTCAAGTATTTCTGTGTTACATCTCATTAGTGTTAATTACAAGCTTATGCCAGTGATTAATCAAACATTAGAAATGCTGCAGACCAGGGTCTATGTTATGGGAGCTTTGAACACCTTCATTGGTTCATGCTAGGGGATATTTGATCAGTTCGTCTTCATTTTACTTTGTTTTAATCAGCACAATCAGCCCATCTCTGACAGTAATGCTGTAAAGCCCCTTTATACTTTCAGCAGCAAATCAATAGATGTTCGTCTCTCCCTGCTTTCTGCTCATTCACACATTTGTCCTCCAGAACTGGAGATGTCAGCACTTCTCCCCAGGGCTGCCGAAGTCGCAGCAGCCCAGTCCTGTCTGCCGTGTCAGTGATAAACATCCAGAAGAGCTCCAAATAGTTACAGCGCTGTCACTTTCTGTATAGTTTTAAGGTTAAAAAAAGATTAAGAAGCTGTTCCGGCAGTCATTAAAAAAAAAGGGGGTTAATGGTGCTGCAGCAGTAATGTGGATATGTCAGACATAAAGCTAAGGACTGAATGGGTGCCTGAGGCACCATCTCCCTCCCCTTTCGGTTCAGAGGGTAGTGGGGCTGGGTACACTGGGCACGCTACGCTCTGCCCTCACTCCACTGGCCCCATGGGGAAATGCGACTGGGGCCTTCAGCTCTGTCTCTCACCAGCACCTGAAGCTACAGAGCTCACCCACCTTGGTGCCACTCATGGCAGATCTTACACAGAGAGGCTGGAAATCAAGGCTGGATTGACCAGGCTTTCTTGCAGCTGCGAAGCAGCATGTGGTGTTGATGTGGAAGAGTCTCATGATCGACCCAAATTTTGAGACATCTGCTTCTTATCTGAGGCAAGGAGCTGTATAAACTGCTGATAGATCCACCTCTGGGGGATTGCTCTGACTTTTCTGCTTCTGTAGTCAAATACGATTTCCTAATGAAATAGCTATAGTTCAGGTTAAAGATGTAATGCCTTCTCAAAAGGTTCATACCTCTGAAATACATATGCTAATCTGATCCCTCTGCTCTTTTCAACCACCATTAATGACACAGGAAACTTAAGCCAACATGAGTACATGTTCAGATCTCAGTTTGAGACAGGACGCTAACTAATTCATCTCCTGCTCTTATCAACAGGGGAATGCTCAGCTCCTGCCTGGTCAGCACTGCTGTCCCAAGCACAGAGTTGGATGGAGAAAGGGCAGGCCTAACACAATACAAATGACACAAATCTAAATAATCACAACAGTAAATACGAAGTTGACAGCATAAGAAGCTCCCTGCTTCCTGGAGATACCATGCTGCATTAGCGGAGCAGGATGGATCAGAGCTGTTCAGGGACGCGGGAAGCTCTCCCCGGGGCTGGTACCCCCATCAGCTCAGCGGCTCTGCGATCCAGCACCTCCACACACCACGTCAGCATCTCGCTCAGCTCCTTCTCCATCCCCCAGCTCTGGTGGGGCTGCTGCCTTCTATCTCAGATGCTAGAGAGCATGGAGGGACAGAGAGAAGAGACTCCCAGCAAACCCAGGCTGTTCCCCAGAAGGGAACAGACTTGGGAGCAACACACATGTACTTTTATAATCCTAATTTTTTCTGCAATATTTGTTCTCACATTAGCATCAACAAACAGGCTCTGACCTTGCCTGTTGATGCTTTAAATGCCCTGTTACACAGCAAGCATGGGAATGAGTTAGTCACATGGAAAGTACTTAGTCTCACATGGGCTGTTCATGTGCAGAGAGGAAAAAAAAACCCAGTCTCACAAATACAATAATCTCTGCAGGAATTTCTCTCTCTCCCCCCTTCTATAATGATGAAACACGGGCTGGATTTTTGCTTTAAGGCAGAATCATATCATGCTTTCAAGTCATTTAAAAAACATAGACAAATCAATACTTTACTATTCTTAACAACCACAGCATTAACTTTGTCACACAGGCCTGTCTTTTAAGAAGCCACCTTTTTTAATATGCAGTGCTTATGTACCTCAGCTCAGGGTAAAAAATGAAAACCTAAAAGCCTCTGAAGGGAGATCTGGGCAGAAAGCAGCCTGATATATTTCCCTTCACGGCTGGCTGTTCCCAGGCCAGAGGTGAGCTGCCAGTGCCTCTGGAATTTGTGGAAACGGGAGAAAGAGGTGGGTTTTCTGGCTGCAATGCCTCATTCCCAGAAACACACACTCAGCACAGACCCAAGCCAAGGCCAGTGCAATATGCTCTGAAACGTGCTCGGCTAGGCTTTCAGACCCGTTCCTTGCTTATCTTTACCAAATAGACCCGAATTTTCCCATGCAAGGTGCTCCTACTTTAACGATAAATTTACTTCAACCATAAAAAACTGCGGGAAGCAGTGGGTTTGGGTGTAGGTGGCACAGACACTGTTGCTGCATTGATCGATCTGTAAAGCTCAATTGGTTCTCAAGGACTTCATTCATGTGCGACAGCTCTGCCAGGTAGCGAATTCACTAGTGACACCCAAAAAATTCTTTCCATATTTTGGGGAAACCGCAGCAGGTGCACAGACAACATAACCTCTCCCAAGCTGGAAAACCTTCACGAACAACTGCAGAGGTATTTATCTGGCTGTGAGAGGATACTCTCTTTAGTTCCAGCTCCCAGAGTAGCCTCTCGAGGTGGGACTTGGCAGCTGAGGTACACGGGTGCCGTTAGCCCTGCGTGATGCTGCGCGCCGTGGTCGGACCCAAGCCAGCCATCCATGGGCCTGGCTTTAGGGCCTTGCTGCTGGTTTGTTCCTTCACCTCCATGCTTGTGCGTGGCTGAGCAAAGCCACAAGGCTGAATTAGCCTTGGTCTGGTGACGGCCCCTGTGCACAGGGTACATCCCTGCACCTCAGCCGGTGCTACACGTCCGGGTGTTTCCAAGTTGCATGAGTCCCACGTTGCTTATTCACCCAGCTGCATGGCTGCAGCATGTCTTCTGCTGGTGATAGACGAGCTGGCCGATCCTCCCCGGCCGGGTCAGAGCCCATAACTCTGGCAGCTCCAGGCACCGGTGATGTTATCTCTCTCGCAGCCAAGCGCCAACATCAATTGTCCCTGTGGGATTTCATGGTAACCTTTCGTTTGGCTGCTGTCTCCATGCCTCATTACTGCTGCCGGCGGGGCTCCTATTTATGACTTCTGCACGCACGTGTGTGCCTCTTCCTCTGCCTTCCCGGCTGCTGCACCTCTGTGAAAGCACCAGCACTTTCTGCTGCCTGAACACGTACCCTTTGCTACTGGGGAGCTGGTGTGGGAAGAGGGAAGCAGTAAATCCACAGCCCCTGTCTCCATTTGGCCAGAGTTCTTGCTAAATTTCCCTCTGTGTGTCCTTGCAATGCTTTTGTGTTCTAAATCCCTGAAAGACTGACTTTCTTGGAAATCTGGCGTTTGAAAGGATCTTTACCTGCAATGCTTAGTGCTGCTTGCTCTTTCTGGAGCAGAAGAGCCACAAAACCACACTAGCAGTGCAGTGGCTGACACAATTCAGTGCTGCAGTGCATCAGAAAACTGGCACTTGCTCATGCTTTCCCATCCTGCCTAATGCCAGCTGGCTTATAATGTTGATTTTTTTTCTTCTGGCATTAGAATAAGATTTTCTGCGGGTGCAGGGCTTGCTCCTTGATGCAGATCCTGATCACAGGATTGATGGGATGTGTTGGGGGGAGGGGGGGTGTGCACAGGCATGCATGCAGGTTTGGGCTCTGTAGCGGCTGGGCTTACTGGGAACGCAGGAGAGCTGAGCTACCATTATCTGCTAGAGGAGTCTGGAGAGAGGCATGTACTTTTTTTGGAGCTGCTGGACCAAAATTTCAGCCTTGCCTCCACAAGCATTTATTCAGAGATTGTCTCTTTCCATGCCAGCACTTGGACTGAATACACCACGTAGCAGAATTGAGGCCTGATCAGTTTTGACAGTCCTCTAAAAGTGGTTCTGACTGTAATTTCCCTTAGCAAAGGATTTTCTCCTACACAGAGGTGGATGGGTTTGAAAAATGAAAAGGGGACTCTAACCCATTATTAGCAATGATATTCAAAAGTGATGTGCAAATCCCCTTCCTCAAAGTGTATTTATATATTATAATAGAGCAACTACTGAAAATACACCTGGGACCCCATGAAGAAAGCATGACATGGCATTCATCTATTCTCAGTATTTTTGCCATTAAAGCAGAGAGAATCCAAAGGGTACTTTCTATCATATTTTTAAAAATCAGTCATTTTAGTCAATTTAGTACAATTGCTGTAAAATCAGACTATGTGTTTTTTTTACTGAACTCGCAGGGTACCACAAAATAACTTCCTGAATGAGCTCATATAAATGCGATGCCTTTCATACTCGGTGCTCCATGGACTTGGAGAGGGTAATGTAAATGTTAACATAAAAGAGTATTCTACTGAATTGGAAGAAGCAAAAAGCTCTTCTCATTCTGGGAACATGCAATTCTAATATACGCTGCAATGAAAGAAAAATCTTGACTTTTCACATGAGATGTAACAGTATTCTGATTACACATTGGAACTGAACCCAGTTTCTGACCCTCTACTAGCTGTATGTAATCTATGGACAGCATCGTGTCATTCCTGGTTATATATTGTTCAGGGCATAGTGTGTTGCTTTCTGTGTAAGTACTGATGAACATAACGTGAAGCTGTACGTGGCTTTCCCTGCTCACAGACTGCAGAGGTAGTACAGTTCTGTTCACGTGTGCAACGCTGCAATGGCTCGTTTGCTGTTAGCCAGTCTTGACATTTAGCGTCGCCTTGGTGATTTTCTGGGTTCTGCAAAGTTAGCCTGAGCTTACAAAACATTGTCTTGGAAGTGGAAAAATTAATTTTCTGAAAAAAATACCGGCTAGATCAATGTTTATTCCTTATGTTGCTCTCTCCCAGTCCAAATCTGCCTTCCTGATTCAGCTGATAGGTAAGAACTTGTTCCTCATTTGGCATCATTGGAAGGCAGCGGATGGTATTTTTAAACCTCTCAGGATGCCGTTGTGTGCTTTTCTTTAACAGATCTTACCTGATTTCCGAAGCAGGGTAACACTGAGTTGTGTTCCAAGTTACCTGTTGTTTAAACTTGCCTCTGTCCCAGAACAAACGGACGCTC
>Ga0181612_137027_pt1 | contig 28229 bp, 12 predicted proteins | sample HoacroProtozoa21_FD_119630 | JGI IMG/M metagenome (GOLD analysis project Ga0181612, IMG submission 119630) | Hoatzin crop microbial communities from Cojedes, Venezuel. Combined Assembly of Gp0051906, Gp0051904, Gp0051908 | reverse complement strand
AGGAGTTGTAAAGCATTGGACCAGGCTGTCCAGAGAAGTGGTTGAGGCACCATCCCTGGAAGTATTTGTAAGATGTGTAGATGTGGAGCTTAGGGACATGGTTTAGTGGTGGAATTGACAGTGTTAGGTTAATGGTTGGACTTGATCTTGAAGGTCTCCTCCATCCTAAACATTTCTATGATTCTACAGTTCTGTGAAAGGAGTAATTGTCATCTGTAGTCTAGACAGATAAAGAAAAATATTTACAAAAAGGAAGTAAACATTTCAAGACTATATTCAATGGCAAATCCAGAAGAACCCAAAGTTCACAAATGCCAGAGAAGTGCTCACTCTGCCCAGACACTATGCATCTTTGTTGTGTGTTCACCTTACCACAGGTTCTCTTAAAACTTCAGCTCACAAAGACAATTATCCTCTTCACTTATAGCTGTCCTCTTACATTTACTGCAAATGCCTCTGTTAATAGCCTACATCTAATTCTGTTCTTTTCTATATTTTCTAAAACACTCTCATAATCTTTATATCCGTCAAGGCTTTTGTGAGGGGATGAGCTTTGGAGAATAAACATGAACTGCTTCACTTAACAATTGTCCTAACTAATACACTTTGTCAACGCAGCAGCTTCATGGGCAGCAGCATTTGAAAGCTATTTATTAGCAAGATCTATTACTGGCTTCATCCTTCACTTGCTGCTTGCTACTTGAAAAGACGCATTATATCAAGCGTTTCCTCAGTGTAAAACCTCATGTGCCAAGAAAAATTAAAGTACACACATTAATGCAATCTATTCCTCAGCGTATTTTTTTTCTTTCTTTTCCTTTTCTTTTCCCTTTTATTTCCTTCTTTGCTGCTGTTTGACCTCCTGCAGAGGCATCATGCCACTGTACTCTGCATATGTCAGATGAAGATGACTGAAACACAACAAAATCAAAATCCTGCCTTAAAGAGGTGTTGGGGGTGGCAGAAGGAAGGGGGAAGAAAGTCTACCTACTTCATTTAATTGACTTATATAGCTGTGGAAATCAAGTGCAGTGAGGTAAAATGCTGACTGGATAGTAGACTGATAAAACTCACACAGTAAACGAGAATCTCAGATTAGATCTTAAAGCACTTTGGAAAATAGACTTTGGCCACTTGCTTACTGAGTTTCTCACGGGCAAAATTTCCTATTAATACTTTGAAAATAAAATGAAGGGAAGGGAGGGAAGGGGAAGGAGGGGAAGAAAGAGAGAAAGGAGTCAGGGAGAAGAAAGTTGTAACCACCTAAACGGTGCAGTAGAAGCAAACTGTTCTGCAGTGCAGGCAATTTGAGCCAGCTCTGGTAAGAACCGCTTGCTTCCTGGCTCCTGGGCTGGTGAAGGTTGAATATATTTAGTTGTTCAAATTCTTTCTGTTCCATGTCAGGCAGAGCCAGTGCAGACAACTTCAGTCCATGGTAATTTAGATCAACTATTTTCTATACGTTGCACAAAGAAAATTTTTTGATATTGCTAAGAACAGCCTGTTTTTTTTGTTTTATTTTAGACAAAGGAAAGAAGAATATTGAAATAGAAGAGTTAGATGTTCAGAAACGTAAAATTTCTCTAGTAGTTTTAAGTGTTTTGATAGAGCTAGGGTGATTTATAGCAGTCCTAAATTTACTCCCCCTGGTATTATAATATCCTGACAGGTGTGTTCAGCAGTTCATATACCAGAGGTATTAAAGGTGAGCATTGCAGATTTTACTGCCAAAAAAATGAGACCTTGAAGTCAGAAGGGAAGCAGTGAGAAGGTAGAAGGAAATGGAAATGAGGAAGGGAAATACGAGTCTCTCTGCATGTATTACTTCCGTGATCTTGAACCACCTGATTTGTTAGTTCCCTGATGTCTTTATTAGAGCTTGCAACTTGTTGCATGAAAAGGACTGGCAACTGTGGTGTTAAATACTTCTTTCTAATGTTGCAGTTACAATTTCTATTGAGATGCAAATTAAACGTTATAAACTGAGGTATTTGAACTTCAGAAGTTTTTAATAAGAATTTCAAGCAATTAGATACAGGTGTATTTTGTAGTAGCTCTTTATGTAGCTCCGCTTTACTTACTCAAACTCTGGTGGCTTTTAAGCTACTCAAAGAGTCTCCATGTCCCTTTTGCATCAGAAAATACGTAGTGTCTGGTCCCAGGCAGAACATGGAATTTAAATTTGGTACTCTACTACTCAGCTAAGGGCCTTACACTTACACAGAGAACCAATCTCCCCAAAATTGCTGAACTATCTTGACTCTTCTGATGCCAGAAACTGAAGGCTGCATCTTCAATGGACACAAATCAGCATGGTGCAACTGAAGCCAGCTTACTTAAGCCAAGTTTTAGATTTCTTGAGATGTGATCTGACACCAAATTAAAAAAGGACACATGTTGGCTAAATGTCTGAAAAAGTTATATTTTATTGCAAAGACAAACCTGCACTAGGTCACATGATCTGTACTCAACCAGAGAGGGGAAATGAGATTGCAAAAGCATCAAGAGCTTACATTGCATGAGAGTTGTGTACTTAACTCTTTTAACTTCTTTTGGCTTATTTGCTTTAACCTGATTTTATTTCACAATTTGCAATACATAACTGATGTTCCCAGTAAGACTGTTCAAGTGTTTTGCAGCTGCAGACACTCACTGATGCGCTCATGAGGACATGCCTGAAAATTGTCCAGGAACCTTCACTTACTCAAGGCCCTAAGAAGTACCACTCACGTAATTTGCTTGAAGTGCTAGATTTGGTGACAGTTGCTTATTCATGAGGAAAATCAAGTTGGAAGTTACAGTGTAGTTTCAAAGCCCAGCTGCTTCCATAGAAGGCTGGAGATCAAATGCAGTCAGGTTGTCATGTGAATTTATGAAGGATAAAGTAAAGAGGGATTTGTGTTATGTCTTTATAATTCCTCACTTCTGTACTTCTGAAACGAAAATGAAAGGTGTACGAAGGAGGAGGCTTCATCATCTTGTACTTGCCAGGCTCCTTTCATCAGGGTCCCAGGTTCCCACTCAAATCAAGGAATAAGAAGGTATATTAGAGAAGAGTTTCCATGCAGTGTGTCCATACAGGTTTACCAGGACTAACATTACAGATCTGTGGTAGAGTCTCTCCTATGGTCCAGGAATGAGTAGGATGACATACAGGAAAGAAGAAAGATGAAGTGGTGCAGTAGAATGGACAGAAATGTGGCAAAGCTGATGCCTGGTCTTTCACTTCTCAGGGCCAGTTAGGGCTGTTGGTAGAGGACTGAAGTTAAAGAACACTTTAAATACACTTCAGGCAGCATTTGAATCTCTGGATACAGGAAGTGCATTTTACCTCTCATGCTTCTTTTTCCCTAGGAAAGCAGCTCTGTAGGTCATTTTTTAATCATTAGAAGACTTCTACTGCCGTCTTTTTCCCACTCCATAACTGTGGCATGGGAGAAATTGTAGTAAACATCTGTAAAGTGCGGTCTGGGAGAGCTGAGAAGACTGTACTGCATGACAAATATGCTCCAAGATCCCATCAAATCCCATTGCTTCAAAATCAGCAGTGAAATTAATTCATGGAGGGTGAAGCCTCCAAGTAGAAACATGCCATGCATTCCTCCTTGCTTACACTAAGCAGGCAATTCCCTCCTCACAGTCTTCAAAGCAGTTTCCACCACAGTCTGCTGACAAGCCCTTGCATGAGTCAGACTGAAGTTTATTTCCTTTGCATGGGTGAGAACGCCTACATCACTGAAAGCAATTTGGTTATTTTCATTACAATTCATTAAGATTTCAGTGGAGAGAGAGACAAAATTATATCATCTTTCTTATATAGAAATCTCTGTTTAGAATAACCTGTTATGTGTAATCAAATGCCTGGTAACAGATGCTGGATAACAAGAGAATAAAATCTTCTCTTGTCAAAAGAAGAGAGGGCAAAATCCCAAGTTGTGGGAGAAAGATTTAAGTCTTAGTAGGAGGTACAATAATTCTAAAAAGGATGATAATTCCAGAACTACCAGATCAGTGTGATAATGTGAATGATATACCTGGCTTGTTGAAAGAGATGTTGGTCCTTTACTAGAGCTGCGTTTAGGTACCTGAAGATCAGGACTCTTCTTCATAAGGTGAAAAGACGCAGAAATAGCTTTGAACAACCAAGAAGGCATTCCAACGATGAGTGTTCTCCAAGAATAGATTCAATTTTATTAACTAAGGAAACAGTAGAATCAGTGAGTAATGAACCAATAAATGAGGTAAATTGTGAAAGAAGTGGAGAAAGTATCACAAAAATATGTTTGCCTGCTAGGCTTTTCTGTCAGCTCAGAGGAAAGAGGACCCATGACCCTCTAGGGAAGAGAGTTCTCCTTTTTCATCTCAGCACATAGAACAGCTGAGGTGGGAAGTCAGATGTGTCTCCCAGGGCTCTTTCTCATAGCATTCAGTGGATGTTCAGAAAGCTGAAAACAATTGCCCTGCTGAGAAATAGCTAAAACACCCTCCTCCTCACTCTTGTCCTCATACTTTCACACAGAAATCCCATTTTTAAGATTTTCCAACAAAATCTTATCATGAGGTTTTATTTTAATGGGACAGTTATTGAGTTTAGATTGCAGGTGGCTGACAGAACAAATTAGCTCAGGAAACCTTCATAAAATGGAAAAAAAAAAGAGTAACACAGAGCTGGAAATTAGATCCTGAAAATTTTGTTACAGTGCTCGTTACCGCAATGTTCTTGTTTCTGCATGAGCTTTCACTGATTTTCATTGGATTTGCTGACTATTAACCAAAGGAGCTGGCCACAGATCTATCTGTATATTCATTTCTTAAAAAAAAAGGAAATACAGAGTTGTATCAAAAGGCAAGGCAAGGCAAGGAATTGCCATGGATTGTTTCGCAATAGTCATATAAAGTAATGAAGAACAAATGTTGTATTAACGTACTGTTTCATAACCTAGGTTTGGAGAGGTGGAGGAGGACTTTAAAAAAAAGAGAAAAAACGTATTTCCAGCATTGTCCATGGAAAAATTTACTTGGAGAAAAAATTCCATTTCTTTTTTGTAAAATTTTTGGTTACTGTCTTCCATATGCTATAAACTCCACTGGGAAAAAGCTATTTTTTTCACAGACATGTTTGATTCCTCCATATAAATCTTTGGTAGGAGAACTGAGAAGATCTGTGTATATAACTACACATTTTATTTATATGTCATTTACAAGAAAGAATAAAAAAGCACTTTGATTGACTTCTTGAACTACCAACTACAGAAAAAGAGGCTGAAATGCAACAGTGTGTGTGTATATATATATATATATATATACACGAGAGGAGTGGCTGAATCCAGTCAGAACAAAATGTGGTTAATTCAGATAGATGTGGAGTATTTCACTTGTACCAGAAAAGATACAGAAAATTTCTGAGTCATTACAGAAAAGATTTGCCATAAAATCATGAAGAACCTACAGCATTTTAACTACATTTATAATGACTAACCAGGATAGATGACTAAGGCTAGGATAAGAACTCCCACCTTTGGAGTCCTGAAATGTCTTCCTAAATGACTTATTCTATCTGTTTCAAGACTGTATGGACAAATTTCAGTGCACTGAAAAGGGAAACTGCAAAAGAGCTAGTACTCATTACTTAATCTTGGAAAAAAATCTAAAAATCCCTCAATGCTGTGCTGTCAGAATTTGTCATTGCCGAGATGCACAAAATGCACAGCAACAAAGTGCCCCAGAACATGAAGGAGGTATTATTCTTCAGTTTGGATGCACCTGGAGATAGCAGTGGTATCTTTCCTGTTAGAATTCACCTGCAATCAATTTACCTTGATACAATACGGTATTGTTGTTCTCTGAGTGGTGGTAATTTTCTGTCTGCCCTTTTAAACCCTCAGAAAAGTTGAGGCTATATAATTTAGCTAAGTCTGTACTGAAAGATGGTTAAATCATGTGACTTTGCCTTTTTTGTCCACATTAAAACTCCATACAGACACAGTGGCTACGATAACCCAGAAGTACAACAATTTAGCTCTGAGAATATGAGAAATGTGGTTTTCACTAAGACCAATGGTCCGTCTGGTCCAGGACTGTGCAATACAAAAGACTGTTAAAGGGTCAGCATGATGTGCTAACTTCTGACACTTCCTTCTCCAGCTGACTAGGGATGTTAGAAACTACATCCAAATCTGTTCCTTTCAGCCTCTGTTCACAGACCTGTTGTTCATGAAGTTCTATAATCTTCCCCTGGATCTTAAAAGAGTGTCTTCTCAACTTCCTATGACAAAAAACATTTGGAAGTTCTCTATCTGCTAAGAAGTCCTGAAATCAATATCCTACTGGTTTTACTAAGAGCCAATTTGTCTTCACACTGGAGCATTTGCAGAATAACAATAATCTGACTACCCCAAAAAGCTCATGGTCATCTGCAAACTAGACAATTTCCCTGGAAAAATGTCAGATAAGATGGTATCAACAACATTCCCTGGGTAACCTCACTGCTGACCCATCTCCATCAAGAGAAGTGTCCCTTTGCTTCCTATACCTTTACTGATTTCCAGCCTAGAAAAACATTTTTCTTCCAGTCCAGTAACAAGCTAATTTTGGTCTGATATATTGTCAAAGGCTTTTGAAAATCCAGGTAATTATGTGCACTGGATCCTCTTTATGAGTGTCTTTACTGATGCCCCAACATCAGGTTACCAAAGCAGGATTTCCCTTTATAAAAGCTTCCCAAAACGCCATTTTTATCCCTATGCTCAGTGATCATATTCTTTGTTAGACATTTACCATCTTACAAGAAAGGAAGTCAGACTCACCAGCCTGTAGATCCCAAGATTCCCTTTCCGTAGACAGGACTTACTCCAACAACCTCCCCGTTCTCTGGTGAACCTTCTAAAGATAAGGCGCGCAACCTCCCAGTGACCTCACAGACAGTTTGCACACCTTGACCAATAGTTCTTTAACTGCACATTTGTGCTCCTTCTGAACACTTGAATCAAGGCCTTGTCCAAGTGACCCACTAAAATTAAACTTACTAATTTGGTCAACACTTCCTCTATCCTTACTTCACTGCATATAAAAGAGCTATTCAAGTTTATTTCCTTCCTTCCTAAGTTTATTTCTGTGCTCATGGTTCCTTGTCAGTGTTTATTAATTTAGGCATCCTGGGGAAGACAACAAGGGCCAACTCTACTGAGCCACCTTTGTAAGCATGTCTATTGACTTCACTTGCTTCCAAAGATCAGTTCAGATGATGAATGCAACAAAAAGTGTGTTATATGGAGGCAAAAACAAGTGTCATAATAAAAATATATGAATGATTCTTTATTTTTTAATAGTCATTGACTGTACAATGAGTAAGTACAATTTATTACAGCACAGAAACTTGGACTTCTTGCTTGTACACTAAATGTCTATCAAATCCTGAAGTTACCTTCATTTCTAATAAACATAGCAGGATTTGTGGGTTTTATTCTTATGTATCAACAATGTGATATTTAGGAAGGCACCAGTCAGCTGACAGCCTGTCTGTGTCCTCGGAGGCTGTTGGATGACACATATCACTTACACAAGAATCTGCCAACCTTCTTTTCAAAGCTGTGTATGCATTCAAGAAAACTTGGAACCAAGATGAGACACAAATTGGTACTGGAATTAATAGCTTCACTATTGTTTTTAAACACAGATTTCTTTATCAAATATTACTGCATAAAAGGTTTGATAAGATGTTTAAGTTCATTTTAGAGTACTCTGATATGAAGGAAGGTTACTGCATGAAATTCATTCATAAAATGCTGTGAACTAGTCATGTGTCAATGGTGCAGGGGTGTGCTTTTGCTCAGCTGTTCCCTGATTATCCTGAGGACAGACCACCTATAATGAGAAGCAGAGACGAGGTTTGGGCAGGGAGTTTCTTTCTATGCTGAGCCCCCTCCTGCAACCAATTGTGCAGCTTATCAAATTACTTAAACTAAAATTTCACAGTACTCTGAGCCTCATTTTCTGGTGCCTGATTTGGTAACTCTGCATCGAATTTTCAGAAGAATTGAGCACTCTAAGTCATGGTTTGAGACAAAATAAGTGTTCTAATTTAAGTACTAATAAATTTAAAACTCTGTTCCTCAAATTAGGCATCCCAAAGAATCTGATTTTTTTTTTTCACCTGTCTCTTACTTCTTTAGCTTTCTGATGTGGAAACAGTCTGTTGTTCACTTCTTGGGAGAAGTCATGAAGGTGGTTTCTTTCATGTTTGAGAAACACAGATGTTAGATGGACGAAAAAAATGAAAAGGCTAGTGAGTAATTAATAGTTCTGCCTTCAAAGTCAGGCAGGCAGAAAATGCATTTAAACATTGAAGAAAGAAAAGGCATCTGAAATAGCCACTTTCCACTTTGCACCTTCAAAGAGGCAGAGACTCTGCAGGGAAAAAAAAAACCAGAAACCCAAACAGAGTTAGTGTGTGATCATATTGAAAGGCTGCTTCATAATGCAGTTTCTAATTTCAAATGATTGATTTAGCAATAGAGCCAGTGTGAAATTCGTTGACAGAACCATTTGCTTTTTGAAACCACAATTCCATCAAAATGGAAATGATCACAAAAAAGTGTTGATTTTCGTGACATTTTTGGGTTGGAGAAGTGAATGAAAAATATTTTATCCCATTTTCACTTTTTCAAAGTTAAACTTTTCATGTGATGCTTTTTCTATCATGTGTGATAATATACAAGACAAAGTAAAAATGACAAAACCAATGGAACAATAAATAAACTTTCACAAAAGAATTTCAAATTTGTGGAGTATATCATTATACATCATAAAATCAGGAGGCCATTCACAAAACAAAATTTATATACTTTACAATAAGTATTTTTGAACTTCTGTACATATATTTATTTCTATATGTAAATGGGACAGGAAGAGTCTAATTACAAAACAGGAAACTGTTGGTTGTTTTGTTTTTATTTGAGTTCCATCAAGTGGCACTGGGAAGGCTGAATCACCTAGACATGTCACCTGGGGCACTCTATTTCAATGTTTTGGTAACAGTAATAAGGTGTAAACCTTAGTATAGCCTACCTAAGTAAAAGGGGATATGGGGTTTGCATTATGGAGATTGTAGCAAAGCAGGCACAGAGTTCATGAGGGAGTCGTCATTTGCCTTGTGCCAAGCAGCCTGTTCCTGCCCTGGTCTGATCTCTTACCCACAAGTAGGTGAACGTCATGACCATTCCCCATCAGGGCATCTTTAAGTGTTCCTCAGTTCAACCCTTTTGTTCAGTCAGATTATACTTTCCAGTACTCTTCACACATATTCCTTACATATACTGTACTGTTTTTGTGTAAAATGGCAAATACAGACAATACGCCACCCTGATTGCAGGGGTTTCCATACATTGATTCATTTATGTTGAACACCATTCTTACAATGACTGCTGCTGTCTGCAGTATATGTGAATTGTCAGGACTGCAATAACAGAAGCTTCAGTGCTGTTGTTCTGGCTGTTCACTGATGTCGATGCTAATCTTGTCTCACAGAAAACAGGCAAAGGTTTAGTCTAGTGCTAAAGATTTCATCATCTTTATTGCCTGCAAGACGTAGTCCTAACATTTGTTCCAAAAATGTGCAAGCATTGTGTTGCATTGCCACAAAGCTACAACCACAAGGACAATGCAAAGCTTATGTATTTTTTGACTGCTTCTTTATAGAGCCATCAAAACAACAATACAAAACAATGATAAATTTCACCTGATCTGGATGGACACATTTCACCACTATCACAGAGGTCACAGAAGTGTAAGTCTACCTAACGCTTCATAAACCTATCCCTTCTATTTCCTTTCTGTATCAAAAAATACATTATACCAGCTAGCAGAATTCATTATCATATTCTTGCTTGGACAGTTCATCTGTCAATAATGCTTCTATGGGATATACTTTGGCTGAGACTCTAGCAAAGACTGTATATTAACAAATATACTAACCAAAGCTCCAGACAGGCCTATGGGTACCAGTCTCATAAGGAGACGACTCATAATTTGGAAGCATTTATTGGTCACCATTTACTCTAACTGAAACTTATTTGACTAGTTAAGTGGTTTGGCTACTCTGGTTTAGAGTAAATATTAAATCTGAATGGACAAAGTTAGAGGAGATTAACCTTATCACTCCTCAAGATTTTTTGAGACTTTATTTTAGCTAATTTTGTATGGTACTTGGTGAGAAGGGGCCAAACAGTCCTTTACAAAACCAGTTCTGCACTCCAGTAGACACACTTCTATGCACGCTCATTAGCTGTCAAACCTCCCTTCTAATTAAATTAAGTGGATAAGGTTGCTAAACAATATATTACATACAAGTCTGTGTGTGTGTCTGTGTTCTATTTCATTGTTTCATCTCAACTAGTGTTATCAAGCTTCATAATTTTATCTGTGTTGTCTGGAAGAGTGAAATTATTTTGCATGAGATTTTACAAAATATATATGTAAATACATTTCACCAAGAGAGAAGGAAAGCAGCAACCTTTAACTACTTGATTACAGCCTTTGACATCCTTTAGAAATGCATGATACTGACTTCTCTATAATATATATAGATGTGTCCTTCTGTCTTTAATATTCATAATATCTCATTCATCTGTCTCATCCCTATTCTGCATATATCATCCACTTTAATGACAACACACCATGAAACATCTGTGGTGGCTTTATTTTCTGCTCTCCCTCTTAGCCTTCACTGACCCCATTTCTGCTGCTGAGAAAACTAATTTACTCATATAGCAACTGCTGAACCCATTAGAGTTCAAACTTTTAACATTACCTAAGTGCTGGTTTGTCTGTATATTTGGGGCAGTAATTTCAAGCAATGGCTTCACAAGTAGCTGGCTCATCTCTACAGGGCAGACAGCTGGAAATGGAAACCATTAGTATTGTGGGGAAAAAAGACAAGCTTTTCACATTCACATAAAGCCCTTGTAAAATCAGCTTTTTGATGAAGACTCTCAGCATGGCCTTGACCTTTCTTCCCGGAGGATCAATCCCAGTTGGGTAACAAAGGAACCAGCAGAAAGTCTGAAAGCCAGTTTTTTACAATTCCAATGTTCATAATTTATTTCAATAAGTGAACATTTCTTAAAAGACACACCTTTGCCCTGTGACTTGCAGTAAATTCTAGCCAGGAATCAGAATGAGAAGCAAGACTTGTGGTTTCTCTTTAGTTGAGTATTTTTGCATTAAATCTCAGAGACCAGCGGAACATTTCATGACGCGTGCAAACAGAGGATGCAGAGAGTTTAACAAAAGCATAACAAAGATGCCAGGTTTGTAATAGTCAAGAACAAACAGATTATAAAATAAAGAAAATAAATGCATAAAAATATGAAGGTAGCCTGTGGAATACATATTCTCTCTCACCATCACACACACAAAAGTGGCACTGTGCCTTTTTGGCTTGTCAAGCCATCTTAGTAGCAGGCTGTTTTGTGTACAGTATCCTAGTCTAGGTCGCTTTCGTCAGTGCTCAGTCATACTGCCTCTCAGGCTACACTTCAGGTTCCTCAATGAATTGATTTGTCAGGCTATAAATATGTGAGTGGTCTACTGGGTGTGATGGCTCCCTGCTGAAAACACAAAGCCAAAAGAGTAAAGAGGGAAGGAAATGAACACACATGGTGAACTGAAAAATAAAATAAGTCTCATACTTGCCAGAAGTAGGAGAAGCCATGCCTTTCATAAATGTAAAAAGAAATACTATTTTTTATTGCCTTGCTGAGATGGAATAAAAATTACTCTTTTCTAATTTCTCCAGTGCTCTTTTCTTCTGCTTTGGTTACACTTCATGTTATTAATTTCTTCCACTGAAAGCAGGCTGTCTAGCAAAAATTTAAAATGCCCATTAAGTACTATAATTTACGTTCTTAATGAGATTCTGTGGGAATAACTCTCTCCAAACTGTTGCATATGCAAGTCTGATGAAAAAGTCCTGAACTGTATCTGTGTTCAGCTGTGGATGTGTACGAACTGATATAAACTCACACATTCCAGCATTTACGTACCCACTATCTAGCTAATAACCCTGATGTTTTTTCTCAGATAGCTTACATAAAAGATTCTCAAAGTGATCTTGATGCCTCCAAAGTGTCTTCAATGGCTTCATGTCTTTATACTATAACTGTATTTCCCTTAATACTGGTAAAGAAAAAAAAATTACTGTAGCTGAATTAGCTTGAGATGGCTAAATTGTTACTTTGGTCATAGACTAGAGTAGGGGTGGTAGTTTTGGAGATACTCATTCCTCCAAGACCACTCCCATTTATTCTGTGCCTTCTGAAACTATGGTTACTTCTTTGAGTTAACAGTTTCCAGCTAACCAGTAAGACCTGGAGGAAAAGCCTCGTAATCTGGGGAAACATGAATCTGTTGTACACATAGGTGAGCTGGACAGCATCATAGCTCCTATCCCACCAGGAAAGAGACATGCTGCAGAAAAATGGGAATGCAGCCCCCATCAATTCTTTCTGCCCCTTCTTTTTCCCCTTCATCTGCCATAGCTATGACACTGCTTGTTCTCAGAGTGCTCATTCCTCTCTGCCTCTCAAAGCAAAACTCTTCTGGTTGATATAACACATCTCATTCAGACTCTGAGCTGGTACTGGCCTTTGTAACACATCTGCTGTGGTGCCTTTTTTGCCATGCTAATATTGGCTGGCCCAGATATAAAGGTCATTGAGCAAATAGAGGAGGCTTTCCTCACCTAAGGCAGGAGAGCTCATGCATTAAGATCTGGAGTATTGAGGTTCAATTGTCTGCTGTCTGGCAGTTCAGCCACAGGCACATCAAAACACCTGAACCACTTTCTTTGCAGAGATGACTATAAGTCGTGATATATTCCTATCTTGAAAGTTTCAAGGCCAAAGCCTATTCCTCTTAAACTCAATGTCAAGGATCCTATCGATTTCAAGGGACTGGTTTTCAGTCATCAAACTAGAAATGTATGCCTTTAACGACAGGCAGAAGCATAGGGTAGGATAGAAACAGGAAGGGGAAAGAATCAAGGATTTCAGTCATTCAGTAACATCCACATTTGTTATTTGAATGTCAAAGAAACGTCTTCTGTTCCTTAAAGTGCAAATACCCTCCAGGTGAACTGCTAGCATATATATAATTGTTTTTTCTCCTGAATGTAGGAAACCTCTTCCCATTTTGCCTTTTCAATAATAAAGAAGTAGACGATGGTATTAGACTCACAAGGCACAACTTTGTTGGTGGTGTTCCAAAACTTTTTTTGGACTGCTGTATTCTAAACAGAGAGAGTCATGGAACAAAAGATAGATTCCTCTGACTTTTTAATAAATATCATACAAAAATTCTGTACATATAAAATACATAGAATAATTTTATCCCTGAATTCAATGAGGCTGCTTGATTCAGTATATCCATGTGAAAGTGTGTTTGTAGAATCAGATTCTCAGTCTGAATTCTGTGAGGCAAGGACTTGTCCTCACCATACTTCTCTACACAGAGGCTAAGAGTATTTATCTAACTAGTCATTCACCACAAAGATTAGCTGACTCCTGTTAAAGATCCCACTTGCTATTCAACAGGCAAATGACATTTAGTAGTGAAGAATTTAAAGCACTTGAGATAAGATCAATTTACTACTAGTGAAATTTTAAATCATATTACACCTCAGAAAGGTCCACTGAATTCTTGTAATGTGATTACCCATGAGGATGAGTTTCAGGGGTCTTAGATCTACCATGTTGGTCCATAAGGAGTGTTTTGGTAGGTAATGGAACTTATAAATGACCTCTGAGCCCAATATTTTTTATTTGTTTGTGTAAATATGCATTGCACATTTGGTAATGATGCTGAAGTGGGGAAGAATGAAAACAGTTAAAAAGCTGGAGCAGATGAAGTGATCTTCATGCTAGAGATTAAGTGTATAGGAAGGCCAGTTTCTTAATTGCACTAAAGAACTCCTTCCTTTTCTTACAATACTTGCAAATTGTGGTCCGAGTTTTAAGATGTGCAGTAGTTGATCAGTCTGAGTGCAATAGCAGTCAGAGGGGTTTGCTTTGTTTTGATGCTAGTTAGTCACAAGCCAATTGATGACAAGCAAATTCAGAGATAATCCTAAAAGCTGACATGGAAGAAAGTATGATAGAAAAAATACAGCGGTATTAATTCTCTCTCAGAGCATCACTTCATGACTTTGGGTCAGCATCTGAGCCACTCTCCAATCTACAGTGACAGTTCTTCTTTGTGCAGAGAAGAAAGTTCCTTTGTTTAAGGTGTCTCGAAAGTCAGTCCAAGTCAGCATTAAATCTTGTTAAAAGAGGAACAAATTTGCTGAGTAACACATCGTTAAAATATTTTGGTAATACTCGGATAACCTTCTTATACAGACAACAATGTCCAAACCTTCAGAATTTTCACCTTAAGGAGGATTAGGCTGGACCTCAGGGACACTTTGAGAGAGGACTTTGTCTTTTTCATTGACAAGGAACCACCCAATGTCACCCAGAGTGTGCTACCGCCAAGGAGCACTGCCAAGGATGTCTCATGGTCTTCAGAAGCTGAGTACATATATACAGCGCATCATCTCGTCCAGGTCAGTTAAAAGGATATCTTGCAGAAGGCATGCTGAAAGATTTCTTGTTTGTTTAGGGTCACCTTGGGATTTAGAAACACATGGTGTTACGGTTTCCACTTTGTTTTTTAACTTCGCATTTTTTTTTTAAATGTATTCTACCTAAGTTTTCATACCTGATTTAAAAGACAGCATTATGCCACTTAGAGCATTTAGTTTAGGCATCCAGTTTAGATGTTTAGAAGAGTCTTGCCACATTAGATACGCAGCAGAGAATCAAAGGTTACTTGATATTTTAGTGTTTAGAAACGTCCTTGAAAGTGAAAATTATTTTCTTCCATGGACTACATAGGTATTTCACAGTCTAAGCTTTCCTATCTAAATTAGACACTTTAAATAAATGGCAAGAAACAATATGGATCATCTACAGCATAATTTAGGAGCTATGCGAATACCTTATAGGAGATGCAGTTATTTTTATACCTCTGCTTTTGATAAAGTATAAATTTTTGATGAAAATTCACTAAAAAAGCCATGTTGTTTAACATAAATATTATTGAATAGCAATCTTAGTTTTGCAGACATTTTATCGTTTAAGCATCTCTTGATTGCTGATAAGCATTTTGATAAATTTTTGTGAGAAAATATGCTCTATAAATGCAACGTTTATGAAAACTCTCTACAAAATGATTTCTTAACTAGCTAAATTAATAGTATTAGCTGGTAGTCTGAACTGCCAAAAAGTAATTTTCTTTTTTTGCACTGCATATTTTTTTCCCTGTGAATGATTTTCTGGGACACAGACTGAAGAGTGAAATGCTTTGTCTTGTGCATCGTTCATCAGTAAAACTGCCAGTAGAGCTCTAATTTCATATTCTCTATTACTGGAGATGATACAAAATGCAGAACAAAACAGCTTGACTTTCAAATTGTAGAGAAAGTTTGAAGCAGTATTGGTTACAGAAAGTTGGCTAAATTTCAGTCACATCTGGCAGAGAATAAATGTAGGACATTACAGTGTCTTACTAAGATACTATGCTGGTCTTTGAATTGTAGAAATGTTTTGAAATAAGAGAATTGAGGATTACCATTTAATTATTTTACCCCATGGGGGCCCCACGCTGGAGCAGTCTGTTCCTGAAACACTGCACCCTGTGGTGATGACCCATGCTGGAGCAGTTCCTGAATAGCTGCAGCCCGTGGGAAGGACTCCCGCTGGAGAAGTTCATGGAGCAGTGTCTCCTGTGGAAGGGACCTCACGCTGGAGCAGAGGACAAGAGTGAAGAGGGAGAAGCGGCAGAAGCAATGTGTGACGAACTGACTGCAACCCCCATTTACCTATTCCTCTGCACTGGTCAGGGGGAGTAGGTAGAGAAAATAGGGAGTGAAGTCAAGCCCAGGAAGAAAGGATGGGAGGGAGGAAGGTATTTTAAGATTTAGTTTTAGTTCTCATCATCCTACTCCTATTTGATTGGCAATAAATTAAACTAATTTCCCTGAGTTGAGTCTGTTTTGCCCGTGACAGTAATTGGTGAGTAATTTCTCCTCATCCTTATCTTGACCCACAAGACTTTCATCATATTTTCTCTGCCCTGTCCAGCTGAGGAGGTAAGTGATAGAGCAGCTTTGGTGGGCACCTGGTGTCCAGTCAGGCTAAACCATGACAACATGCACACATACAAAACCAGAGTATAAGGTGGTGTAATGTTCTGCAAATCAGATCTTATTTTAAACCTATGGGTTTAATGGAATTCCCATTCCCGTTACAATTCACATTATTTCTTCTTTATCTAAATATTTACGTCTTCCTATAAATAATTACTTTCTACCAAGGTTGGCTTAATGTGGAGGACTTTCATTCTCTTTGTTGATTCTTTTAAGCCCAACATGCACTGTTGCAGATATCTGAACCAGAAAATATCCCATCAAATTCATTTAGTAACACAATACAGGTGTTATGCCGAGACCTAAAAAGAGATCTAAATTGATCATGTATGATTACAGGCAATGTTCCGACAGAAACCTTCCAAATACTACACCAAGGACAAGCTGGAAATAGGAGGATAATTAGGCTCTTTCTTTAGCAAGAGTACATTTCTACCGCGATGGAGTAATTGCAGCCCTACTGTGATATGTAGCAGCATTCTCAGAAGGCAGAAAAAGGCCTTGGAAACTGTAACTGTTCAAGAAATCATTGGGTCTCTATTTCTGTTGAATATTTAGGAATATAAGCAAATACAAGCTTTAGGTAATAAAAGCATGCACAAATTAATATAATCTCTAATATTTGAAAATATTACTCAGACTGAATTTAATTTTCCCATCAGGTTTTTTTTTGTTTGTTTGTTTTAGAAGAAGCTTTACAGTGTTAAGGCTTATATTTTGGGCACAAAACTTTGTGGTTTCTTCTCTGCTACTCAATTTCTCCCTTTGTACCCTGTGACTGGCATGCTAGGAGTCACTAGAAGGTTTCTCCCAAAAAGTTACATGGGAACAAAATCAAACCCAAACTCTCTGAAATTTATGAGTATAAATCCTTTCTATTCGGCCAGAGTGAAGAATCTATACACTTTTGTGGATTTGGACACTAGTGGCTGGCTTTGTCTCACATAACTTTAGCTAGCTAAATGTTAGAAGTAAAAGTTACTCATTCAGAACTTGCTCACAAGCTAGAGAATATTTTTCTCATGCACCTTAGGACTGGCAAAGTGAGAGCTCCTACGAGAGCAACTGTCTCTTTTCACTGATTACTGAGAGATCTGAGATTTCTAACTTTCTATTTTTAGACTGCAGTTACAACTGGGATGTAAGTAAAAAAATTAATTGCAAATAAAAGCACAAAGGGTTTGTCCTATAATTCCACTGTCCAATATTTAACAAAGTGTTTCATTCTCATAAGTGAATAAAAGAGATCCTCAAAGGGACAGTACGCAACACATCTAAAATTTGGTGCTTGTGGATGTCACAGCTAAAACTGAGGAATCCAGTTGAGACTTTAAATTGCATCTCTAGTGTTAATAACCTCGGCGTGATTGTTAAGACATTTGCCTTGGTACAAGAAAGGCAACGAAGTTACAGTGATTTGAATTTTGTCAGATCAAGATTAAGACTACAGTTCTTTATTGAATGATTCAAAATGATTCATGTTGAAAATAACTTGGTGGATAAAATAACAGTCTTGAAACAAGGCCCTCAAAAGAAAAAAATGTGGCCTGTGTGTACATATTAGTATAATTTTTTGCTCCATCTCCAACATGGATATTACAATAATATTTCACATAAATTATAGGTCAATTTTCACATAGACACTGTCCTAAAGGTGCATGAAAATTAGATTAGTAGGGGAAGTTCATGTGATACTTGACTATGACAACCGAACAGAAAAATAATGTTTGAATAACCTTAGAGCTTTGAATGCGGTGGTGGGTTTCACAATGTAAAACAAAAATTCCATCAGAATGCACCAGCTGTAATTAAAACATTTGCATTGTCCTTAGCTCCATGAAACCTTCTGTGAATGCTAACACATGCACCTGCTTTACCAGGTTTTACGTAGTTTTTCTATATTTAAATTTTCTAAAAAATATCCATGCTAAAACACTATTTCCTATGCTACTCCCCATGACCAGTGGGGATCAGTGTAAAAATTTGGAGAGATTCCAGTTCACTCCTCTTCTTGAGGTTTGACTGTGTTAGCTGGCCAAAAAAGCAAACCACGAAGTCCAGGTCAGGCCAGATTCCTGGACTGCTGGCCCACAGACAGTCAACACTCCTTCTGATGCCCAAATTTATCTGGCCTAAATCCTTGTGCTCAGTGTTTCTTATCAATTGGCTCCAGGATATCAGATGGACTTAATTAGTGAGGAACATTAGTCCCAAGCACTGATACAGAATTAAGGTTGGAATACTTTTGGTTTGATTTCTTTCAGGCTTTGACCCAGAGTCCATATTTCTGGGCAGCTGATCCATACTAGACTTTTTATATTCCTTTTGTCAAGAAAATTTTCCTTCATGATTCCTTGATGTTTGATAAGTGCCATAAAAAGCAGTTAACACCAGGTTCTTTCCCTGTGGTACGTTTGACTTTACATTTGCCTGTCTAATCTTTTTCATCTTATCTCCAACAGAGGCCAGAGAACAAAGTAGGTGACATTTTGGGCTTTACAGCTCAATAGCTGTCAAAATTTTTCTTACTCACTTACTTTATATGTGACTCAGTTTGTCTATCTAATAAAAATCTACATTTTTAAGAGACATAATTCTTTGCATTCTCCAGAGGGCAATTTGAAAATAATTCAACTTTGACAATAGAAAAAGAGCAATTATGTTCACCTACATGGTCTCAACGAAATGGGAGACACGTCATTTTGTTCCAAAAGTTGTTGTCTGACCTAAACAGACTGCCTAGTGAATACACCATGTCCACACCACCTTGCACCCCTAATATTTTGTTTCAGAAAATAATTGGCATGCAAACCACAAGCAAGACTGGCTAAGAGAGTAAATGTCCCCAGATAACATTTGCATGAATATAGTAGATTGTTATTTAAATAGTCAGTCAGAATGTGGATTTTCAGACGCACTAGCCTCCACTTCTCTCCCAGTGATGCTAGCATTACAGATTTAGAGAACAAATAACTAATGAAATGTTTTTATCAATTTCAAGAACACAGAAGGCACAACTTATATGCACCTTTACAGCCTTAGCTAGACTGAAATTAATTTTTAATAAGCTGTGTCGGTCAGCCCTGAATTGAGATCATATGACTCACCATTGTGAACTGTGTTATAGACATAGCAGGTTCTCCTTAGAAAACTGACAGTCTTCTCACTGGCATTAGGTTATTGCTGTTGTTTCCTACAAAGTTATTATGTGTAAACATTTTCTTCAGGCTCTTTAAGAAGTGGTTACTGTTTACCTCTGTTGCTTGAGATGTGGAAACAACAGTTTTCTACTGAATGCTAAGTAGGTGACTGGTAAAAGAACATGAATGAAGGAATTCATATATCAGTATTTGAAATCTCATTAACATCCTCCCTTCTCCAAAAAACAGGTGTACCTTTTCAAAGCAAACTGTGCAACAGTCAGATGCACCACAATAAAAAATATTACATGCATTTTCTGTTGCTGGGTTTGGAGGAATCCTTGGATTACAGAAATAAATGTCTTTTTCTTTCTCATGGATTATATGAAAGGAGTCCAGTATGATTCACATTTGGGTTTATGCTTAGTGCTTCCCAAATCTACACCTGGTTCCGTTGCATTGTAATAAAGAAAACCACAAATGGATTTTTTTTCCTTTTTTTCTAATCAAAGAACTCCCTGAAGACTGGGATAACTACTGTATACAAGAGAGAATGCCCATGTTCATAACAAAGGCAAGTGTAAAGCAAACCCTTCGCTACATACCCACAATATAGTTCACTTTCATTTTAATTTCCATAAGAACAGAAGACAGCTTGACAGGTCATCTACTCCTTTACCTGCACTAGAGCAGAATTGCCTTTACCCTCTTTTGGGAAGAAGTTTAGAGAGGTTTTGTTTGTCATAGGTCAACCAGTGATTTACTGGCAGATACCATAGCTTGGGAGCTTCTGTCAGACCCATTTCTTCTCACGTCATCAAGATGCAGAAGAGCCCCTGGACAATATTGCAGTCCCAGTAGCTGAATGCCCATGAAGCACAGAACTGGAGCACCCGCTCATGGCTGTGTCCACAGGACAGGCTGAGAATCCTATTTGTGTGGATGCATATTTTGTCTCACAGCAGAACTTCTTGTTGCTTCATAATAGGAATTTGGACCACATGACTGCCAGGGTGAAGCTGTTAATTTTCTACTGATCATTAAGTAAGAGCATCCTTTATTCTGACTTGTGACACATTTAATAGAAGTGAAAGTCTTTGCTTTTTCTCTCTGATCGTGGTGAATAGATCAACAAAGTATTTGCCTCCACTTCTCAGAAAGTCATCTTTGTTTATATTTTGTAAGCAACTGAAAATTTTCATGAGCATTCTTCAACTTCTTGTTCTTAGACTGATCACCTGCATCTCTATTTTTTATTTTCCTCACTTATTTTATTGACATAGATTCTAACATTTGCATGGATGATGTTCTGGGACATTCATAGAGAGACACTGATACAGATTTTTAATCAAGAACTCATGCCACCATGTCTGGAAGAAGAATTGTGCACATGAATTTTCTAAAATCAAGGGCTGAAATCAGGGGCTCCCTCTGCACATGGAGAGAAATCAATCCAAAAGATTTTACTGCTGGTTGTAAAGTTCTGGGTTTACTCCATTGTCCCTGAGCGAAGAGCTACCCTGTGTCCAAGTGTCAAAGTTTAGCTGGGACCTAATGAAAACAAAGCAGACTTTGTTAAGAAAATATATAAAAATAACCCCAAGCAGGGCTCAGGCAACCACCCTACAATCACCGCTAGCCTACTTTTGGTGAAGAAAGTGGCTTGCCAGGGGCTCAATGTGATATCCACTTTCTGCTTAGGGAGAGCTTATGTCCTCCCTGAGTCTTGGGACTCTGAAGGACAGTGGTGGGCCAAACATAAGGGCAGAGAAAAGAGGTGAATTAGAGAAAAATAATGATTTGAAAAAGAAGTTTAGCTAGCAATATGATAGAAATTAACTGATTTTTTTTCTATTCAGTGGTTCCTAGTAGTTCAGTAGATAAGTGACTCTTAGCTCACAATTGCTTTGCTAAAATGAAGCCACAATCTCACTTCAGCTGCTCTTTTAAAGATAACTGGAGAATTTCTGTCAGACAGTGTTCAGCCACAAGCAGTTCTCCTGTGTAGTATTTTCTGTTCCGCACCAAACTTAGGGTTCACTTTGGCACTAGTGATTTTGTAATCGGAACCACACCACACTAGCCACTGTGGAAATACCATGTTTGACAAATGATAGACTTGGACTTCACAATGATGCTATTTTGGGCCTGACCAGAGCAATAGGTATTGGAAATACATCAGCAGTGATTTGTTTAAGGAGATTTCCTGTGCAGTACTCTAAAACCTACTTTGTGACTTTTATTGCAGAGTTTCTCCAGACATTTACTTCTCCCCAGACAGGCAACTCGCTCCCCCAGGTAAGGATACTACTTGTAATACAAGGTAACATATTCAAAGAAGTTTCCAACCTGAACTCTCAGTCGGTGCTGGTGCTACCAATAGGTGTAACCCCCTAATTCACCCTGGGAGGTCTGAGTCTTACTTCTTTTTCAGAACAAATGGAATTACACACAGTAGTCCACTCAGTCTCAGACATCAGCAACAGAAGCCCCACGAACAAGACTTAAACTGGGGTAGTTGAGCCACAACTGTATTCTTGATGGCTGTAGCAAAATGCTCTTAGCCCATCAGCGCAGGATTGCTCAGCGGCCAGTCCCGCACGCATAGATTGAGCTTCTGCTCACTGTTCACTTCTAGACTAATGTAAGAAGCAGATATTCACATATGATTCTTCTGTAATCGGGGTATTCCCTCTGTATTGGTGAGATGACTTGCAAGTTCCCATAAAGTCAGATGCCAGCGAGATAGAAACTGGCAGTCTCCATGTCATTACACTATGAAGCAGAACTCAGTTTTCATGCTGAACTGAAGGAAAATCCTAACTAGAACCTGGCTGTTTTTTAATTAGTGGTGTATTTAAACAGAGAAAACACTAATGCAGATATGAACTTTGTATTTTTGTACAGCACCTGGCATAAAGTTCTGTCTTGGCCTGCAGAAGACACTGCATTTTGAATAATTCATAAAAAAATGCTATAATTCTTGTCTTTGACAAACGGAAAATAATCACGTAAATAAATTTTGTTCATTTAATTTTGATTTATTTTCTTTTTGGAAACTCCAGCTAGCACATTGCAAAGAGAAGAAACACCTGTTTAAGTAATTTATCTTTCTCTCTTCGGGAACACTACACTGAAACTCACTTAAAAATGTATGTCAAAAACTCCTAAAACCTCGGTGGATAAACTTGGAAGAGATGCACAAAGTAAATCATGATTTTTAAGCTTTTCCCATGTAATTATGTTTTAAATAGATCCTTCTCTATTATGCTAAATAAAAGACCTAGTTAAAGTAAAATGACGTAGCAGAATCTATAGGGGACATGTAGACAGGAGGGCAATTTAAAATGTACAGTATGCTCAGGAAAAACAGTGATTATCTCCCTTTGAAAAGGCCTTGATTACCTCAGTTCAGTGCTTATTCTTATATTGTTTATTTTCAAGCTCAGTAAAAAGATTCTCCCATCCCCTTGAGAAGGCAGAAGCACTTTATCTATGAGATTTTTTTTAGCAAATTTTATTTAGTTTTATTACATCAAAATTATAAAAGAAGATACAAATATTTTGTAATGCTGCTGCTGCAGTAATTTCATTGGGATGTTAACTATAACAGGGACAGAAAAAGGAATACTTTGTGACGTTTCTCATATTTCTGTAACCGAAGGAAAAAATATATAGCCATTGAAGCATATTCCTAACTTTTTTATGTTGATTATGTCTGTGCTATTAAACGCAAAGGGAACAGGGAACAGCTTCAAGGCATCATAGCATTGACTGCCTTACATCTATATTCCTCTGCAAGCTCTAAAATGACTTGTTTGGGAGACAGTTAGTTTGAGAGGTGCAAAACAGAAACAGAGAACGAGTTAATGGCTGAACACTTTACAAAAGCAGAGATCTAGTTATGTGCTCACTTCTAGGCTCTTTTATTTACTGTAATATTCATTAACAACTGAGCAAACTTTCATCTATTTGAATAGTAATTTATTTCTCCCATTATATTCATTTGCTTGGATGCATACATGTAGTCATGTACAAATTTATTTGTTTTTACAATTGCAATTATTTTCTGGATCAGATCTCATAGATCTTGTTCATCTCTTACAACCACTAAGACCAAAAACCAATGTCGTAGACGTGTGTTCTGCTTGTATGTAGGATCAAACAAGGCAAATCTGCATCTGTTGTAGACTACATCAGTCTAACCTAAACTTTTTCTAGTATACATGAAAAAGAATTGTTAATGCACATGGAGATTCACAACTTTGGTGTTTGTTTTTTAAAGCTACTACAGTCTCAAAACTGCTTAAAACCAATACAATCATATTTTCTCTGGCGGTGTCTGAAATACAGATCAGGGATCTCAAATGGATGGATTACACTGATTATGGTGGTAATTACTGCCATGGCAGGAGATAACTTTATTACTTATGCATGCGAAAGGGGCCATTGGTTTATTGTCATCTACCATTCATCTACATTATCCAAGTCAGAATGGCTCAGGCCAAAATGTTCAGAGAGGTATCTGAATGGAAAACCTTGTTCCTTGTTTTGACCAAGGCTTCCTTCATGATTTATCTACTCTGTCCAGTTTCTTCAACTTCACTCTAATAAGAGCACTCTCAGTTGCAGTTTTGTTCCATTTAGATCTTATAATTATAAATACTGCTTGGAGTGGTCCCTTAGGCACAAAACCCCTACAGTAACGATGTTTTCAGCAAGTGCTACTGTGAGACCTGTAGCTCCCTCAGACTCAGCACCATTAAAAATCTTGGAAATTCCTTCCTCTTTTTTTTTAATTTGGTGCTTGCTACAGTTAAGACTTTTCCCCAGCAGGCTCCATAAAATGCAAAACTCATTCCATTTTCTATTTCTATTTGGTGTATATATATGTATATACCAATATATACATGTATTTGTGAAACCGAAAGTTGTTTATCTCTTCTCCCTTCATCCTCCCTGTGTCTCCTCTTCCCTCCCCACATCCATATTTATTGCATTAACTTTATCAGTCAGCCTTGAATTTTAGTGTGTCACTGAAGGAAGAATCTATTTCATCAACAGAGGAATGCAGTGATGCTTCTGAAGACGGGTTTTTTCCTACTAAGAAAAGGCATTTCCCCGGTAAATGTTTCCTTTGGGAGCATTTCCAGTAAAGGTGTTTCCGGAGGCCTGATTTTCAGCTGCTGAGCACACCTGGCCAATACTGGTGTTGACATTTACTGGGACATTTTACAGCTTCAGCAGTGAGGGATTTGTATGTGTCTATTTAAAAAGATACTCTCTGACGTATTTATTTTTCTGAAATGTCTTAATAGAACAGTATTAATCCTTTTAGATTTTATATTAAGTTGCCTGGCCAGTGGATCAAGATTCATGAGATAATTTTACAAAAGATATAAACATGAAGAAGTAATCTGTCTGACAGAAAGTGCGAGTAATCAGCTGGAAGGGTAGACAGGAGGAAGCACCCTCTAGTCTCTTCTAAGCCCTCACTGATTTTGTTACCACACTCCTCCTTTCCATTTTGAAGCAATACAAAATAGAATTCGGGTTGAAGTAACATTTGATTTGCCAGTATGAATATTAGCATTGCCCTAAACTTTGAAACTTACTCACAAAACACAGGAGATATGTCTCAGAGTCAAATATCCTAGCACGTCACTGGATGTAAATGAAGCTCTCCTGATTTTTATACATCTAGCACCTGGACCCAAAGGTGTGATTTTTCCGAGTCCCTTTGCCTTTAACCTTAATCCACTCGTATTTTATAATTCTGAGACTGTCTTGGTTATGATAGACAGGAAATATATTTTCTTGAATACACAAAAAGTTGCTGGAAAATAAAATGTGGACTAAAACTAAATTAATTCATAAAGAAGAATCAGAAAACATAAAGATACATTACAAAGCCTGAGGAGAGTAATCTCTAAGAAAGAAAAAAAAAAAAAAGAGATACTTAAAAGGTTAAAAAAATGAATAAAATCAGAATGTTTCTGTTGCCACCACAACAAGATACGAACTTCAAGTTCTTCAGGCTTCCCTTCCTATCTTCTTCAGAATAAGATATCTTGTTCGTTTGCTAGACTTCAGTCCTTTTGGGATCACTGTCATTTTTCTGGTGAGTTTTGCCTTGTACCTGGTTTTACATTGCCCTTGTCAAGACTTCATCTTGTATTTTTCTTCCCTCTTTCTCAGTTTCTTTTAGGGATTAGCCCATACAATTTTCTATAAAGACTTTAACTTAAGGGAAAAATTCCTACCACATAGCACTTTGTTTAAAAGAATGGGTGTGGAAGGCTGGCCTCAAAACTTAATTTAGTTTTCTTTATTTTAACACAGAGCATAAGCTCTTAAATAGTTCTGATTTGGATTTTTTGTACATCCCTAAGTGACTACATGAAAAAAACCCTTTGCATTTAACACTACAACCATTTCTTCCACTTTCCTGGATTCTAAACCCAGCTTGTCCATTTTAATCTGCATCAGGATATTTTATTATCATATTTGTTTGTGTCTAGGCCAGAATTTCATCTAAGGTATTTCATCACATTATTTTATATGCCAACAAAATGTGCCAAGACGCAGAGCTGGAAAATTTGTGCTATCTTAATGTTAGATGAAGGAGGTTATATCCATGCTGTCACTCTAGCTCAGCTTGAGTTCATGCCCATGCCCAGACTCCCTGGTCATCTGCAGTGCATAACCATTGGCTCAATCTGCAGCTCTTACTGGGAATAAGCCAAATTGCTCTGGAGGTGAAGAGACTCAGGCACTCAGGGGAACAGGGTAATTCAAACTCTGCCCCTGAGATTCGTATAGGTCTTGTATAAAACTCTCAAGTGTAACAAATACCTGCACAGAATCATAGCTAGTTAAAAATAAGGTGAAAAAGCAAATTATTTTATTAACAAAATAAAACCAAAAATATTTTTACAGGCTTAACATATTTGATTTTGAAAATGTTTGTATATTTTTCCAAATTATGACATCAGTTTGTTTGCCTTTTTGCACCTTCATCTTTTTTTTCTCCAATTTTCTCATTTAAAAATAAAAAATGTTTTAACAAAACCTTATTGATTCTCAAAAAAACAGAAAAATACCAAAAATTAATTTTGCTTAAAAAGGAAGATTGTTAAAAGTTATTTTCATTCACTTTATACAAGACTGCTTATGGAATTATCAGCTGATTCAATGTCTTTTACAATGTGAATAAGTGAAAAGTACTTACTTAAACCCAGTGATTTCTGGGTACACAAATATTTGATCCTTGATGTTAGGTGGTTAAGACCTCTCGCTCTTGAAGACGTTTCCATTTCTTTGAATGCTTATTTTTCAGAAAATATGGTTTTGTGTAAAATTTCTGACAAATATTTATCCTCATTTTCTGTCAAGGAGAAGGCTAGAAATAAAATAGATGCTTGCCTTTTGAGTCTAGATATTTAGGATAGGTGAATCAAAACTTCCAGGTGGGAACTATCTTCATGGAATTTCAACATAAAAATCCCAGAAGTTATTTTAATGCATTTTTAGATATGGCTCTTTTTAATACATATATACATATTTGTATTTATTTCTGTGACATCTTTTCCTTCAGATGTGTCTTTTCTGATGGAAAAAAAAGATTATCATTTTGCTGATGGTGCCAGTACTTGAGGAGTTTTCCATTTCTGTATGTGACTGTCCTGGGTTCAGCTGAGATAGAGTTAATTTTCACAACAAGCTGGTTGGGCTGACCCAAACAGCCAATCAAATGGGATGTTCTATACCATGTGATGTCAAGCTCATTATTTAAGTGGGTAACTGGCTCAAGGAGAGGCTTTTGCTACTCAGGAGCAAGATGATTGGGTGGTGAGAACACTGCACGTTGTATATGCTTTGATCAGTATTATTGTTTTCTTCTCCCTCTGCCATTCTGTGAAACTGTTCTCACCCCAACCCACAAGTTTTTACCTGTTTTCCTTTGGATTCTCCTACCCATCCCATCAGGGAGGGGGAAGGAGTGAGAGAGTAACGGCGTGGTTCTTTTGTTGAGAATTGAGGCAAGACCACAACAGTGACACAAGTGCATTTGGTTTTCAATCTCATACTATGTTCATGGCTGCAGTTTAACGTAACTTCTAAAGATTGCCTGATAAATCTCTTCCCATACCAACACAGTTTTATGTAGTTCTTGACAAAGTATTCTGACATAGCAGTAACAAGGAAGGAAGAATTCACTAATGACTAATGTTTTTGCTCTTTCTCTTCCTTAGAGGTTGTGAACAGCATTGATCAGTAGACTTTAAATGAATTCTCTTATAGATAAAAACTTTTCCTGGTCATGGTCATGAAGGAATGGAAATGAATAGACCTACTGTGGATGCAGGGATAAGGGGGACCCTCTATTTCTGCTGTGAATAGTACAGAAATTCTTTGGAAATATATCACATTCTGAAGTTCGGAGGAAGTCATGTTCCCATCAACTAAAGATCCTTACATTTCTTCCTTTCTTTCCTATTTTCTGTTCACAGTCTACAGAGAACCATTACTTTTCAGTTTTTCTGTGTATATGTGTGTGTCTGATATGCACGCCTTTCAACTTTCAGCTTTCTAAGGGCATTAAATTATGTCTGTAAACTTTTTATGTTTGTGTAGTTTGGCTCCCCTAACTCTGTGCAGATTCTGGTTTCCCCACCACAGACACACAGTGATTGAATAATACTGATGATCACAGAATCACAGAATCACAGAATAGTAGGGATTGGAAGGGACCTCTGTGGGTCATCTGGTCCAACCCCCCTGCCAAAGCAGGGTCACCTACAGTAGGCTGCACAGGATCTTGTCCAGGCGGGTCTTGAATATCT
>Ga0181612_146229_pt1 | contig 28230 bp, 12 predicted proteins | sample HoacroProtozoa21_FD_119630 | JGI IMG/M metagenome (GOLD analysis project Ga0181612, IMG submission 119630) | Hoatzin crop microbial communities from Cojedes, Venezuel. Combined Assembly of Gp0051906, Gp0051904, Gp0051908 | reverse complement strand
TCCAGTCAGCCTCCCCTATTTCAAAACAAACACGTCAAACACTGTAATATGTTTATACACAAGTTCAGTGTGTTTTTCAGGAACCCAATATACATATTTCCAAAAATAAATGATGTTTTTCATACTTCATTATGGCTAGGAGAGTTTGTATAGGAGAGAGACATTGTAGTGGCTTCCCTTGGCCTTTGTCTCCTTCTCACCACAACTAAGAGGAAGATGTTGGCCTCTTCATGACCCGGGGGATTATTTTCATTTGCACTTCCTCTCAATATATTCTTACCCATGTAGTAGTTCCTGTCTGATTCCAGTGGTTGTGAGCCTGGCAAAAGCTATTGTCTCTCAGTTGTTGGCTTGATACTGTTTTGGCTGATCCCAGGGTAAGGGCAGAAAGGGGAAGAAGATATAAAGAGATGTAGGTAAATTTGTGAATTTTACTTGCAAAAACCTGCACTAATTGCTCTCTTGGGTCTGTAAGCGTGGGTGGCTTCTGTCAGGTGTAGCGCATGCAGGTGCGGGGCCAGTTGCCTCTCGCAGCTGTGCTCTTGAACTGCAGCTCTGGTATCTGGTTTCAGCCTTGCATCTTGCACCAGCAGAGCCTATGAGCTTGCTGATGAGGGGCTTTTATGATGAACATGTCTGGTCCAAGCTCGGAAGGGTCCTGACAGACCTATTCTTCTCCACCAGACTTGCACTCATTCAAGTTCACATTCTCGCACATATGATGTCTGTGCTTAGAACAGTGAAAGTTGTTCAGATTCACTGTTTCCGTCTGGTGGCTGCCCTCAGGGTCTCTAATACCGTAATGTGAAAGAAATAAAGTGAAGTGTTTTATCAGCCTTTAAAGTCAACAACTGTTTTCCTTGGAAAACTAAGTCAGTTTGGTATCTGGGGTGAAGCAGGTCGACCAGTCTGGCCAGTTGGAGCATGTGGATTTTCGCAGTGATTTCTATTCTTATGCTAATCCTTTGAACAGGCTGGCTGTGCGCTGTTAGCCAATGCGAGAGAAGGGATGTGCGTACCGAGGGCACGAAAGGGAAGCCCATTTGTTGGGGTTATTGTTGTGTAGATTAGGTCTTCCAGCCAACCAGAACTTGGAGAATGCCATAACCTGAGGATATAATGGTCCAGCTGCGGATCAGGAATCATGTAATAATCTGAACTGGTTTGGTTGCTGCGGTTTCGTTTCAGTATTAATTTTGTGGTTGTGTTTTTTGTTGTTTTTTTGGTGGTGTTTTTTTTTTACCCATGTTGTAGCTGAAAACAAATTATTGTATTTGGTGTTGAACAATTAAAGTTGGAAAACTTACATTTTCTATTTTTAATTATTTTGTTGGATAAAAAGCGTAGGAAGGCAGCAAAGCTGTCACTCCATTGATACAGCTATGAGCAGCTCATTTGAATCCCACTGTTGGTGACTTGCTGTATTTCTGCCATGCTGTTTTTCTGTGTTGCCTGAATTTCTGCTGTGTAAAACACTTTAGATATATAGATTGTTGAGCAGTCTGTGTGCGTAGGTTCCTAGGTGTGTCTGTGCCAGTTGAAACCAGGTAAAATATATAAATGTTACTCAAAAGAGTTTGTTTGCTGTGTATTTGTTTCCTAGAGATTGTTTTAGAAATAGATAGTAATGAAGTAATGGAGAAGTCTGAAAGAAATGCTCCTAGTTAGTATTTTGTTGTGTATTATACATGCTGTAACTGCATGTGGTTTCACTCTGTAAAGGTTCCTTCTAACGTCCGTGGGGGCTTCTGCAATACAAGTTTCTAGGCTGGGGCTGTTTTTAAGCATGTTACGAAGGCTTCGTGTGTTTTAAGTGGTGGTTTGTGATACTGGAGTCTGTATGCACATGAGTAGATCAGCTTACCATATTTGTGTGCGTGTAGCCTTAGATTCTTCGCAAGTGTACGAAATAATTAAAAACTGCCCTTTAAACTATTTAGTAAATTGGATTTGCTTTACCAGCAGTGGGACAGGAAGTTAATCGTGTTTAAGCTGATGTTGACTTTTCCAATCTGATTTTTCCCTGGGAAGAAACTTTATTACCTGGTTGTTAAATACGTAGTTAATTAGCTGCTGATTGTTTAAGCTGATAAACCAATGCTACCAGGTTTATTGTAATCAGTTGGGTAAATGTGCCATGTATATGCTTCCTTATGCTATTGTCTTGCTTTTTGATTAAACACAATATTAACTATCATCATACTAATGATCTGAATATATTTAGGTGGTATTGTCAAGTGATGATTATTACATTTAACTGTTACTCGTCACTGGCTATTCTTTTGCTCTTAGTTATGCACGTGTAGGGCTGGAGTTCATAGTGTCATCTATGAATTTCAAGCAGCTGACAATATGGCTCAGAAGCTCCTGTCTGAACTGGTGGTTTAGAAAATACACCCGAATCTCAATTTATTTTTTTAAAATCATTATTTTAAGAACGTGTATTTTCTTCCAGTCTTGTTTCTGTAGCTAAGTTGCAACATTTTGAGCATGTCCTGCTCATGTGGCTTGAAGTCGCTAGTTGAAGCAGTAGTTCAGCATAAACTACTGACCGATGAATCCTTCATCCTCTTGTCACCTCAGTCGCTTTTGCTGATGAAGAAGCTGAAGTTGCTGCCCCCCATTCCCTTGCTGGTGTACCCAATGCTTGTGCCTGTCCTCCACATCTTGGCCTTTAATGTTTGCGGGTGGAAAGCATTGATTTAGTGTATTCATTTATAACTCTCTAAGAATCAGAGAAGGTGGAGTTTCTCCCATTTCCACCGCTCATTCATTAAACCTGGACCACAAGAAGTTTAGAGGCTGGCTTCCTATGGATTTCAGAGTCAAATTAAATGCTGAAGTATCCCTGAGGTTATTTGTTGGATGAAGGGATGCTTGGTCAGCCACAGCCTGAGTTACAGCTGTAACTGTAACTCTAACTGTAGTAACTGTAGTAACTCTAACTGTAGTAACTGTAACTGCCATCTCCTGGCAGTGGATCTGTAGCATAAGGGTCATGTGATGCAAAGCACTGTTCTTGAATAAACTCATTGTGATATTTCCAATTTATGTTGTGGGTGTTTGTTTACTTTTAAGCAGGCTTTGTGCTAGTTGAACAAGTTGTCAGTCCTGTGTTACTTTTAATTTGGCCTTGCAGCAGCTTCTCTATCTCACGGCAAGCATAAAGATATAAAGCAGATGAATTTTTTTTGCAGCAAAAGTTTGTGTGTGTGACATCACATGCTGTAATTCAAACTTTTGTCAGTGGGTAATTCAGCAGTACCCGGACATAGTAGTGGTCCTGCAGCCATGGCCCCAGAATCTAGTTGTAGAGAAGGATGACAGAGATTTAATTACTAGTGGTAAGTTGCTTTTAAGATACAAGGATGAAAGATGATATTCTAAAAGCTTTGTCATCACTTACTGGCAGATTGAGATAATCAGTTTTGCTAAAAATAACTTCAATGGCAAGGTGTTAGGTTCTGTAACTGGTTTGAAAATTCTTGCTTCTTCAAGCAAACCATGTTTAATCCTCTGTGTATTTTGTTATCTGAGATATATTTATCACCAACTAAACAAGTGTCTATTAAAATGTTTCATTTAACTTTTGAGTTTTTATAATTTCAGTAACACTGTTGAGTGGCAGTTGGGAGGTGAACTTTTTGGTCTCCATACTCTGAATGCTCAAGGTGCATGCGAGTGCTCTGAGGGAAAAGAAAAGACTGGTGTTTTGAAAGCAGTTTGATTTTTTTTTTTTTTTTTTTGGTGACACTGTAAAACCAAAAACTTTTCCAAATCCAGATGTTACAATTTGGACACATTCTTACTGACTTCTCAAGGGGCAGGAGCATGGCTATTATGAAGATGAATGTAGGTGGACAACCCATTTCAGTGTAATTTTAAATTGTTGCAAGAGCCTTTCAGTATTTGCTGGGATTTACTCTTTTACTCCTTGTTGTGATTCATGAATGTCTTAGATTTCATAATAGCCAGCCTATGGGCTCTAGCTTGAAGGCACAATTTATATTTAAAAAAAAAAAAAAAGCTTTGATATCTTTTGTGTGTTTTACAAGAGGCATCTCTAGAGAGCCAGCTCCCACCTGCTAGGAGCAATCAATCTTTTGAAATGGCAATCTCCATATTTTTTTAATTTATTTTTAATTCAAAAAGCCTGTTATCCTGCTGAAAAATGCACCTTGCTTGTTTTTTCCCCCAAATTTACATAGCAGCTGATACAGTCTGATAGAATCTTTACAAATTTTATCAACAATTTCCGTATCAGCTTTTCATGGAATGTGAATACATTTCAGTAGCTGCTAACCATAGCTTGCCCTTATCGTCATCACCTCACCCCTTACACTCTGGCCGGGATATAAACAATAAAAATTGCTCTTTGGGTATTGTTGTTTCCAGTGCGTATATGTGTGTGTGTTTGCATATAATTTTAAAAATTGCTGACAGATACCACTTACTAAAGTGTGTATAATTTTATTATAAAGCTTACAAATAAATGAGCAATAGCTGTAAGTATTATGTTCGACTAAAAAAAATTTTTTGATACAGTCTGTAAACCTAGAGTGTGTCGATCCTTCCTCGCTCCTATGTATATGCAGAAGCGTAATGTGTGTGTTGGAGGTTCATTCAGTAAGCAGTAGTTGTTTTTTATTTCAGAAGAAGTTCTGATAATTTATTCTTGGAAGTAAAAGTGAGATTCCAGGGTCCTTCAGTTGAATGATGTACAAGGCAAGCTTCAGATGTAAAGTTCAATCATTGGTAACTGCTGCAGCTTATTTCATTGAAGAAACAGGAACAAAAGTTTGTTTGTAACTACTCTGGAACTGAGAACAAAGGCTGTGGGGACCTTTGAACCTTTGTGGCTGTGCATCTGAAGGAGGAATTGTTCGAGAATGGGAAAAACTGCCAGAAGACCAGACAGATCTGCTTTTCCCTATGTCTTTCTACAGCAATGTTCAATGACCACAGTTAAGGGAAAAAAAAAAAAGTTACTTGGAAGACTTTCTTACTCGTTCTTCCCACCAAGCTCTGATTTGGTAATCAAGTGTGCAGGAATGGTTATTCTATCACTTTTTTTCACTGAGGCAAGCTTTAAACAAATGATTGTGTGTGCTTTTTCTTCCTTTTTCTTTTGGAAGAAATCTTAATGATTGATTGCATCCTTAAACATTTCGCTGTCTCTCAAACGTTCTGTGCAAATAATTCTGGCCTATGATGCAATTTGTTTCCCCTGCTTCCTGGTGTTTTTTTAATTTCACAATTATTTTTCATTCTGGGATAGCTGTCTCGTCAAGGAAGACAGGAGGCAATAATCAGTGTTCTGAAGAAATTGCTGCTTCTCTGCAAAATGTGTTGACTGGCACGTTGAGGGTCACGGTCTCCAGTGGCTTGTCCAGCACGAAGATTCCGCTTCAGGCAGCGATTTGTGCCATATCATTCGCCTTCATGAATCTGACAAGGCTTAGAGATAGGATGGGCTGTACTGAAAGAACATATTCCCTAAATTGCTTTGTGCAGAGAGAGAGAAAGTACAGTACTGAATGTTTATTATTTTTCTTTGAGTAATGAACGTAACACACCAGCTGGAAAAGACACAGTTGTTCATTTATATTTCCCAGCCTGTACATGCAGCTCATAAGTGTGCTCAGGCACGCATGTAGTGTTCATGTCTGTCCCTCTTTCTCTTACTGAAGAAATACTCAGTGCTGCTCTGGAATTGCTCGGCGAGAAGGGAAAGGCTGGGGTTGCCCCACGTAGTCTCTCAGGAATTGAATCGGGTCTGCCCTGCAACCTGCGACTCATAAGAAAGCTGGCAGGAGGTCAGCGCCATCAAAGTGGAGGCACAGTCTGAGTTCTGGCATCTGGTGTTCTTCTGCCTGGCTTCATTCGGGCACCCTTGGAGAGGGCACTCTCCGCATCAGTTTGCAGGGGAGCGATGTTCAGGTGGCTGCAGCCAGCTTGGCCTGCGAGGGCATCGCTTGGGGGGTTCTCTGGGTCCCTGGGCCCCGGAAGAGCACAGAAACAATTGGTAAAGCTCTAGAAACCAGAGACAGGAGCAGCAATCAGGCATGAGTTAGTTGACAGCGAAGTATTTCAAGCAGTGATTCCTCTTGCTGCTAGAGAGGATAACAATCCATTTCTTTCTTGGAGGGTTAAATTGTTAGGGGCCTTCAGTCCTCCCCTGCTCCACCCCTCTTTTTTTGTTGGTGGTGGTTTTTTTTTTTTTCTTTCCTAAGGGATGCTGTGTGATGGAGTGGCAGGCAGAGTGAAGCTTATGTAGACTTTTGTGTGGTATGTTCAGTCTGCCTTTTCGGCTGTCCCAAACGACAGCATATCTCAAATGTCTTTTCTTGCTTCTTAAAACTGTTGTCCTCTTTCTAACCTTTGGCTGCAGTTGCTATAAAATTATGCTGTGCTATAGGGAAGTGCAGCTTGCTGTCTTCCGAGCAGTATGTAAACCTGGCTCCCAGGAGCATGGGAAAACTGTATGGTGGTTGCTCTTGCGTCTTCGAAGTTTTTTACGGTATACTAGTTGGTTGTCACTATGCTTTCTGTTTGCTCCTCTGTTAAGATGTACAGCAGCTTGAAATACACAAGTAACACATCATTTTTTTAAAGATTTCACTGTAGGGAGTATTCTTTACCTAGTACTTTCAGTCATCCATACACAGAGCAATTGCAAATTGCATAAGGAAGCCAATACATCCTTGGCTATTTAGTTATGTAGCCATATTGTATTAATTTAGGGAGAATTTAGCTCTCTAGAGTACAGCTTAGTAGCAGAAATCTTTCTGCACATTTTCACCTAGATTACAAAAAAACTTTTTCTTGATTGCATCATTCGCTATAGGTACCCCTTGCATTTCCTGATTGTCAAATGCCAGGTTTAAGAATTAAACTGCAGTTAACTTCTAAGATTAAAATTGGAAATGAAAACATATAGATCAGTGTTTTAGAAAACTTAATTTGTCACTTCTTATCGCTAGAAAACATGTGTGTGGAGGAGGAATGCCATATGGCTGCTAAATATAACCCAACTTTCTCCTGAAAGCAGTCAAAAAAGTACAGAAGTTCACAATCTGGTATCTGTGTTTTTAATAAGGATGTGCCGCAGATTTTAAGAATCTGATGAGTGCAGACTAAGGTAATGGGAATAGAGCCAAAAAGTAATCCAATAAAATGTAAGTGTTTCCTGTGAAGAGGTGATGTTGGCTGACACACTGGAGAAATGCTCAGCATCGTGCAAATACTGGACCCTTTGTTAGCAATTTCTTTAAAGCGTAAGGGCAGTAGTAGCTGTCCAGGTTACATCAGTTTCCAGTGCTCCCTAGCCTCTAGGTCCAACAGCTTGTAGTCTTGTTTTCTTTAAATATTTGTACTGTTACATCCTAGTGCTGGGATGCTGGAGAACCTGATCTCCTGCTGGAGCTGTTTGAATAGTATCAGGAAAACACGGTTGTGGTAGCAGGACTTGAGAGTGGTTATTCTAGATTTTGTGGGGTTTTAAAAATTTTTCTTAATACTACTCACCTTTTGTGTTTTTTGTGGAGATGCTGCCAAGATACAGATGATTCCAAGTTTCAAGAATACAAATAGAATTGAAACATGGTAGCGTTTGTAGTAAATGATTTAGAGGTTGTATGTGTGTATGCGTTTGAAGAGAGTGAACAGTAGTGATACACTGTGCAATATGCTATTTCTACTTAGGTTTCAGTAGCGGGCACTTCTGGGAAATACTTTGCTGTGTAGATTAGCCTTTTTTCTGATGGGAAAGCCTGTGAAGAAGGCAGAGTTCAAAAAAAAGTTTTGATTTCCCCCATCCCCCCCGATCCCCCAAATTACCCACCATGCCATGCTGTCTCTCTCCTCTTTTTGAATGGAAACATCCCAAATAGGTATTGAATTTCTGATTTGACACACCCCTTTAGAATATGCCTGATGTTAGCATGTGAGTAATCCTAGGGCTCCATATAGGATAAAAGGCATTGCTGAACTGAGGCAGAAATATCTGATAGGAAAAGCTTATCCTGGAAAAGAATCAGAAGAGAAGCTATATTGGTTATATTCCTCAAGGCCCTTAAAATCTTTCAAAGGGAGGAGTATAGATTTACTGATGGGGTTTTGGTGACTAGAAATGCAGTTATGCAAATCACAGCTTGTTGGGGCAGGGAGAATTGATTTATGCACTCGAGCACATGTGCTTTTTCACTGTTTTCCCTGTGAAGTTGAATTATAGACAACAAGAATGCACTTTGTTGTTCTTTAATAGTAAATAACAGCATAGGAGTCTTGATCTTCAAAGCACTGCTCAGACCTTAATTAATCTTCGTAATAGTCCTTTGAGAGAATTAAAAATACTCCCTGCTCTTTTGGACAAGGAACTCCTTAACATGGAGATGTTAAAGGATTTGTGAAGTGCAAGATTGTCGGTGATTGCTGGGACAGTTGCTCAGAAATTCCTGGCACTGGGTGCTTTGGCTAGTGCTTGAGGCTGTGTTGCTTATCTCATTTGTGCGTTAAAATTTTCAAAAATTTGAATACATAAAGAAATGTAGCTCTAAATTCTTTGTGTAGTTCTGGATTTCCATCTGAGTGTTAACTTATGCATATGCATGTTGGAAGTTCCCTTTTGAATATTCCTGTAGGCACAAAGTGCTAAAGGTTTGTGTGTATGTGTGCCGCTGAGCAGTGTGTGGGAGCAGGTATGCAAAACTGCACTTCAGAAAACCTGGGTGTCAACTTCTGTGTTACAGGAGTGCCATATAAAAGGATATATGGCATTAAAGTCTGTGGGACACATAATAAATAGAAAGTGTTGCTTAGTCTGCCTTCTCTAATTCTCCTAATTCTTCACAAGGTTTAAAATAAGGGGAGGAAGAGGAATTAATGTAGATGCTTGATATTCAAGGTTTTTTCCTAAGTAATTGTTGACTTGCATTCTAAAACAGGTTGAAGGAGTACATTCCTGTCTGACAACCTGTAGCCTACACTTGGAAAATAAGATAAGAATAGCAAAATAAAGCTGAGCCTGTTCAGCTCATCTGGAGAAACAGTTCAGCAGGAATTACAATCTAAAGGTGACGATCTCTCCGTATATGCCTGTGAGACCAGTGTCTGGAGAACAGCGAAGCTTTGTTAAACGTGCATTTTTCTCGCAAACAATAGGAGAGAGTATTCATTAATAAATAGAACTGTGTGAACTTGTTACTGTTGAAGGTAAGGGACTCAAAATGCTAGCTAGCATGAGAAATGTGTAGATATGTTACAGTATTCACATCTGTGTTACATTCTGACAAAACAGACCCAAGGTCAAAATGCTTAACGCTTTGTGTAAACTCAAAATAGTTTTTTATAAACAGGGATGCTTCAGAATAGTGAGTAGCCACTGACTGGTGTTTTCATAATGAACTCCAGCTTTGGCATAAGGCATTGTAATTTCTGCTGGAGACTGCACCAATTTGCATGAGGAGTGAACATGGAACTGGCTTGCAAAGTAGAAAGTTGACAACCCGTTAAACAGGTTTGAAGAATTCTTCAGTATGAACAGCTAAGTCAGCAGATCCCATAACTAATGCCAGAAACCCCTGTTACACTTAACCTGGTGACCTTGTCATCTCAGAACAACTTGCTGACAGCATGAAGCTTCCAGCTTTGCTTGGGTGAAGGTCTTTTCAGCATCCCCTGCTGTGGTTCAAGGGCTCCTAATTATATGGTACGTGCATTCTGAGGAGGAATCTGTGAAGTGATTTAAATGTCTTTTCTAAATTTGTTAGAAATGCAGTGACTTAGGCTGACTCAAAGGACAGTCTAATACTGATTTGTTTTGAATACAAAATGTGAATAAAATGTCCATTTTGGAAAGTTAGTTAAAAGTTTTTGGAGTTCTGAACTAGTCTAGACTTGTGTTCTAAATACTGTAGAGAATTTTATTAGCAAAATTTTGCAAATAACGTGTTTTCCTATTTCAGCTTAGGTATTCTGTTCTCTGGCATTTTGATATATGAGAGCAGCAAATCCTGATTTGATAGAGGCCGGGAAATTTCTTAGTTAGGAAACTGCAGCCCTGTAGCCTAGACCATGCATGAAATGTAAAATCTTCTATAGGTCTTCCTTCTATGAAATGTGTTACTAGGTGTCTGGAACCTGCTCAAGTGTTCAGAGTGATAAATTGGACATCACCAAATGAATCGGAAAACGATTGTGCGTTGTAGTTTCTCAGGTACTCTGACAATAAGGAAAGCTATCCGTACTTGAATACCACATGATTCTAGACTGTCCATGTCTGGTAACTGATATGTGAAATCCAACAGGATGAGCTTTCAGAGAGGCAGAGATCTGATGCCCCTCTGAAGAATATGCTGCAGAAATGCTCCTGGTTAAAAATAACGTTGTGAGATATGAACTTGAATACCTTTCACAAGTTTTTAAAGCTATTTTTACAAATATAGCAGCTTCAGTGAGATGACAGTAACACACAGGAGTGGTTTGTTGTGAGTTCTTTTATGCCTGGAATTCATTTCTGGGCCAAAGTGTGTGCATACGCATGCAGTGCTCCTGCATACCCTCACAAAGTTGTATTTTTCCTTCATGGAAGGGATTCTTCATGCTGCATCAAAGCAAACTTCTTGGAGAGTGGAGAGACTTTACTATCTTATTAAAAGTAAAATCTTTTTGCTCACTATCATTATGAACATTACCGATAGTTTACCTCTGCATAAGGACTCTTAGAAGTTAAGATCATAGAATCGTAGAATACTGGGTTGGAAGGGACCTCAAGGATCATCTTGTCCAACCTTTCTTGGCAGATGGAGGTATTTGACATGTTAATGCATGAGCATATGTAGATGAGTTAAAGTATTAGCTCTTAAGGCTTCGATTTCTTCCATGAAATTTGCTAGCAAGTTGCTAGACAAAATGCTGTATGAGGGGCTAGACTGCAACTGTGTGAGAAGGAGACATTTGAAAGATCTTGCTGTTATATTTCATGTTCCAAAATATCATCGTAGGCAACTTGTTCTCTTCCCAAATGCTGCATATTCTAAATCCAACTAATCTGTGTGGTGTTCAAAGGCTAACCCTTCCTTTTGGAACGATAGACCTTGTGAAACACATGAAAGTGGTGCATGGATTTTTCTAGTTGATTTGGAAGGTCTGAGTTCAGTAAGTCTAACAAATCAATAACTCCTAAGAACTCAGGTTGTTCTTGTTGCTGAAGACAGTGGCAAAAAAAATGCTTGTTTTGAAGTGGGGGTAGCGTGTGGGTTCAGTAACTGTGCGGTCTGAGCTCTGCATGTGTCAATGGCACTAATTTCTATGTCGAATACATTGACGCATTCTAGCCACCGAATTCGTGCGTTGTGGGCTGATTTGCCTGATGTTTGAAAGGATTCATGTTTGAGCAGTGCTTGAATTTTCTTGTATCGCTGCTTAAAGTAGGCTGGTTCCTGTTTGTGTGGGGAAATAACGGATAACATGTAGCTTTAGAGAATGCTTTTTGAAAGATGATTTGTTAAGGTTGTTTGCTGACTGACATATGGTATGACATACGGTGCTATTTACCACCTCAGTGTCTGAACTTAGAGGGAAATGATTTTCTTTTTTAAACATTTAACTCCATTAAGTACTTGTAGACATCTTCCAACATTGTCCTGGCCAAGTCAATTTACACTTTCCTGTTCTTCTGTTTGTCCCATCTGTTTGTGACTGTTTTCTTCTTTTTTTGTGTTGTAAATAGATTTTAGCTTTTCAAGGGCTGAGGGTCTCGGTAGCAACTAGCGCTTGCAGATCTCTTCTAACTTCTTACCTGCAGCCTTCAAGGTGTTAGGTTTCTCTTACCCTCCTATGAGATGGAAATGTGCTCCAGGCCAACTGCTAGGCTGGAAAAATTGCTCTCTAGTAAAGTCTAGTGTAACATGTTTTTTTCAAAGTCCATCCTAGTTCTCCCCAGGAATAACAAACTGTTGAAATGGAGTATCGGTGAGGATGAAGAAGTGTTGTCAGAGATGGCATTGTTTTGTTGAAAATCTGGTCTGTGGTGCAAGAGAGGAAAAAATAACACAGAACAAACTGTTCTCTTAAAACCTGGTCAAAAGTAGCTTTAAGGCAGTGGAGTTTCTGGAAGGATACATCATGCCGTTCAGCACTGGTGGAAGATGTTGAAATGAAAAGGCTTTGGAGGGAGAAAAAATTCACTGGACTTTTCCAGGCATGACTCTTGATACCATGGAAGTTGCTGTCAGGTTTGCTCTCTGCTAGCTGGACCTGTGTAGGGATTGCAATGAGGGTACTATTTATTTGTTTTTATATTACTGCTGTTTCAAGAAGTACTGTAAGCATTCCCCTTTAACATATGTGTAACTGTAAATCTTAAAATGGTTAATGTAAGTGAAACAAATGCTCAAGTGTAGATTTATATAAAGGAGAAATTAAAAAAGGACTTGAAATTTACAGGGCAGGATGTGGAAGGACTTGTTTGCTAAGCTTGTGTGCATCTTTCTAGCTTATATTAGGTAGTCTCATTTCCCTAGCAGATGCTGCAATTTTACAGAAAGAAAAATTTGTGAATGTATACAGTTTGAGATTTTTTTTTTCTAGTCTGCTTCTACTTTTACCTTCTCCAGTCTCATCGGGAACAGTCTGATTGAAATGTGGATATACATCCCCATTTAAACAGTGTGTCAGAATTTCTTGCTATCTGTCCCACTTCTCTCTGAGTAATCAGTCACCTTGTGAACAGTCATGTAGAGAGAAAGCAATAAAGGTTTCTCCTCCCCCATTCCTCCCCTCTGCGACAACTGCCTTTTTCTTTTTTCTTTCGGGTCACTAAGGAAATGGTGTTGTAAGTTTTAAGCAATAAACGTGTATAGCCTACTACATTTGCTGCTTAAACACACAGGTGGTAAAAAAATTCAAAGTGAATAGGTGAATGTCCAGCCTCTACCAGTTCCCCTCCTTTCTCCTCTATCTCAGATATGTGGCTAGGTAATCTTATTTCAGGATACGAAATATTGGTACTTGTAGTGTATTTAATGCAGATATTAAGAAGCCTATAAAGGAGGAGCGTTTGGGGTTATTTTGGTGGGGTTTTTTTTTGTTCTGTTTTTTTTTCTTAGGTTAATAAACTCTTCGTGGTGTGAGGCTCTTTCACAGAACAGAGAAAAATATTCTCTACTTATATGAAGCTTTGCAAAGATTAAGATATTCAAACCTGAAAAATCTGCATGGATTTGTGGTTTATAAATTTGTGTCTTAAAATTAGTTTTTAGAACATTGAGAAATAGTTGAATAAGTATTTCAGAACTGCAGGATAATGTAAGATAGGGAGGCAATCTAGGTAACCAGTCTGATGCATAAAACATAGAGGAAGACTTTAAGAGGCTTTCTTAACTGTATCAAATGTCCTTGTGAAAGTGTTTAAATGAGGGCTGGTTTTGCTTATAGAGGCCATACATGTAAATAAGCTTAAAATGTGAACTCAACTGCATGCCTTCTGGAGGAGATACAAAACAACACACTCTTTCTTTCCCCTGCTCCTCTCCCAGTAGAACTTTGTGCTATCCTGTTTGCTAAATGACACCTCTTTGATTGTATTCAGGAGAAATGTTAGAGTTTCGAAGTAAATTTTATTGTGTGTAACCATGCACATTGAGTGTTACACAATTAAAAACCTGGCACCATAGTAAAATAAACTGTGTAAGGTATCAAAGTGTTCACTGCCTGGAGGACTATTACAAAATCATCAGTCTGGTAGTCTCTTCCAGTGTGTGGCAGGATGAAAGATGGTCTTTACAGGATCATAGAATTTAGTGGAGGTGGAAAACTACACACCAAGTGGGAGAGAGAGACTTCACGAAGTGCCTTGCGATCACAGCTCAACCATTCTAAAAGAGGGATAGCACAGGAAGCGACACCCGTAGCCATCTGCCTGCAGCAGCCGTAAGGTCTGTGTGAAGGCTGCTGAAAGTTTGTTGAAACAACTTCTTTGTAATGTAAATGTTACCTGGACTCTGCTCACCCTCTGCAGTGAGTTCCACCCACAGGATGTTTTCTCTGGAGGTCAGCAGTGTGGTCAGTAAAACACCAAGGTCCAGGTCTGCAAGTGCCTAAAACCCCGCAGCTTTCAGTAGGGAATGTACGCTCATAAAGAGGAGGTGATTCCATCAAGGCTCCGACTGTCTTCAAACAAATGGACAAGCTAATTTGAGGGGTCAGTCTCATAAAGCAGAAGAGCCAGCAGAAAGGAAATGTATCCGAGCTCCGTCAGATCCAGTTCCAGTTGGTACTTTCTTGCAAACCCAAATTTACTTGAAGTTTCAGTCTTCTGTGCTGGACTGTGAACTGGGGGGGCTGAGGTGCCGGTGCTCCTCCGATTCTGCAGTGTCTGTTACCTGAGTACCGGCTGCCTGCCCGTGGGACAGTTGTATCCCACGTGGTTGCGGTGAGGCTTGATACTACTGCAGCCCTGACTCTCTCTGTCATTGTCTTTCATTCGTTGCTGTTCTGTTTTTCAGAAGTGTTTATCGGATTTGTGTGTTCTACTAATGTGTGGCAGAGGTGTCTCATTAATTTCACTCAAGACACGTCTTTGTCATACTGCAAAGAGTGTACCTCAGAGTGTGCTAATTTGCTTTAGCAGAACCTGAAGGTTGAATTTGAACTTTTTGCTAATGCTGTGAAAAATAAGCCTTTTTTTAAGGTTAAAACATGCTTGTCAGCTTAATTTTGTAACTTTAAATAATTTATTTTTTTAGCCCATGTGATTAGAAGCTTTTCTGGGTTGCTTTTTTTTTTTCTTCCTAACGTAGAAGGGGGAGATTAAATGGCCGTGTTTTGGAAATGGGGATAAATCTCTCCAAACTGGCTTTAATAAACCTTGCTTCATTGTGGACGTCCATCTTCTGGAGGAAGTGTTGACAGAGCAGTGGAGGTTTTCGCCTCCTTTGATCTGTGAGGGTTTGAGATCTCTTCAAAATCACCGATCCTTTAAATAGCTTCAAATATTAGCAAGATGAGCAGGAAAAGCGAATGACTGGTGAGACAAATTTGCTTAAGAAGTTCCCAGTTAGCCAAAAGATAAAACTGCTTTTCATCTAGCATTCCTAAATTATAGCAAGGCTGATCAACAGAGGACCCACGTGTGTGTTTCTGTACACATGCTCCAGATCGGCTTCTGGTCAAATAAATCCCATGCCTGTGTTTGTGTTATTTTTAATTTTTTTAAATAATGTTAAAGATGCAAATTTCTAAAGCACTTCTGTTGAAACAGTTTTATGACAATTAATACTATAGGGGTGTTACTTTATAATGTCAGCTTTTGGGGGGAATATCTACAGTTTGGAAGGGGATGTTTGCTGTTTTGTTTTTTTAACTGTGCTCAAAGGAGAGCTTGAAGATAGGACAGCGTTGTCACCTGGTCTCTTTCTGTGTGTTTGTGTGAGTGCATGACATTATCTTGTGTTTCAAGCCAGCTGCAGTCTTGTTGCTGCCGTCCTTTGAAGAACTGGCCGGTGTGTTTTCACAGGTGATTGAAATGCGAGTGTATACTGTGGGTGCAGCAGTCCTGTCCGTGACCCGATACGCTTGAAGCCTGGTCTGTAGCATGGCATCTGTGTGGTGTAGAATCCAGTATTTTAAGTACGAAATGTGTTAAAGAATTTCTGTTGCTGAGCAGCCACCTACCAAGGTAAGTGGTGTTTAACTGTAAATGTGATTTGCCAATCGAGGGTATCTGTAATCTTAATTTTGTCAAAAATATTTCAGAATTGCATAGTTTTAGGCATAGGGGAGGGGGTTGAATTTTTGAGTAAGTCATTTTTATCCATGCTGTTTCTGACAGTTGAAATGTTGTTGACCAAAAACATTTGTGTTTGTTCAGCACGAATACACTCTTCTGTAAGAGTTACCATCTGTTTGATTTCTTCTGCACCTGTGGAAACTGTTTTGATATTTCTTTTCTCCTCTGGGTAAACTTATTTTTAAAATCTGTAGTAGGTGATTAGTAGTTAGTTGTTTGTGTGTTTGAGGTGTGTTTTTTTTTTTTAAGCCCATCGTCAATTCATTACTGAATATTATCGCACTGATACACTCCTTGCAACTACAATTTAGAAGCAACTCGTGATTATGAGACCTTCTCTTGCATTTTTGGTTTGACAGACACATTGAGTGTTTGACTCATAGCTTTTTCTAGCAGAGAGAATTTTTACCTCTGTCTTCCAGTGGGTTTGATGCAATACACAATTGTAATTGTGCTCTGGCATAGCTGATACTCAGCTCTATTGTCATGGAGCAAACTCCTTCTCTCTTGTAGTGTTTGGTTATTGTATTTAGCTATGATCCATCGAGCTATTTCAGCTGCAACTGAGCTGCAGCAAGAGGTTATTGTCTTCTCACTGTCTCTTGCTGTCCACCAGGGTCTGCCAGTCTCTTTGCACTTGTCACTCCTTAACCCAATTGTGCCAGTGCTCTAGGCTAGGAACACAACCAGACCACTTCAAGAAGGGCAGAGGTGGAGTCACACCTACTACTGTCACCTTAGGAACCAGACCAGCAGTAATTCCAGGAGCATTCGTATAAACTTCGGTGAGGACTGAATTTAATTTCTGAGTATATCTTCCTGCAGCAGTGGTAGCTGTGCTCTTGCTGTCTTAAAACGGCTTTGAAATTGTTCAGCATTTAGGAAGAAGCAGGCATCATCTTGCAGAAACCAACTCTGGAGTCAGCAACAGTGTAGCTGTTACAGGGTTTCCCAAGTGCTGTAATAGAGGTCAACACGGGAAAACTTTTAGAGGGAATTCCAGTCCCTGTAGTCTCAGAGAAAAACACCCCCAGTACAAGTGAGATTTGCTAACAGCTAAAATCTTTGGTATGTTAACCAAGACACTGCAAACTGTATTTATTTATTGATTTATTTATTTTCCCCCAGGGGGGTGTATAGTTATCTAGCTTTTGGAGATCATTCTTAAAAAGAAATTTTCATTTATCATGGATGTTGATGATAATTGATTGTGTTTCTTTGTAGATCTGGTAAAGCACCACTCTTGCACACTGCTTTTAAATTTATTTTTTACTTTGATGAAAAAAGCATTCATTGTATGGCTCGTCGTGTGAGGTTTGCAGCACTTAATGAACATGACAGGGCTTGAAATAGTATGGTGGAAAAAAATTCCTGCTCAAGGTAGTTTTAAAAACAAAGGAATTAATTTTCTATACCTCTGACTGATGTTAATGTGGTGCTTTGGTGGTTTTCTTCCTTTTTGTTCCTGTATTGAAAGCTTCAACGGACTACTAGCTAACCTGGGGCCTTAAAAACAGAATGCCTTTATTTGTAGTTGAAATGTCCTAAATAAGGTCTTTTCTGCTTTAAAAAAAAAATTAATAAAAAGACAGAGAAGGATCAGGCAGTTGTCAATACTGGGCTGTTTTAGTCCCTGAGTGGGTCATTTTTATGGCTCCTGTGTAAGTAAGTAACAGGTGACGGGAGGACTCTGCTACATGCTGTAGAATATTGTTTGAGATGATGAACCTGAATCAGTGAAGGATCTTTTTAATGCACTGGCTGAATGAATTGTTTTGTGACTGTGAGGATGTTTGAGCAATATTTAGCCTCTTGAAACCGCCATGTGTGGTTATTGTAGAGCTATATGCGATTCACTTGTGTTTTGTGACAGGTTGGTTATAATTCCTTCAGCCTTCATTAGTGATCGCTGTGAATCCTTTAGTTCAGCTCTTTGACATGATGTGTACATTCACTAACTTTAAAATGCATCTCTTGGAGGGGTAGGGGGGAACAACATTTTTAACAGCACTTCAGAAAAAAATCATATAATCCCTGTCATTGAAATCTTGCACTCAAGTCCAATAGGACCTAAAAGCACTAATCTTCCTGACATGATTTTGTTTAAGGAGTATTTTTTATTGTTTGCTCTGTTTTCTTTTCTTTGCTAATAAACCAGCTTATGTCCAAGTCAAATTATATGAGCATTGTGTTTTTAAAATACATTTTAAAAAATCCTTTGCGTAGTTTATCTGTGACAGAAGAGAAGCTAGCCAGCCACAGTGTGTGCTTACAGGCTCGGAGACTTGCAGTTGCCAGATGTGAGGATGGATTCTGCTTAGCTGCAATGACTACACGGGAAAGCGAATGCTCTGAAGGGTGGTAGGTTTTGCTACAGTTATATTTACATGCCTTCACACTTCTGGAGGTGCAGAAGACCAAACATTTCAGCAACAATTTCCTTCATAACCACTGTTCATTGAAGTTGCAGATGCACTTGATTTAGGACAGTGTTCTGATGATTGCTGAACCTTCAACACAAGCAGCCCCATTGATGTCAAGGGAACTAATGTGTTTAACTTAATGCATATGATGAGCTGAAATGAAATGTAAAACAGAATACTACTGGATTTTGTGAATTCTAACCCATTCCTCGAGTAAAAGGGCACTTTCTCCATGCTTGTCTTACAGCTTGGTTATTCCTTTTTGTTAGCCTTTTAAGATTTAGATTATTTTTTTTCCTAAAAAGGAAACCTGGTAGTTCTTCTCCATCTCTCTCTGTAGTTGAACTACATAGAAGTGACTTTACCAAGATGAACATACGAACAAAAAATTGTTTGGGAAGCAATCTGAGCAGGCAGACGTCTCTCAGAAGAACCTCCATGCCTAGTGTGCGAAGTGCAGAGGCAAATTAGGTTAGAAACATGCTATGTTGGAGTCACTGCGCTGTGCTGACCTTTGGCTACTCTCTGTGGTCCTTGCTCTTTACCTGCAAACTGAAGACGACTTTCTCCTCCCATCTTTTGCAGGCGCAGGCACTCAAGGTTACCCCCTCTTACCACCCATATTCTTGGACTTTATTCTCTCTTCTGCAAACTTTTCCCTTCTTAACCAAGTCAAAGCTCATTCTTTTCTCCCCAGCAAAGCTGTGGTCTACATTGTCTTGTGTTATGACCCCTGTAGTGGACAGTGCTTGAATCTTGTGTTGTGTTGCTCAGGCGCAGACTGGGAAGCTCTTTGTGTAGGGTACAAATACAGATAGGCAGGATGATCTTCCGTAAAATCACGTGTAATCAGTGTTAGATCTGAGGAAATGCTTCTGATCTGAGACCCTATTTCTGTTATTCAAGAATGCATCTGGTAGGCAACTGGGAGTACGTTGGCCACCATCCTGATATGTTGCTGTGCAGCGTTAGGCATGGGACTGCATTCATCGATAGATGCTGAAAATCTGAGTTTCTGTTGACTGGGCCTCAGACGTTGGTCTGTCCTTGTTCTTCAACTGTACCAAAGTTTAGGCCACAGCATTAGATCCTTTTTTTCTTTCTTTTTTTCTCTTTTATATAACACAATTTTGAAGCTTATATTGTCTGGTCATGGCTCTTTAAACGTAGATTATTTCATCTGACAAACCATAGATTTTGGCTGCACCTTCTCTTGAGCGACTTATGTATTTAAGAGGAGGTCACCACTTGAGCGTGAGAAAAAGTGGTTTATTGAATTGCAAAAGAGCATACTTGTCTCTTTGAATTCCTTTGAGAACAGCTGAACATCATGTGTATTGCTGTTTTGAATTGGCCCCATGCATTTGGCAAGCACAAATGGAAGTGGGTAGCAGAGCCAGAATATTGTACTTGCTCCTCTTTGTGCTAGATCCTGAAGGTTGGTGTGTCTTTAGGTTTCATTGACGTTACCACATCATTAAATTAGTCAAGTGTGTGTGTGTATTGGAAGTATCTTTTAATATTCCATTTTATTTCAGTGTTTTTGGTGATTCCGAATTTTTCGCCCTATATTCACATAGAATAAATCATGGCATTAAAATCCTTCTGGTACGGTAGAATAATTTATGCCCTGAAGCAAATACATTAGAAATATGAAGGATTTTTTATGGTTAACTCTGGAGACCTATCTCTGTTATCGTGTTGTAATTGTGATCTGTGTTCCATAAATGTTGCAATTGGGCTGTTAGACCAAAACAGTGGTGGCAGTTTGTGGTATACCAGGGCAAAGCGATGTTGTCAAATACAGAAAAAAATACAAGAGCAGCATGTATTGAGGGGACAATTCTCAATATTGTTATGAAATTTAGCATTCATTTCTACTTGTGCTGAAAGTTTTAGGAAAACTTAGTTTCAAAGACCACAAAGAAGCACTAGGTGCACAGAACTAATAGAAAATTATTTCAAATTATTGCTTGGAAAAAGAAAATCTGTACATTTCCTTTCTTTCCTGGCTCTCCTCCAGCTGCTGTCGGTGACATCAAAACAAACTCTGCCTCTTGGGCAGAGAGGGGATTGTGAGTTTGATCACATGATTATTCCAGCTGCAAATATTTGTTTGTTCTGGGACTTGCAATATTTTTTGTTTATTGCATGAAATTCCTTTTCCCTTCTTGATCTCCTGCACTCACTATAAATGAGGTCTGCGCACGTTCCGCGCCTCTGCCTTTCGTGTGTGTCTGTGTGCACGCGTGTGTGCACACACGTGTATATGAAAGCCCTTTTCTGTGTTGGATTGAATTGGTATTTCATTGCAGTACACAGACTCTCATCTGCTCAGCAAAGCAAGTGTATCTTGGTAAATGGGGCCTGGAGGCCTAGAAATAAAATGTTGTTCTGCTTTAGCTCCAATTAAAAACCCGAGCAGCTCATCTTTTATGATTTCTGCATGGCACGCTTTCTGTTTTTAAAAGCTACAGTGAATATGAAAGCACTGTCGTTATTGGCAAACTAATCACGCCAAATTTATTTGGCCTTTCAAAGGGTTTCTCTAATTGAGCTGTTAAATTGGTTAGCTGGAAGATATGCAACAGGAAATAATAAAACCAATTTTCTTTGGGGAGTATTTTTAATTGATGTGTTGCATATTTGATACTTAGAATTAAATAATGGGGAGACTAGTAACTGTCCAAAGGGAAGTATAAACAAAGGATAGGAATTTCCCTCCTGAAAAATAATTTTTTGGGCTGGCAAATCAGTCCTCTCTTTACTCCCAGACTGATATTTAAAATTTATTCAACTTTGCAGCTTCATCCCTGTTTTGAGGCATTGTCTGCTAAGTGCTGTCCAGGAGTTAATTTATCTTGGCATTGACTTTTATCTAAAACATAGATATTTAACTGAAGTCAAGTACTCAAAATTATGTAGACCTGTTTCAGTGAAATTTTGCCAAAGAAAGGTTAGAGAATTGCTCCCCAGCGTAAAATAATTGGTGATCTCTTTCTCAGCTCCTTATTATTTGGTTTAAATGCTAGTCTTCCATACAAGAAGCTTAAGGAAGAACTACTTAATGTACATACTACTTGTTGGTGTTTTGCCACTTCTTTTAGTTCAAATGGAGTTTTCTGGTATTTGCTTACCTTTGTGTTGTTACTGTGGCTTTGGGAAGCAGTGTAGTTATGCAACAGGAGATGTGTAGATTGCATTGAGAATAATCAGCATTTACTGTACCATGTTTCAAGAAGTATTACGCATTCGCCATGTTGATGCAGTTTGTTCCCAGCTTTCTGGCAGCTGCAGCTCGGTGTCTGTAGAGTGAGGCTGCAAGCATGCTGGCACGTTGCATAAAGATACAGGTACTACTTGAGCATGTTTTTTATTTAGAAACCAGGTCGACCGTTTTCATCTGTAATTGAATGGTTAGCTTAATTTTTCTACCTTTATTGCTTCCCACAGATGAAGTTGCATTTTCCCACTAAAGTGCAGCAGAGTAAGAGTGGGATGCAGTGTGATGAGAAGGTAGTAACAGGGGTGGAGGGAGGACGTGGAATTTAGCTGAACGTGGTGCTGTCTCATTTTCCTCGATTTACATTGAGTAACAGCAGAGTAGAAAGGACACCCGAAGGAGACAGATGCCTTCAGATGATAGCGTTGTGAATTAGTACCTCCCAGTCACTGCGCTGGGGGCACTGTCTCCCTTTCTGATGAGGCATCAGTATAAAAAGCGTAGCTAGGTTATTTAATGTAAACTGTGTCTGAAGGTCTGGTCCTCCTCCCAGTCCATACAGATGATCAAACCAGTGAATTTCACAGGTCAGTCACCTTAAATTGTTGCATCCTTATGGATTTTTAGTGGAGCTAAAACCAGTTGAGGATTGAGTGCTTTATGTTTTTGGAAAAATTGTGTCACGATAGCGTAGGACTGTATGTATATGTTTATGTCTGTACAGTAATCTATGAAGAACCACAAACCATATGCTATGAATACATTTACATTAAGCATTGTTAAATGTTCTGCTCTGATTTCTGTTAAATGTTCCCTTCTGATTTTTATAGTGTTGATAAACTTATAAATTGGTTAATATATCAAGTTCTAAAAATGACTAAATTAAGGGCAGCTGATCATCTTTCTCCTGAGTAGAGGTTTCATCTCAAGTGGCCATTACGCCTTGAAAGTACTAGGATTTCTTATTTTGCCATTAAATTCCAAGCTTTGGAAAATAGCGCAGATGCTTTGGAGCTGTTTGTGAGATACCCTGTCTCTTAGACCTGGGAGGCAGTGAATCGGGAGTTGCCTGGAACATATGTTGACCACAACTCTGATCCAAATTCTTTATTTAGCTGAGCAGGGATGTGGGAAAATGAACTGTTTTCTAGCTGAATTTACTGAGGGTAAAATACATATCTATCTCTGCAAATCACTGAGAGAGGGGTCAAATTTGTTTTTTAAGTGGTAAGTGCTGCTGGGCCAAGTCTGTGTTATGTAAGAAGGATGGGATGGGAGGGTTGGAAACAGGTGTGGGGTTTTTTTTTAGCCTCAGAAGATGATACACCTGTTCACAAACCTATCAGGGCCCTGAGCACTAATGAGCCTTAATGACCCTGACGAGCCTCACCTGGGGCCTCCACACCCATGGGCCCAGGAAGTTCAGCCCTTAAGGCCTCCTCAGTCTCTGCTTGGGCTGCGGTGGAGGAGTTCTGGTCTTCTGCTTGGCCACAGACCTGCCTTTGTCTTCCCCCAGAGCCCCTTGGTCCTGACAAGACCAGAGGTACCTAAGCCAGGATATAATTTATTTTAACTGTTTGTCTCTCAGAATCTGTAAGTAAGCTTGTTTTACGCAAGTACTTCTTCCAGGAATTCCGACAACTGAATGGCTGAATTCAGCCTGTGTGTGTAACCAGCATTTCAGAAACAGGTACGTTTCAAAAGGCTTTACTTATGAGGTTTTTTTCTAGCTAGCTTGCTTTCCCTTTTGCTTGGTTCTTTAAATAAGTGTAAATGCTTGGTATTAGGTATTTTTCACAGTTCAGCTTCTCACGGGTTCTAATAGATCTGCTGAAAATAGTGAAAAGTTTTCTGGAGAGTGATTCTCAAGCAGTGTATGTGTTAAGCCTCTTGTTCCCCCTCAGCTTTAATTCCAAATCAGCATCCTATCCAGATCTGCTGCTGCATTCTATTAATCCTAAGAAGTTCAGGATTTTTTTTTTCCACATCCAGAGGAATTTTAATTATTCTGGTAGCGCATGTGTGGAAAAAAAAAGGAATTAAAAAACCCCCTTTGTTGTAGTGTGAATGTGAAGTTATTGCTGTTGTCAACTCTCAGTGGGTTACTTGCATATAAATAAATTAAAGGGGGGAAGTAATCTTTTGTTAACGTTGCATTCTGTTACTCGTGGCTGCTATGGTAACAGATGAGGGAGAGACACTGCTTGCATGGCAAAGCAGAGGAATGTAGTGATGAATTTAGCGGGAGGAAGAAGGGAAGAGAGCACAAATCCTTTAGCAGGGCTGTGAAATGAGTCACCAATTAAGCCACAGATGGGGAAGGGCTTCCACATTTATTTACAAATTATTTCAATCAGATTTTGTTGATTATATTTAGAGCAGGAAAAGTGACAGACTGGAGCTTTGGGGAGCATTAAATTAGACTGCATCTTTTTCAGAGTATTCTTTTTTCCCCTCACCTTGAATCGGCTCCTTTGTGTAGCTAGTGAAGGTGATACTGCTGTCGTGATTAAGTGGAGTACTGACTGACTTTCCTGACTCTGGACCTTGCCAAGAGAAGTCCGTGGGCAGTTTTTTCCACTCCTTCTTCAAGATTTTGGCCTGTAGAGGTGCATTTTCCTGTTTCATCCTGTTAGGCTGAAAATAAAGGGTTTTAACCCTCCCTTTCTTAAGAGGATAAATGGTGAGTGTTTTGACTTTGCCTTTTTCTTTTACCCTGCATTAGCATAAAGCACCTCTTGCACACTTCAAAGCCTTGCTGGAATAGTAGGCCATGTCATAAATCGGGATTGAGTTATGAAGGGAGGGTTTTGTAGGAAAGGCTGCAGAATGTCATCTTGTGCCATGCCTGGCTTTAGGTAAATACTTTGAACCTGATAAATGTGATGAGCCTGATTCTGTACTCTCTCTGCTGGTTAGTGGCCCTTAGTGTTTGAACTCACAAGGTTAAACTTTTGTTGAGTGGTGGGATTTTTCCCAGCCCCATATGTTCTAGCATGACTTCTGTTGTGCTGAATTATAGCGAGTGATTTCTTGGAGCTCTTGGGGAGAGTACTTGTCATCTCAAGTTCTTGGTGAAATGTCAAGAGAGAATTGTAATTGCAGCTTCAGTGGGAGTGTTTAAGTAGAAAGTTCCAGAGCATGGAACTTTACCCAAAGCTTTAGCATTGTCATGTAATGGAAATAGTTCCAGAAGTTAGTAAACAGGTTATGTACTGTCAGTAAATAGTGCCAGACAGTGTAAATTTCACAGCTGTGAAGCTTTTAGTGGTGCAGAGTTTTCAGAAGTGCTGGAGGGAAGGAATGGGACATGGCAGGAAAGGCAAAGGGAGGGGTTTGCAAGAACCACTGAAATGTGAGATGAAAAGCTGAAGTGAAAAGGGTTGGAGTGGAGGATGTTTAGAGGCTGTTGGAGGAAGGGCTAGAGGAGTGACAATAGGATTATTTTTTATTTTAGTGGAGGGATGAGAACACAAGAGGAAGATTTTTTGCTAGAGAGGTTAGAGGCGGATGAAGGATCTTGTGTGAAGATCATTTTGGGCAGAAGAAAGGACCGAAAGATAAAAGGTATACCTCAGCTGCACTAGTAAGATGGAAAATCATTGATATTGTGAGTGGTGCTTCCCTCTCTAAAACTGAAGTGCTGGGGGAAGAAGTGAATAAGCCACAGAAGGCAGGAAAATGCTGTGTTTACTGAAGATATAGATTGCAGAGAAGTAAGTCTGTACCTGAAACGGTATGGAGATGGTGTTGGCACATTGTCTTTTTTCAGATTTTGATTTCATTAATTAAGAAGATAGACCTATATGGCCTGTCTCTGTCAGAGCTGGGTATGGGGTTTTCTGCATTGCTTTGTGTTTTGGTGTTGCTCTTTCTGCCTGCAGCTGGAAGCACAACACCTGAGGCTGCTTGATGAGAGTAGAAACAGATGCTGATCGGGGCAGGGTGCAAGAAGAACTAGCTGTGATGAAAAAAAAATTTTTATGTATTCTCCAAAACTGAGCAAAGCTGTAAATACCAGAAAGTTAAATTTGGGCCTCCAGTGTGTGCTGTGAACTTATTAAAATGAGTGCTCTGTCACTACTGGGCAGGGAATATGTCCTTGCCACCCTCAGGAGTTTGAGGAAGAAGTCTACTTTTACAAAGTGAGAGGCTTTGTGGGACCTTATCTGTGCTGTTTGATTATCACACCCTCAGGGGAGAGATGGAGGAGGTCTATAAAGGACTGTTGATTTCCATTTCAGGACAGGCCTTGCAGTAGGATGTGAGAGGGAAATACTCTTGGGTCCTTTACAGCCTAATTCTGGTGGCAGGAATAGCCTTATTTCGTGAGCTTCTGTGGCTTGAGATGTGCCCTGAAGGATAAGGCTGAAAGACTTGGTTGTAGGATTAGTCCTGCCCGAGCTGAGGAAGGCAAGCCATCATCTTGCTGCAACATCTTTGTTAGTCTTGGAAATATTTTTTGTCATTGTTTAAAGGAAAGTCCCATCATATGCTGTATTTCAAACAGTGCTGCTGTGCAAATGATTAATTGTAACACCTTAGATTATTATTGGCTTAGTGTTTCCTTTCTCAGTTTCACTTGTCTGAAGAATATTTCATCCCTAGACACGGTTTTATTTTCTGCTCCATAAACCAGCATAGTGCTGAATAGCTGATTTGAGCAAGAGGCACCTTGTTAAAGGTGATGCTAAGCTGAAGGTAAAGTCGGGGTGTTTTCCTTGCCTCTGACAAAGTGGTCACTTTTCTTGAGATCATTATACCGTTCCTGCTAAGGCTGGCTTTATTCCCTGATAATTGTAAGGCAAAATTATTTCTGAAGCGTTGGGGTTTTTGCCTCGGAAATAATTTAAACCGAACCAAATTGCAGACAGGGATATAAAAATGAAGTATTCTTTTTAACATCCACTTTTATTGCAGACAGTGACTACTCAGCCCTTGTGCGCAGTGGACGCAGAATGCACTGAATTCTTGCTGTTCTCTTGGTGGGCCACAGCCATGTGCGGGCTTTGGCTGCCAGGGGAAAGAGTAAAACCAGGTATTGAGGGAGTTGAAGTGTTGCAGGAAGATCACACAGTTACTTATAGTGTGTATATGTTTTATTCCGTGAACTCTGTGTTTTATAATTACTGAGCTGCTAACAGTGCTCTGAAATAATAAGGGTGTTGCCTCTATTCTGGACATGGAAAGGAAAAAGCATAGAGGAGAAAAATTTAGCACTTGAAGTCACTGGGAGATAGAGATACTCAGCAAAGCCTTTTCCTGTGTCAAACAAAAACTGAGTCTAGAGCTTGAAATAGAACAGGGATGCTTGACTTGCAGACAGCTCTGCTGAAGTTAGTCTCATTTTCTAGCAAGAATCCTGTTGGTGTCATTATAGTGTTGATAATAAATAGAACCAGAAAATGTTCATTTCCTGCTTTGCAGTGATTTCCACAGAATTTTCTCAGTTCTGAGTAACTCCTCCAAACTAAACATGCTGGTTGTTTTTATCTGGCTCTGTTGGGAAGTTCAGATTTTGACCCTTCATAGAGCGTTTCAGGATTTTGTTTTTTGGCTGGGCTTGTTTGGGAGTTTTTGTGGTTTCCACATACCTTATCCCCCCACCTTCCCCCCCATGACTGGTGTGAACGGACAGTGCATTGGAGGCTGTTGTTTTGAATTTTGTTCCTTTTCACAGCGAACTTACAGCTCTTCTGATGAAGAGAAATCTTTGTTAGCTCTGCTTGTACTGGGATCTGTCGTAGCACTCATGTTTGTGCAGTTGTTGCATGATTAGCCTCTCCAGCCTGTATTTCCAGCGGGGTTTACCTCTGTCAGCTCTCTGCTTGGGACTGAAAGGCGGTGTGTGCAGGGTGAAGTCACTTCGTGACTGAGGAGGTGGGTGCGGGTAGATCAGGAGAGAAAGAGGCAAGTGAAATGAATCAGACTTCTGACGCGGGGAGGGGTGGGTATGTTGAGGAGAGGCAGGCTGCTTGTCCTCATGATTAGGAGGAAATGCAACTTATAAAGCAGAATGAGCCAGCATATGGCAGAGACGGGAAAAGGCTTGTGTGCTGGTTTGTACTGAAGGTGCTGAGTCCCTCCAGACTCCCGAGTGTTACCTGGAGTTCAGGGTGCTCGGCACTCCTGGAGATCTGCCCCCAGAGACAGGCAGAGGGCTGCCCTTTGCTGACAGCTCCAAAGAGGTTTGACAAGATCAGCACAAAGTAATAATGTAAATCTTTTTGAACTGCCTGAAATGCGGGTGGACAACTCGGTGCCTTTAATAGCCATTTGTTTTCGATGGAGGGGGAACAGCTATTTTTGGCGCTTTGCTGTCATTGACCTTGAGTACTATGAAGGAAAAGCTATAGAAAAAACGATTTTGAACACCATAGTGTAAGGGTTGCTCACTAAATACAAAGAAAATTCCCTTTTACCTGGCGATTGCTTAATGTGCAGGTAGAGCAGCACACCTGGAAGGCCTTAGAAAGTTAGGCAAGATGAGACATGGCAAAAGAAATTTTGCCTGAACACGTTTCAAACTCCCTGCTAAGGAGAAGGTGTATATTTGTTACTCTCAAGAAACTGTAACTGTTCCTGCACCCTTTAACAACCTCAGTCAGGCTGTGTTTCCAGTGCTTAGCTGGGCTTTGTAGGCTCTGAAGCATATTTTGTGTTACCGGTAAGAATGCGTTGTCTTAATTCCATATGGTTTTGGTGTCAGACAGTGTCTGCAGGTGGTGAACTCGGGTTGTGATACTGAGGTGTACATGGCAGGGGAGGCTCAAGGGTTCTGTATTTTTCTTAGC
>Ga0181612_114220_pt1 | contig 28241 bp, 18 predicted proteins | sample HoacroProtozoa21_FD_119630 | JGI IMG/M metagenome (GOLD analysis project Ga0181612, IMG submission 119630) | Hoatzin crop microbial communities from Cojedes, Venezuel. Combined Assembly of Gp0051906, Gp0051904, Gp0051908 | reverse complement strand
TTCAGATGAAAAAAAAAGAAAAACACAAGGGGGGCATTTTTTTCCCTATTTCAGTTCCAAAATTTGCCTTTTTAAAAAAAAAAAAAAAAGAAGAAATAAAACTGGTTTTCCCCGCCCCCCTCACTTTTTTTTCCTCCTTTCCTTCCCTCCCATTTCCTGGACCAGGTTGAGGTTTTTAACAGAAAAGCTCTCAGTCCTGTGCTGGGAACATGCAGAGGGACAATAAAGTGTTTGTTCATAGAGATCATAGAGGAACGGGCTGTAGCTTCACATGGTGGAGAAACCACCATTTGATGCTGAAGCCTACAAGGACATGGGATATGCTGTCTAAACATACATGAGAACACTCCCCATGTGTCTGCTGGATGATGGTGTTTCCTCAGACCTCATCAGACCCTTGGTCTTAGTGCTGGTGCCTAAAAATAATAGTGCTGAAACAAGGTTGGATTGAGGTGACCACGTGTCCTAAAGAAACTATCCTGATAGTTCCCTGACAGAGAAAAAGCAGGGGATGGAAAAGCAGTTGAGGAGAGAGAATTCGAGGCTAAGCATGTAGTGCTGGTTTTGAGTCTCTTTCAGGAGCCTCTTTATATCCACAATTTTAAAGGAAATATTGTCTTTGGAAATACCTTTATGCTCAGCCATATCTTCTATGTAATGAGTGGCATTTTATTAGCTGCCAGAAACAGTACATAAGTGTATTAAAGGTCTTCCAAAATCGAGAAACAAGGAAGCTGAAAATGACCCGTTCGCCCTCATCAAAAAAAAAAAAGGACAACAGCAGGATTAAGGGTGATGAAAATAAATTTAATTGCAACAAGGGTGATTAACATGGTCTGGAACAAGCTAAGGCCACAGGAGAAACTGCAGATGGGACTCAATTAAAATAGACTAGAACAGAAAATGCTTTCCAGCAAGCAAACAAGTTAGACTGTGCTGCAAATGGGCCATCTGGCTATTTTCCACTGTACAGTCTTACTGTGTAGACACTTTGTTGGACTTTCACTGTAGCGACTTTTCCTGTTCTTGCTCCCTCCAGATTCTTCAGTTCTTTGAAAACTTGGGGACAGGGTTGGAAGAGCAAGGGATTAAACCTGTCTGCACATATGTACACACTTCCCTCCACACACACTTAGATTCTCAAATAAACACATTTATATGCAGCCAATTTAGGACAGTCTGCATACAACCTGATACAGAAGCACGGCCTTAGGCATAAAATAAAGTGGCAATAAACTTCAGTGAAAGGGGCAGTTGTTCTCTGGGCTGGAGAGCTCCTGAGCCTACCAGCGTTTCCCAACTCTGTCTTTTTTGGAAAGGCAAGAGCTTTTCCTGAATTCTTCCTGACCCAGGCTAAATTGGAGAGGACGTTTTTTCTGTCTTGGTCATTGGTTAGAGAAGGTAGGATGGCTGGGATTTTTGTGGCAGTTTGGCTGGATTCTTGTTCCTCCAGAGTGCTCGGTACCCTGCACAGGGACAGTTATTCTGATGCCATAGCCATGGCCTTGCGTAACTTGTCCTTCCTCCTCCTCTCTTCTCGCCACAAAAGCTGCCTTCTCCAGCCATTCTCCCAGTAAGAGCAAATGGAGTTTTGCAATAAAGTAATCTGCAGGACTGGAAAGTGTTTTGGTAGCATGCACCTTGTAGAAAGCATAGTGTGATCATTGCTGCTTGTGTGTAGGGCTCTGTGATGCAAGAGTTAGTCCCTCCCAGTGCTCCCCACTAGAGCTTGGACAGTCTGCTCTTAGTAGTCACCCTAAGAGGAGCTCCACCAAAGGGGCTGCAGAACTTCTTCTTGTCAGTGTAACTTTTTCTACTAGAAGACGAGGACCCTGAAACTGAATTGGAGTTTGTTAGCAGTGACTTGGTAGCTCCTATGGGTCCAGTAGCTCACATTTTTCCCTTAGCCAGGCTACCTCAATTATTTTCAAAAAAATAGTCAAATTAAGTTATCTACAGAAGTCTGTGTTATTTATGACATATATGGTAGGGATATTGACTGTATCCCCAACATGTTGGGGTCCACCTCTCTACTTAGCCATTCAGCCACAAGTGGGGGCCATCAGTAAGATGCTCAGCGGGAGAAGTTCCTGCCGCTTCTTAGCCTGGTCAAGACTTTACTCTGCCTTTACTCAGTTGTGCAGCTCAGGCACTTCCTTATCCCTGAATATATTTCCTGTGTGCCAGATCCTGTCTCAGCAAGCACACACTGCTCCATGCACTAAAGTTTACCTTCGTGCTCCTTGGGCACAGCTCATGCAATCTGAATTCACACCTCTGTAGAGACAGCATCCACACTTAGAGCTAATCACTCTCCTCTTCTCTGACTGTCAGTGAAGAAGGGTCATCAGTTTTGAGGCATATGCTACATAATCTGTTTTAGATGTTGCCTTAGAATGAGAGCAATGACCTCCCCAGTTCCCTTGGCTAGACAGACCAGGTCTCCATCATCTGTGCTATCCATGTTTGCTCAGACAGACGGCTGTTGTTACTTACTTCCCTCCAGAACTGCTCCTTCAAGCAGCTGCTTGCTCATTATCATGTGCTTGGATAACTCCCTAGAGACAACATGGAGTAGAAGTATTGCAGCATGGAACCACTGCTGTAATAACGGGATGTCAATCAAAGGCATTCCCAGCATAGTAAATCCCAACCAGAGCTGTGTGCAGACTCAGCGTTGGATCTCTTTGGCACGCATAAAAAATGAAAAGTGGAAATCAACATTGCAAACAGCACCCTGAGGAGTAGGTTGGGTTTCTTACTGGCAGGGAGTCAACACTTTCGCAGAATACACCCAAAACATTGTGATTGTGATTTGTTTAACCACTGCTCACAAGCAAAAGCCTTTGCCTCCGGGCTTCGGTGGGATAAGAGAAGATTGGGATTTTTTTCTCCATAGCTAAACCAAACTGCAAAGATACTGCTGGTTCCAGCTGTTATCATGAGATTATTTTTCCATGTGAAAGATCAGCATAAAGAATTAATAAGACTACGAGTACATTGGTTTTTCTTAGCTTTTGGGACATTTTGTTCTGTGATGTCTAGCTGATGCACAGATAAACCTGCTCTCCTCCCACCCATTGCCAATGTACACAGAAATAACTGTGTGAGGCTCAGAGCAATACCAGTTTGCTGTAGGCAAGGACCCTAAAAGCCTTTTCAGCCAGCTATCTCCCGTTATATTTAAACACCTGTTTCCGTGCTCTAGGATGTTTCTATTCTTTAGTACGTAATCTTGGTCTAAAGCTGCCTGCCTCTCTTGACTGCATTTATTTCATGACCCTCAGGGCTGTTCAGCTCACCTGGATACCGGGAAAATGCAGAGCCTGCTGAAAGGTACCTGATTTAAGGAGCCTGGAGAAGAGCTTTTAATTAATGCTTCAGTGGGTATCATGACTAAAGACTTCGTTACTAGTGGCTAGGAGAGTGTCCTCTACCTGGATCCCCTCCAACAGCCTTCTGCCCTGGAGGGTCCAGCCCTGCTCCCAGGACTCACATGATCTTTGTCTTCCTATTTCTTCTTTTATCCAGAGGATGACAATGGAAGATATCCACTGGAATGGCAGTTTTGGGATGGCTCAAGTAGAAATAATCTGAGCCTACCACATGACATCACTTCATTCCAGGGAGACAGTCCTCAGTCAGTGTCAGGCTGGTCCATAGTGAAAGCTGTAGTGAAAGAGACCTACTCTAGAAGGGGTCTGGATGCACAGTCCCACCATTCTTTGTTCTTGTGGGAAACATTCCTTTAACTAAATGAGAATGTGCTTCAGAGAGTGGACTTCAGTTGCCCTTCAAAGCTGAAAGATACACCAAAACATAGAAGCTGTGTTTGCTTGAAGTTTTCTGCAGTGCCTCATGTGTTAGCAGTGACTGGTCTGTAACCTGGACATGTTCCCCAAAAACACGGTCAAGCCCTTTTCCTTCTCCTCCACTTGCAGCTTACCCCGTTTCCCTTTCTCCCTGGGGATGCCTCACCTGTGTGGACTTCAGGAACAGCTGGCTTAGATGGAGCAGGGAAGGGGGTTAATTTTACAGGATGTCTTTTTTGCCTTAGAACCTACAAGACAGGTAAAACATATGTGTGATATTCATAAACATGATCCTTTGTACTGCCTAGAGCCAGGCAAGATGACTAATACAAGAGCAAAGATCGAAAGAGTGATACATTCATAATCATGAATTTTAGTGTCAGACGGGACCATTCTGGGCTGATCTGTGGATGCAGACCCCTTAAACTTCACCCACGTATTTCTGTAATGAGCCCACTAACTTGCATTTGCCTAAGCCGTGTCTTCCAAAGAAGCCTTCAAGGCCGTGTTTGAAGCTACCAAGGGATAGAAACTCCATTGCTGCCCTTGGTACCAGTTCCGATGACCCACCACCCTCTGTTTAAAATGTGAGCTTTGTTTCCTCTTTGAGTTTGCTTGGCGTATGGCTCCCACCTATTAGTTCTGGTGATGACTTTCTGTTAGATCAAAGGGCCCTTTAGAACCAGCAGCTTCTGCTTGAGACAGTATTTGTGCACTGCTGTCAACTTCTCAGTATTTTTTTGTGTGTTGTTGTTACAATAATTAGGTTCAGGCTTCCTGGTCTCCCCCTTAAGGCATTCCTCCAGCCCTCAGATCCTTGCTAGTGCATATATTCTGCACCATCTTTTTCTGATATCCTCATACCAACCCAGAGGTGCACACAGTATTCCCTTTGCTTAACACTGATGCACAGAGAGGTGTTCGTGTTTGGTTTTATGGCAGATAATTAATGCCAGTAGCTCTCCTGAGTGACTGCTTTCTAGGACAGAACACCCCATTGTCAGGCATGCTCTGCATCCCTTGTATAGTTTTATATTTGATTCTCTTAAAACATAGCCTATTTGGAAACACATTGGATCTAATACTGACCACTGTAGACGCTCATTGGAAATATCTTCTTCAACAGCAGTGTCCCACAGATGGCTCCTTTTAGAGACCGGACAGCTAGGCTTCTGCTAAACTATTTTAATGTATGTACTACTGACATTACATATCCTCATATCATGGAATCCTGTGAAAGCCAAACCTTATCAAAGTCTAATTACATTATATTACAACCAGGCAGACATCTTTACCAGACAAACTTAGAATCATGCCAACTAATAAAATCAAGTTTGGAAGCATCTGTTTCATATACAAGTGCCTAAACTAAGATTAATATTACTCCTTTTCTTCAGTGCTTAATGAAGTGAAGTCCGTATCAGATTTTCCATTATTTTGCCTGGAATTCATGTCAATCAAACCAGTGTGTATTTATGAGGCTCATCATTGTATATCTTGGCTGACTATTGGCACAGTGCTTCGGTATTTGGGACCTGCCCCAGTGCTCCAGCGCAGATTATAAATGAACATCGGTGGGCCAGCATTTTACTCAGCCAGCTCTTTAAGGACTCTTGGGTACGGCTGTTTAGCCAAGCTGATTTCAGACCGTTTATCTGTAGCAGATGGTGTTTCCAATTCTCCTTATTTACTGACGAGCAGAAGACACTTCATTGCCCCCCACAGCCCATCCTGTGGGAACATTTCCCTGCCATCTTCCAGCTACCGACTGCCAAACACTTTGACCTCTTCAGCAGCATAGCAGTTGACTTGGTCCTGGCCATCAGTAGAGGGATATGGTGAAGTCAACCGTCATGCTGCAGAAGAGGTTCATAATACGTTGTTTATGCAGATATATTCCTAATGACAGAGACACCCAAACAGACACACAACTGCACAGTTTCTCCCTGAGGTTGATATTTACCCGATCTTTTGTTCCCGGGCCCAGCAGAAATTGAGATATGCCCGTTTGATCTTGTTCAGCCTTACAGCTGCAAACTCCAGCCTCCATGCTTCTCTGCCTATGTGTTTCAGCCCTGTTCTGTCCTATTTTCTGTGAGTATAGCTGTCTCTTTTAACTAAAGATTTCATGAAGATAAAATTTCGTGATGTGTCAGGTTGAAATGAATGAGTGCATGAAGATCAATTTTTCCATAAGTGAAAGGGTAATGCTGGACTGTACAGGACGAGGTTTATTTTTGGTCTTTTCTTGTGCCAGTGAGGATATTTAATGGACTTGTCTGCAAGGTCAATAGGCTTATACTCAGAATGTTCCCTGTCAGCTGAAGCCAGCTGGGATCCTTCTGGATCACAGGAATTAAACAGCCAATATTCGGACTGGTGACCTCAAAGGGAACACCAGTGATTCAGTAGGTGTGGTCCTTCCTTCTGAGTCAGTGCTGAAATGTGACGCCAAACGACGCTGTGTTGCTGGAGGACATGGCTTTTATTTGAAATATTAAAACCAGTTTGAGCATTTATGGCTATTTAAAATCCCATTATATTATACTGGATGATAATCCAGTTAGGATTAATTTATTTGGCCTCCCTATATTGCTTCTGCCATTCAGTGTCAGCAGGATGGTCCTTTCCTTTCCTAAAGCTTTCAGAAGTGGCAGGTTGCTCTGACTGATTGAGTAACCCCAAAAGCATATTTTAGGGTGGGGTTAAGACACTCAGAATTGTATCCTGTGGATTTCTTGTATCAGTTCAGGATTCCTTTTCAGTTAAGGCTATGTATGCTGTCAATGCAAGAGTGTTGGGACAAAGCGTTGTCACCTTTGGCTTTTCCACCATATAGAAGGCAGCTATCCCTTCAGAGCATTTTAAGGTATACAAAAAGCATCCAAACATCTGGCTTGAGAGCCAGTGCTGGCTTGGATGGAGGATGCTGGTGAGGGGCAGCTCGCATGCTGAGGTGAAGCTTAGTGGACGTGATGGTCCCTCTTGAGTAAATGCATAATAAGTGTGAAGATCTGTTGGAAAATTGTTTTTCTACTCCACGGGGAAGATTGAATCACAAGAGGGAGAATGGAAGAGCAATATAATAAGTGATCTATAATAACACTTCAGTCTGTTGTACATAGCAAAGCATCTTATTTATTTGTCTCACAGACTCATTTCCTGAAGCAAGAGGCACTTTGAGACAGTGTCCTTCCCCAAGGACCGGCTTTCACTGCCAGCCACACGTAGGAGGCTTAAGGGGCGGCTGAAAACATTGTGCTGCCCCGCAGCAGCATCCGTAACGCTCAGCTCCCTGTGAACATATAGCTGTCATAAATCCTTTCTCCCTATGTTATTTCTTGCAGGTAAACTATGACCACTTTACTATTAGTGTTTGTGTGTTTGCAAGTCATCACAGCAGCCATCCCTGTGGAGCTCTCAGGTACGTGCCCCGGGGTGTGGGGAAGCGGGGCCGAGCAACACGCTGCACTCTGGTCCCATCCCTGAGAGTGGGCAGCTGCCAGAAATAAGTGTACCCAAGATCTGCTCTGCGTACACACAGGGCTCTGCTGTTTGTATGGCTGCTATGCCATAGCTTGTCACTATTCTTGTGCTTGGGAAGCCAGGGAGATAGCTCCACGCAAAGGTCGATTTATGGGAAACCCAAGGGAATTTCAGCATTTCCCTTTCTTAAACCCTATCAGGTGTTATCTTGTCTCATGGGCAGCAGCCACACTGCAGTAGAGCGCTTCGTTCCCTTCATTCCCACATCCAGCACTAGTCCAAATCCCAAAAGCAACATGGTGCGAGGGTCATGGTTATAACTTCCCTTTCTGCAAGTTATTTTCAGCAGACTGGACCAAACACGGTATGTCTGAATATGTGGGTACAGGTTTGCAAAGCAGATATAGGCACTGGAACATGCAGGAGCACTGGATATTTTGAATTAAATGCATTATTGATGTAACCATTGCTTTGTCTGGAAACTGGCAGACAGTAGTGATGGCCTGGAAGTGAAGATACCTGAGCAGTCTCCCCTGCGTGTTGTCCTGGGAAGCTCCCTGAACATCCCATGTTACTTCAACATCCCAGAGGAACAGGACACCAATGCTCTGCTGACCCCACGGATCAAATGGAGCAAACTCTCAAACGGGACCGAAGTTGTCTTGCTAGTAGCCACCGGTGGGAAAATCCGGCTCAACACCGAGTACAGGGAGGCCATCTCTTTGCCCAACTACCCTGCCATCCCCACCGATGCCACCTTGGAAATTAAGGCGCTGAGATCCAACCACACTGGGATTTATCGCTGTGAAGTGATGTACGGGATTGAGGACAGAGAAGACACAATAGAGGTCCTAGTAAAAGGTGAGATCCTTCCCTTGCTCTTTCCTCTCAAAGATCTTGCTGCCTGGCCTGGGCAGAAGGGAGAAAGAAATACAAGGGCAGAGGAGGTACTGCTCTCCCCGTAGATATAAACCCTTTTGGACAGATCACAGATTCAGCCCTGGGCAGATGAGCAGAAACCACGGGCCAGGCATTTATTTCAGCAGGTTAAGACCAGACTAAACCAACCAGTAAAATGACTCATGGCAGAATATATGGCAATAAAATTACTCTTCTGGGAAAAGGTGAGTTACGGAGACAGCAAGACGACATCCTTGGCAGGAGGTCATACTGGATATGCCGGGCTAGTGCTGAGAGGAGTGAAGCTGGATCAGGGCTGTTGTAAGACCTTTTATTTCTTCCAGATATTTTAGGAGATGGGATGCCCTCAGCTGGACAATCAGTCTGTTCTGGAAAAACTTTCTCCATAGTCCTGCAAAGCTCATCCTAGTAATAGGTGGATAAAATAACAACACTTAAGTCTCCCAAAATCTTTATTGTGGATTTTGCTTTCAGTGCAGGAGAGGGAGACAGCTTCGACTACAACACCTAACTAAGGGGTCTCTGCTGGTCACATACACTGGAGTGTTTATCTGACAGTGGACACTTAATGATCTACTCTTGTCAGACCAGAGTGTACAGATAGCCATCCTTTGTAAAGATCCCTGATCATCAAAAAATACAACTTCGATAGGTTTGCTGCAGATCTGGAGATTTCAAGTAGTTTTGCCTCTCGTTTCCCAGGTGTTTGTACAGTGACACTCTGCACCCTTGGTCCTGAGCAGGACCTTGAGGGGCTGCAGCTTTCAAACCCGCACAGCAGCACAGTCCCCGCGCTGCCCCACTGGCTGATTTCTGAACCACGCATTTAGAACACTGCACAGAGCTGTAGCAGGAAAGTATTGAGTCCTTCTGACAGTCATAGAACTCTGTGTACTGGGCTATGCATTTCGTCCCACTGTTCACACTCAGGTACCGGCTTTTAACGCACCATGACTTTGTTACAGCATCATGGGAGTGCAGTTGCTGTCCTGGGTCACCAATGTGCTCCACAAGGTCCTGTGAAAGGAGCTCAGCAAGTCACCCTTGGCTTGAGAAGCTCAAAGACTATCAGCATAAATAGTTCATTGTTTCTAGTTGACATGTAGTATCTGTTCTTTGAATCCCTGGTCTGGTTGAAGATGTCTCTGCTCACTGCAGGAGAGTTGGGCTAAATGACCTCTGAAGGTCCCTTCCAACCCAAAACATTCTATGATTCTGTGATTCTTATGAAGGAAAGGGGCTGGTTGCTCTCTAGCAGATGTGTGAATGATGGCCATTGTGTTTTCCAGGCGTTGTATTCCACTACAGAGCAATCTCCACAAGGTACACCTTGAACTTTGAGAAAGCAAAGCAGGCCTGTATCCAGAACAGTGCTGTCATTGCTACTCCTGAGCAGCTGCAAGCTGCCTACGAGGATGGGTACGAGCAGTGTGACGCTGGCTGGCTGGCTGATCAGACTGTCAGGTAATGAACAGTGGAGGGGAAAGGAAAACCACAGCGGGGTCATCAGGGAAGGGCTTCTGTAACAAAGTCACCAACTGAGAATGGTTGAGAAACAGCTTCTAAATAGCAACTGTTGTAATTGCTGGTGTGCAGAGGGAGGTGGTGGATTACAAGCCACTCTCTGCCAGGGAGCAATCTATAGTAGGAAAGCAGAGTGACCAGTGTCCTCCCCAGTTGATGGTGACAACGGAATGGACAACAGCTTAATCCTGACCCTTCATCCTCCATGTACAAAATAAATGCTATGCCAAGATCCACGCATGTGGTTCAACTGTACCGAGCCATACATCCCCCACTGGGGAGTCACCTTGGCCTGATGTCTTTGGCCAGTGCTCCCAGGGACCTGCTGTGCTCAGGACTTTCAGAGGGAGGGCAGCAGATCCTCCTGCCCCTTTCCCATACCCCAGGAAAGGCCACAAAACATCACACTGCGCAGTGCTCAACAGCTCCCTCCCAGCCTCTCTGCGGCTGCAGGGTCCTGCTCCCACTCCCTACGCACCCTCTCTCCCCCAGGTACCCCATCCACTGGCCCCGGGAGCGCTGCTACGGCGACAAGGATGAATTTCCAGGAGTGAGGACCTACGGTGTCCGCGAGCCTGATGAAACCTATGATGTTTACTGCTATGCAGAGAAAATGCAAGGTGATTTGGTGCTTTTGTCATTACTAGATGCAGAAGCAGCCGAAGCGCTGATCATGCCTAGACTGGACAACAGTAAATACAGAGGCAAAGGGCCTTGAGGCAAGACAGGTTAGATGGAAAAGCATATTCCCCAAAAGGCCAGATGTTCTCTACAGTCTCTTTGTTAGACCTTGGACAATTTTAATGTCAAATGACTAATACAGTACAGAGGGAGGAGTCTGGCAAAACTCCACCAGAGGCCATGCCACCCTACGTGTCTCTGGTCATCCGTTTGAGGGTGTGACATTCAGAGGTGTTCAACACCCTTGCTTACAACAGGGATCCATTGAACTATTCAGCACATCAGACCTGGAACAGTCCTTTATCTTCCTTTTGCCCTGTGGTTCCAGCTTGTTTGGTATGTTTTGCTCCAGTCTGTAGTCGGTCTGCAAGACTCCCTTTCTTCTGGTCTTTATAGACAGTCACCAACACAGGGTTGCAGTTCAGCTGTAATACCCAGGACTTTTCATTTTATCCAGACTCCTGGAAATGGGAAGGGGAAAGAAAGGGAATTGGGATTAAACTCTGCATCTAATTCCTGTACTAATGGATGGTGTGATTGTAGGTAAAGTCTTCTATGAGACCGCCCCCGAGAAGTTCACATTCCAAGAAGCTTTCGACAAATGCCGCAGCTTGGGAGCCCGTCTGGCCACCACTGGAGAGCTGTACTTGGCCTGGAAGGATGGCATGGATGTGTGCAGCGCAGGCTGGCTGGCCGATCGCAGCGTCCGCTACCCCATTTCCCGAGCACGGCCAAACTGCGGAGGAAATCTGGTGGGAGTGCGGACAGTGTACCTGTATGTCAACCAGACTGGGTACCCTCACCCTGACTCTCGCTACGATGCCATCTGCTATAGTGGTGAGTGCATGGGGGCTGTGGGACTAAGCAATGTGTGTCCATGGGGAGACACAGGGAGCAGGGAGCTCCCTGCCCAGAGCTAACCCCTTGCTTCTTTAGTTTAATAAAAAAAGGGGGGGAAAGAAGCTTTGGCAAAGGACTGAGTCATCCATTCACGTTCAGGTAGGAAGCAGAGTCCAGAAAGTGCACGGATGCCTATCCAGGAGGACTCCGAGAAGGAGGGTTTATACAGCCACCTTGTCTCCAGCCCTCCCACACCTTCCAGCTTCGGTAGCTCTCCAGGAGACACGGAGCAGAGCTCAGGTGCTTTATGCACGAGACAATGCTAGAGATAGAAGACAAGAAAAAAGAGAACAGATCTGACCATGAAGACATGGGTAGTGCTGTGACGTGGTGCAGGCGCGTGCCTGAGTTTCCACGCTGGGGTAAATCAGAGACTGCAGCAGTCTCCGGGCAATCAGAAATGGGGCAAAATTGCACCTAGAAAGTTGAGAGCATCTCAGCTACTCCCTCTTTCTTATATAACTGCACTCTTCTCCCTGCAACAAGAAGGAGCAAAGCACAGTGGTATATGATCTATTCAGGACAACCAGATGCTAACATTTAAACAAGACTGATATCTTTACAAAAATAACAACAACATTTGAAAATATGTTTTGAAACCCCTTTGATACAGACCTATTGTGCCTAGATGCATGCATGACCAATGTGACAGGAGGCCCTGTAAAACCTCCCATATCCCTTGGAGCTATCCAGCTATGTGGCCAAGCTAAAGACTGGTCCACCAAGCCACGGCCTTCCAGTTATTTCAGGACATGCATCTGAAACTGCTGAGTACATCCAGTCCTTGCCTGAGCATCTCTGTCTAATTCTCTGAATCCCTTGAGGTCTGAGCAGTACTGGCTAAAACGAACTAGCAGGAAAACGGATCTGGTAATAAATAAATAGAACAGAGAAAGCAGTATTCAGGGAAAAGCCTGACAGAGTCTCATTACCTCTCCCTCCCCAGCTGAGACCTGCCTCGCTGCATTTCCAAGTTGTCCCATCCCTCCCTAGCCTGCCCAGTTCTGTTTTATGCTGCTCTTTAAACCACCGTCCTTGCTGTAGGGTGACCTGCTCCGTCGTGCGTTAAGCGTGTTCTCCTGCACCCAAGGGACTTGTCTTCAGCAGAAAAGTGATGTGGGAGTTGTTTGAATGCATTTGGTACACCAAGTGACTACCTTGGCTGCCTCGGTGGCGGGGTTAGCATGCTTGTATGCGATGAGCTCTGAAGTTCTCGCCCAGGCAGAGCAGAATGAGGTAGTGATATTAATGAGACTTCATGTACTGAGTGTGAGGATCCAGTTGTCTTCCTCCCACGGCTCAGATCTGCTGAGGAGGTTATCCAAGCTCCTTTGCTTCCCTCCGGTCACCTTAAATTCCTCGTAACAGGCACTAGAGGTCAGTGCAGACTTGGATATGGGCAAGGTGTTCCCGGGAAGGAGAGCAGGGAAAGTCCTCTCCCATTTATCAGCTGTGGAGCTCGTGGTGGCTCGTTGTCTCTAGCTCACGAACATGCCCTCCGTGCTGGGGCGTTGTAAAGAACCATACTGGAGGAAGGAAAACCATCGGTTTTACAAGGACATCATGATTTCCTTGCTCTTCTTAGAGCCAACAAACATCCAGCTTGTTCTCGGAGGCAGCAGCAGCCCAGAACACCTTGCTAGACTGACCACATCCCCTCTGACCGCTGCTTTGTCTCCTGATGTAGGGGACGACGTTGAGACTCTGGTCCCAGGGCAGTTCATCGATGAGAGAGGAAGTGAGCTGGGCAGCGCTTTTACTGTCCAGACTTTCACGCAGACCGAAGTGGAGATCCCTCTGCCACGCAACGCCACAGAGGAGGAAGCCCGTGGCAGCATCGCCACCCTAGAGCCCATCGAGATCACACCCACCGCCACTGAGCTGTACGAGGGCTTCACCGTCCTACCCGATCTCTTCACCACCGGTGTCACAGTAGAGACAGCTGTCCCAGAGGAGGAGAACGTGACCAGGGGGGATGTCACAGAGGTGTGGGCTGTAGCTGAAGAGGTCACCACCATAGCCTTAGGCACTGCCATCACCACCAAAATGGCAGAGGTGAGCTTGGTGGAAGAGGTCATGGGGGTGACTGCAACACCAGGACTAGAGTCTGCCTCAGCGTTCACAGTGGAAGACCAGCTCGTGCAAGTGACAGCAGTTCCTGGTGTCGGTCTCCTCCCTGAGCAGCCCATCTCCCCCACAGGTAAGTCACCAGGACTCCAAGAAGCCTGAAGCTCCATTTATTCTAGCGATAACCATTCAGCTAAAAACAGTCTGAGCTTCTGCTGTCGCAGAGGGCACCCAGGTCCCTGGAGGTGTGCAGGCCTGTTTGGGGTCAGGGACAGGCTGAGTGTCTGTGCTACAGTGGGACCCTAGGAGTGAGGAGGTGGTTGTGGGCCACCCTCTGATGTGCTGAAAAGGGCTTAGCTGGCTGATGCCTGGGGCTGCCATGGTCACACCCTGCACTCCCATCTGCACCTGGCTTCAGGGAGGGGAAAGTCAAAGTAGGAAGATCCTAGAGGAGGGCAAAGAGATCCCCGGAACATCACCCTCAGTGGCAGCAGAGCTCATTGAATGAGGCATCTCCATCAAAGTGCATTGACTAGGCGCTGGTCTTTGCACTGTTGTTGGGAAGACCCTTTCTGGTCATACACCTTGGTGAAGGGGGGGGTCCTGTGTCTGCTGTCTCACCATGGCTTCTCTTCCCTCAGGCGTGGTGTTTCACTACCGCGCCGCCACCAGCAGATACGCCTTCTCCTTCATCCAAGCCCAGCGGGCCTGTCTCGAGAACAACGCAGTTATTGCCACTCCTGAACAGCTCCAGGCTGCCTACGAGGCTGGCTTTGACCAGTGCGATGCTGGCTGGCTACGGGACCAGACAGTCAGGTAAAACTGTATTAACCTAGGGAAGACACCTCTCAAAATGACTATTCAGCTGTGAAACTGAGGTTTTACTCTGTTCTGTCCTGCTGCTCTGCTCATCAGCATCTAAAGCTTTCCTGATCTAAGATGGTCTCCAGGCCATGATATCTTGTGGCCAATAGACCTGTACTTCTCACCCTGTCCCACCCGTTTCCTGACCTGTGTATATAACCTGCAGCAGTGAGCTGCCCTGACATGCACGAAAAGTGGAGGAAAGTTTGTATTCATTGCCCCAGCCTGTAAGTGGACTTGTTTCCAAGTCACACTGAGAGCACCTCTAACAGTGAAGTGCTTGTGTCCTACTCCCAAGTACACGGATGTTTGTCAGTCCAGGTTACATAGAGCTGACCTTGGGTTACCTCCTCTCTTCTTCTTTTGGTAGGTATCCCATTGTGAATCCCCGAAGTAACTGCGTAGGAGACAAAGAGAGCTCTCCGGGCGTGCGGTCGTACGGCATGCGCCCTGCCTCGGAGACCTACGACGTGTACTGCTACATTGACAGGCTCAAGGGTCTGTTCTCCCCCTTCCTCGGAATGGCTGTGGAGCAAAAATGTGCTTCACACCTCCACATCTGTGTGTGCTTGTGTGGGATGCTGGGACTGACACCTGTTTTCTCTCCCTCAGGCGAGGTGTTCTTCGCAACCCAACCAGAGCAGTTCACCTTCCCAGAAGCTCAGCAGCACTGTGAGAGCCAAAACGCCACGCTGGCCTCTGTTGGCCAACTCCACGCTGCCTGGAAGCAGGGCCTGGACAGGTGCTACCCTGGCTGGTTAGCCGATGGCAGCCTCCGCTATCCCATCGTCAGCCCCCGTCCCGCCTGCGGAGGGGATGCTCCTGGTGTGAGAACCATCTACCAGCACTACAACCAGACCGGCTTTCCTGACCCGCTGTCCCGGCATCACGCCTTCTGCTTCAGAGGTACCCTCACACCCCTTGCAGGGGATGCAGACCAGTCTCCTTGGGGGAAAGGGATTTCACAAGGGAGGTTGGGCACATCGGGGTGCCAGTTTGGGTGAAGCCCTTCCTTGGCATGTTGGACTGTGAATTTTCAGAAACTCCCTCCAATACCTTTTTGTTCCAGCTGTGCCACCCGCAGAGGAAGAGGGGGTCACCTCATTCTTTGAAGATGTGCTGGCAACCCAAGTGATCCCTGGAGTAGAGGGGATACCCTCCGGGGAGGAGCCAACCGTGGAGACAGAGTTTGCCACTCAACCTGAGAATCAGACAGCCTGGGGGACAGAGGTCTTTCCAACAGATGTGTCGCTGCTGTCAGGTGGGTTAGATCTTCCTCGTCTCCTGGGTCACACTTGGATGGTGTTGTAGGGTTGGGACACTCTCAAAATAAATGGGTTGTGTCCTTGCTGCAGGGGACTCCCTCTAAATCCAGATGATTATCACCATATTAGCAAAGTCTGAGGCTGTGCACACAGGAGGAACTACATGTGTACATTATAGAACTTCTTTCTAGGACTGAACTAAATAACCGGTCATCCTGCCATGCTGCAGACCAGCACACACAGCATTGCCAGGACACCTCACAAAATATGTTGTCATGTATCCAGGATAGGGAAGGCAGGCTAGAAACAGTTCTCAGGCCATGCCTTCAAGGGAGGACAGAGCTGCAGTGTGGTCAGAGCAGCAATGAACTTCTTCTCTTCTACATGTTATCTCTGAGGAAGCAGTATCTTGATTTTGGCACCTGGGAACTGGTTTCACTGTTGCCATCGTCTCATGTCGGAAGATTATATACTCTGTCAACTTCCCAGAAATATATACAGTTGTGTAAGATATAATGTTCATTAATAAATTTGCAGGGACTAAATCATTTTTGCAAGCTCATAGGACTTCATGCCTTTGTCTCAAAGGTATTAGTTCGGAGGTAAAGTCAATCAGGAAATTGTTAATAGCTTCTTCAAAACAATTCAGTAAATAATTTTCCTCTCCCTCTCTCTTTGTTCACCCTTTCTTTTCTAGTGAGCCCATCTGCTCTTCCTACAGCTACTGTAATACCAGGGGAAACAAGTACTGACACTTCCATCAGCGAAGTATCAGGGGAAGTGACTGAATCTGGAGAACATCAAGTCAGTGGTGAATCTTCAGCATCCGGCTGGATATCTGGAGTCCCGGATACAAGTGGAGAACTGACTTCTGGAGTTTTTGAGCCTAGTGGAGAACACTCAGGGATTGGAGAAAGTGGATTACCATCAGTAGACCTGCATACTAGTGGCTTGCTACCTGGAGAAAGTGGGCTACCCTCAGGTGACCTGAGTGGGGTGCCTTCTGGCATCGTTGACATCAGTGGCTTACCTTCTGCAGCAGAAGACATATCAGTGTCTACTTCAAGGATACCAGAAATTCGTGGGATGCCATCTGGAGCGGAAAGCAGTGGGCTGCCTTCTGGATTTAGTGGAGAAATCTCTGGCACTGAACTAGTCAGTGGTGTGCCATCTGGAGAGGAAAGTGGACTTGCCTCTGGTTTTCCTACAGTCTCTCTTGTGGATACCACGTTGGTGGAAGTTGTAACAACAGCACCAGAACGGCGAGAGGAGGGAAAAGGATCCATCGGAGTCAGCGGTGAAGGAGATATGTCAGGGTTCCCATCTGCTGAGTGGGACACCAGTGGAGGAACCCAAGGGTTACCCTCAGGATTTGAGCTCAGTGGGGAGTCATCCGGAGAGCCTGAGCTCAGTGGGGAGCCTTCTGGGGTGCCTGAGCTCAGCGTGGAGCCCTCCAGAGAGCCTGAGCTCAGCGGGGAGCCTTCTGGGGTTCCTGAGCTCAGTGGGGAGCCTTCCAGGGTGCCTGAGCTCAGTGGAGAGCCTTCTGGAGTGCCTGAGCTCAGCGGCGAGCCCTCCAGAGAGCCTGAGCTCAGCGGGGAGCCTTCCGGGGTGCCTGAGCTCAGCGGCGAGCCCTCCGGAGGGCCTGAGCTCAGTGAGTTGCCCTCAGGGCTGGATGTCAGTGGAGAACAATCTGGAACTCATGAGGTCAGTGGCCTCGTGGACCTAAGTGGCCTTACTTCTGGTATCGAAGGAAGCGTTGAGGCCTCGGGCATTACTTTTGTAGATGCCAGTTTGGAGGAAGTGACAACAACCCCCTCAGTTACAGAAGCAGAAGCAAAAGAGATTTTGGAAATCAGTGGATTGCCTTCAGGAGGTGAAGACACATCAGGCATGGTATCTGGGACTTTAGACATCAGTGGCGAGTCTTCTGGGCATGTAGACTTTGGTGGGAGTGTTTCTGGAGTACTCGAGATAAGCGGACATCCAAGTGGAGTGACTGACAGCAGTGGAGAAGTCTCTGGAGTTGATGTCACCAGTGGCCTACTGTCTGGAGAGGAAAGTGGTCTCACCTCTGGCTTTCCCACAGTCTCTTTTGTGGATACCACTTTGGTGGAAGTTGTAACACAGACATCAGTTGCACAAGAGGCAGGAGAAGGGCCATCTGGGATGCTAGATATCAGTGGATTTCCTTCTGGAGACAGAGGACTATCTGGAGAAGGGTCTGGAACTGTGGAGACTAGCGGGTCTTCTTCAGGGGCAGGAGACTTCAGTGGAGAGACATCTGGGATCCCGTACATCAGTGGAGACATTTCCGGAGCCACAGATCTAAGTGGACAATCTTCAGTAGTGACTGATACTAGTGGGGAGGCTTCAGGGCTTCCAGAAGTCACTTTAGTTACTTCGGATTTAGTAGAAGTTGTAACAAGACCAACAGTATCACAGGAACTGGGTGGGGAAACAGCTGTCACATTTCCCTACAGTTTTGGGCCAAGTGGTGAGGCCTCTGCATCTGGTGAACTCGGTGGGGAAACATCTGCTTTGCCAGAAAGTGGTATAAAAACATCAACTGCTTATGAAATCAGTGGTGAAACATCTGCATTTCCTGAAACCAGTATAGAAACATCCACAATTCAAGAAATCAGTGGGGAGACATCTGCATTTCCTGAAACTAGTGTAGAAACATCCACGATTCATGAAATCAGTGGGGAGACATCTGCCTTTCCTGAATTTAACATAGAAACATCAACAATTCAAGAAATCAGTGGTGAAACATCTGCATTTCCTGAAATTAGAATAGAGACATCCACAAGTCAAGAAGCCAGGGGTGAAACCTCTGGCTATCCTGAAATTATCATAGAAACTTCCACCATTCAAGAAGTAAGTGGGGAAACCTCCGCATTTCCTGAAAGTAACACAGAAACATCCACAACACAAGAAATCAGTGGGGAGACATCTGCGTTTCCTGAAATTAGAATAGAAACATCCACAAGTCAAGACATTAGTGGGGAAACATCTGCATTTCCTGAAATTAGAATAGAAACATCCACGGTCCATGAAACCAGTGGAGAAACATCTGCCTTTCCTGAAATTAGCATAGAAACTTCCACAGTCCAAGAAATTAGTGGAGAAAGTTCTGCGTTTCCTGAAATTAGAATAGAAACATCCACAAGTCAAGAAGCCAGGGGTGAAATATCTGGATATCCCGAAATCAGCATAGAAACTTCAACAGTCCACGAAGCCAGTGGGGAAACATCTGCATTTCCCGAAATCAGCATAGAAACTTCGACAGTCCACGAAACCAGTGGGGAAACATCTCTCTTTCCTGAAATTAGCATAGAAACTTCGACGGTCCACGAAATTAGTGGCGAAACATCTGCATTTCCTGAAATTAGAATAGAAACATCCACAAGTCAGGAAGCCCAAGGTGAAACATCCACCTTTCCTGAGATTAGCATAGAAACTTCTACAGTCCATGAAATCAGTGGGGAAACATCTGCATTCCCTGAGATCAGCATAGAAACACCAACAAGTCAAGAAGCCAGGGGTGAAACATCTGCTTATCCTGAAATTAGCATAGAAACATCCACAGTTCAAGAAGTAAGTGGGGAAACATCTGCATTTCCTGAAATTAGAATAGAAACATCCTCAAATCAAGACGTCCAGGGTGAAACATCTGCATTTCCAGAGACTAGCATAGAAACATCCACAGTTCACGGAACCAGTGGAGAAGCATCCGCATTGCCTGCTGCTAACATCGAAACAGCTGCCACATCTTTGGCCAGTGGTGAGCCCTCTGGTGTTCCTGAGGAGAAGGAATTTCCTGATGCAGCATCTGGAGCTGTGACACACTCAGTCACAGGGTTTTCAGGGGAAACCTCTGTCCCAGACATTGTAGTTAGTACCAGTACTCCAGATGCTGAACCAACACAGGGACCCAGGAGCCCTGAAGAGGCTCAGATTGAAATAGAGCTTTCCCCTCCTGTGGTGTCAGGACAAGAGATGGAGACAGCTGTTGTTCTAGACAATCCACATCTGCTGGCCACCCCTACCGCTGCCCTGCCTCAAGTCTCACAAGAAGCAATAGATGCATTAGGACCCACTACGGAAGGTACCGTGTCTTCTCGTAGGGAAGGGGATGTGCTATGGAGGGAAAGGGAGGGAGGGGGCATCTCTGTCACGTTTTGCTTCCTCTACAGCAGAGAAAGTAAATACAGAGGCAGACTTTGGCAGAATATTACTGTGGTGGGAAGCCAGAAACATGGGGGTGTTCCACAGTTTGTGTTCTATAGCTTCTGTCTTAACAAATGGTAGTCTGTGTTTGGGCAGGTAATGCAATTATCCAGCCAGAGTAACCACATCTCCAGAAGCCTCCTGGACCTCCCCCCTGCCTGCCCGTGGCAATTACATGCCCCTGGGAAGAGCAGCAGAGGACCAGTTCAAGGGAAGCACCAGGAGATGCGTATCCAGCCTTCTCCCACTGCACCATAGCAGTAGGCATCGTTTGCTCCTCTGATTTGTTGTTCCTGGTGGACGCGGCTGCACCCCAGCCATGATGAACAAGCCGGTGGAGCTGGCACCTGCCAGGAACATGGAGACATCATCTGCTTGTGCCCCCCAGGGTACCCACGTCACCACTGGGACAGAAGTGAGCTTTCGCCTCTGTGCTGCCAGAGGTGGGGTCTCAAAAAAGAGTATTCTGTGAACGGTCATTGAGAGCCACTGTGACAAGGCCTCTGGGTGTGATATAGCTGGGGAAGGCACTAGGGCATTGACGCCCGCTCTGAAATTGATTACTCTTAACCATTGTTATCGTCTAGAGAAAACAACAATTCTTTTTCTTCTCATGTGGAAACAAGAGCAAAGACAGCTCCACCCACCAGAGACTTCCACCCTCACTAGTGGATGTGGCTGAGAAGTTGGATAAGACAGGCTGCAAGCTCTGTCCTGTTTTGTTTCTCTTTCTGCGATGTGTTGACTTGCTGCCCATATCCCCAAGTGTTTCATAACGCTTGCTCTGGGGTGAGATGCTGGCCATCAGCAGCTCTGCAGTGCCGAGGGGTAAGAGGCAAAGCAAGCCAGCTGGGAACAAAAATCTCTGCTCTAAGCATCATGCGCGCTGAATGCAATGTTTGCATCGGGCGAACTGCTCCAGTCCCTCGGGCACAGAGCACAGGTGCCCTCTGGTCTGTGGCTCATGCTGCTGTCTGCAGCTAGAACGGGCTACGTGTGAGAGACAAAGCTTAGAGCATTGCTGTCTTCTGTCAGCTCTGCTGATAAATGCCCTTCCTTCCACCTTGCCCCTTTTTGGTGTTTTAGTGCTCTGTCTTCGGTAGGACCACTTGCTGCCGAGTATAAACAGACACAATATTTAAATCTGAGTAACCATTTATGGTGAAAACACTCCACTAGCTTTCCAACGAGCATTCCCCGAGCAGTGTTCATGGAGGCATTAGGATACTGCAATGAGAAGAAAATGAGATGGGATATTGTTGTACTTGCTGGTGGTTGCTTCTTGGCCAAGGGAGAAGCCCAGTCCCAGTAATGCAGGATGTCCTGCGACATCTCTGGCCACAGCTTGGTTTCACTTTGCTGCGATCAGGAGCTGGCTCCCGGGGACAGGCCCCATTTCAAAACCATCAATGTTTGTGCTGTTGTATGAAGGTCCTACGTATGTTCAGTTCCCAACGGGCTGCATGTTCATGTAGGACATGTTGCTTATATCTGGTACAAAATGTACCCTGCAAAGAGATTTGCCCAGTTCTTTCTAGAAAAATACTATTAATCCCACCCCCTTCCCACATTACCTCCTGAATTACTTCTTTTTGGATAATTTACACCATTGAGCATAGGTAGCTCTGGAATCAGTAAGGGTCTGCAAATCCAGGGGTTTGTGAAGCTCAGCCTGTTTTCTAACCTCATTTCCATTCCCAAAGTGTTTCGAATGAGTCACTGCATTTCTCTCTTCAACAATTCTGTCCCTCTGAGAAAGCAGGTAATCACAAACTTTTCTTCAGTCCTGCTTATAACACATTGGAGGTCCTATCTGTCTCTGCTGAGCAGCTGCACAGAGGATGCTGCAGGATTGGGTGAGGGCAAGTCAGCAGGGTTGTTCCTGCAGCACTGGTCCAGCCCAGCACCAGGTCCGGGACTTGGCAGGGTGCTGCAGGAGCTACGCGCCCAAAATCACTCCTTGCATGCCTAATGGTCTCTGCTTTTGGGCCATGCCCGCTGCCACGTCCAAGCCTGGAGGCAAAAATAAGCCAGCAAAGGCAGGGATGAGGAGAAGGAAGGAAATCAGCCAGCGAGGCTCAGCAAAAACAACCCAAAAATTTTAAAAATTGGCCCCAAAGTATCATTTTATTTCATTGCTTTTTTTATAAATTACCCATAAGGCGATTGCCAGATTCTTCAGAGTGTTTGTTAGCCAACATTCTTGTGAATTATTTTGAAAGAGAACCATGTGTTCAGCAGCTCATGTGTGAAGAAGCTTGAAAAATGCTCTGAAATTGGAACATGTTGTGTATTTGCGAGTCATAGAGATGACAACGTAGCAGCTGGGGTTTCTAAGCAGGTGTCAGGGAGAGGTGAGCGACGACTGCATGAAGTTTAACTGTAGATTCTTCATAAACTAGAGGTGGGCTTGAGCACATGTGCATGGCTGTTACTCCCAACAGGGAAGATATGCTAGGGTAAAATTTCATGACTACAGTGTTCCTACAGGGTTAAATACAGTTCTGGTCAGGGTCTGAAGGAGGCTCATCCAGGCAGCAAGAAAGTGTGTTGACCATGAACATGCAACAACCCCACAACAAGTCAAACAACTTCTAGAGAATTAGAGCAAAGTGATGACAAAAGAAGGAAAAAAAATGGAAAAATAATCATGGGTTTCTTTTTTTGGGGTCATTACTCTTTACAGTGCTCTGGGCTGGAACCCAAAATGCTATTTCCCATGTTGTGGATGCCTTTTTACCTGAAGCTTCCCAGTCTTGAAATTTAGCTCCTGCAAAAAGATCAGTTCTATTATCTGTGCCTTATGCTGTGCTCAGAGTTTGTAGGGTGTAATGGATGCCCATTAACTGCAATTAATTTTGACTAACATTAAAACACAGCCGAAGCTAGTTCAGCTTACAGGAGGAGCTTAGCGTGAGGAGCAGTGAGGCATGTGGCTGTTGCCCTCTTATCCTGTTGTTGAAGGGTTCCAGTTAGATCCAGCAGTCTTTTTAGTGGGATGATTTAAGAAGAATAATATTTTTCTGCTCTGCTGTGGCCTCTACATCTCTCTAAAAGCCGGAGCCAGAAGCACAAGAAGACCAAAGATTAACGCTTGGAGTGCCAGTATTTTTGCTATGTAAGCAAACTGAAGGCTACACATGCATATGTCTTTAGTCAGCAGTTTGATTCCTCTGCAAGGACAGGAACCCCACAAGCTTGAAGAATTGTCCATAGGTTTGGCTTCTTCATCTAGAGTTTTGCCAACTCAGCGGGTCTTTTTGCTTTTGGTAACATTTGAAGACAAATAATTATTAGCTGAAAACAGCATGCTGAAGCTCTAGTGAAACACTGCGGTTTGGAGCACTCTGACCAGTCAATGACTTAAAAACTTCCCTGTGGGGGAAAAAAGAGAAATGTGCTGATATGGCAGCTATTTGTGTTAAGTTTTGCTTGTCTCTGGTGAAATGAGTTCATGAAGGCTTCTGCCTATGGCTCCAACACAGCTGAAGGTTAGAATCCAAATGAGGAAAGGTCTGGATGGGCTTTCCTCGTTCTTCACAGCCTGGAAGTCCAAGGGATAGAGTTTTGTTGGTCTGGAGAAGACCAACCCAGAAGAAAAACATCTAGAAAACATTCCGCTGACTATAGTTTCACCTAATGTGGAATGAAGAGTATGCTCTCAAGAAGGAGATAGAGGTACCAGTCCTGGCTGAGAGACAAGCTAAAGCACACGTCATTTGTGGCTGACCAGAAGATTTGACCTCTCCTGGATATACTGTCTATTTTGCATTAGAATTTCATTAGCTTAATAAAATCCTTTCTCTGAAGAGGCAACCTACAGTCCTGGACTAGTGTTGTATACATGTCAGTAAACTTCTACACACAGTGTTTTGGAGGCAGAGGTGTCCAAATTTCCTGAGCTCTCTTTTCATGGGAGTGTTGGACAAATCGAAGGTCCCAGCAAATCAACAAGTTCTCCTGGAAACTTGCTGTTCTCTAGGGGAATACAACTTTTAAAGGCTGTAGCACTATCTGTCCCTTCTGCTGCGTGGAGGCTTTGGTTTAGTTATTTTAATTATTTTAATGACTTCATTGCTCATCCTAAGTCACTAGCTGGCTATGTGACGTTCAATGCCAACATTTTACTTAAAAAGTGAGGGAACTGTTTTCCCTGACTCCTCCTATTCTTTTCTTGTAGGAATCACCCTACAATTGCTCCAATTTTTTTCTTCACTGTTTGAGCTATCAAATCGGCAGTTCAAACTTCCCAGGAGTCTCTGAAAAGCAAATTTAGTTTGTACCCGGATTTTTTCATGAGTCTCTAGAAGATAATTATCTAGCGGGTCTCCAAGTCCCTACATGGATAATTGCACTTACAAGGAGGCCTATAGAGAAAGAGTGAGGGGCACAACAGGGATGGTTGGACATCCTGAAAGTGCCTTGCCTTTCTGTCTTCACTTTTCCTCTCTGCACAGCAAAAACAGGAATTTAAATCCTAGCGTGTATTTCCAAGTGGGTTACTCACAGCTGCAGGAAAACCAAGCAGTTTGTTTGGGGTTTCGGATAGCATCCTCTCTGTTCACAAGCTGCTTCTCCTTAGTAGATGTTTCAAGCACAAAGCTGACCTTGTTTAATGGGTACTCTTGCTCAGCTGCCATGCAGGCTGCAATTGAAAGAAATGCACAGACTGGATTGTTTTAAGAAACATTCGCACTGTTTTTCAGTATTGTTTTCTTAGCTTGGGATGAAGTATTTTAAAAGCATTTCCTTCTCACCACTGACACTGCGTGTTCACTTTTGCGTGTCGTCTGCCTTCTGAGCAAAACCAGGACCAATCCATGTCTTTTTCTTTTCTAAAGGATTTCTCTTTCCAACTTCTATGATCTAGTACAGCAAATTGTTTTCAAAGGCATTGTAAGAATACTTATGGTGTGTTTAGTTGTACCAAAAAAAATAGTTCTGACTAAATATAGTATGTATCTGGCAATGCAAAGAAATCTTAGGGAGAAAATGGTGAAACAATTTCAAAGTTTGCATTGTAGCTATGTAACTCCGCTTGCTTTCTCCAGCCAATGGTTTACATCTTCCAGATGCAAGACTCTGTTTGCATTGGATATTTTGCTTTAATTGTTTTATTAAAAAAAAAAAAAGAATCTAGAAGTTAGACCTTGGGTCCTGTTAGTAGCAAAAATTAGAAACTGTTGTGACAATAGATTTGAATAATTTTTTGCAACTTCTGGGATATTAACTGCAGTATGAATCGTTTTCTAAAGAGCTGCTAATTTTGCATTATCCTCAAGAACTGAGTTAATAATATGTTCTAAATGGGCTTCCTGCTCTTGGCACCACAAGGCATTTTTCTCTCCTGTCTGTTTTAGAGCCAAAGCTCTCAAAAGCAAGGGCTGCCTCTGTTCTGCATCCCATGCCGCATGGCTTGTCCTTTGTTAGCGCTGGGTAATAATAGCAGTAGTCTTGTCTTCTTGTCCGTTGATAAGCACTTGAGATGCATGTCAAAGCAGAGCTGACTTTTTGAACGACTGCTCACTCAAGCAAATAAATAGCTCTCATCTGCGTGAGATCTTTAGATGTCAAGGTACAGGGCAGCCAGTGCTGTGGAAGCGGGGGCTCGCTCCGAGCTGAGCTGAGCTGGCACACCTAGCCTGCCGCAGGCTTATCAGCAGCTGAAGAGGTTTATGGTGACTGACTAACCTCAGCTAGCTCTAATCTCTGTGAGAGTGGACACATCTATGGTATATAAAAGGTTATGAAGAAAACCACCAAGCCTTGCGTGATAGATGGGAATTTTTTTTTTTACTGGAGTTCCCATCTCTTGTAAATCCTATGGCCTTGATGTGACATCTTAGGAACACCCACAAACCGGCTTGCCAGGGTTTCCAGAGACAACTTCTCTGCCAGTTTTACCATTTAGTCCTTACTTTTCAAACAGACCTCTAAGACCTAGATTTTCCGTGAGAACCAGAACCAGAAACACTTCTTCCATCCCGCTGGTGTGTTTGAGTTTCCTGATATCAGCTTGGTGAGGTGATTCTACATCCAGATGGAGACAGGGTCACTGCCCCAACAGCCCAGTGGGCTGAAGGGGAAGTTCGATATTTACGATCATCATGTGCTTGAAATGCCTTCTCTCCAGCCTTTTGCAGCACACTTCTGGGAAAGAAAATAACTGTGTCTCATTTGTATTTGTTGTCTGTTTTTCCAGTACTGTCTAGATATACAGACCCTTTCTTTATGTGTCATATATAAAAATATATATGTATATGTATGGAGAGATACATAACATATATATTATATGCAGATATTTGTTTTTACAGCATATATAATATGTGCAATCATATTATATACAATATCTGTAAAAGGAAATTCTGTTCCAGTGTTATTTCCCGGCTAGAAATTTTTGGCAATGAATTTGCACATGTGTGCCTGCTCCCTCCTCCTCCAAGACCAGGGATGACAACGGACAGTGGGTTTCCTGCATCGCAGAAGAGATCTTGGATGTGCCAAGTTTTAGCTCACGTGGCCAAAGATGGCTGAATATTCATTATTCCCTGCAAAACGTTCTCCTTTAGCTCTCGTATGTGCTTTGTTCCCACTTCCACAGCATGCTTTCCACTTCATGGAGCCTCACGGACAAAGGAGAGCCTTTCCTTACTTGCTCAGCTGGAGCCCACCAGAATCAACACAAACTTCTGCTGCCACTGCTTTTGGGAAGCCCAAGGGTGTTCTAGAATTGTGGTCATCGCTCAGGATACCTCATTTTGATTTATGCTCTCTATCTCCTAGGAACTCCAAGTGTGACTAATAAGTAACAGCCAGCCAAGTTCAATTCTTCACTTCTGCTAGGCCTCTGACCCTCATTTTGTTCTGGAAAGTATTTATTAGTGCAAGGGAAACAGGATCTCCAATTCTTTTCAAGATGCAGTGAACAAAGAAATCCAGAAAGAATTTATGAGTATTTAGCAGGGCAATTTAGAGTAAAAAAATTCCTTCTGTTGGTGAAGAACTAACTGCAAAACTGATATAAGAGGTTCATCAGCCATCTGAAGAACAATTACATTGCTCACAGTGATATAGCCTAGAATAAGGATGACAACCTTCGTGCTCCAAAGCATGAACCGATTTACCATTCAAGGTCAGGAAGAATTTTTACCATCACTTAAGTGTATTACAGAACATGTCAACTTTTAGACATTGTCCAGTGAGCGACCAGACAGCCACATGGGGTAAAACATGCATCTGCTCTCATATGTCTGGGGCCACTGAGCAGCTGTGCCACGGTTCTGCAGGGAAATGCTGTTTGACTGAATATACCCCAATCAGAAGATGAGCACAGACCTTCAGGAGCTGCTGCTCTGCTCTGGTATTTTCATAGCCAGCATGTTTATCATCTTTGAATGTTTCCTCACTAACCACTCTCATCCATAAGCAGAGCATGGAGTGTTAGTGGGCACTTTTAAAGCCTTATATTTCTTCTGAGCGTAAAAGAGAGAAATATCTCGCATGAGGATCTAACCAGTCATCATTTAACCTAACCTGCATGGATGTGATCCCACTTTCTTCCTTAGTCTTCCTCTTTGATTCCTGAGTTGAACGTCTCTGAAATCTTTCCATTCTGAATGATTTTTCTTCTGATTCCAAAGCTCAATAAGTAGGATTAAAGCTTGGTCTGGAGGGATATGGGGAGAAGAGCTTTCACTTCCAGCACAAGCTGGATTTTACAATATATAGGTATAAAATAACTACTGGTGGTGTTCTTCAAAGCATCCATGCTTCATTCCTTCTGCCCCACCATGACAGGGAATGGAAGTTCTACCCAGGCTTGTGCTAACTAGCAAGCTGAGAAAAGTTGGAGAGCTGGCAGCCAAACTCTTCCCATACCATCTTCTCTTTTCATGTCCAGAAAAGCAGAAAGAATCATAAGGGCTGCTCTAGGTGGGAAACTAAGAGTAGTTTCCTCTACCAAGAGGGATTCCGTGGCTGGAAAAGACATACAACTTCTTCCAGTCCCGCCACAATCAAGAGAGAGCATAGTGGGGACAAAGCTGGGGAAAACGGCACTGCACTCCAGTATTCTTCACCAAGGAAGAGGCCTAAGATCCTCAAAGGGAAAAAACTGAGGATCTCTGAACCACCTTTGAATCCACTTCTTTTCTTCTCCACACTTTCTTCTTCTACACTGAGAAGAGACTTCTTGCCCCAAGACTTCATCTGAATTATAGTTAGGAAGAAATAAGTAGTGAGCACTGGCCCCAGGAATGCCAATTAGGACCTAGAGGTCTATTTCAGGATGTTTCCATCACTTACAAGAATTTCACGTTCTTCCTCATAGAGCCATAGCTGGTGAAGACACAGACAAAAGTTTGCATGTTTGATCCATCAGGCAGAGACAGTGGACGAGGAACAGTTATCACAGTTGTCAAGGACACTGAGTGCTGTGTATTAGATACATCCTGCTGAGCTAGTAGTGATATCTTGAGAGCGGTATTCAAAC
>Ga0181612_153973_pt1 | contig 28246 bp, 28 predicted proteins | sample HoacroProtozoa21_FD_119630 | JGI IMG/M metagenome (GOLD analysis project Ga0181612, IMG submission 119630) | Hoatzin crop microbial communities from Cojedes, Venezuel. Combined Assembly of Gp0051906, Gp0051904, Gp0051908 | reverse complement strand
GGAGAAGGAGGTAATGTTTCGGAGAGAGGCGGTTGATGAGAGAGTGACCGCCGGTCGGAACGATTTGTTCGCCGGTCGGGAGAATATAAGGGTATTTCATTTTAAAACCGTGATATTTTGTCTCGGTTTTTGAAATCCAGAAAGAATCGATTTGGTCGATTAGCTTAAAAATTAGAGCGAGACCACCATTCCCGGCAAAAAGAGCGAGTTTCGGCTCATAAGCGATGTCGGGCGAAGTCCACTCCCAATCTTTGCTCACATAAGGGAGGTTCGCGACGATGAAATCTGGCGGTTCTTCCCCTTGAGTCTCAAGGAGATCGGAGTGCTGGAACAATAAAATTTGTTTCTTCTGAAAATATTCATTCGAATCGAACGCGGGCTCGCCATTTTTCTTGAATGCGTTAAAATATTCGGCGGCGTTGCCGAGGGCAATATCAATCGCGTCTTCGGAAATATCGGTGCCGAGGACAATACACTTTTTTAGTTCTTTCGCAAGGGTGACCGCGAGACAACCAGAGCCAGTGCCGACGTCGAGAATATAGGGGTGAAAAACGTAATTATTCTTCTTGATGCGACTTTTTACTATTTCGATAATATCTTCAGACTCGGGGCGCGGAATGAGGACGGCCGGAGTAACGGCAAAATCGTGGCCATAAAATTCTTTATAGCCAAAAATATAAGCGAGCGGAACGTGCTGGCCGCGGAGCATAAGCAGTTTGTCGGCAAATTCACGGTAATTCGAGGCGAGTTCTTCGTCGTCATGCGAGATGAGGTAGGCACGGTCGAACTGTTTTTTGATTTTATCGGGCGGCAAACGAAAAATTCGCTCGTCGGGGCGACCGTCGATGGTGACTTTCTCGCACTTAAGGCGCTCACTGAGGACATTTGACAAAATAATTTCCGCGTCAGTTCGCGAAACTTGAACAGTAGCCTGATTTAGCCATTTTTTAATGGTAGTCATTCCTATATTATACCTTACAAAAGCGGGTTTTGTATAAAAAATAATCCCCTGTTCGGAGATTATTTTAAGATTATTCTTCAGATTCAGCTTTTTTAGCTTTCTTCTCGGCCTCTTTTTCGGCTTTCTTGACTTTATTGCCAAGCTGAGCGCGGAGAGCCTCGGCTTTCGCGGCGCGAGCCTTGAAGCGATCAACACGACCTTCGGTATCGATAATCTTCTCTTCACCAGTGAAGAACGGGTGAGAAGCGGAAGAAATCTGAACTTTCACAAGCGGATAAGTCTCGCCGTCGGTCCATTTGATAGTCTCTTCACTCTGAGCGGTAGATTTCGTCAGGAAAGAGAACTTCGCAGCCTCGTCGGAAAAGACGACAAAGCGATAATCCTTCGGTTGTAATTCTTTCTTACTCATAATTGCCTCTTATTATATCAGATAAGCGTCGAAAAGTAAAGATGAAATTGAATGAATCCACTCTGCGAAGCTAAATGTTTATGCTTGCCCGCAGAGGGATTGCTTTTTAATTTTTATACGCCTCAAGTGTAACTTCGAGGGTGATGGTTTTCCCGTCGCGGAGAATGCCGAGCTTTACGGTTTCGCCAACGGCGTATTCACCGATGACGGTGCCAAGCGAACCGGCTTTACCGAGTTTAGTACCGTTGACAGAGATGATAATGTCGCCTTTCTTGAGCCCGGCTTTTTCGCCCGCGCTGTCTTTAATAATCGCGTCTCCGTCGTCATTGTAGACATAAGCACCTTCCGAAACGTCGAGTTTGTAGGTCTCGGCTTTTTCTTTGTCGAGCATGGTGTAATAGACCCCGAGAACGGCGCGCTCGAACTTGCCGGTTTTCTCGACATTTTTGATGACGCCTTTAATCGCGGTGATCGGGATAGCAAAACCGACAGTGTTCGAACTCGAAGCATAAGCGGTAGCGATACCAATTACTTCGCCGGCGGCGTTGACGAGCGGACCACCAGAGTTGCCACCGTTAATCGCGGCGTCGGTTTGGATCATGTCGGTGAGACGTTCGTAAGAAGAGCCGGTCGAGTCGGCGGCAATCAGCGAACGACCAGTGCCGGAAACGATACCGTAGGTTACGGAATTTTGATATTGACCGAGGGCGTTACCAATCACGAGGACTTGTTGACCAGCGTTAATCGTAGTGGAATTACCAAGTTTCACAGCAGGTAGGTCGGCTACGTCTTTAATCTTTAAAATGGCGACGTCGTTTAGTGGATCAGTGCCGATTACTTCAACGTCTTTATATTCGGTGCCGTTGTCGAGCGTAACATTGACAGTTTTAGCTTTTTCGACGACGTGTTTGTTGGTGACGATATAGCCGTCCTCACTTACAATAAAACCGGTTCCCGCCGCGGTGCCACTTTCGGCGCCATACCAAGTTTGAGTACGGGTTTCAGTGGTGATTGAGACGACGGACGGAGAAACTTTACTCGCGACGTCTGCCATTGAACCGTCGGTAAAGTTCGCGGAGTTCCCGTCCGTACTGCCCCCGAGCAGAATAAAACCGTTTCGACCGTTAATTCCATAATAAAGTCCAAATCCGCCGACGAGAAGCGAGATGATTGAAAGTATAATCGCGAAACGGAATTGACCTTTGGTAGCATGGGAATATTTGTCGTGATATTCTTCTTCTGAATATTCCTCAGATTCTTCTTCCGCGGCTTTTTGGGCTTTTTTAGCTTTTTTCAAAGCCACTTTAGCTTCTTTGAGCTGGGTCTTAAGAGACTCAATATCAGTTTCTTCGGAAGAGTTTTTAAGCTCTTCTTTTGATTCTTCCGCGGTTTCCTTGGAGCTTTCCTCGGGTTTCTCGATCTCTTCTGTGGTTTTCTCTTCGATTTTTTCTGCCTCTTCGACTTTTTCGGTTTCAGAAACAACTTCGGCTTCTTTGATTTCTTCTTCGTCCATATACCTCCTAAACGTTAAATATTGGTTGACTAAATCCGATTACAAGAATAGCAATCAGAACAAGGGTAAAAATGCTCGGCAGGGCAATTTCCTGCCACTTTAATTTCCAGTCGTTTTTCATGAGCGAACGGTAGACAAAACCGAAGAGATAGCTCACGGCGGTGAGAATAATCGTGAGCTGGGGGAGAATAATCCCGAGCGAGCCGAAACTGTAGACAATCAGCCAGGATTGCGAGAGCCAAGCGAACTCCGCACCGAGCAGCCCCGCGGCAACTGGAATAATACTGAAATCTTCGTCGTCGCTTTGAACTAAGACGTGTCGGGCGGCGCCGTAACAAATGATGAAAATTGCAAGACACATGAAGATTGAGTCGGCGTTCGCGGACATAAGAACCGCGGCGGTGGTACCGAGAAAAACAGAGGCAAGAGCTTGGAGGCAGGTCGCAAACTCGGAAGAGCGCGGTTTTAAAACAGTTAGCCAGACAGCATACAGAGTGGCTAAAATGAAGTGGATCGCAAGGAGATTTTCGCCGGCACAATAAGCAATAAGTACAAACGAAATCCCGACCACGAGGTCGACAATGTTCGACTTGAGGTTTAAGAAAAGATAGCGCGGGCGGACGGCAAAAGTGCGCCACTTAGAAATTAAGACAAGGATAATGCCGAGCAGAGGGCTTTTAGTGATAAAGGTAATAAAAATCGAACCGACTGCTAAAATGAGATTCAGAGAAACGTGCAGAACGGAGCTAAGGGCGTTTCGACTTTTCCTAAATAAAACATAATCTGCCATATATAATATATTATATCACGTGGAAGCTTAAAAGATTCTTAAACTTCGGACGGATTTTAAGAATAAGCGATTTAGAGTGTCGAGTGACGACTTGCCAATGTGGGAAAGTCGCTAAAACACGCGGATTTTATTGAGTGGATAGAGGCGCAAGACCGCCGGGCCGATCACGCGACAAAACGGAATTGTGCCGAGACCGTAACGAGAATCGTAAGAATGCGTCCCCTCGCGGTTGTCGCCGGAAACGAAGAGCTCGCCTTCGGGGACGATCATATCGACGTCGCCGGAAGTAGTTTCTTTCGGGCCGTCGTCCTCGGCTTTACGGGTTTCGAGATCCGGGTTAAAACCGTCTGGATTTTCGTCATTATAAACTGTGAGTACGCCGTCTTTTACCGTGACGCGCTCACCCGGGAAAGCGATTACGCGTTTGATAATATATTGATCACTGGTCGTCGGGTCGATGCCGCAAGTGAGCGGACCGTCGGCGTCGCCGTTAACGAAAACGATGATTTGCCCGCGTTCAGGAATATATTCTTCTCCTTTAAAATGTGCAAGGGAGACGGCAAGACGGTTGACAATAATGCGGTCACTATCGTGCAAAGTATTTTCCATCGAGACGCCAACGACGTTGTAAGAACGAAAAACAAAAGAGTTTAAGATTACGGTGCCAACGATCACGCAGGCAACAAACAGGACAAGACTCAAAATATCCTTTAAAACTGGATGTCGGTCTAAAATATTAACTCTTCTTTGCTCCATTCTTCGATTATACCATAAAAACTTTTAAAAATTTAGTGAAAATGTGGTGGATTTTTTGTCAGACGCGGCGGCAAGTTTCCAATTTTCGTGTTCGGCGACTTTCGAGGCGATCGCAAGGCCGAGCCCGACACCGTTTTTAGTCTTGTCGACTTGATAAAAACGCTCAAACAGGTGGTCGATTTTCTCGGGGGCGATCGTCGTGCCGTCGTTAGTGATTTTTATTGCGTGATCTTCGAGCTCGATTTTAATTTTCTTGTCACAATATTTGATTGCGTTATCGATGAGAATGTTTAAAATTTGTCTTAGGGCCGGTTCATTTAATTTTACGATTTTGCGTTTCAGGTTCGATTTTGTAATGGTGAATTTGATTTTCTTTTTTGCCATCTGCGGACGATAAGGGTCGGAAACTTCTTTGATAAAATCGTCAAGTTTGATTTCCTTAATATTCTCAGCTTGAGTTGCGCCACTTTCGATTCGCGCGAGAGTGAGAAGTGAGTTGTTGAGCTCGGTTAGCTCCTCGGTTTTCTTCACGGCGTTATCGATCCATTGATTCCCCTCGATGTCAGCGGCTTCGAGATTGGCGGCGATCACGGCGAGCGGAGTTTTTATCTCGTGAGAAGCGTTCGCGATGAATTGTTTTTGTGCTTCGTAAGTTTCTTTGATGGGTTTAATCGACTCGTCGGCGAGATAGACGGAGAGAAAGAAAACCATAATCTCAATGCCAATTCCGGAAACGACAAGTGCGATCGCGAGCGATCTCAGAGTTTCCTCACGTTCTTCTTTAATCTTATCGCGAAAGAAATCGTAGATTTTGGAATTGCTGTCGCTTAGGATATTTTCGAGCACGGTCACCTGTTCCCCGCCGACTTCGACAGTGGTGGTCGGCTTCGGCATCTGGCGACCGTTGATATTCGCCTGAGCGATTAAGAAAATCGACAAAAACGAGATGATTAAAACAACCGAGGTGGTCGCCATGTTGATTAAAATGATGTGATTTTTGAGCTTACTAAACATTTATTTTACGATTAACTTGTACCCGAGGTTTCGGATAGTTTTAATTATACACTTACTTTTGAGATTTTTAATCTTTTTCCGAAGATAGCTGATATAGACTTCGACGTAATTATCGTCCCCGAGCGACTCCGAACCCCAGATTTTGGCTAAAATATATTCCTTTTTCTGGATCACGCCTGGATTTTTAATTAAAAGTTCCATAATTTCGCTTTCTTTTTCGGTCAGCGCGACACCGTTCAAAGTGCGATTTGTGGTGTTTAAAACGAGATCTTCAAAACGTAATTCTTTTTCTTCTTGCAGGCTTGGGCGGCGAGCAAGAGCATTCAAACGTGCGACCAACTCGGCGGTTTTAAACGGTTTCGCAAGATAATCGTCGGCACCGATGTTAAGACCTTTAACTTTGTCCTCTACTTGGCTGAGTGCCGACAACATAATCACCGGTGTTTTTACTCCACGCTCACGGATTGTTTTTAAAATGTCGAGACCAGAAAGTTTCGGCAACATAATATCAAGGACGATTGCGTCGTAAATCGGTTGCATCGCCATGTCGAGACCAGTCTCTCCGTCCTCTGCCCAGTCGACGGAGATCTCAGATTTTTTCAAAACATGAATCACGGCGTCGGCTAAATATTTTTCATCTTCAACGTATAAAATTCTCATATAATTTTCTCCTTTTTATATGATTATTATACTAATTATAACTTAATGTTTTCTTAATTTTTTAAGATTTTAAGTTTTTTAGAAGCTCCCGATGAAATTTGTTTCGGATTCTTCTGGTTTGTTTTCTTCAAGAATTTTTGAGACGGAGGAGACAAGCTCGCGAACGCAATCTTCATAACTTAAATCGTAGGTACGAAACCCAGCGGCGTAAGGGTGTCCGCCACCGCCAAAGAAGCCTGCGACTTGACCGGCACACGGGAGGCTACTTCTAATTTTTCCAGTCAAGCGGCCGTCGGGGTAAGTTTTTATCGCCACGGCAACTTCGACACCCTCGACCATGCGCATTTCTTCAAGAATCAAAACATTTGGATTATATTCGTCGGAATATTCTTGAATGTCTTCCCACGGAATGTGAATTGTCGCGAGTGCGCCGTCGAGGTGGTAATCGATTCGTTTAATCAAGTCGGCTTTATAATCTAAAATCCGCTGGGACTTTTTCATAAATTCTTTGCGGTTTTCCTCGAGCTCGGCGATATTGGCACCAGCGTCGATCAGTTCGGCGACATCACGAAAATCATTTGACGCAACATTGGCGGAAGTGAGACCGAGAGTGTCGGACATAATTCCCTGCACAAGATATTCGGCTTCGGGTTTTTCGACCCCGATATTTTGTTCTTTACAGATATGATAAATCAGCGAACAACAAGCCGGCAGAATTTCAATAATCGCTTCGTGTGAAAAATCGAGATCGTCTGCGGATTCGTGGTGATCGAGAACTAACACTGGTTTCTCTTCGAGATGGTTAAAAATTGCGGAATCTTCGACGAGTTTTGTCAGCAGAACTTTTGCGGCGGTGTCGACGATAATATAGCCGTCGGCTTTAAAATCAAAATCGATCGAGACGCGAGACCAGTCGGTAAAATAGTGAAGATATTTCGGGAGATCGACCGGGCAATAAAGACTAACTTCGATTTTTTCGCTCCTCTCGTTCGTTTGTCTGCCGATAATATAGTCGAGCGCGAGCGCAGAGCCAAGTGAATCGCCGTCAGGATTTTCGGCTTGAATAATACAGATTCTATTTTTATCTTTCAAAAATTCAGAAAATTTATTGTACATAGTTATATTTTACCATTATTTGATAAATTGCCAAATCGGACCGGACGGAGAGTCGAGAACAGTGATATTCATATTAGCGAGGTCGTCACGAATGTCGTCGGCGACGGCGTAATCTTTGTTTTTGCGAGCCTCTTCGCGCTCGGCTGTCAGCCGTTCAACCTCGGGGATTTGTGGAGTAATTTCCTCTTCGGCTTCGCTGAGCCCGAGTTTGAAAAATGAATCAATCTCTTTCCAATCGTTGTAACTGAGCTCTGATAAATGTGTATCAATAATAGAAAAAGCTTCCGGCGAGTTTAGGTTATCTTCGAGTTTCTCGAGAATTTCGGACTGAATGTCTTGATGAGAACCGATTCCTGCGCCTTGATTTTTAAGATGTTCGGCGAGCTTGACGGCGAAACGATTTTTCCATTTTAAACGACGGATTTTTGCGCTTGAGAGATCTTCGAGTTTAAAATTGCGCTCGCTCATAAAATGCCCCTGGAGAACCCACATTTTAAAATCGAGTGGATCGTATCCCATTTCTTTCAATTGGTCGAGGGTGTAAAAATTGCCGAGAGATTTGCTGATTTTTTCGCCAGAGATGTTGACGAAATTACAATGGAGCCAGAAGTTGCTCATGCGCTTCCCTGAAAAAGCTTCGAGTTCGGCGATTTCGTTGGTGTGGTGAACTGGAATGTGGTCAATGCCGCCAGTGTGGATGTCAATCGTTTCGCCGAGCTCTTCGTGAACGATTGTAGCGCATTCGATATGCCAGCCAGGGTAGCCAGCGCGGCCGAGATATTGCCACTGCATTGCGTGATCCTCGCCGGGCTGAATAAATTTCCAGAGGGCAAAGTCGGAAACATTGCGTTTTTCGGAATTAAAATCAACGCGAGCGCCAGCTTTTAGGTGATCGAGATCGAGTTTTGCAAAATCAGCATAAGTTGGGAATTTAGAAGTATCGAAATAAATACCGTCTTTTGTTTCGTAAGTGTAGCCTTTTTGGGTAAGCGTGTCGACGAGATTTTTATCTTGCTTAATATAATCCGTCGCGCGGCAAAGCGAGTCCGGGTCATCGAGATTTAGCGCGTGAAAATCGTCGAGGAACTTATTCATGTAAAACTCGGCGACTTCCCAAACGGTTTTGTGTTCCCTTGCGGCGCCTTTTTCGAGCTTATCGACACCCTCGTCGGCATCGGAAGTGAGATGACCAACGTCGGTGATGTTCATCACGCGATTAATTCGCCAGTTTTCGCCGTCTTCGGTTTTTTGGCGTTTTAAAACTTGGATTAATAAATCCCAGTAGATATAGCCACTGAGGTTGCCGATGTGGGCAAAATCATAAACGGTCGGACCGCAAGTGTAGATTTTGACATTCTCTACGTCGAGCGGTTTGAAAGTTTCGAGTTTTCGAGTTAAAGTGTTGTATAGTTTCATGGGATTCCTTGTGAGATTATGGGTAATAAATGTAGCAGTTTAGCCTTGCTCGCTTCACGAGTTTTGCGAAAAACTTATGCTTGTTCGCCAGAGTGAAGCTTTTTAAGTTCTGGGTACTCCTCGATGAGTACCTTAATACAGCCGGCGATCGGAATCGCGATAATCGTGCCGAGGAGACCGAAAGCGTACATACCAATCACGATTGAACAGAGGATGACAAGCGGCGGAAGATCGAGACCGTTGCCTTGAATCTTCGGGGAGATGGCGTTATTTTCAATTTGTTCGTAGATGATATAGAAGACAAGGAAGACAATTGCGGCGATCGGGGAGCTCATAAAAATGAGGAGAGTTGCGACGACGCAGGTAATAATCGGACCAAACATCGGGATTAAATAGAGGACGACAGCGAGCAACCCCATCGGAATCGCGAGACCGGCGGAGAAGCGGAAAATAATCGAGAGAATAAAGACGGTGAGACAAGTGACGAGGCCGTCGAGCAGAGCGACGGTAATTTGTCCAGAGACATACTTCGAGATCACGTGCGCCATGCGAGAGGTGAGTTTAGAATAAGCGCCGACGGTGTCGCCATTAGTGCGCTTGCCGATCGCTTTCCAGAATGATTCCATAACCGACGGTCCCTCGAGCATGAAGAAAATCGTTAGTACGATTACAAGGACTCCAGCGGTAAGAATATTTCCGATCGCACTGACGGAATCGACGGCGAAGCCAGAGAGGTTGCCGATGATGCTTTGAGAAGCGTTACGAATCGCGTCAATAATTTGGGCTTTTAAATCGGAGATACCGATCCGAGTGCCAATTTCATTAATCGTGTCGCTATTTAAAACTTTATCCATCTGCCCCGGGATCTCGGAGGCGAATTTAGTAGTTTCGGAGATCACGACAGGGGCGACAAAACCAATCACGGCAACGACGCCGAGAACAACAAGAACGACCGAAACGATCGAGGAGAGATTTTTGCGACTTTTGCGTTTGTCGATTTGGTCGATCTTTTTCGCGAGGGGCGACAGGGCGATTGCTAAGAAAATCGCAAAAGCGATAATCGTAAGACCTTTCCAAGAGAGCGCTAAAAACGAGCCGACAGCCACGAAGCCTAAAATAACTAACCAAAATCTGACAAAAGTTTTTGTGTCGACATCTATTGTCTTTGCCATATCCTCTCCTTTTCTACTATTTTATCATAAGTTCGGAGTTAAGAGTAGAGGGATTTTTATGTGAGGCAAGAAAAAGGGAGCTTGTAGCTCCCGGTCTGTTATTTACCTATTCCACGGAAATACTCGTTGAAAACGTCGAAATAAGCGCGAGCATTTTCAATAGTGTCGGCGTGCTCGGTATAGACGGTGTGGATGATTTGCTTTTTGTAGTAGTTTGCGATTGCGGAATTGTTGAGGTATTGATCGTGGCTACTAATGACCACCATGGTGGTGCGACTCGAGGCGTGATCGGATTTTGTATCCTCGAACGCTAAACTGCGAACCCAACCGGCGATCGTGCAGAGTGAAAAATGGTGGTTGTCTCTTTTGAAGAATGGTGCAAACGAGAACGGACCAAGGATGAGCTCACTAAGTGTTACGAAAAAGGACAGAATGAACAATTTTGCGGGTAGCCCTTGTTTTAAGAATTTTTTAGGTTCACCACAGGGGTTGATTTCAAAAAGTTCAACTTTCGCATGATTAAAAGCTTCGCTTGGGAGCTGATCAATCACACGTGCGGAAATGTCGCCGATCGAAATCGTAAAAATTCGAACGTGACGATAACCGTGATGGCGGACGTCTTCGGCGATTTTGCGAGCAATGGCGGCGTAGTCGACACCGTAGTTGCCGATTTCGACATATGCGATTCCCTCATTTGAGAAGAAATCTGCATTTGTGACGCCGTTTGGCGAAAAGCCGAGACCAGTTTCAGTTTGTATCCAGAAATTATTGAAGCTGAGAAACGAAAAAGCTTCTTCTGGCTGGCTGAAGATGCCAGCGATGAAGTAGTTCATGGTCCTCGATCGGTTTCTGGCATAGTTAATCTTAATGTCTGGAATTTTTAGCATCGAGACTAAAATTGGTAGTACTAACCAGAACGTGCCCAAGATGACGGCAAGTTTCCATTGAAAAAGTTCCATATACTCACCCTCCCTGAGTAAAAGTAGAATAGGATTTTAAGGTACGTACCTACTATTATACCATATTTCTTGTGGTTTTTCAAGAGGTGAGGTTGTTGTGAGATGGTTTTTGAATTATAAGGCAGAGCGAGCTACTCGACTTCGATTTTACCGATCAGTTTCACGGAGTCGGACTCGGGGAGAGACTCGACATCTTTTAACTTTCTCTCGATCTGGCGAGAGGTAGTCTCGGCGTCACCGATTTTGTGCGCAGATTCCTCAAGTTTCTTCTTTGTCGCGGCAAGGAGGTCGCCGAATTTGCCAAACTGGGACTTCACGGCGCCGAGAATTTGCCAAACTTCGGCGGAGCGTTTTTCGATCGCGACGGTGCGGAAACCCATTAAGAGACCGGAGAGCATTGTCGGAAGAGTCGACGGGCAAGAGATGTTGATATTATATTTTGTGCGGACTTCATCGACTAATCCCGGGATGCGGACAATTTCGGCGTAGAGAGACTCAGTCGGAACAAACATTAAACCAAAATCGGTCGTTGCCGGCGGATCGAGATACTTGGTACTGATTTTCTTAGCCTGTTCTTTCACATCGGAAGCAAGAGCTTTTCTAAAAGTCTCGATCGCAGTTTTGTCCCCGGTGTCATAAGCATTGAGGAGACGATCATAGTTTTCGATCGGGAATTTAGAGTCGATTGGAAGGTAAGTTTCTTGTCCCGCCTCGCGTCCCGGCATCTTCACGGCAAACTCGACACGGTCCGACGAACCCTGTTTGGTGGCGATATTTTCTTCGTATTGAGATTTGCTTAAGATGTCAGAAATAATTGAGCCGAGCTGGACCTCGCCATAGATGCCACGGGTTTTAACTCCTTCCATAACCTTTTTCAGGTCGCCAACGCCGGTTGCGAGGTTTTTCATCTCGCCGAGACCTTGATAAACTTGAGTAAGCTGAGTGGAAATTGACTTAAAACTTTCATTAAATCGCTTCTCGACAGATTTTTGCAACTTTTCGTCGACGGTCTCGCGCATTTCCTCGAGTTTTTTATTGTTATCGTCTTGCAAACTTTTAATTCGGGTGTCGACGGATTTTTGAATCGTCTGGAAATTTTCAGAGGTTTCTTTGCGATTTAAAGACATCGAGTCGGCAATTTCTTTCCTTGAGTCACGAAACTCGTTCTCAATCTTTGGAGCGAGTTTATCGATTTCGGATTCAAGACGAATCATCCGTTCGTTTAATTTCTTTGTAGTTTCAATAAGTTCGGATGAATTATTTGTAGTTTTTCTAAACAATAAAAAGATGACGAGTATCAGATTTAAGATTAGTAAAACAATGGTTAAATATTCCATTTACCTCCTTGATAATAATTATTGTAACACGATTTTGACAAAATGGGAATATGTGTTGTAAAAATTACACCAAAGAACAGAGGCGGAGGGGCGAATCACGAGATCTTAGTGCGATTTTCGAGAGCGGCACTTAAAGTAATCTGGTCGGCATAAGAGAGGTCGACGCCGAGCGGGAGGCCGCGGGCAAGGCGGGTAATCTGGAGATCTGGATAGTTTTCAGAGAGGAGTTTTTGAAGAAGAAGCGCGGTCGATTCTCCCTCGACGGACGGGTTAGTTGCGATAATAATTTCAGAAACGTCGTCGTCCTTGACCCGAGAAACGAGTTCTTTAATGTGGAGTTTATCGGGGGTGATGCCGTCGATCGGGGAGATCGCCCCGCCGAGGACGTGATAAGTGCCGTGATAGCCCTTTGTTTCCTCGATCGCGTAGATGTCGAGCGGATTTTCGACGACCAGGACAGTCGTTTTTTCTCGAGACGGGTCGGTGTAGAGGGGTGAAAAATCATCGGTTGAATCCATCAACGCGAAAGTTTTCGGGCAAAGTTTGACATTGCTATGTAAATTTGTCAGGGCAGTTGCAATTGTCTCGGAAATATTCTTATTCGCATTAAACAAAAAGTAGGCATAGCGCTCGGCTGTGCGCGGACCGACGCCGGGGAGATGACCGAGAGCGTCGATAGTGTCGTTTAAGGCTTTTGGCAACATAGTATTATTTTAGCACAAGCACGTTCGAAATTAGACATGCTTATTTTCTAACTCAGGTTTTTTGGTTATTTAGATTTACATTCCAGGCATATTCAAACCGAGGTTACCGAGCTGACCCATCAGAGGTTTCATCTTGTCGGTTGCGATTTCTTGCGCCTTAGCATAACCGTCGCGGAAACAGTTTTCGATCCAGCGCTCGAGCTCGTGGATGTCATCAAAATCAATTTTTTCAGGGTCGAGCGAAACTTTTTTCACCTTTAATTCCCCGTTGATTTGCACCACCACGGCGCCGTCGCCCGCTTCGACTTCGACAATCTCGTTCTTTAATTCTTTCTGCGTCTTGCGAAGCTCATTTAAAAGTTTCATCTGGTCCATTGTTTGTCCCATCTCAAAAAACTCCTTATTTTACTTTATTATAACACACTATTCGGCTAAATAGATATATAATCTGTCGCTCGACTCGGATTTAGCGTCGGTGACGATGCGGGAGAGGCTGAAATTACTCGGGATTTCTTGTTTGCCGAGAGTGATGAGACGAGTTTCGGCGGAAGACGGAACGGAATCGACGACCGAAATGTGATGTTTTTCACTTAAAATGCTATAAAAATTTCGTTCGGATTCATTTGAGGCAACCACAACATCGCCGGGCGCGAGATTTTCGTAAAGTAGGCTGAGGTCGTTATTGAAATTATTCGCGACGGACGGGTTGTAATAATAGCCGAAAACGAAGTGAGAGATGTCGGAGAAAATGATAATGCCGAGAAAGAGGGCGACCGGGAGAACGCCGAAGATGCGAGCATAAGGGTTTTCCGGGAAGAGGCTGTTCCACTTGTCGAGGATGTATCTAAAACCGTGGGCAATTAAAATCGCGAAAGGTAAAATCAGAAGAATCGCAGTGTCTGAATTAAAGCCGGAAATGATAAGCGTAAAAACGATCAGACAGCTTGCAATCGAGTTGCGACTGGCGAAGAAACCGTGCGTCGTGGAGATTAGACCGGTAATCGCAAGGGCGAGAGTGGCGAGGCCGATCATCGGGGAGAGAAAAGTCGATTCATATGTGCCGCTCCACTTAAAGAACGGAAGCAAAGCGTTTTTAAGATTGCTAAAATAGTGGTCTTTGCTAAAGTCGGACATAAAGAAAAGTTCGGAAGCAGTTTCAGAATGGATAAGCATGTTGTGGATAATCAGCGCGACCCCAGCGACGACGAGGATGGAAAGTAAAATAAACGGCACGCGGGGGAGGTTTTTAATGGTGAAACGAAGGTGGGGGTGGATGATGACGTAGATGAGGATGAAAATCGCGACGTAAGCCATATAAGGGGTGAAGAGGCTAAGTAACATTACGACGGCGAAGACGAAACTATAGAGAGGGTTGGGCTTTTTCTCGCCTTGAATTTTCGAACCGAGCCAGAGCATGAGGGTTGGCCAGAAAACGAACATAATAAGAGGTGTGCCAGAGCCGGCGGCATAGAGGAAACTCGCGGAGAGAATCGCGAGGATAGAGGCCATAATGGCGACGTTGTTTTTAAACCAGCGGTTTAAGAGGAGAACGAAAAGAAGTCCAAGAAACAGACCGAAGATGATACTCGGAAGTTTGATACCATAAGTGTTTAATCCGAAGATTGCGATCGAAAGTTTTTGGAGGGCGTGGTACGGGAGGTCGACGAGGTTGCCGTTTAAAATCGATTCGTGGTTCAGGCTGTGGCTGATGTTGACTGATTCCATTTCGGCGGAGCTTAAGCCGTTTGGGGTGATCAGAGGTAGCAGGAATAATAAAAGCAAAAATGCAATGAATAATAAACTATATCCGATTTTAAATCTGTTTTTATAGAGAAATAATTTTGAGATTGGAACTTTTTTCACTTTTTAATTATAACATATTGAGTGTGATATAATTAAAATAATGAAGGCGTTATATCGAAAATATAGGCCGACGAGGTTGGAAGATGTAGTGGGCGAAACCGGGGTGGTGGAGGCTTTAAAACAGGTCTTAAAGACTGGGAAAATTTCTCATGCTTATATTTTTACGGGGCCGCGGGGGTGTGGAAAAACTTCGGTGGCGCGGATTTTTGCGCACGAGATTAACGGATTTAAATATGAGCTTGAGGATAATTATATTGATATCATTGAGATCGACGCAGCGTCGAACACGGGGGTGGACAACATTAGGGAGCTACGCGAAAAGGCGTTAATTGCGCCGAGCGAAGGTAAATATAAGGTTTATATTATCGACGAAGTGCATATGCTTAGTACTTCGGCGTTCAATGCTCTGCTTAAGATTATGGAAGAGCCGCCTGAGCACGTGGTGTTTATTATGGCGACGACAAATCCAGAAAAAATTCCGATTACGATCACTTCGCGAGCGCAAGTGTTCGAATTTCACTTGGCGGAACCTGATGAAATGGCAAAACATTTGAGGAAAATTTCGGACGCGGAGAGGATTAAGATTACGCCAGAGGCGATTTTGACGATCGTGGAGAGGGGTGGCGGGTCGTTTCGTGATTCGATTTCCTTGCTCGACCAGATTTCACTGCTCGCGGACGGAAAAACAGAGATTACTCCTGAGATTATTGATAAGGCGCTTGGGTTGCCAAATGAACAAAAGATTGCGAAATTATTAACTGATTATGCGTCTGGTGATATAAATTCGGTGCGAAATGGACTAAAAGAGTTGCTTGAGTCGGGGGTGACGGCGGAAAATTTAACAAAAAGTTTGGTTTCGGCGATTTTGAAGAGTCCGACGGACGAGACTTTGCATTTAATTCAGAGACTGTTTACGGTGTCGGAACCGTTTGTAGAGGCGAAACTTGTAGTGGCGTTTTTAGGCGAGGGGCGAGCGCCAACAACTTCTCAAGTGGTTTCACGGAGTGTCTCGACGACGGCGGCGGTGAGCGGAGGTGTAGTTGGACAGAAAACAGTGGTGACCGCAGAGGTAAAAGAAGTTTCGCAAGTAAGCGTAAGCGGAATGCAGAATAGTCAAGCGGAAACTGGCAAAAGTGGGGCTGAAGACATAGGTAGTACGAGCCAAGCGACTTCTGGAGGGGCGGTTGATGTGCAGGGATTTGTCGATAATGTGATGAATGAAAATCCGGCAATTGGGGCGATTTTGCAAAAAGCACGGTTTGTCGCGAAGGCTGGCAAAATTGACGTTTATGCCTCGAATCATACTTATTTTGGGATTTTAACAAGAGGCAATAACCCGAGTATGCTCTCGAGTTGTGCAGAGGGGTCATTAGTGACGGTGCACGATCCAAAAGAAGAGGCGGTGCCAGAGGAAGCGGGATTGCCGGGCGAAGTGGTTGTGGAAAAAAGCGAAGAAACTGTGAAAAACATTTCGGCGATTTCTGCTATAATGGGGGGAGTAACAGAAATTGGTGAAGACGACGTGCCGGACGGCGCGGAGTAAGGGCGGGAGACGGAGGTTTTATGAAAAATGATGATTATAGGGGGGCTACTCGAGAGGATGGCGGACGGATACCGCCGCAAGATATAGAGGCGGAGCGGAGTTTGCTCGGGTCGATTTTGCTTGACGATACGTCGTTCCCTGATGTGCTTGAGAGAATTCATCCGGAAAGTTTTTATGAAAATAAGCATCAGGCGATTTTTCGAGCAATGAAGTCGCTGTATGACCATAACCAGAAAATTGATCTATTGACGATTACTTCGGAGCTACGTAGCTTGAAAGTGCTTAAGGAAATTGGCGGGTCGCCGTATCTTGCGGATTTGACAAATTCGGTGCCGACGGCGTCACACGCGGCTTCTTATGCTAATATCGTGGAGCAGTGCGAAGTGAGGCGAAGACTGATTAAGGCGGGGACGACGATTGCAACGGGGGCGTATGATGGGCAAAAAGAGGTGGGGGCGCTGCTTGGGGAGGCGGAAAAAGAGCTTTTTGCGGTGTCCGACCGTTCGACAAAAACGGATTATGCGGCGCTCGAGGATTTGTTGGTGGACGCGTTTGACCGAATGGAAGAATTGCATAAAAATAAGGGGGCGCTGCGAGGGCTGAAAACTGGGTTTAAAGATATTGATAATAAGACGGCGGGGCTTCAAAAGGGGGATCTCATTATTGTCGGGGCGCGCCCGGCGATGGGTAAAACGACGTTTGCACAAAATTTGGCGTATAATATCGCGTCGATTAACCACCGAGGTGTGCTGTTTTTTAGCATGGAGATGGCAAAAAACGAGATTGTGGACCGGATGATTTCCGATGTTTCGGGGGTGGAAAACTGGCACATTCGGACTGGTAACATTTCGGACGATGAATTTGGAAAAATTGGCGACGCGATGGGAGAGATGAGCGAAGTCCCGATTTATATTGACGATACGTCGTCGATGACGATTTTGGAGCTTCGAAACAAGGCGCGGCGGGCGGCACATGACCATGATATTGGAGTGGTGATTGTGGATTATTTGCAGCTGATTACGGGGTCGGACCGGTACGCTGGAAACCGTGTACAAGAGGTGACGGAGATTTCGCGTGGGTTGAAAATCCTTGCGCGTGAGCTTGAAATTCCGGTGATCGCGCTGGCTCAGCTTTCGCGTAATGTGACGGGGCGCGACGACCCGCGACCAGTTTTGTCTGACCTTCGTGAGTCGGGTTCGATCGAGCAGGATGCGGACCTTGTGATGTTCTTGCACCGCCCGGATTATTATCATCAAGAGGAGGGGTATGAGGAGACGCATATTACGGAACTTTTGATCGCAAAACACCGTCATGGGGCGATCGGAAAGATTGAATTGTACTTCCATCCGGAGTTGTTGCGGTTTATGACCTTGGATAAGGAACACTGAGAAATTGTTTTTAGCGGCTCCTTCTTCGTAGAACACTTCGTGTTCTTCCGCGTCCCAAGGGGCGGTCATCGTTTCCGCTACTCGCTCTACGTACGTTAAGTACGTTTCGCTCCGTTGCTCAACGATTCCTTGAATTAGCTCGCTAAAAAGCAATTTCTGGAAGTATTGAAAGATATTGAAGAAAGTATCAACTAAAAATAGGCTACAAAGCGGCTTCTACGGCGGCCCAGGTCGCATCTGGGTTGTCGGCAGGGATTACGACACTAACTTGAGACCCCTCGCGAAGGTGGAAATAGGTAACCGAAGCGTAGAGAACTTCGTATTCTTTTCCAGAAACTTCGACGAAATATTTATCATCATGGTGTGTGAGAGTGCCGATAACGGTTTTTCTCTCGACGGGACCGATTTGTTTGTAAAGGAATTTGCCCTCAGGGGTGATTGTGAGTTTCATAATGTCACCCTCGACGAGTTTGGACTTACTGGCGTAGTTCGCAGGAACAGGGTAGTTCTTACCCTCTTGGTCGATCATAATTTGACCATCGAAAACACCCTCGATAATTTTTCCGTCAGGACTACTCATAACCATATCACGAGGGGCGGTAATTGTCTCGCCGTCGCCAATCATCGAGATTAAAAGTTCCTTTGCAGCAGCAAGATTAGTCTCAGCTTCCGCAATGAGTGAACGTAGTCTCTTTATTTGTTTTTCTGGTAATTCAGACATCTCCTCGCATCCAGTCTGTTTTAAATTATAATACTGATATTATATTATACCAAACTACCCGAAAAGTCAATAAAAATTGACGAAATTTTTTCCACAAAATTATTAGGGGCGGAGTGAAAAGTGTTGTAAAAATTACATATGGTATAATGTAGGTATGATAAAGATTATTGCTGGTGGAAAAAAGAGTTCGGGGTGGGTCGTTGAGGCGATTTCTGAATATGAGAAGAGACTAAAGAAACCGTTTGATATCAAGTGGCAGGTTGAAGAGGAGGAGAAACTTGAGAAAACGCTTGAAAAATGGGAGTTTAAGTCGAACCAGTTTGTGGTACTTGCAGATGAAAGAGGTGAGAACATAAGCTCAATAGAATTTTCACAAAAGCTCGACAAGGCGTTTAACTCGAGCAAAGAGGTGGTGATTATTATTGGTGGGGCATTCGGGGTGTCTCAAGAGGTGCGAGAGAGGGCGGACTTTGTTTGGAGTTTTTCAAAACTGGTGTTTCCGCATATGCTAATGCGAGTGATGACGGTGGAGCAGATTTACCGAGCACAAGAAATTTCAAGAGGCGGAAAGTATCATCACGAGTAAAAAGAGCATTAACGGTTTTGTGGGTGATGTGGTGACTTTTGTGCAGAGATGAAATTTTTGGAGTTTTATAGATTTTGAATGAGTGGGGTTGAAAATTTTTGGAAAATTTGATATAATTGGAGTAGTTACCGAAGACAGTGACGGGAGAAATCTTTAATAATGTCACCGAGGATTATTTCTTTGGGGCTGGTGTCTGCGATGAGGTTTTAACTGAAATTACAAACGCTATCCTCCTGTAAATCCTAAGAGTAACGGAAATTAACAATTCCACTTTTAACCAAAGGAATCTTTATGGCTATTTCAAAGGACAAAAAGAATACATTGGTTGCTGATTTAACTGAGCTTCTCACCTCTTCGAAACTCACTGTGTACGCAAAGTACCAGGGGCTTTCCGTCAAGGAGCTTGAGGAACTTCGCCACGCTGCTCGCGAGAACAACGTGAAAATTAAGGTCGTGAAAAACCGCCTCGTGAAAGTCGCGATGGGCGATATTAATGTCTACAAAGACACCGATACGACTGGTCTTACTGGGCAATTGCTCTATGCTTTGTCCGATAATGACGAAGTTGCTCCAGCGAAAGTTTTGGCGGAGTTTGCGAAAACTCATCCGAATCTTGAGATGGTTGGTGGCTTCAACGAAGCTGGTCAAAACGTCTCTGGCGACGAAGTGAAAGCACTCGCTGCACTTCCGTCGAAGAACGAACTTGTCGCACAAGTGGTGGCACAGCTTCTTTCACCGCTCACGGACTCGATTTCCGCGACGGCTGGTGGTGTTTCCGAAATCATTTCTGGTCTCGAAAACAAAGCAAATTAGTAATCAATTCCCGTAAAGTCGGGAGTGTTGTAAAATTTACAACGTTTTTTAGGGGGGGTTGGAATTTTATGTTTCGAGGTTTCGAAATTTATATTCCGGCGTTGGCGTAAAACGAAATTTGCGCATAGTTACAATTTAACGAAAGGATTATCATGGCTGATATTAAAAAATTGGCTGAGGAACTCGTGAACCTTACTGTTCTCGAAGTTAACGAACTCAAAAACACTCTTAAAGATGAATATGGCATTGAGCCGGCTGCTGCCGCTGTAGCTGTGGCTGCTCCTGCTGCTGGTGGCGACGCTGCTGCCGCTGACGCAAAGTCTGAATTTGACGTGATGCTCAAAGACGCTGGCGCTCAGAAAATTGCAGTAATCAAAGCTGTTAAAGAAGCTACTGGTCTTGGTCTTGGTGAAGCAAAAGCGCTTGTCGACGGTGCTCCTTCGAAGATTAAAGAGAAAGTTGCGAAAGACGAAGCTGAAGCTCTCAAGAAAACTCTTGAAGAGGCTGGTGCTACTGTCGAGCTCGCTTAATATTAAACTAAGTGGAATTGTTTAAAAAAATATCCCCTTTTGGGGATATTTTTTATTTTAGTTGTAGAGATTTTCGATCTGGATCGACGGGCCCATCGTAGTGGTGAGGTAAACCGAAAGAACGTAGTTACCCTTGACGGACGCCGGTTTCTGAGACTTGAGAGAGTCGAAGAAAGCGTTCGCGTTTTCGACAAGTTGTTCTTTAGTGAAGCTCGTTTTACCGAGACCGATGTGGACGATTGCTTGTTTGTCGACGCGGTATTCAACTTTACCGGCTTTCGCGGCTTTCACGGCAGCTTCGACGTCGGTCGTGACGGTGCCGGCTTTAGGGTTCGGCATGAGACCTTTTGGACCAAGGAGGCGAGCGAATTTACCGAGTTTCGGCATGTAGGCAGGAACGGTAATAAGAGTGTCGAAGTTGATCGTTCCCTTTTCGAGCTCTTTTAAGAATTCTTCGTCGTCAGCGATATCTGCACCGGCAGCTTTAGCTTTTTTAGCCTGGTCGAGCGGAGCAAAGACGGCAACACGAACCTCTTTACCATTGCCATTCGGCAAGGTGAGAGTGGTGCGGATGTTTTGGTCGGCTTGGCGAGGGTCGACACCGAGGCGAACGTGGGCCTCGACGGTCGCGGCGAATTTAGTCGGGTTAGTTTTAAGAGCGAGTTCGACGGCTTCGTCGAGTTTGTAGATTTTACCTTTTTCGACGAGTTTCGCAGCTTCGCGGTATTTTTTACCACGGCGCTCAATCAGAGGGCGGGCGACCGGTTTTTCACCTTTTTTCTCGCCAGCTTCCTCGGCGGCTTTCGTCTCGAGTTTGCGAGCCTGGCGTTCTTCTTCGGCTTTCACCTCTTCGATGTGTTTTTTGGATTTTTTACCGGATTTAGCGAAAGTTTCGGTCGTTTCGACCTCAGTTTCGACAGTTTCGGTAGTTTTTACTTCCTCTTCGGAAGCGGTAAGTTTGGCATCTTCTGCCATAGGGTTCCTTTCTGTGGTAATAACGGGGCGCGCCCCTCCCAACAAATTAACAATATATATCTCTATTATATCAAATTTTGGCGATTTTGTAAAGATGGGGCGGGCGAAAAACAGAGGTGCGGAACGTAATGCGCAGATGTTTATGATTTTTGATTTAAAAAGCCACGAACGAAATATTCGTGGCTTGCACGGCAACCGTGCTAAGGGGTGAGGTGGGTAATTACGTAGAGAATGGCAACTGCAACGATCGAATCAACGCGGTCGAGGTAGCCACCATGGCTTTTGAGTGGCCACTCAAGGACCCCGACGAGAGTTGGCGAATAAAGCGTATACGTATTCGAATCCTTAATCCTAAGAGCTCGTTTGGTGCGGCTCGCAAGGTAGTCGCCGAAGATGGCGAACGGAGTCACGAAAAGTATAAAAAACTTATCGCCAGTGGTAAAATCGGCGCCGCTATGGATAATCTGCAAGATGATGACGCTCGTCAGCATGCCGCCGAGTACTCCTCCGACGATTCCCTCCCATGATTTTTTGGGTGATATCACTGGAAAAGGCTTGGTGGCGAAGAGCTTGCCGTGGAAAATGTTTCCGACAAAGTAAGCTGCGGCGTCGGTGATGCAAGATGTACCGAGAATTAGATAAATTTCGGCCTTGGAAATTCCGAGTCCTTCGAGCGGCGCGTAGAACGACACTGCAAACCCGCCGCAAACGAGTAAAGTAAGCTCGAGACAGACGGTTGCGCGGACTTCGTATTCACGCTTAATTAGCGGACTGAGTTCGCGTAGAGCGCATTCAATCTCGGTAATGCTCATCGCGATCGCCAGTGCGAAGAAAACTCTGAAGAGTAACGTATCGGCAATTTCGAGCGACAAGATGATCAGTAGGATGATGAAGACGGCGGACTTGATACGGTCGAGCAACTTCTTCTTTGAATCACCAAAATTATTCAAAATTATAACACCTCCTTAATGTACAATATCTCACCCCTATCTGCCGCATATTATACCACAAAAAGTGAGCGTTGTCCAACGCTCACTATAGGGGTTGATTAATAGATAAAATCGTTCAGATTGCCGCTTGAGAGCCTGAAGCGCTATTACTAATAGAGCGAAGGCTCGAGAGCGGTGAGCTGGGCGATTTTAGCATTAATCAACAACTTCGACGCCCATGCTGCGGCAAGTCCCGGCGATGATTTTCTTTGCGCCTTCGATGTCGATCGAGTTGAGCTGGTTCGCCTTAATAGTGGCAATTTTCTCGAGCTGGGCTTGAGTGATTTTACCAACTTTCTCGGTGTTCGGTTTACCTGAGCCTTTTTCGAGTTTAAGCTCTTCGCGAATCAGGTCGTCCGCCGGCTGTCCAAGACAAGTCCAGTCGAAAGTGCGGTCTTCGAACACGCGAATGTGCACAATCACGGATTTGCCAGCGAATTCTTTTGTCTTTTCATTGAACGGGTTAATGAAATCCATCATATTAAGACCCCATTGGCCAAGGGTCGAACCTACCGGAGGTCCAGCGGTCGCCTTTCCACCAGGGATACGAAGTTTCAAATTCCCGATAACTTTCTTTTCTGCCATAATAAATTTACTCCTTCCAGAGCGCGTAACAGGTTAATTATATCACAATAAAAATAAAATGTAAATAAAAACAGGAACCTCTCCCTCCGCAACTGCGTGCAAGCAAGTTGCACGGGACACGTTGCTTTCGGGAGGGTTCCTGTTTTTTGTGACTAATCAATCTTCTTAACTTGAAGTGCGTCGAGCTCGACTGGCGTTTCGCGGCCGAACATCGAGACGAGGACTTTGAGTTTGCCCTTTGTCGAGTCGATTTCAGAGACGGCGCCCTCGAAGCCTTTGAACGGACCGTCAGTAATCGAAACAACCTCGCCCATTTCGTAATTGACAGAGTATTTCGGATCTTCGACGCCCATGCGTTTTTTAATCTTTGCAATCTCTTTCTCGGAGACCGGGGTCGGCTGGGTGCCAGTGCCGACGAATCCGGTTACGCCAGGGGTGTTCCTGATAATATACCAGGTCTCGTCGGAGAGTTTCATCTCGACAAGGACGTACCCCTGAAAAATCTTACGGTCGACGACTTTTCGTTTACCATTTTTAATCTCGATTTGTTTTTCTTTTGGAACGAGTGCGCCGAAAATCTTGCCCTTAAACTCAGGTTTACCGAGGCGCTGGTTGATTGAGTCGGCGACTTTGTCTTCGTAACCGCTGTAGGTGCTGATTGTATACCACGAGCGGTCGCTATTTTCATAACGGTTTACTGCCATAATTCCCTTTCTATCCTAAAATTTTATTAAATATAAACGTAAACAACATGTCGAGAAGCATGATGAAAAGCATAAAAATTGCGGTGTAAATTAACACGGCGAGCACCATACTCCAGGTCGATTTGCGATTCGGCCAGCGGACTTGGCGAAGTTCCACCCAAGAGTCGTGGATATAATTTCCGAACGCGACGAACGGGCGGAAAAGAATAAACGGTTTCTTTCCGGCGCGTTTTTCGAGCTTGGCGGCCTTTTTCTCTGCTTTTTTAGCTTTTTTCTCGGCTTTGGTTAATTTCTTGTTGGATTTTACCTCTGATTTCCCTTCTGATTTCTCGGAAGATTCCTCAGATTTTATCTCTGATTTTTCAGTTTTCGCGGATTTCTTGTCCGATTTTTCTGAAATTTTGTCGGAAGTTTCGATCACTTCGACCTCAGAATTATTATCGGCGTCGTCCGACTTTGAGTTTCCGGCTTTGATTCTTGTAATGTGTGCCATTTTCCTCCTATAAAAAAAGATTCTTTTGAATCTTGTCAACATTTTATCAAACTTAATTGACTTCGTCAATAGCTTGATAAAATATTGTCCTAAAATAATAAGTTAAGATAATCGCGGAGCATCCTCGTGCCGGAAATCACTGGGAGATAGTTCTTAAGCTCAGTATGAATGATGTTTTCGAGGTCGAAATCGTCGCGCCAAGCAAAAGCGGCTTGCTCCATCCTTTGGTAGAGGGATTCGACTTCTTCGGCTTCGGTTTGACCGTCAATATTGAGATAAGAGTCGGAAGAGTAGTCTGCGACACCGCCGTCGTGAGTGGAAATCAAAATCCCGAGATTAATAATATCTTTCATCCAGCTCGTACCACAGGCTTCGAGTCCTACAATCGGTGTGTTGATACTGACATTGGAGCCAATAGAGAGCGCACGACCGAGTTCTTCGTCGTAATCTGGGAGATAATGGACACGCTTTTTCAAAATTGGGTTTTTATCGATTGTATTAAGTAGGTTTTTGAGACGGTCAGCCATACGGTTGTCCCCCTCGTGAACGCGGCCAGCAAGGAAGTAGACGATATTGTGCTTCTCGAGAATTTCGGCGAGACGATTCTCGTCGGTGAACGGGAGCCACGGGCGTTTATAGTCGACAAAGCGACGCTTAAAATCGAAAATTAGGGCGTCGTCTTCAACTACTGGGTGTTTGCCGTATTGGTCGATGCGGTGTTCGAGAACGCGATTTAATTCCCTGCGACCAGCGGCTTTTAAGGTTCGGATTTCTTCGGCGGTAATTTTTTCGACGCGGTCGGTATATTCTTGACCGGGCAAGAAGAATTTATCCAAGATTCCGTGCGACTTGTCAAATTCGACGATTTCAGGGAGGGTCCAAGTCGGGATGTCGATACCGTTCGTGACGGCTTTGAACTTGACTTTGTTGCCGGCGATGTCGTGATAGTCAGCAACACGGGCGTGGAGCTTAGAGACACCAGAGCGAAGCTCCGCGATTTCAATCGTCGCGTCGGAAAGTTTGATTCGACCGTTTGTAAACTTGTCGGAAAGCCACTTTTTCACAGCTTTACTCTTTAAATTCGGGAACACGTAGCGCTCGAATTGGGCGTAGTCGAAACTTGCCTCGGCGGCCTGGACGAGAGTGTGATTGGTATATAAAGTGTGTTTTCTGGTGTAGACGATCGCTTCGTAGATATCCATGCCGTTGCTCGCGAGCTCGTCGAGGCGGGCGAGGGCGGAAAAGAAAGTTGCGACTTCGTTGAGTTGCATAATGGCAGGTCGGAGGCCCAAAAGGTTTAATGCTTGAAAACCGCCGAAGCCGAGAGAAACTTCCTGGTAAAGGCGGTGGTCGCCGCCAGATTCGCCGGAGTAAAGTTCGCCAAAATTCGGCTCGGTGATACAAATAATTTTTGTGCTCCCAAGAGTTTTTTCGACCACGTCGAGACCGCAAATTTCGTTGTTGCATTTAATATAAACCGTGTCAACAAAACGAAAACCGTAGTTTGCGTAGTTGACTTTTTCGTGGTAGGCGGAATTTTCAAAATTGGTGTTTGTTTGGTGTTGTTCGGACGGGTAAAACGGAGTGATAAGCACAAACGGAACTTGTTGACTCTCGGCGACACGTCTTGTGTCGGCTGCGAGCACACCGAGGCCACCGCCGCCGCGGATGCCGTTTTGTTTGTCGTAAAGCTCGATTGTCCAGTAGGTATAAGGCCGCTCGGCGCTCAGGGATTTACTGAGGTGTTTACGGTCGATCGCGGCGTAAAAATCGTCGACGTCTTCCACGCTGTCGAGACGGTTCAAAAATTTTTCTAAAAGTGGCATAGGGTCTCCTTATTTAAGAGTGAGGAAATATTGTCGCTTATGCTTGTTTGATTATTTTGTGTTCCCACCATAGATATAAATATTATAACATAAGCATAATTTTTATTAAACCCTTTATTTTTCTGAGATTTTGTGGTATAATCTGAACTGCGTTGGGGATTCGCCAAGCGGTAAGGCACTGGGTTCTGGTCCCAGCATTCGGGGGTTCGAATCCCTCATCCCCAGCCAGAGTCGTTAAAATCGTGCATCTTGGCATTTGCGGAACTTCGCTCGGTCAATAACCGCGCTTCAGTTCCTTAAATACCAATCTGCGAGATTTTTCCAGGCTCTGGAAGCTTCTCGAGGCGACGCCCAGCGTAGTTCGTTTACAGAGCAAACGAACGGATCTCCATTCCAGTACTCGACGTGGCTGTTTTTCATTTTTTGCACTTTTATTTTTATTAAAATCAACTATAAAGTATTGACGCCTGTGGAAAACTCTGATATAATCTCTGTTGAAAATTCTTATAGTTTTTTCAAGAAAGTGAAAACATAAGAATGAAATAGAACTTGTAAAAAATAGGAGGTATAACGTAAAAGATAAAATATATATTCAATAAAAACGCATCTACCTTACCGTTCTTAAAAGTTGGTAGATGCGCTCTGACTGATTATGGTAAAACCATATATCGTATTTATTTTACTATAATCTACCTCCAAAGTAAAGTAAGCAGAAAGGTTTTATATGCTATTAATAAAAAAGGAGCTTTTATGGCAAAAATAATTAAAAATAAACGGCTAAAGATGGATGACGGTTTCAGGCCGGAATTGATATATGACGCGGTTTTAGATGGTAAACTCGAAATTCCTTCAATTGATCGTGAGGATGATATTATCGTCCCGGAATATTTAGTTCCCTATTCAGAAATAGAACATTGCGACAAGATAAATAAGTTTGGTTGCTTTTATGAAAAAGATTCGAATTTTATTGAGACGGTAATCGATCCGACAAGCCCAGAAGTCTTAGGGAAGATAAGAATGTGCCGAGGTATAACTACGCCAGATTATACTGTCGACATCAATGCGCCACTATGCGTTCAGGTAATGCAGATATATCGATCGCGCGCAATTGGGGCATTTTTTCAAAGTCAAGGAATCTATACAGTCTTAAATATCCGATTTGGCGACAGACGAACATTCACGACCGAAGTTTTTCTGGAACCGATTGCCTTTATGGGTGCACCCAAAGAAAGCATTGTCTCGATTGGAACCTATGGTGTTGTTAAAAATCGGGCTACGCGCGAGATTTTTCGTGAGGGGCTCATTGCAATGCTTGAATATTTAAAACCGAAAGTAGTATTGGTGTATGGTTCTATGCCAGATGGTTCGATAGTGGTTTTAAGGATTGAAACATCATCGAGTGGAAGTCCGGCGGTTAGCATTAGCATCGGAGATAATTTAAGTATAAAAGTTAAAAACCAGAAAATTCACTTTAGAAAGGAGAAAAAATAATATGAGTGAAAGTAAGTGTTTATTATCGAAGGAAAGTATCGAAGTTCTGAAAAAGTGCGAGGGGAAGACGATTATTAACGTTGGGTCGAAAGATGAACATAAAAAGGGGTGCGCATTGTGGACGTTGTCAATTGCATTTGATGATGACGCTGTCTTTGAGGCAAGTATTTGCCCGAGAATAATTAAATTACTCGGAAGAGACGAATCTGTCAGTGGTCTTGACTGTAAAATTGTTACGAAAAAAGATAAATACATGCAAGCCATCGAGCCTTTTATGATTAAGTCAATCGAAGTTTGCACTGATGAAATTTACTCGATGGATTTAGAGCTGGGTAATGATATTGTGGCTCTGGATTCTGGGGTTACGTTTCATGGTGATAATGGTAAAAAAATTAGCTTTACCATTGGAAAAGAATACTATGATGATGACTGGATTGATTTTGGTGTAAATAAAGCGATTGGCGAGATGAGATCGGTTGCTGCTGTTGCTGAAGCTTGGGGCGACGGGGTGGATGGACATAAAGTTACGGTCGAGCGTTCTAAGAGACGGCTATGATTATCTATTATGCACTATCATAGCCTTTTTCGTCAAGTCTTATCAATCTTGAGGCTGCAGGAATCTGTTTAAGGAAATAAGTTCGCGGCTTTTCGTAAAGCATATTACCATAGTCTAACCTCTGTTTGGTCGTCGATTGATTTTTGGATTTTCAGGCGTCATCTTAAAGTCGATCTTTTGACAGCGACTGACCATATTTTTCAATCGTCTCTTCGGAACTTCTATCGGGAACAGGCTTCCCGGTGACTCTCTCGATAGCGTTTAATAGCTGTTTTGCACGGTCTATGATAAAACCGTCAAAATCATCGGATAGTAATTTGTCGAAATTCAAGAGGTGACTCTCAATAAATGGGCGAAGATCTTCTCGGTCTTTTTT
>Ga0181612_156767_pt1 | contig 28276 bp, 14 predicted proteins | sample HoacroProtozoa21_FD_119630 | JGI IMG/M metagenome (GOLD analysis project Ga0181612, IMG submission 119630) | Hoatzin crop microbial communities from Cojedes, Venezuel. Combined Assembly of Gp0051906, Gp0051904, Gp0051908 | reverse complement strand
GATATTAGGAAAAATTTCTTCACTGAAAGAGTGGTCAGACATTGGAAAAGGCTGTCCAGGGAGATGGTTGAGTCACCGTCCCTGGAAGTGTTCAAAAACTGTGTAGATAGGGCACTTCAGGACATGGTTTAGTAGGCATGGTGGTGTTGAGTTGATGGTTGGATTTGATCATCTTAGAGGTCTTTTCCGTCCTTAATGATTCCATGATTCTAGTATAAGGAGGAGCCAAAGGAAAATTGCTCATTTAAGTGTGTATTGTTAAGTTTGTGATAGGGGATTGTCTGTTTGTTTTCTTTAGGTGCTACAAACCCATATACAGAAGCAAACTATAAGCCTGCTTTTTTATCAGATGATGAATTAAAACATCTTATTCTCAGGGTATGTTTCAGCTTTTAATTAAGAAATATTAATGACTGTGAATATAACTCTCCAAAAGCAAAACACCAATATTTTTCTGCCTTGTATCTCATCTTAAGAATGTTGTGATTATGGACGATAATGAAGAAAGCTGCAAGACTACTGCGTAAAGTCAATGGGTTTTAACGATGACTAGCATCTCTTAATTTAAGCCAAAAGATTTAAGAGGGAGATCTGAGGAAACTCTGATATTTTGATGGTAACCATCTTCAGTTATTTCATGGAATGAACCAAAATGATATGAACTGTTTTCTTGCAGACTTTCTGCTATGGGCTACCTTGACACGATTTTCAGCATACAATGATATAATGAACACCTTTTTTGAGGTCACTAATGTAACATAACTTAATGTGTTTGGCTTCTTGCTCTATATTTCTTTTATAGTGTGGAGAATATATATGATTTGTCAATAGTTAAGCACTTCTAGTAGCTTGTGTAATTTGTGAAGCACTGCAGTGCCTGCGTGCAGCCTATACAGAATTTAATTTCTGAAGCATTGTGACTCTAAAACTACAAAATTAGGGTCTAATGCTGCATGTCTGTATGTGGCTCAAAAAGAGTACTATTGAAATGAGATTTAGTTGCCTACAGGCACATAAAAAATATCCAGGTTATGTTTGGTTTCTAAAAGAGGAACTATGGAATAAATACAGTTAAAATAGTATTTTAATTTGAAGGCATTGTTTAACATAATCATAATGTTATTGTACAAGACATGGATTCTTTCTTCCCATGAAAGTGATTTTACCTTCTGGGCATGATGCCCAGAATGATGCCAAAAATGTTTGCAGATGCAAAAAAGACTTTATTGTAATTTCATAGCTTGCCTGTTGGCTCAGTTATCTCTACATGTTAAGACAGCTCTCCTAGTGTAGAAATTCCACTGTATACAAAATGTTTTTAAAGGTTATAATGATGCAATGAGGATGTATAACTTGGTAATTTACTTTTTTTTTTTCCTTTTCTCCTGATTAGGCAGCAGATGGATTTCTTTTTGTTGTGGGCTGTGACAGAGGGAAGATACTGTTTGTTTCAGAATCTGTCTTCAAGATCCTCAACTACAGTCAGGTATTCTTTTCCATTTTAAGTCATGTTAGGCCTTAAAAGATTTGAAAGCTTTTTTTATGGTTGTGTGTGTGTATGGAAGGATGTTTATGTGAGTAGTCTGTCTTGAAAGCTGAGATTTGTTGCAAAGGAAGAGCTTTTCTCTGCCATGTCATTAGACAAGATTGTTTCTGGTTTTCATTCAAACTAAGGAGGTGAAAAGGAACTAAATTTACTTCACTGATGGATGCATTCTGATCAGGGATTTACCCTCAGGCTTGCAAAAGCATTATGTAATTCGGAGTATAAGCAACTATTGAAAAATCAGTCTGAGGTTCTTCCAAGAGCTTCACATGAATTTTTTTACTTAGTTTTCTTTCTGTCTGTTCTGGTTTTGCTGGCATACTTACTGGTAGAAACTGGGAAGCAATTATACCAAAGCCAGGTTTTTTTGACGTATGCTTAATGTGACGCTTAACTTGCACTGTATATTGTGTAAATAATATTCTTAATTCTTTCTGTCATCTGCCCTCCTTACCAAATTTAAAAACTGTATTAGCTTCAGAAGTTTCCCTCAGCCAGCCTTGGGTTAGGTATATACTAAATACCTACTCATCATGTAAACACTGAAAGAATTAGGACTTTTTCCTTCAAATATGTAGTGTATAAGTGGGACTGAAGAGAAACCAGAATATTTGGTGGTGGGGATTGAGCATGCTACTTCTTCAAAACTCTTAGTAAAAGTTCCTGTCTCCTGTAGTAACTTAAGTATATAGAGAAAACATAACTTCCATTAAATCCTGTATCTCAGGTGTTTGGTGTTTCTTGGTTAGACCTATATGTAAAAAGATAGTTTATAATGGATGCTAAAATTGATAAAATATACTGAACAATTACTTTAATTTTTGACTGAATATTCAATCTCTACAGAATGATTTGATTGGTCAAAGTTTATTTGATTACCTTCATCCTAAAGACATTGCCAAAGTGAAGGAGCAGCTCTCTTCTTCTGACACTGCGCCACGAGAAAGGCTTATAGATGCAAAAAGTAAGTATTGCCACCTCTTGAAAAACAGTGTCGTGTAGCCAGATTCACTGCTTCGGAATATTTGCCTAATATCAAAAGTGTGTGTATGGGGTGCTGTTTGGATTGCATGTCATGGCAAGGAAGTTTTAGCTTAAAGACTGGAGGGGGCGGGAGGGGGGAGTACGAAACAGATATCTGAATGTAGAAGCTAGTAGGTTTGGCATGCACTGCAATGTAGATGGGTTGTTTAGCTGGCTTCACCTGTGGGGTATCCTCTCTCTTCCAGATGTCAAAGGTTTAATTTTTCCCATTCAAACATATGAAGCATTTGTTCTAATCCATCAGTCTCAACAGTCAGAATACACTCAGTATTATCTTGGTAATCCTTAGCTGTCAGTCAAGATAGAGGATTCTTTTTATTTGTTTATCTGTTACTTACTGCCACTTCCATCAGTGACCTAACCTTTCTCTTACGAGGTTTTTAATTTGGTCCTCGGAATCATTTCCAACTATGTCTTTTAGCTGTGTTCCACTCTGGTATTTTAAAGTAGTTCTGTGTCTCTGCTGCTTTTGAGGTGAGTGGGTGTTTAATTCACTCTCATAACAGGAGTCTGCATTGCTTAAGTAAAACGTGGTATCTTACAACTGCAGATTTCCCGGTCATTGAGTCTCAAGCTTGTCAGGAGCAGCAATCTGTAGGATCTCATCTCAAACAAGCCACCAGCTCGACTTCAGAAACTGAAGTCGAGAGAGATCATTCCACGGCAGTGAGCATAGAGGCTCCAGCTGGATCAGCTTTAGTTTTTCTGGCATCTGGTTTTGTCTCATTGTCAAGCATGTATATCCAGTGCTAGCTCCTTTTTCTGCATGCCTCTGACAAAGTTAGGGAAAAAATGAATACTATGAATTGCAGTCTTCCCATCTGCTATGGTAGACTGATTGGTAGAATTTCAAGAACTCATAAAGAGTACTAGTATGAATGTATGTATTTATTTTTATATTGGCATGAGTGACTCAGGCACAGCTTGTACTCTCACCACTGAACAGCAGTTTGGAGTGCATGTGGTGCGGGACAGTCTGACCACCTTGAGGTGACCTCACTCAATTCTAATTTTAAGGGAGGCACGCTTCACACTAAAACACTGGCATCATTGTTTTCCTCCTTATGTTAAAAGCCTACAGAGCCCTAGAAGTTTTCGCACATGCTTATAGCGGTTCATTTATACATATCCCCACGCAGAAATGGTTGAAGTGGATAGTAAGATGTAGAAAAGTTGCTGTGTGATTTAAATCTTCCATTGGCTCTTAGAGCACTGTCCGCTTGGAGCTCCAGCTGCATCACTGGTGTTGCGGAAACCTGTGCTCCTGATGCGTGCCAGGCATCTTCCTGGAGCTCTGTTTGTACCAGCGCACTGCTGCTGGCTCCCGGAATTGATGGGTGTTTGGGAACTGTGTTTCTCCAGTTACTTTCTGCAGAAAATAAGCTAAGAATCTCCTGCAAGAATATGGTAAAGGTCAAGACTTATTGTTAGGGCATGTTTGTATGCCTTTATTTCTGTGAGGCTAGAGAGACTTGTTACGCACAACTGGAGGTCTTGGGGGATGTGCAGTCGCTTTGTAGGTCACTGCTACCTTCATTCCTCCTTCTGTCAGAACAGTGAAAAAATCTGATGTCTAGAAGCACACCAGTTGAGATGGACCTGGAATGGCACCCGGCCTCTTCCGGTCTATACATGCATATGTGCTCTCTGGGTGGGTGTTGTGATAGAAAAGCCTTTGAATCTGAAGGGTCATGGGCCTGTTGAGTAACTGTGTATGAAGTACCACTCTAGTTATGAGTGAATAATCTCTCTCTCTTTTTAATCAGTTGATTAGTGTTCAAAGAAATCACAATATTTATTGCAAAACTTGTGTGGATTTGTGCAATCTTATGCTGATCTTTGCATTTAGAACCCTGTGTTCTCAAGCCTGCGTTGATGTTTTCACGCTAGAAAGTGTAATCAGAAATTCTAATGTTGATGTGGTCATTTGAGCCCTGCACATACTCGCTTACATGAAAATCTCCAAAATGGGTCTTCTGCTTCTGAAGAAGCATATAAAAGGACTTCTGTGCAAGTCCCAGCAGACTTGAAAGATTCTACAGTTGGGTTGTATGATGTAATCATTTGTATGGTTAACTTGTTACTTGACAAAGACAGCTTCCTCACTTCCTCTGTTTGCTACAGCTGGACTCCCAGTTAAAACTGATATAACACCTGGACCATCACGACTATGTTCCGGAGCAAGACGGTCCTTCTTTTGTAGGATGAAGTGCAATAGACCTTCAGTGAAAGTAGAAGACAAGGATTTCCCTTCAACCTGTTCGAAGAAGAAAGGTAACAATTATGCATCTTATTACCAAATGAAATTAATGGCTGTCAGGCTTTTTTTTTTTTAGTATTCAGTTGCTCATTTGCAGTGGTTAAGTCTTTCACGTTTATTGAACACTGTCAATGTTTCTTATTAAAATGTCGAATTATGTCTAGGTCTGTTACTTCTTCATACTTCATCCCCACCCCCTGATACCTTTTACACACTGTATTAGCAATAAAGCCAAATTCTCTTCTGTGCTTTCTTGAAATTTTTGCAGGCAGTTTGTGCTGGCAGTTCTGGTGTTATTATTGCATCTTCTTTAGACGTTGATCATATCGCATTCAGTGTTGACCTTCTAGCCAGTGTCTTCAACAAAGGGGAGCTGTTACCCTTCTATTTCTCTGCTCCATATTTGACAAGTGATATTTGCATGGATTTCCAACTTAAAAAATGATTTTATTCTGAGGTCATCTGTGGTTTTGGAACCTTCTGGGTACTGGAAACATAGCATTTCTACATCAGAAGTATTTGGTCATAATGTTATCAGAGCTGGTAATGTCTTTTTCCTCTGCAGGTTAGTATTCTAGACATGCTGGAATATGTATTTAGTCCAAGTTTGAAAGTTACTTCTTTGAGTACTTTGGATAATACATTTGGTATCAGTTAAAGTAGGAAGCATCAACTAGAGAACAGGAGGCAATTTCACTGTTTTGTCTCTGGAGGTGGCAGCTGCCCCAAGTGTTTCCTGCTCGATCCAGGCACAGATTCAACACTGGGTTGTGCTTTGGTGCTCATCCCTGAGGAAACCAGTTTGTGCAGTTAGGCGTAAGCCTTTTGCTCTGCCTCTCTGTCAAAGTCTGCCTTGCAGTTTTGTGGCTTGCTCAGTGCAGAGGAGTAGGAGTTCTCCTTTCGGATACCGACTATATTAATTGTCATTGTGAATCTTCATCCTGACCCCTACGTACAGCTATGCCCTGTACACCCCAGACTGCATACTCTGCCAGACAAATTGTTCCTGGTTTTTGTAGGAGCCTCACGTGAAGTTGGAAAAGGCATCTTACTTATTTATTAATATACTAATTTCTTCAGACAATCCTTTAGATTACTTGCATCCTGTGCTGAAATAATAAAATGTGATGTAATTTCTACTTAAAGATGATCAAAAGTGACCTTGGTCTGAACTATGTGGTGTTTCAATATAAATAGTGGTTTTGCAGAGATAAATTGTTTATTGAAGTATCTCAGATTAGCTGCATTGAAGCAGGAGTGCTGAAAAATCTCTTGGTGAACAGTATCCCAAATTTCCTGGAGAAGAGAGGAGATGCATTATTAGCGGAACTGAGATGAAGTTCGCCAGAGCAATATCCATGACCTAACTGCTTTTTTTGGTTTTTGTTTGTTTTTTTTTTTCTTTTTACAGCAGACCGCAAAAGCTTTTGCACTATTCATAGTACAGGATATTTGAAAAGCTGGCCGCCAACAAAAATGGGACTAGATGAAGATAATGAACCAGATAACGAGGGTTGTAATTTAAGCTGTCTTGTTGCAATTGGACGGCTGCATCCTCATGTAGTACCACAGCCAGTCAACGGTGAGATCAGGGTGAAACCTACAGAATATGTTTCTCGACATGCAATAGATGGGAAATTTGTTTTTGTAGATCAGAGGTAAGAATACTTGTAATAACTTCCACAGTAAGTTACTGTCCGATGCTGCTTTACTGACAGCTTTACTTAAAGCAGTGTAAATACTATTGAAAAAAGAAATGACTGTTCTTTTCAACTTTTTACTAAATCCTGACTGCAAGTTACTTTGTTTTTTGAACCCAAGCTCAAAGCTATTACTATGTATTTATTCTGTAATACTGAATAAATTAAATAAAAACCCCAAACTCTCTAAAAATATGGTTTACTAGACAGAATAATCCAGGGATTGTTTCTGCCCACTTGTTAAGGGAATGTATGCAGGTAATCCTCAAAAGAATATGCTGTCCTGTTTTGAGACTGGACTTTGTGATTGTTAGCTCTTTATTTGAAAACATTTGGAAACACAACTTAGTTATGTTATTGCACAGGCTGCATTAGGCTTTAATAGCGTACACATTTATTTAGCTATATACTTGGACACATTCTGCTAAATTAATACTTCTGTATTTCATCTTTTTTATTTATAAGAAAGCAAGCTTTTCATAAGCTTTACTTCTTGGAAAAGGTTTGAGAACTTGTACCAGTGTGGTATCTTCTTTAAAGCATCAATTTTATTTATTATCTAAAAGGCTAATTCTCATCTTTTTTGAAAGAAATTGCTTGCGTTTTCTTAAGTAGCAGAGAGACATGACCTGGGTCTTCCTTCAAAATAACTGTCATCGTCGAGGGAAAAAAGGTGGTTGAAGGATGTTAGTGGAGGGGTTATGCTGGGTTGGTTGGAGAGGGCTTGTTTGGTTCCTTTCCTTGTGGAGATGGATTGAGACTGAGCAGATGAGGCTGTTTCAGCTTGTCTGTGGCTTAGGCTCGGCTGCTTGCAATGTAGAAAAGTCCAGGCTCTGAACTCTGACAGAATCTGTCTGCCAGAATTGGTTTCCGGGGTGAGCCTGGTGTGTCAGCTGATGTTTAGTGGACTTGGAGAGGAAATAGAGCTGGCAGTCTGGAGAGGAAGTGTGGTGAGGACAGCCTTTTTTTTTTTTTTTTTTTTTGTCATCTATCCGGTTGGGGTGGCTGGTTTTTTGGGGTTTGTGGTTTTTGGTGAGGTTGTTTGGGTTTTTTGTTTCTAATTTGATAGAAAGCTTTTTGAAATGCTAGCTCTTCAGCAACAGCGCTTGGAGCTGGCGATCACTCTGGGAGCTGTGAGAGCACTCCTAGCCTTGCTGTTGTTCAGGAATTGTGCTGTTCTGTCATGCCAAAGTATGGTAGTTCATGAACGAGTTTTGCTTTCAAAAGATCAGACATTCCCCTGAAGGATAATTTTCAAGTATTTCTAAAATAGTAAGACTCAGAAAATATTGACCTGCTGTATTTAAACACATATGTCCTTACTTGTTTTCCAGCTATTGTTTACAGTCCTTGGAATGTGTATGCTACAAAGGGCTCTTTGAGAGGGACTTTTTTTTTTTAGAAGAAAACCTCATCTGTAAGGGTTAAGCTTGGCATCCTGTGATCCGTGCTTCCACTGGACAACATGTAGGCAGGCACCTGTAAAAGTTAAAAACTATTAATTTATTTCTGTGTTGGGGTTTGTTGTTCATATAGACTTGTTTCTTTATCATTTGTCCAAGAAAATCCAGGAAAGAGACACTTGTTAAACTCGGTCGCGCTTTTTGTACTTACGGATTGCATGGTCCCTGGAGAAGAACTGCTATAGATTAGGTACTAACTAGCTGGGCTGCCACAGTCAGAGAACTACTTAACAGTTCACTGTCATAATGGCAGGCTACACTGAATGGAATTTTAGACCCATCCCACCTCTTACTCCTTCAGTGCCTTTAATGAATCTGGATGGTGAAGTTGAGAGTACAATGAAGTTTATTATATATGCAGATGACATTATAGACAGCTTCAGAGTTCAAAGCTGCCTTGTTAAGTCAGAGAAGCAAGCTAAGGAAAAAAGTAAATAAAGGATGAAATTCAAGAACAACAAGAGCAATTTCTTTGATTGCTTAATAGAATATGGTCAGATATTAAATTCGCAAAGTCTTTTGACATCTGCTGTAATTTGGTGCATCTTCTTTCCAAAAAGCCGGTTCATACTGCTGTGCAAGTAAATGTAAAAGGTTTGACAAGTTGCTTACTGATGCCCAGTATTGGCTGTTACCCATCTGTGTCAGGTTTCCCACCACCGCAATGTTGTTAAAAGGCTTGGATACTAAAATTCTTGGGGAAAATACTGGAATAAAGTTGACTTGGTTCCTAGCTCTTCCTTCTTAAAGATAAGACTCTATGTTTTGCTACTTCATTACCATTACTCCATAGGCTCTCGGAGATAATTCATCAAAGCATCTTGGAGCTATCAGCAGTTCAAGTGTCCTGGGATAAGGTTCACCAGACAAAGGCCAGTCTGAAAATTTCTCTTGTAAATACTTGTAATATTTCCTTCTCCAAGGCTGAGGTTTTAGAGCTCTTGGTCCATGAGGACTTCAGGTGTAAGCCACCTGATTGGTGCTGAATGCCTTTAGTGTGTCTGGGGAAAATACAAAAATGCCCTGCATTTAGATACTAAGAGTTTTCTGCTTCGGTGCTTTCCCTGCTGTTCTTATTCATAGTTATTAATATGTACTAATTTCTGCATTTTATAATATTTAATTTGGGCATTTTTGAGATTGCAGAAGAGGTGATGATCTACGTAGGTTTGTTCCTTATTACCCTTCCTATTTAATTTGCATTGGAATACTTTGAAATTGTGACTCTTACTCTGATTTCTTCAAGGAACTATAATTTTTCCTCCAGTAAATGTTCTTCTAAGAAGTGTACAAATCAAAGTTCACTGTAGTTCAGTATTTTTGTTTGGTCTCCGTTCTTCTAGTGAGGATCTCAAACATTCAGCCGTGTTACTTTCTGTTCAGATGTTCTTGAGCAGTTTCACTAGGGCTCCTGCAGATTTGATTCTGACTGTGTTCTTTATCTTCTAAATTAAATGGTGCACATTTCAGGGTCTTCCTGGATGGCTCGTCCTGCTTTGTTCCTTTCTCAACTCTTTCTTCCTTCACCAGGAAGTCTTAGAATGATTTCCCCAAGTGGTGGCTGTGTTGTGTGCACCGTGGTAGCAGTAATGTACTGTCCCTCCCTGATACCCTCAAAAGTATATCTTAGGCTGTCTTCTGGGGGCTGGAGGCAAGCGTACACACCCCTAATGTACAAGGTGACAGCACTTCTCTTCTGCCTTCCTCCTCCCCCCCATCGGTTATTCTTCATGTTGGTATTCTGGGTTAGATGAGTTACCCGAATGAAGTTGTTACAGCTTTTAAATCATTAACAACTCAAGAAATAATCGTTGTCATCTTGTTTTAACATACACATCTCCAGAGTGTTCAGCATACAGGCCTGCTGTTAGTTTCTTCCTTGTTGAGAATGACCCTTCCACCTTGTGTAAGGCTGTTGTGTAGCTCATTGTCACTTGCCTCCAGTATTGCTTTGCCTTTTCTTTTGAACTTAGTGGAAAGCTCGGGTTACCAAGTTGATGCAGAGTGGTTTTTTCCTAGCTTCTTGAGGTGTCCTCCATCCTGGCCAGCAGCTCATTGAACACTGCCGGAGAGGCAGATCAAGAGTCCATGGCTTTCCCATGTTGGCGATCGCAGGTGTATTTCGTTCGAAAGGTTTCTGACGAGGAAGGAAATTACTTGACTTTGTGGCTGGTTCTGACGAAACAAAAAGTTGGTTTATTTGCTTCATGCTCCTCTTTGATTTAACACAGAGACGCATAGTTGGTCTCTTTGTGCTTATTCAGAAAACTTCTGTTTGTTAACTTTTCTTTTTCATGGGTGTGGCTGCAGGGTTTGGTGGGGTGATTTTTTTAGCCCACTCTTAAGGCTTGTGACTTGAGGGGAGAAAATGCTCCTGAGACATGTGTTGTGCTACAATTTAGCCTCTGTAGCAGCAGCACTGTGGATATGCAGAGGAACACGGCAGTTCTTCGACCCTTTCACGTCTTTTTTTCAATGGCATTTTATGCAGAAAGCTTCGTATTATCTTGTGGCTGCTACAAGGCAGCTTTATTCAAGGTCAGATTCACAAAATTACAATATACTGCCAAAGCTATTTAGAAAGTCTTACATCCCCTCCAGCGGTGATAGGTCAAATGTAATACCTGAGGGCTGTTGATGTTACGTACTTTCTTTAATTACCTGAGAATTAAAAAGAGGATTCTTAATGATTTTTTTTACCTTCTAAGTTGAAAATACCTTTCCTTGTTACTTGAGCCTTACCCAATTTCAGTGTGAGTTTTAGTAATCTGTCACTAATACTTTAACTTGAAAAAAATTCTTTTCTTATATTTTTTTTTCCTCTACCTGCATTCTCCAAGGGCAACAGCCATTCTCGCATACTTACCCCAGGAACTTCTAGGTACTTCGTGTTACGAATATTTTCATCAAGATGATATAGGACATCTTGCAGAGTGTCATAGACAAGGTACAATTATTAATAATTCAGTAAAGAAATTTTGTAAAAATATTGAGAACAGTTGTGCATTAATACAACCAAACAAACCTGGAAAGATTTGGATAATTCTCTTGACTAAAGCATTTGCAAACAGAACATTGTGCCGCATGTGCCAAGCAATGTGATTATCTTAGACTTCCATGGATTTTTAGTGAATATTTGAGGTTCGCTTTGGGTGAAGGGGGATAACTGCAGAAACAGCATTTTTCTTTAGGGGTGATGGGAGGAATTAACTGAGGCTTCCCTGATAAGGGCTCTGCTTATGTAATTGTGGTGCCTGTTTGACACAAAGTTACTTGTTTTCTGCCTGTATTTAGTTTTGCAGACAAGAGAAAAAATTACAACTAACTGCTACAAGTTTAAAATAAAAGATGGCTCTTTTATTACATTGCGGAGTCGCTGGTTCAGTTTCATGAACCCTTGGACCAAAGAAGTAGAATACATTGTCTCAACAAATACAGTCGTTTCGTAAGTATTTTTCTCTTAGCCGATGTAAGTGCTGATTGCTTTGCCCTGTTTTCAGATGAGGTTTGACCTAAATATGTGCACGTCTTCTATATGACAACAGGTGTCTTCTCCAGATAACACCTGGAACTGCAGACCTGGGGAGAGGGGAATTAGTTTAATAACTGCAGTAGTTTAATATCTGTTTATTAAAGCCTGCAGAAATATAAATATTTTTTTCTTTGGGAAAACCTGTGGTTCCAGCCTTCGTAGGACTTCCTCTCCCCTTTTCTCTTCCCTTGAGGGTTCTGTACAGGTGCAGTGACTTCACAGTAGAATAACTGCTGTAGAGGAATTCTCTTGTGAGAGAAGCTGTTAGGGTTCTCTGCACTCTTGGAGTTGTGCCATTGTAGTTTATTTTTGTTGTTTATCTAGCCTCGTGTCAGTCACGGTGCTTCTTTCACAGGGGTGACAGTGACTCACAAACTACTCAAACCCTGAAGCATTCCATTCTGATGCACTGGCAGAGTGACTGTTTTGCAGGGTTTTCTATCACTGATTCTTCTAATTCTTGAAATCCCCAGCACCAACGTACTTGATAGTGGTGACGCAGCCTTTCCACAGCTTGCGGCTTCTCCACACAGCATGGACAGCGTGCTTCAGGCTGGAGAAGGTAACTACTGTACTGTGAGGAAATTGTTGGCAGCCATGCCTTGTGAGCAGCTAATCCTACATGCACAAATTTGCTCCACTTCTTCATTGAGAATTTGTTAATATCCTAAAGAAAAAGAAATTTTAGGGCAAAAAAGTGTTAAAGCAGTTCTTGCCCTGTTGAACTTAAATGCCTACTTTGGATATAAGCTGGTCAAAGAGAAGTGAATGAGCCAGTTAAAAGAAACAAGTATAAACAGGGTTGGATGAGTAATGCAGAGAAATGCTTGCCTTCGTGGATGGTGCTATTTGTGCATCCTTCGAGAGTGACTTCAAGTCTGTGGTCAGTGCAGATGACTACTCGGAGAGTGAATGGATCATAAGTGTAGTTTGGCCTTTTGGCTTATCGCCCCTCAACTGCCCTTGGCTTGACTTTTTGTCAAGACACAAAGACTGACCTGTGTAATCGTCATGGGCTTGTTATGAGCGCTGCAGATCACCGAACCATCTTTTATAAGGTGTGCAGCATAATGCAGAGCAGAGCTTGTTTTAATAACAAAGTGTTACTGGAGCAGGGTGGAAGGAAGGTAGAATAGAAGGATGCAGTAACAGCCCGTGGGTGAAAGACGGAGAGAGAAAGATGGTGGTAACACTGAGATTCTTTCCAAAGAGTTGGGAACCATTGGTTTTGGAGACCCTATTTACTAAATACTACTTTTATCAGCTGTAGAGCAAGGATATTGCACATGTCTGGAATTACTTTGTAAGTTGTACACAATACACTTAGCAGAACAGTTCAAGGCTTTGTTAAGCTGGGCTTTTCAGTTACCTCTGTTGGGAGAAATGAAGTTCAGTAAGTGCAACTGGAGGAAGAAGGGTGGCAAAACATGGGACAGCTGACAGTGGCAGAAGGAGAAGCTGCCCATGTAGGCATGTTAATAATTGAAGGTAGAGGAACATCAGTAACGTCGTGTCTGGGCCTTTGGAAAATAGAAAAAAAAAAACCCAAACAAACTGTTCTATAATAGGATAAGCTTATTCTTGCCACAACACAGCCTTGGAAAAGAAACCAGATGTATGATGTCACACGGACAATCCTTGTCCCCAGAAAAGAAAGTTAATTGAGTGAAGTTTAATTTCAAGTGGTTCTGGATCTGCTAGGGATTTGATGACCTTTTAGGTGAACCTTCTCACCTCCTGATGGGTCTGAGCCATAAATAGAGGGTTGCTGTTGTTCAATATGAATTTCTAAAAGACGGCAGTTATCTGTTGTGCAAAAGCAATGTTAAGGGCTTTCTTGCCCTTTCAGTACGTGATCTTTTCTTCGCTATGCTGTGGGGTATGTTGGGCTCCTTCCTGACTACCTCTCAAATGTGCAAGTGTCAAATCACATTAAAGTAACAGTGAGCTTCTAACTGTTCAGACCTCAGTTTTTTCTCTATTTTTAGATACTTGCAGTTCTGTACAGGGGGTTTATTTATGTTGATAGGTACCTTGGGCTTATCCCATACCGCATGGAATATGCGCTGGCAAGTTCTTCACACAAAGCAAAGAACAAACGTGTTTGGAGGTGAGCCTGTTCAGGCACAGAATAAAGCAGGTCTGATGAGCTATTCCGTACCAGCTCTGGACAAGAGGTGCTACCGGATCCTGGGAACAGCCAGATGCTGATAAGAGTCAGGCTATGTTGTGTACCTGCTGGCGCAGAGGGGTGTCTGAGAGACTCCACATAGCTCAGTGCAAGTCGGAGCTTTCTGTGCGTTTGAAGGTACTCACCTGTTGGTGGAATTGCGAATACACACAGCTCAGAAGGTCCTGCAGCTTGTCAAAACGTGCCTAAATACAAACACTTTTTGGGAAAGGTTTGCAAGCTTTTATCTGACCTGAAGCTATCTGCTCTTTTCAGGTGGCCCAAAAAGGACCCATCCTACTGTGCCTGGAATTCCAGGTGGAACAAGAGCTGGGGCAGGTAAAATAGGGAGGATGATTGCTGAAGAAATCATGGAGATTCACAGGTGAGAGAGAGTGGTATGAAGTTAGAGGAAATCACTATAGTTCTTTAAGAGGAAATTAAGGAAGTCTTTCTTTAAGCTGAATATGAAATAATACAATTGTATTTTATAAGTACACAGCTACAGATACCTATTCAGAATACCTAAGGCAGTCAAAGCCCATAGTAAAAGAATGAAAAAGTTACAGCCTTCCAGCTTTCTACTGTGAAAGACTAATATTGGAACTTTTTTTTTGTAACAGTGATAATGATCTGTTTACCAGGAACAGTAGTTAAAAACAGCAGTTAACTAGAAACAAGCTCCTTTCCAGACTATTCTTTTTCCAGTAACTTAAGGGTGTAAGTGGCACAACCTCCAAAGCTGTTGACTACATGCCAGAAAAGCAATGTTTGTTTTCATGTGATCCACTTTGTTCAGATGCTTCTAGAGTTGTTAAGATAGCTAAGTTCAGCTTGTGCAGTTCTCCTACAGCTCTTTGAGCAAGGACACAATGATCGAGCTAGCTCTGCCTTCCCAAGGGCAGTCTGTCTAAAAGTCAAGGTGTAGAACAAGAAGTCTTGTAGCACCCTTCACTAAGGGACTGTAGTGATACATGGCTGTTTCTGAGAATGGCCATCTGGTCTCTTACCTGTGTGAGCAGCTGCTTTCAGTGGGTGTCACTTAATTTCTGCTGGCTAACAATCCCCATTCTTCATGAATTTTCTCTGGGGAATTGTTCCCTTTGCTATAAAAGTGGCCTCATCCAGCAGATGTTTAGTGGCATAATTTAACCATACTGAGCTGCAGTTCAGGAAAACATTCAGTCCGTTTCCCAGAGTTTTGTTTCTGCTGCAGGCAGAGACTACTTACAGCATTGTTTGAGGGAGCAGCAGACCTATCACGTAAGGCTTCTTTCCTGTCTATAAGAATAGGAAGGATTAAAAAAAAGAAAGAAAGAAAATAAAAAAAGCTACACCAAGGCTGAACCAATACTTTGAAACTTAACCATCCCTTTTAATAGCTGCAGAACACTTAATTAGCCTCAGTGTGTGTAGTAGTATAGCTTACCACCCATGTTTTCATTTCATTTCAAGACACTGGGTTTGTTCCAGTCCTTTTTCAGCAGCTGTTACTATTTTCCAAAGCTGCCTTCTGTTCAGCTTTCCCAGGGGAACTCTGCCAAGGATAAGATTCCCATTTCCATTGCTTTTCTCTGTAACTACCCCTCCTCCCTTTAGTCTAGAGATTTGTTGGTTCTATAGTTAATACATTAATTTCAAAAATGATATGTGATAAAGCTTTGGAAATTTGAAGTGAAAAATGCTGCTTCAGACACTTTAAAAAAAAAAATGAACTATATCAAAGGTCCAGTGTACTTCTGTAGCAGTAGCTCGCTTAAGGATTCTAGGTTACTGGGATGGAGGCAGCTTGAATTCTTAGCTAGTCTAAATTGAAGTAAAATACACAAAAAGAGAGATTTTTTGCAGTACCCAGGACCCTTTCCTTCTGACTCCCTGTGAAGGCTGTACAGGAACAAAGAAGGGGGGGAGGGGGTAAAGCTTGCAGGCAGAGCAAGCTGGACAACTTCCACACAATTACATTGCTACTGCTGATTTGAGTAACACTGAAAAAGTGAGGAAATTACAAAATGGAGTTCATGCTTTTAACACCTTATGCCACCTGATACTAAAGTCAGCATTTGAAACGCCAAGTCTCTGGCATCTGAGTCTCAAGGTTGCTGGTAAACTAGTTCCCTATTTTACCCATGTCTTAGGATAAGAGGATCATCACCCTCTAGCTGCGGCTCAAGTCCACTGAACATTACCAGCACACCACCACCTGACACATCCTCCCCAGGAGGCAAGAAGGTGAGAACAAGCTTTACAAACCGTCTTGTAGCAGTAGTGGTAAGCAACATGAGATCATGCTTCTACGGTCACACGTGGTGTTGAACAGCTCCCGGCTGCTTGGCTGAAACAGCCCGACAGCAAGTCAAAGTATTCTGGTGGCCACAGTCCCTTTGTAGTAGTCCTTAAAGGGCAGAGACCAGTAGGTCTTAAACACCGGCAGCTTTTGAAATCCACTCGAGCCTCCAAAAACTCGTTAACACCACATGCTGGTGAACACTGGAAGTGCTACCGTTTGAGCACTGACTGTGCTCGAATAAATCACAAGTTTGACTGTACTGCTGTAGCACAAAAAAATGACAGCTAGATGCTTTACTGTGCACTGACAGTTCATTTTTAAATCAATACTACGTACCATGCCTTGTTCTAAGATAGCTTGAGTAGCACTCACATACCATTACTAACACTTAACCACCTGAACACTTCCACTGGCTACATTTAAGTCATCTTCTAAACTGCTGCTTATGGTAGTTACAGTCAGGCAAGCAAAGCACTTACCCACATTCTTATTCTGTGCATTTGAACACTGCCTCAGACTTACTTAACTTCCCCCAGAACTTACGATGACTATATGTAAGAATTGCTTGTACTGGAGCACATAGCTGACAGTAAATATTCCTGTCTATTTCTGGCTCTCTTTGTTCTTGAAATAAAACTTGAAGTTGGAACAATCTGAGTTATAATTCTAGGCATAGTTATTTTTGCTCCTGCTGTCCTAAGACAATTCAACATCTACATATAGTACAGACTAGTGTAACAAAATAAAGCCAAATACACATCGGGAGTTGGATATTTCTAATAGGGTACCCCCTCAGTATTTTGCCTTAGTTAGAAGACTGTGTTTGTGAGAAAAAATACACGTTCCAGCTGAGGGAGCTCAGAAGTACTTACCTGCCAGTGTACACACATCCAAGCCTTCAAACTGTGGTTCAAGTTCAGCTATTCCCTTGCCATTGAAGAATCCCAAAGAAGGTTCTCCTCTTTCTGGTGAGCTCTGGTGTACACAGCACCACTGCACTGCTCCCTAGCAAAAGAATGGTTAGGCTTACGATCCAGGAGCAATGCTCAGCTCAGGCAGTCTGTCTCCACCTGGGAGGATTAGACACCTAAAATCAAGGATCTTTGTTGACAGTACTTTACATATACTGTATTTGTAAATTCAGAAGCATTCTGTAGTTAGCTGGAATTACTTACAGATGGAATACTTACAAAGATGACCTGCAGAAATTCCCTGAGGACTTTTTCTAGTAGCTTTTCAGAAGTTACTTTCAGAAGTTTAGCACGTAGTACTGACTTGATCTCTTCCTTTCTGGTGGTGATAAACTTTCCATCTGACATCTGCTTGGTAGGCATAATACAGAGGGAGTAGCTCCTAGTTTACAGCTAGTCTGTTTAGCTCGCCTTTAGGTGTTGGCTTTTTTCAGGATGCCTATCTCCCCTATATTGAAAATCCCAATATGGGACAATTTAAGATTTAATACCACATTTCATGTTGGTTTATGACTTCCGTTTTTTCTTTCAAGATCTTGAATGGTGGCACTCCAGACATTTCTTCAGCTGGGTTACTGTCTGGGCAAATGCAAGATAACTCTGGTTACCCGTATTCTGACAACTCCTCTATTCTTGGTAAGTGAAGTCACCCACTGACATGCCTCAGTACCAGCTAAACACATACAGACAACCGTAACAAGGTGGTTGTTTTTAGCAATAACTTGCTTTCACCATCTGAAGGCTATAGCTGAGCTATAAAGCCCATAACCTGCTACTGCCTAAAGAATAGCTTGGCAGTCTACTTTGCTAGCTTTATATTGTCAGTTTTTTTAGATAGTACTGGGAAGCCTCTCTTCTCTTCCTGAATCAGTGTGGATTAGCTTAACTCCTGCTTTATGTGAATGCTTTTAAACAACTGAAGACAAGAAGAAAGGCTAGGCAGACTCCTAGGTGTTGATCTAGACTTATTTTTGAAGTAGAGTGCAGGAGTTCATCCTTATTAAGGATACTGGTCATTTCTGAGGAGTGACCTAACCTTTGTCCTCTCAGACCCAGGTATCCCTGAAACTGTGGCAACCTGGATATCAAACAGATTAATACTCCCCAAATCATTCAGCCTGTTCAGATACTCTGCGTCAAGTCATATGGCAAGTGCCCAGAGCATGTAAAGTGAACAAAATGAAACTGAACTTCTGATAACTTACTGTATTTATGCTTACAGGGGAGAACTCTCATATAGGCATTGATATGATTGACAACGATCAGGGATCAAGCAGCCCTAGCAATGATGAAGCAGCGATGGCAGTGATCATGAGCCTTCTTGAAGCAGATGCAGGTCTTGGTGGCCCCGTAGACTTCAGTGATTTGCCATGGCCCTTGTAAGTGATGCACCTGGCTTCAACATCAAAATATCAAAGTGCATTTACTGGTGGAGTTCTACAGTCTGTGAAACTTGTTGGACTGAGAAGCTTTTATGTACAAATTTCATAAAAGCTGTATCAGAATGCAACTCATCCTACCATGTGTAACTTCAGACAAAGTGGAATAACCTGCTACAGTGTTCTGTGTTGACTTGGTTAGCTGTGTATAGCTTGCAATACTTGTATATTTTGGATTCTGTTGTTTGAAATTTTTTTTAAATCACTGTGCAACTCACTGGCATCAGTGGTAGCTTTTATATGCAAATGACCATTTCAGATGTATGGTGTGTTTTTACACTGCAAAACAGTCCCCATGTGGATATTTCTTATACTAATTGTACCATAAAGCTGTTTATTCTTTCTTGTAAGAATCCTTTACTATAAATATTGTTAAAGTGTAATGTATTAGTTAAATATTTTTAAAATAAATGTTTCCCTTGTTCTAAGATGGAACATTTACTTTGATAAATAAATTTGATAAAACCCTGCTGAAGGTGCATGCTAGAAGCAGTTGGTATTTATCGTTTCTTTAGCCTTGGGGAAATGGAGGAAAAACAATGCCTTACATACACTTACAAGATTTTGTCACTACAATAATTTTCTAGAGAGGCTATTATTACTTACTCCTACAGTCCAGTTTACACTAAGCAAAACACACCAGTAAGGTAGGTTAAGAGAGTCTGACATTACCAGATTTCTCTTTCAGAAAGAGGTGTTTTTCACTTAATATTAACCATCCTTCCCTGAGGAAAGAAAAGCAACTTTCAAAATTCATCTGTATACTTCATCTCATTCACAGATAAATCAAAACCATTAAAATAATGGAAACTTTATTTGCATGAAAAACTTGTTTACAATCATTAATAAATGAAGGATGAACCATTTGCATTTTCCTATTTCATGACACTTATGAAAAATGTATTAAATAAATATTTGTGAACAGATTAAGGTAAGGCAAAATTTAAGATAAAGCCCCTATCCATTGTTCACAATTTTTGAACATGGCTCACGCTGCAAAGAAGTGAAAAAATTCACTGAAGAACTTTGAGTTTAACAAGATGTTACATGGGTAATTGAATCATGTCCTCAATCCAAAAACCCAATAGTAAGTAGTTTTGTGCTCAACCATATATAGTAACTTTAAAAGGGTCAATCTATTCAGAGCAAAACTATTTACATTTAATACTTTTGATAGAAGCACTTTGTTAGTATTGTGCAATACATTTATAAAAAATGGCTTCAAATTCCATTTATCAACCATTTATAAAGTGCTACTATCAATTCCAATTCTGCATTTTAACCCCTGTGTAACAATACTGATGTGCACGAGCCACCAGCATCCCATTGGTTTTGATGGGCTTAAGAGTGAGGACAGTCCAGCATACAAATCACCAATGTCACACACCTACTGGTAAACACATACATGTATGTAACTGTAACCCCAGGATGTCTGGTCTGTACTCTTTCAAAAAGAATCAGGTACTCCCTGTGGTCTTCTCAAAGGTCTGTACTGCAATAGCCTAAACACTGTTACACAATGGAAAAAACTGGAATTGCAGTGCAGTATGAGCCGAGTACAGAGTCACTTTAAGTAGCATGCTTTTGTTTTATTAACTGTCTAGATCAGAGTGGTGGGTTTTGCCCCTCGGTATCCATTTCACTGTTATTAGGTGGAGGATGAATAGGCAGAATATCCAGCTCATCTACTTGGGGGGTAGGATGCATTACCACACGCTGGTCCTGGGGTATATCTGCTGCCGCTGCCGCTAAATTTGTAATAGATTTGCTTTTCACACACTGGAAGTCAACATGCCGACTCTTTCCTTCCTCCTTCTCCCACGACATCCGAATAAATGGTCTTTGGACATAGTTGTAAATCACCTCCGGCCTTCCACCCGGTCGCTTTTTCACTTTCTCTTTGTATGTAGGGTAACCTAAGAAACAGAGTACAGCAGAAGTTACCATTTCCTATACCATTTAGGTCAGGGTTTGCTTTCACAAAAAGATCAGCAGTTGTCACCAGCAACATCCTGAATGGAGACAGATGCCATCGTGTTGTTCTGAATGTTGTCTATGTAAGGAGAACAAGCAGTCAGCAGTTTAACTACCAACCAAATCGTAAGGAAAGAGGCTACAGTGCTATCGATAATGACTGTATTGCCACAAGACAACTCTTCCAAACTCTACATGCAAAGCTAGTTGCTCCTTCCTTGAGCCAAAAGCAGCTGGCTGTTTCTCAGACACTATGACGTGGAAAGCAGGAAAGGAGATCTTGGAGAACGGTGTTGCTCTGAGCTGTGGTTTAAGTTCCCAAGCAGAATCCTAGCGCGTTCCTCCCAGCTCCCCCAAATGATGAGAATATATCGTTTTAGACCAATTCTCATTTCTGGTTTTGCTGTGTTCAAGTGATCTCTCCCCTCTGCCTAAGCAATAATTTTCATGACTAGAAAAGTTACAGATTACTATAGTGCACTAGCATTAAAGTTCAGTCAAATACTTGTTCTTTGTCTAAAACAAGACATACCAGCAGAAACAATCTGGTGTTAGCCAGCATTACACACAAAACCAGTTCTTGTTTAGTTTAATGGCACGTCACTCTGAAGGCTCACACCTTGTTCAGCTAAGCTTATTTACTTATTTTAGAGACCACAAGCAGTTAAAAGCATTTGCTTTTGGCTGGCAAATTACAAATGTAACTATGACAACTCAGTGAGTGAGTGACAGAAATCCTGCAAATTATAAAGGCTGGATTTTTAAATATTTGGGTCAACAATCTGAAGGCAAGTGAAATGCAGAGAAACCCAGTTCTTATATTCACAATAAAAATCAGAGTAGTTAATGCAGCTGTCTTTTGCAAAGCCAGAGCTGAGATTTGACATATCAGCCTCCTGACTCACAAGATGGTTGTTTCACATTAATATTTCTTTGCACTTCAATGATCCATTTGATAGTTTTGTATTCCCTGAAAGAAAACATTTACTTGCAACTTAGCACGAAGTTTTTCATTTCATGCCCTGAAATGACACCAGACAAAGCACAGAATATACAAAGCTGTAAAAATATCATTACTTCAACTAAAGTACAGAGAAGATGTTGCGTGAAAATTACAGGGCAGCTGGCATGAGATGCAAGTCAGAAGTCAGTAGAAACCACCTACGTTACTCTGTGAACAGTCTAGCAGCTAGATACATCTGGTAGACCAGTCATGAGCCTGTAATCAGTTTTTCTAGCTGGACCAGGTGTTGGCGCTCCGCCTCTGGCCATTTCATCATCTAAGGTCAACGTGAAAGACAACACCAACCCTTATTTCTTCAGCTGCAGAGGCACTCCTAAAGCAGAGAAGTGCAGCAGACCACCTTCCCCAAAAGGTTAGTGTGCAAGCAATGCTTCCCTTACCTTCAATGCCCAATCGGATCTTCTTGAGCCCCCTTTCCTTCAGAACCGATTTGGCCACATCTCGATTTTCAATGTATTTGAAGAATCTGTATAACTTTGTGCTGTAAATAACTAAAAATACATTTTAATGAGGAAAAGCTGTATTCAAAGATTAAACTTCTAGTCTTAAACCACAAAGATTTATCTTTTTCACTGTTTTGCTTTACTCTGGTATTTCTATTTCAGAATAGGGGGAGAGACTCAAGAACTCTTGAGAAAGATAGCTGACAGCACTGTGAAATGGGTTGGTGGCATACATCTTTTTCCTGTATCAATTTATTCTGTTTTATACACTTAGGTTTTTGTTGTTGTTGGATTTAGGAATGCAGTAAGACAATTCATAGAGCAAACCACAATATGCTCCTAACCCCACCTCCACAAAAAAAAGACTCTTTTTTTCCCTTTTTGATTAAATTCCTGCAGACAAAAAAAAACTCCACCCTTTCCATTCTGCTTGCCATTATACAAGAGAGTCCTGCAAATCAGTTTCAGAAAATCCAGACTTGTGAGGCAGAAGAAGAGGGACATCTTTGAAATTTAGATTATGGAATCTTAAAAGAAGGGACCGGGGCCGTTAGTTCCATACAGCTGCAGAGATCCAAATCTACTCTTCACAAAAAGTATAAATGTAAAAGGCAAGTGTGTGCCTAACTAATTACTTAGGGTAGGGAGGTCTTTTTAATTGACATCTTTGAGACATAAAGGTCCTAGAAACCTGAGCTAATTGTGTTCCTACATTAGAACAGCCACATTTCACCTAAATTCACATCGAGCCTCCCTTCTTTAGGAAGAGCTGCAGGTTTGCATCCTTCAAAAATGTAAGGGTTTTATTTTTGTTGGTGTTTTGTTTTTTAGAAAAAAAACCCAACAAAACTGTAATACTTAGAAGAGACTTCCAAGAAGATTTTATACTACTGAAGTACAAAGAGTATCTCAACCTTGTACATGCACCCGCAGAACCCTGAATTTCAAGTTTTCACACTGAAGGAACTTTTTCAGCTGCAAGGACAGCACTGATGCAGGGAAGGTCATTCCATTCACAGGAGCTTTAACTCATCTATACACCAAACTGTTATACTTCCCAAATACTAACAGACACATTTTTTTCCCCCAAAAAAAACCCCTCTGGTTGTTCTCCCACAGTAAATATGACTCCATTTTTCTTACCAAGCTCGTTCTGAATAAGAATTTCGTTCCCCCTCATTGACTGAAAATACCTTAATAATAAAAAATTAGCTTCTCTTTTCAATTAGGTTTGAATGTAAAATGCAATGTACACTTCTGTGAAGCAAAATACTACGCAGAACTATGAAAACTAAGGTTTTTTTGGTGAGGCATTAAGGGATGTTGTAAAGATTTTTCTAACAGTGCTTATGTACAAAAAAAGTTAAATCGTCACACCTATTGCTACCCCTGCCATAGCATGGCTTAGTGGACACAATGAAAACAAACTTACTTTGTGAATATTCCTCTCCCATTTGTGGAGGGTACTCTTCATCCCAGTCAACAACATCATCATCTGTCAGCACAACAATGTGGCACTCCCTCTCACCACTTTGGGCGCTGGCTACCATTAATGGGAGAATCATTTCTTCTAGATAAAACTCAAATTGTTTGCGAGCACCATCATTTGACAATTCATGCATGAGAGCACCTGGAAATATTAAAAATAATTCTAAAATTTTAAGCATAGGCACATTTGAAAGCTTGGCAAAAAAATGTAAGCAGGCATAAGAAACACAGCAGTTCTGTTTATTTTGTAGTATTGACTGCAGACAGCTGTAGAGACACTTAGTCTATGCATTTGCATAAGATCAGAACTTTTTCAAATGTTTACCAGAAGCCACAGCAGAAGTTCAAATTACTAGGGCTGTCCTGCAGATACTAACATAATGTTGGCCAGACAGAGGAGTGACTTTGAGAAGACCTCCTTCATGTTTTACTATTGCTTAACATTTGGGAATTGTGTGTAAGACTCCTCTTGGGCTTCCTAAAAGAAACATTATTTAAGCCAGCTGCTGAAAGAGCAGAGCATGCAACCCACTTTTCATCAGCAGCAGCTTAAAAACAAAGCCTCTCAAAACCCTCAGCATGAGCTGCTACATCCTTCTGCTAAGGCCAAAGTGCAGTGACAGCGTGACTCAGCAGGCGACGTGCCGTGAGGTCATGGTGCTGCCGGTGAGGGCACAGGTGCCCCAAGCAGATCCCGCGGCTGGAATGCCACAGCTTGGCCCCGCGCTGGGCTCGGTGCTGCACAAACACCCCGAGATCAATGGAACCAGAGACACAAGCCAGGTCATGTAAACATTGGCCAAAACTTCAGCTGCGCTCAGGGAAGGAACAAGCTGAAGAGACACCATGCACCGGGAACCATGATGTGCCCTACACTGTCAGCAAAAGCTGCGCTACTTTTGCTGGCAACACAGCTTAATTCTCTTAAGCAAGGAGCTGAATAAACTGTCCCTGTCCTCTGCAAAAAAGATACCGCGTAATGTTACTGTGTCTGTACTGCAAATGCATCAGAGTTTCTACATTTGCAGTATTCTGCAGAGTTGACCACAGCAGAAGAATATCTGAATACCAGGTACTGAAACATCAGAAACATTGTTTTTTCAAAAGGTATACATCCACTGTTTTTGGGGCTTTATTACACAAGAGAGAAAAAAAGCTAGATTTTCCTCATGTAGTGTCAGCTATGTTTCCTTAACTCAGTAAGGAATACAATTTGGAATTAACCTCTCCCATATATTTGCTTAAGGTAGCCTGTATAATCCAAATTATTTTAATAAATTGTGTACTTACTGAGATCTCTGCATTTAATAGTACTGTACTCAAAAGAGATACAGAGATAGTCACACGCTTCTCTCAATTCGGGAATAGATATCCCATCAGGACACCGTATCACTCCAGTCCTGTAGTAATCCTACAGTAATGTAGCAGACAAAAAACACAATGCACTTCAACATTTACTGACAGAAAACATTTCACCATTTCATTTATGATGCTTTCTCCACAAGCAAACCCCCTAAGATGTAAAAGAGCAACATATGTTAAACTTTGTGAATTTTATTGTCCTCAAATTTATCAATTTTCTGAGCTGCTTTCAGAGCAGTAAGCTCTGGTTAAAATTGTTATTTAAGTGAAAACCATTAATATTGATCATTGTGGGGTGTGTATACCGCCTTTTAGCTATACTTTACTCAGCTTTTGCTATTCCAATTCTTCTGACAAAGCAGTACGGCAGCTCTACTTCTTTGTGTAGATACGAAATACAAAAGGGGTCATTTTCTTCTCAGACTAAAGTTTGCTTTTCTCCTGTCACCCGCAGTAAGTTAACTTCTAGTACTCTGTTTCATCTAATTTCAGCACAAGAAGGGCTGAATATATCTGAACTAGGTGAATCAGATGCACAGGAGAAGGTGAACAAATTTCTGGCAGGCAATAGTTTTTTGGCTCGTGTCATGCGTGCTTTCTCTCTCCCTGGCAGTCACACACACAGCTAGAAACACTCAGGGTGTTGCCATATCAAGGATTTTTCCCCCTCTAGAGAACAATACAGAAGAACAGTATTTAGTCCATCCACAAAGTCCAGGTATGCAAGTAAGGCTAAATAAAGAAGTTAGGCCTCTTAATACTCAGAGTGCTTGTCCTGACAGTACTTGCTTCTGAAAACCCACCAGAATAGCACGGAACACAGTGGAACCAATTCCTTCAGCAACTTCATACTCTCCTTTCTCATTAGGACGTGTAAAGTTATGTTCTCTGCCTGATCCAAACATCCTGCTCAAGAATAAAAGCAATTTGGTTAGAATTCCTTACTATGATATTTTTTTTTTTTGTAAATAAATAAAATGTCAAAAATTGTACTGAAATAGCAGGGAAACACCAGTCTATTCTATCTCATATGTATATACACTGTTCAGTTTATGTGCAGCAAGACTACTAGAAAATAGAAAGCAGGGCAGTGTAACTCAGGAAATTCTAGTTTTACTCTTCAATCTTAACTTCCCAATATCCTTTGATCGAAACAAAAGCTAGACAAGGCCATTTCTTGCCAGTGCCAAAGGTGGGTGGAACGTGAAACAAGTTGTCTTTGGCATTTGTGGGGTAATGTAGCAGAAGAACAGGTTTTGTTGTGGAATTCTCATTATTTAAAGACATTTGAGGTAGTTTAAGAAACAGAAGTGTTCAAGTACAAGCAACTCACCTCAATTTCATTTAAAAGATTTAGTTAATTCAAAAGTTAAAATAACATTCGGATAGAAAATACCCATACTGAAGGGTAGAACATACACCGTATTTCTCCCTGCTAGCATGCAAGGAAAGTTAGATTAAGGAGAAAACTACAAGTCCCAAACAGCATCTGACTTATTAAATCACACCTCTGATACAGAATTACACCGTATGCTTACAAAAAGTATTGCCATCTACTCTTTGTTTTATTTACAGATATACCCCGATGGCAAAGCTTTGTTCATACACACAACCCAAAGTTGGTGTACTGCGTGCATTTATAACAAAGAACAAAGTAACTTTTTCACTTGACGATTTGACATGTGTTTTCTGACCACTCTTCCAGCCAAGAAATAATGTTTAGGAAAATGGCAGTCTAACAGGATATAGGCTTAAGGCAAAGAATACATTCTTTTTATAGTTACTTTACTTCCCGGAACATACTAAGTTGTTCCTGTTTAGTGTCCTGTGAACTGACATTGGGGGAAAGTGAGTTTATAAATAACTTGCATTTTAGAGCAGTATTTCCGTATCTTTATTAACCTACTTTTGAATTAGAAGATGATAAAATAAGCTTGTTCCTTGGAACAATCCCAACGGGATAGTAACTCAGCCACACATACACACACAAAATCTAGTGCATTAGCCAGCACCACTTACTCTGAGGCTGGGCATGGAAAAGGAAACTATTTCACCACATAACCTCACACTGATACATTCCCAGTTTGTTCGTCTGGATATTTACATGTATACATGTATTATACACATACAAATGCCCTACAATGATTTAATTCTATTAATTATTGCTTCTATTTATTTCCCTGTACAATTTACAGGGAAAAATTTTTTGGTTTCTCTGTAACTCTTCCCCAACTTTTCACAAAATAGGAAACCTAGGTACTATTTATCCCACACAGTGGTGATTTAAACAAAGCAGATATTGTTTAATCATATTGATTACCTGTACTGTGGCAAATAGCATTAAATATATGTATTTTAAATATTATTATATCCTTATGGGCTGAGAAATAGCCACATTTTAATGAAAAAGCCAAATCTAAAGTGACACAGACAAATCTTCATTTCTTTCTTGCCGCAAGTTTGTAAGTGGTGCTCTCTACATTTAGACAACACAAAACTAGCCAGTATTTGAGCAAGTACAGAATCTTTTCCTGCCAAGTAAACATGTTAAACATGTTGCTCATTACAGTTTCCACAGAAAATATTACACACATATTGTGGACTTTCATTCGACTACTGACCATTTTGAGCGGTATGTCTCTCTGCTGAGAGGCTCTGCTCTGTTATACTGGCATTCTGTTATATTGACACTCCTCTGTCCAAAAAGCATTTCAGAAGATAAGTGTGCTGAACTTGAGTGTTGCCAGGCTAGGCCCATTAAGGAAAATAAAATCCTTCAAGGTTTTCTTCCTTGTTATTTTGAAAGAAACTATCTATACGCACTACTTTGTTTTATGAAGCAACTAGCTTTGAGAACAAGAGATGGAACGAGGCAGACTGAATACAGAAGCAATGCTCAGCAAGATAGAAGGAAATGAGTACGTCATGAAATGTTACTTTACTTTTGAACTCTTTCATCTCTAGGTAATAGACATCTACTGGCATCTCTGCCAAATACAGAAGAGAAGTTACACCTGATTTTTACTTAAAGACCTTTGTAAACTGATAATATTAAATGTTAGCAGATCAGCTGTAGCAATACAAGGTTCAACAGCTATTTAAATGGCTTTAATATCTTGCAAAACATCTCTGGCTCTCTTCTACAGTTAGGGATTATAAAAAAAAGATACAAACCTGCCCAACATTGTATTAGGTTGTGCGGTAAAGACAGAAGGATCTACAACAAATCTGGTGTTATCCACTATGAGTGTTACTCGTTCAGAAGTTCTCACATTCCGAGCTCCCTCTTTTCCATTTTCGTATACAAATACCATTTCACCACTAGCCTTGCAGCTCCCATCTGAACTTGACTGGCTACTGTTTCTGCTGCTGTTTCCCATGCTAACAATGAAACCGTTAGGGGAAGTCTTCTGAGGACGAGGGCTGCTTGGTCGAGATGAACTGTGATCTTTTTCTCGATCTTAAGTGGGGATGAGGTAGAAGGAGAAAAAACAGGAAATTAAATTATAGATTTACATGAGCAGCATGCTGTTGATGTCTTTCCAGGCACAAAACATGGCAACTTGGAGAGTT
>Ga0181612_174682_pt1 | contig 28289 bp, 17 predicted proteins | sample HoacroProtozoa21_FD_119630 | JGI IMG/M metagenome (GOLD analysis project Ga0181612, IMG submission 119630) | Hoatzin crop microbial communities from Cojedes, Venezuel. Combined Assembly of Gp0051906, Gp0051904, Gp0051908 | reverse complement strand
TCGCCCCGGGTGCGACGCGAGCGTCTCTGTGCGGAGACGGCTGCCCTTGGCAGCACGGTCTGCCCATGCCTCAAGCCCCGACCTGGAGGCCACCGGGAAGCGGGGCGACTCCTCTCCCGTCACCCCTGCCAGGCTGCAGCCGGTCCCCACTGACCTCCATCGGCTTGGCCTCCCTCTGCCAGGCTGCGTGCCTCTGCCCCCAGACCCCGGCAGACAGGGGAACGACAGGGGTTTGAGGGCAGACTGATTTTCCACCACCTTTTCCAGATCGGTTGCTAGGGAAACTGGGACTCCTCAGTTACCCAAATGTGGGGATTCTTTACTGCTGGATCATCTACACAACCACAGTTACCACCACAAGAACAGTGGCTTCAAGCCACTTCTGCCTGCATGTTTTATGACAAATGCTAGCAATGCCCCTCCTTAGTCCTAACAGATCAGTCTGCAAGACAGATTTGTACACATGGAAGACATTAAACCCACGATTTGCTTTCTTAAACCCAAGGTATTAAGTTACCTCTTCTAAAAGACTGAGATGAACTACACTATTTGCACCAGAACACCAGTGAATGGCCAGCAAAAGGTGGAGATGCACTGAAGCAGAAGGCAAAACTTTCCTACAGCAACAGGAAGATTATTTCACCAGTGGCCACCCCAGCCCCCAGAAATGCTTTAATAATAAAAACCAGTTTTTGACACACCCTAATGAAAAGGGAGGGAAAAGGACTGAAGCACCCTAGAGGAAACCTTTCAGGGCAGCACTAGAAGGCACCTGATGGCAATAAGCATTTCACCACATTTTAAAGCAGTGAGAGACCCCCCCCCCCTCTTGCCACCTAGCATGCTCCTGTGCCAAGAGCCAAACTCAATGCCGAGGTGTGACCTCACCCTGCGTCCGGGAGGGCACTCGCACCAGACCACTTGTACCAGCAGGTCCCGCTGGCTCCCACCACCACCTCACCCACTCCCACCTCCACAGCTGCTGCCCAGCTTTCCTCCTCAGATGAAAACATCCAATTTCCAACCAAAACTTAACTCGTGGACCATAATTCCAGCCTGTTCCTCAGGCTCATCTCCGGCTCCAGGAAATGCCCTCCATCAGTGCAGTCTCCTCTCTGCCCCACACTCTGGAATTACCAGGTTTAGCTTTCCTACCACCTCCACCACCCATCACCTGCACACACTTCAGGGGGCCTATTCTTACTTATGTTCACCTTTTTTTCTTTTTTCCCCTCAACATGAACAACAAAGACGAGCACAATGTTCCCGCTGAGATCTCCCAGCACAGTGGAGATACTGCCCGGCAGTATTTGCTGTCTTTCCCATAGCCACACCATCCCGAAGGACTAGCCATCCTTCATCGATTACCACAGTCATCTCCACACATCACAATTCCTCAATTTGTTTTTGTTTTCTGTCTCTAATGATGGCATTTGGTGCTATTAAGTCTGTACCCTATTTCTGTTGTACTTCTACTCCAGATCGTACTGTAATTTTAAACAGCAATAGCAACAAAATTACTTATTGTACTGCAATCAGCCAACTACACAAAGATAAAACTAATCATTTAATAAGTCATCCCAGGGATTTTTTTTTTCCTCCGTAGCAAAGGGCAACAAGGCATCAGATCACAAATTACTCAGACTCCAAGACATTTTTGTCTTTGCTTTTCTTCTTTCAGCCACAGAAGTGACGTTTTCCACTGTCTCGCGAATTACTTAACACATCTATTCTACATCCAGCTGTCTTCAGAATAATTTCAGTTACAGAATTCCTCGTCTCCATCACGACCCTTACAGATTTGAACCACGTTGTACTCTCCTCGAAAACCCCGAGACGCAACGCCCTCGGATCCCATTTACGCCGGACAAGCCACAGCCTCGACGGTGCCTCCCGCGCCCGGACCTGCCGCGGAGCCCCGCGAACACGAGGGAGCACCCAGCCGGGCAGCCATGCGCAGACGGGCTCCCGCGGAGCCACGGCCAGAGTCAGCTCCAGTGCCGAGCCCTCCTCACCCCCACCAACTTCTCAAGCACTGTAAATGCCTTGTGTTCTTCAAGAAGGGAATACAGAAGCAAGTATGTATTATCTCAGATCAGAGCACTTTCTAGGTCTCAAATAAAGTCAGGTGAACAAACTAAAAAGCCTTTAGAGCAGGGACAAACTTTTCATCCTCATGTCTCTGAGAAAATGTAAGAGCTTAGCCAGGGTAAACACTGTTTTAGCACAATCGTCCTCCCAACCTCGCAGCAGACTGTCAAGCCATATTAGCACAGATCTGTCTCGTAACTCACTCGGGATGCACTTTTCAAAAATTCAAACCTCGGAACATATGTACCCATTAAGACAGGGCATAAAATAAAAAAATTAAACAGAAAAGTCAACAACAGTTTATAAAGAAGGATTATGGATGCAAAGAGATTTGCATCTGGTATATAAGCAAATCCCAATGATCTGGATTAAGGCAGGAAAGCCTACTTCAGGCACCCAGAAAGTCGGAAAAAAACCAATTAAAAATTCTACAGGGGCATGATTTAGCCCATAGTGCAAAACATAGTATTTCATTATTCCAGAATAGAATTCAGTGGACATAATGCCTCCAGCAGCTTGAAAAGAGGTGTTTGGAAATACCAAGAAATGACAATTGGTTTATCCAAAGAAAATTAAGGAGATTATATCAGGTTGGGGAAAAAGTAGAGGTCACACAGTGCTTTCTCCTTCCGCCTTCTGGCATCTTTCATTCCCAGAAAACCAACCCACAGCAGTGCAGAGGGTAGGGAATAAACGGCCCTAAATCATTCAGACTGGCGCACTCTACCCAACACTTCAGTGTTTCTCAAAAGCTGTTTTTTTAACCCATTTCTCCACTAATAATCCACTTTTGGTCGAAGGCACGACACGCTGAGACAGCTCAGCGGACAGGAGACGCCAGCCCCGCACCCTCCCCGTCCCTTCGCTGGCAGCAGCACCAACGGGCAGAGCTTCATGAGGGAAACGCGACGGCACTCGCCACCATCGGCTCCCGCAGCAAAGGGATGTTTCAATTAACACAGTGTCAGGCAACAGAGGAAAAACATATTTAGACCCGGACCAGCATATGCTTCACTTAACAATAACTGCCACATTCACAAAGAGCTTGACAGCTAAAGCACATGCTGATCCGGGTCTAAACAAGTTTTTTTCTGTAATGCTTTGCACGACATCAGCAAAAAGGTATGAATGAAGAAATATATTATCTTTAGCTGACTTTAGTGCCTTTGAAAATCATTTTGTTCCTACATCCCATGGAGAAGAGCTCTCCTATCCAACTCACATGGTTGAGACCAAGACAAACCCCAACTCCCCTTTTGCAAACTGTATATTCACAGTGAAAACTGGTTTTTTTGTTTCCTAAACAGAATAAAACTAGTTCCACCTGCATTTTAATGAAGAGAAGACTTCAGAGCTGTTATCCAAAGAGGTTAATGGAGATTTTTTAGAGGCACAAGGTCCTCCAGCCTTCCTCACCCCTTCCAGCACCTGAAGAGGGATGAGCTGTAGAGGGAAGCCGAAGCAAACCTGAGCAGCCTCAGCTCCCAATGCTCCCCCTGCGTGGCCCAGTACGTAGTTACCAACCAATCCACAAGCACACAGTGACCTTACAGAATGGAAATACCCTCATTTTCAGCTTGGCCACATACTGAATTAGAGAAGAGTTATAAATTATTTGATAACAGCAGCAACCACTGCAGTGCTTAACACTGATAGTAACAGGTAGCTAAGTAAGCATCTCAAACAGGGATATTCCCAATTCTTTGCAAGGGGGGGGGAGGAATCAATCACAAGCTGTCATGATATCCCATTGTTCAAGCACTGTTAGCATTAGAAAACAGTCACTAGGGATTAAGCCAGCAGCGTGTGTATAGTAGTTACTGACTGTTAAGCACATGCAGGCTGCCTGGTAACACATGGTACAAGGCTGTGATTAATCATTACGATGCGACAGAAGGCGTACTACTGTGAGATAACGTCAGGAACTGAACTGTGCTCTGCCTCTAACGACAAGTTGCTTATCCTAGCATGCTCCACATTTGCACGACTAAGAAAGCATCCTCAACTTGCTTATTTCCTTCTGACCCACGAGCGAAGTCCGAAGGATGCAGCCAGGGACCGGCGGACAAGTGAAACACTGAGGGTTCGATCCTTGAAGGTACCTGGACTAAAAACACCTCTGATAGGAGCTGGTGTAAAGTGTTTCTCCATGAAAGCACTTAAAACCATCGTCTTTTACACTCAAATCACACCACGAGAGGAGCTCCTCTGGATTTACAGCAACAATATTGTTCTAGATAAAACACAACTTGTGGTAGCCTGTGGTGAAAACAAAGCTGGTATTTCTACATCTGTTTTATATACATATAAAAAAAAATTTAAAAAATAAAATCAACATCCACCTTCATAAAATACCTTGCAAAACTAAATCTATATTCTTTACTTTCGCTGATATTCATTGTAACTAAAATTCAAGTGACCTCTGAAAACTGTGCAGGTTTCGATCTATTCCCAGAACTGATTTTTTGGGGGGGCGGGGGCTTAAAAGCATGGGGTGAGAAAAATCAAAAAGCTCTGTACCATCAGCAAGGAAAGGAGAAACTATGGCATCGTTCAGTCTGCCCACTGCAATGGGCAATTAGTGAAGTTCTCCAGTATTTCACGGAAACAATTATTTATTAAGGGTATGGACAATAGCATTGATTGTTACAAGTGTGATTGATTAAACAGACAAATTGGCAGAGTTTCTCCTTCCCTGCCTGCCATATGTTTCTTCTTAAACATCTGGTAAAGTCTTTGTATTTCCTTGAGTAACCTAACAGGTGTTGAACCAAATCCTTAATGCTTCAGCTTTCCCATTGGAAGCAGATGGGTGAAGGAGACAGAAGAATATTGCATTTCCAACATCTCTCTTTCCTCCTCCTCCGTGGTGGCCTCACTAATAGCCTGAGGTTAAAAGTAGTAAAGGAGATTTCAGATTAATCACTAAAATAAACTTTTGATGTGGAGAAGACTCCTTATATTGAGGCAAGGAAGTCAGACCTCACTCCATTGATGCAATTTTCCCCTCTTGCTTTCCACAAGTGCAAAGGATACAAAAAAAGAGACTTTTACATCAGCCCTTCATATTCCTGCCATCAAAAAAGTCTGAAGTTCTGCCTCCCGTCTGCAGGGGGTTATTCGTGTGTTGTGCCCCAGTCCCCCCTCCTCGGCTGCTGGAAGCCACCGACTGCCAGCGGCCACCAGCCCTCGCTGGAGTCATATGTTGGGCAGAGCGCCAGATATGCAATTCTAGCTGAAAGAGCAGAAACACAGGTGCCTAACATTGAGAGGGCACTCTTTATTTTGAAAAAAGCAACACCACTTTAGCTAATTAGGTCTTATCTGTTTAAAGCTACAGGATAGTTTGATAACAATTAGGAAGGACTTCCAACAGGCTGCTGGGATCAAAGGCCCTCTCTGCTACGACGTTTAACAAGGAAATTAACACTTTTGCCAAGTAATTTGCACATGCTGCCAAAGTTGTTTTAACTTGCTGTAATATTTTAGTTTTAAATATGTACCTGCAGAGATGCTGCTTTAATTCGAGCGTTCAGTGTGCCAGCTACGGGCTCCCAACCACAACACCAGCTCCCATTTACTGCTGGAGGGGAGCTTCCACAAACGGCCTAACAGAACACAAGTGCTTGCTTCTATTCACTTAAAGAAATAAAAAAGAAAAAGAAAGGAAAAAAAAAAAAAGAGAGTTTGGAGGCAAAAATTCCCTCACCGCTTTCTTCTTCATGGAAACTAAATATTTCCAAAAGACTGCCTGTGGGATCTCAACCCTTAATGTCACAAAAATTAATGAGAACTGTGATGCTGAGATGCCGTGCGTGCTTGGAAAATTCCAGCTGGACTCTTCTGATGGGTTTTTAATGCTGGAGACTGGGGAGCATTCAGGACTCCAGAGAGCTACAGTGATGAATGGCTGGGGGACAGTGAATATAATAAGGGAAAATACAAATTCAACAGCTGTATTTCATAAAGAAACAATAAAACCATGCATAGCAGTTTTTCTTTTTTAATTCAGCACAATGTTTACAGAAACCTTCTGATAGCCAGTAAATTATGCTCACATATCCGCTGCTGATTACTCTTTAATCAAATCAAGCTTCCAGCAGGCCAGGGTACTTTGTCTGCTGGTTCCCTGGGACCCAGGGCAGGACTCAGCACCAGCACTCGCAGTTGGACTCCCGCGTTCCTTTGAGCACAGTGCGTTGCATCCCAACGGCGCGTCACCCTGTTGTGCCACAGCCGCTGCGCTCTGTGCCGCGAAACAAACCGAAGGATCGACCCTGGAAGGGGAGCCTTTCCCCAGGCTGCTGCCGTACGGAGAGGATCCACCCAGCGTTAGTCAGCTCAGGCCAAGAAGCCAGAGTTTATTGGGAGATGTCCTCAACAGAGCTCTCTCCAGCCAGGAGGCTGGGCACCAACTTGATGCTGAAATTATGTTTATCCCTTTCCATAAATTGAGCGCAGACCCAATTAAAAGAGACAACAGCACCGCAGTTAAAGCCATGCAGTGAAATCTGGAGCGCTGGGGACAGCCTGACGTTGGTTTACTCCATTTCCCTCAACAAGGAGGTCAGCGATGCCTTTCACCGACTGAGTGATGATGGCCAGCAGCGAATGCTGTAGTGGCCTCCAGCCTTCACCATCGCCTCACCCACAGCTACAGCATCATCCAGCTTCTGGACAGATATAAGGCTGCCCAGCCACAGCAAAGATTTCAGCTACCCATTGCTCTTAATTAAACACCGGTCCCATTTCATTAAAACTTAATATGTAGATTATTCCCCCATTCCCCAGAGCCAGCAGCTGGCGGTTAGAGCAAGCGAGGCAGAGGGCAGCTCCTGCGACACACGGGTTCACAGAGGGAAGGTGGAAGCGCTGCCCTCGGGTCCCAGGGCAAAGGATAAACTGTTTTTAAACCTGGAACCACCAAACACGGACTCTCACCATGCAAGCATGCCACTTTCCTGGAGTAGATGCTAGCAAAAAGCACTTTATTTTCACTAACGCTTCTTTTGTTCCCTTCAGTAACTCCACCACATCAGAGCCAGTGACCCACTGCAGTACTGCGCAAAAACACACGGTCAAACTGAGATGCTTCTGACTCAGTAAGACATTTACTGTACCGAGAAATCTGAAGGCGACGGTTGGAGTTGCAGAGGCGGCGGCCAGGTCCCATCAGCACAGAACCACATCCTGCCCCTGCAGCAAACCCCACGACGGCACCGCGGGCTTGTCCTCTGCTGCCGGCAACCAACTCTCCAGGCCACCTTCAGATTTGTATGGCCCTTCAAAGAAAGCTTCAAGTTTTCTGTCACTTTTAATTAGAGCACATAGAATGTGCCAGGTTCTCAAGTTTTTAATCATACAAGCTTTGTGAATTTATTAGCAAGATAGCAGACAGCAAGAAAAAAGTATTTGCAATCCTTTTGCTACTTCTGTCCAAATGATGATCGTTACATGCCAAGAGACTCCAAGGGCTCAGCACTACCGTGTTACAGTAGCTCCTGAACTCTTAAATCAAAGGCTGAAGTCTTAAATCCAAATCAGAGTGCTAGGTGTTGTAAAAAAATAAAGGGGCTGGGAGGGGAGGGGGAAGCTTCTGACAAATTCTAAGCAGACAAGGCAAGCAAAGAGTAAGGAGACACCAGTAGCTGTCACGTATTTCTTATTTGACCTCAAGCAAATTGTTTACTTTTTGCCTTCGTTTCATATCTGTAAAATCTAATTGATAATACTAATTGCACTCAGAGCTCCCAAGCTCCACGTCTTAGCCAACACACTCCATTTCTAAAAACGAAAAATGTTGCAGTCAGGGAAGACAAATAGTTATTCATATTTTTGAATATGAAAATCTCTGCTGAACCAGTCACTTCAGGATAATTCTTGAACTGTAAAACACCATCTTGTTGGAAAGATTTTCCCCCTAAAATTAATTATCAAAGTGGACACATTAACCCAAATTACACAATATCTTATTTCAGAAGTGATACTTAATATTGCATATGCAGGGCGTGTACCTTCCTCAATCCCTAAATCCAGCAGCACGTATGACAAAACCAGTGTACATCGATCTGCCACCACACAGAAAAAGCTGCACTTCGAGATTTGGCTCAATATACACATCAAGAGACGGACACTCCACTCACCAGCAACTTCACTCTTCAGATGGCTTGCTGAACCTCTGAGAGCGAAGAGCTCTTTCTGGCTCATACGTACAGTGAGCAAAGTGTAGCCAGAAAAATCCCCACTTTTGAGGACAGGTCTTTTTGATGGAGGCCAGAGAAGGTTTGGAGCCCTATTTCAGATGAATAGCAATTAAAACCAGAATGAAAAAACAAGTCAACGTCCTTTCCCCAACAGTAACAAGAAACCAATCCCAGAATACAGTAACTGGAGCCACTTCTGCAAGATACTTTCCGAAAGGTGGAAATCTGGATGGGTTCCCAATGTGAATTTTTTTCCAAAGAGCTCAGATGCTTGCAGGGACAGCAAGATGGGTGCCCTCACCCTATAGAAGGTGGTCTCCAAACCCTTGCAGAGAGACATAAGCCTACATTTAATTTAGTAAATTCATTCCACTTCGGTTTTCTCTTGCTTCCCTCAGACAGTTTCCAACAGTTTCTCCGACATCCAGAACTGTGTCACAGTTAACGCATCCTTGTAGCCCATCGCGATGCAGGGTGCTGTGCACGCGTTAATTCCTGTCATGGGCAGCCAACACTCGGACCCAGACAATGCCACCGCAGGACCGACTCACGGATCGCCCGCCGTGGCAGTCCCAGGCCTCTTCAGAGCAAAGCCTAGAGTCAGTCAGCCATAGGAGGACAGGGGTTGTGCAAAGTCAGTTTGACTGACACTCTCCTTAAAAATACTGGCTTAATACCAGTGTCAAAAATAGCCTGGATTAGTATCACGGAACTGTTCGGTCAGGTCTACTGATCGTACCAAAAAAGTCATCCGGAACACTAGCTGAGAAGAAAAAAAATAAACTTTTACGAAATAAATCAATCCCAGAAGGTTCATTTCCACTTCTAGCAAAGTAATCTAAGGTCCAGACTTAAGGATAAGGAGTACTTGGGTACAGTGAAGTCCCACTGACTTTCCAAGCGTACCAGTGAAGACTACGGAATCGGATTCAGCCAGTTTTGCAAGCAGGATCTGGTAGCACGAGATTTCGAACCTCTCCTTCCACGGAGTGTCTGGGACAGGGGAAAGCTGCAATGCCATCCAGAAAACAGACTTCTGGAAGAACAAGTAAGCAGTGGGGATTCCTTCTCCCTGCGCTCAGCACCTCTGCTTTCCCGGCTGATCAGAGCCACCGGCACCCCGAGCAGCCCAAACTCTTCCCTCCCACGTTACTGTTCCATTTCAGATAAGCACCGTGTCACTGCTCCAAGAAACACAGGCCAGTTTTGCAAGTATCAGAGTGCCGGCAGGCAACGTAGCGAAGTGAAAAGCTGCCGTCGTGAGGCCTGCCAGACCCCTCAGCCTTTCAATTTGTGCATGCGTGCCAGCAAAAATAAGAGTTTAGACAAGCACGCTTGGTGCAGTCGTTAATCACGATCACCAGCTGAGCGGGTTCCACGCCAGAGGAACGACCAGCAGAGCAGATGGGGAACTGCACTTGGAAAGCAAGGGACTGCCCGGACTGAGAAAGGTAAGTAAGGGGGTACAAGGCAATACGAGTAATTGAAACGCAGGTGTCACACGAGAAGGAACATTTAACAAAAATGCAAACGCGGAGCCCAACAAAAAGTATAAAAGCACATTTTGAGCAGGCAAGACTAGAGAAGGACTACTGCATCCTGCTTTCTGCTGGATACAGAAACACACAACTCATCCATGCGTCTGACCTGTGCATTATTACTGTAAAACCGCTCCCACCAGCTAATTCTACAGCCAAAAATCTCACCAGCCAGTTCTAATCCTTTTAAATGGTGGGGGATTTCTGCTGATCTTCTGTATCTAGGGACCAAACCAGCAATGCAGAAACAGGAGGAGAAAAAATTGAGTTTAGTTTGATTTAGCTCTGGGAGATTTTCAGCTGAGCAATGAAGTTAAATGTGACACAGCTTTAAAATAAAATCCATAATGCTCTTCACTGCAAGCATCTTGGGAAGTCTCCTCTAAACATTAATAGAAGCAAAAGGATCTTATCTTCCAGACCTTCCCCTTTATGGTTTCCTAACTCAAGCTTACATGTGCTTAGGAAATCCCCACTGTGGACTTGGATAAAAGGTCTCCTTCTCGCACAGTTTTCCACCTAGAAATGCTGTGAGCGCGTCAGCAAAAACATTCTGCTTCTACTTACAGTTAAGAGACGCTCAGAAGGGGAAGCTCAGGTACAAGCAACGCACTGCTGGCTGCCTGAGTGCAGGCAAGCTGCAAAGGTCTGTGCTTCAGCACTGTTAATGGTAGCTTCACTACAGACACTTTAACATCATGTGCAGCAGAAACAAACCCAAGTGTTCCCCCTTAAAATGCTTTCAGATCTGTCAGTAACTTCTAGAGTGACTGGGCTTTTTTTTGCATGGATCTCCTGTGAGCTGAAATGTCAAAATTGAAAAGAACTGAGACCACATGAAATAAGTAGGATTTAATAACAACTGTCAAGAGAACAAAATTAATAGTCTCCCACTTCCATATTTCTACAACAAAAACTTTAATTTCTGGAAGACCGGAGCATCCCTGGTGAATTTGATCTGCTCCATTAGCTGCCAGTTTGGAATCGATGCTACCAGCCCACGGTAGGTTTCCTGATTTAAAGATGTGAATCAAAACAGCAGCGGATGGTCCTGGGATGGCTACAAAAACTCAAGAGGTCCCAGGCACAGGGAAACACACGGAAAACTGCAATTCTACACACTCATCTCCTAGGACATTTCGGTAATGCTCACGACACAAGCATGGCTGTGTCTGTACTTTGCCCACCAACAGTTCAAAAGCCGCCTGCCAAGTCATTCGTGACGTTTATTGACACTGCAAACTTTACTGCAAAGCTGATTTATAAACACTGTTCAGCAGGTTGGGGATAAACTTTCAAGTAATTATACAAACAACCCAGTAGACTCCATCTAAAAATCAGCTCTACAGTCCAAACAATTTTTTGGTTTTTTTTTTTAAAAGTATAGTTCCAAGAGCATGAGGAGTTTGATGCAATTCAGCTGTGCGGGACAGCACGCCAACAAAATACATCTGTCACTAATAAAAATAACAAAATGGGGCCTGGGTAAGGCCTATCTGTACTTCTGCATCAACTTCCACTCATTCCTACCAAGTTAGACTATTAATAGCACCGTCAATGCAGCAATAAACTAAATACTTTTAATAGCTGTACTAGAAAGTTTACCAAACAAGCAACAAACTGCAAGAGCAGCAGTACGCTTTAATACACGATAGCTGCAAAAAGAAGCCTAAACCAGAGTATTCACACAGTATTGCTGTGCTACTAGCTCTTGTGTTCTTCTTGCAATACAGCTTCATTCACTACTGAAAGCACCCCTGGGATGACTTGGGAAGCCCCTTCTCCCCGTTTCAGGCAAAAGCAGAGGTATGAAGACTGCAGAAGGACAGGGAAGACTAAGGTATGGGCGGGGGACAGAGCTGGGCTGAGTGAAATCAAAAGCTCTGAGCCATCAGGCCATCACGGGGTTGCAGCAGCGGCCGCCAAAATCACACCTCTGAGATCCAGCAGAAACAGAAACACTGAGGATGTTATTCGTAAGAAGCAAACTTTCATGCTCTTTACCACGTCTGGAGTCAAGAGAGCCTGACTTTTCTAACCTTTGGAAAACAGGCCGAGTTCCTCCTACGCTCTCCGCTCTAACCCCAGCTGCTGGGCACCAGGAGCAAGGCAAGGCAAGGCGAGATGCACCTTCGCAGATGGAGGCTGATGATGGTGCACTGCAACAACGGCATGTTTTCCTGCTCACCCACGCCGCAAGCTGCCACGCGTAACATGACATGGCAGGAATCTCCAATCAGACAATTTCTGATCTGCAGATTTCCTCTGCCATTTCAAATCCTTATTTCTTTAATCCTGTGGAAAAGGCCAGTAATTGCACAAGGGAAACTCCTCGAGAACTGAGGGCATGTCAGGGGAATCAATTGAAAACTTCTAGTTTCATTTAGGGGAAAAAGGCTCATTCTGCTTCAACCGCCTTGTCGCAGGAGTGAACGCAGACACCAGACTGAACCAGGCAAGGCAGACCACTGCCATTAGGAAGCGCTGATAACGTGACCCAGCTGCCATCCAAAGCACTCCTCGCTGCACTTTGTTTGCTTCTATAATAACTACCTCAGAAACAAGCACGTTTTAAAGAGGGAGCAAACAAGTTGCCAAAACATCACTTTCTGTGTCCATAAGAAGTTTTTGTGTGTGTGAATGTCAGCCTGGGTTCCCAAGTTCCCCATCAGACTATTAACATACAGTAAATCTAAACAGGCCGAGAATCACAGCTGAATTTCACCTGCCCTCCCAAACTCTACCCCTCATGATATTATTCATTCTCTGGAAATACCATGTCTCTCAGGCATGTTTCTACCAATTTAGCTTCCTCGCCATCAACTGCAAGCAAAGAAGTACATTGACGCCCACCCGAAAGCAGAAATATGCTGCAAGATCTGGTGGGGTTTGATGTTTGGTTTATGTGCACACACGTGTAACCATGCCATAAACAAGAAGATGGGGTCAAAGCTCTGGGAAGCCTTGCACACGGCTTTAGAAAACCAGACCTGCAAACCGAGGACCTGAAGCACAGCTCCTGCAGTCCGGGGTTGACAACCTTTCCCCTCCTTTTTGTCTCATAGCCTTTGGTTTGCAGACCCTCGGGACACAGCTCTCGGGGCAGCCGAGTACAACAAAACCCTGTTGAGCAGGCTTTAGCACAGCACCAACCTCACTGGGATCTCTACAACCTACCACAGCAGCAAACTATTGCTGTATTTATTTCTCCACCTATGTGTGCTTTCTGAGCGGGCACCTGCTTGAGGAGGTATACACGTCTGTAAGTCAGCAATAGGAAACTGGGTCTGCTGGGAGATGATTATCTCAAAAAAAGGGACAGGACCCCTTTGAGGAAAGCACCAGCTCCCAGAGCGTAACACCAAGCGCTGACATACCAAAGGTGCATCATCCCAGCTGCACAGCTGTCATGTGGGGTAACTCACGCACGTTCTCCCCCCTGGATCGCATGGAAACATCTCCTCCACCCCAGGCTCCAAACCAGGGATTCAACGTCTGCATGGGAACAGCTCCCTTCTTCCCCACTGCTGCAGATACAGGAACTGACTCCTCCATATGGGGTTTTTTCTTTTCCTCATTCAAATGCAGATATGAAAAATAATAGTCTTCCTTTCAATATTTAATCATATGCTTCATTTAATAATGAGTCCAAGAATAATTTAATCCTGGCTATCAACATAAAAGAGATATTGTTCCTTTCACTTGACTATGTAAGAAAATAAAAGTCCTCTGCTCTCCGACCTCTCACAGGCTAGGGTTTTGCTCCCTCTAACTTACAACATAAACACAAACTACACTATATATTTGATTACGCACACAAAACCGTGACCTGCATTTGGAAAGGGGCACGGGATGCTCTTCCTAGCAATTTCACCTGCCTAATTACAAATGCTGCCGTCTCCCTTCAACGAACAAACTCGCTTATGAAATGGAGAGGAAGCTGATACTTCATGGCACACCGCCTCGTGCCTCAGCGAAGAAAAACACATCACGTGCCACAGATTTCTGGAAGCATCACTGCTCCCTTATGGTACGTGATCACTTGCCAGGAATAAATAGGACAGAGTCCAGCTTCGGAATCACATAACATTTGGCTCGCACATCATTTTTCTGTTACTGTATACTATTATACTAAATGCACTGTTCAGGTACTGTCCACTCTGGAAAAATCTCATTGGCCACGAAAAACAGACTGAAGTATAAGGTGATTAATAATCCAGAATGCCTCGCTTACATGCTCACTGCAAAACTTGGAAAGAGTCCAAATTTCTGCAGCAGGGAAGCGCTCTTTGCATATTACCTTTACGTGATTTAAATGATTCCCCCAAAATGTGCTCTTCTGGGGACAAATGGTGCTTCTTCTCTATACATTTATTCATATTCTTGGGACTGATCTCTCAGCATTTTGTCCATCTACACAGCACGATATGACAGTGCTGCTATTTTATGTTGAAATATTTTAACGCAAAATTACTTCTTACTACTTGGTGATATTTATGCATTTAAACTCTCTGCTTTGTTTCTCTCTTAAAAGCTTTCATTTCAGCTCCCTGACCTTTCTCCTTCTAAAACACTTCTGCCCTGTGTTACGTGTGCGCACTCCCACACTTAAATCCCTGTTCCTCCTCTACTGCTGACTATGCATACTTCAGAAACATTAAGTAGAATTTATCACTTCTTTCTGGAAAAAGAAAGCATTTAAAATTTGAATACAACTCCTTCAGAGATAAAGCATCCCAGGTTAAAACTAATGATGTCCAGGGGAATTCTACGCAAATGATGAGCTGCCTGCTAATATGTCAATGCTTTAGGGAAGAAAAATATCAATTAAATTTCATAGCATGCAACCACATATTGACCTTGAAAGCTATCTGTAACTTAGTTTAAACTTTGAAATTCAAAGTCTAAGTCAGAACTTCTGCCCTAATTGGTTTTAACTTCACTGAAGAATAGCACAGCTCTACAGAGACAAGAGCATCAAGCTGGAGGAAAAAAAAAAAAATAATAAAACTCCCCCCAAATCCTATTAAGTGTTTAACTATGACATTTGTGTGTGCCTCTAGTCACTCTCCCTTGGGTTTTGGCCACTGCCTCAAGAGATATGAGTGGTTCTTTTCTCTTTGTCTTCTGATAGCACTAAAAAAAAAGTTAACCATCATGACAGGCCACATTTGCCAGCTCCCCAGCGGTGTTGCTCCAGTGCTTGTGTGACGATTTCTACGACAAAGTATTTTATTACCAAAAGAATTACAATCCGGCAGCATACTGTACAGCACACGGACAGCGAGGGCAAGTCAGATGAAGGAAATCCACTATTATGGACTGCTCCACGGGTCAAAGGAAACCCAGAAGGTAAATCTCTCACCTGGAACCGCACTTCATCTTTAAAGCCTCTCCCGCTGCCCTGCCCTTTACTAAGCAAGCTGTAATTCAGACTGTGCCAGATCTCCCACTGTACTTCTAATGGTAGGGCTTTTTTTCTTTTTTTTTTTTTTTTATTATTATTTTTGTCTGTGCTGATCTAGCTTCTCAGTCTGCGAAAAGAGTATTTTTGACTTTGTTGGTTAGTTAGCATACTGTTTCCCCCTCAGGAAGAAGAAAGGGCAGCAGGATATGTGCACGTCTTTCTCACTACAGAGTTCAAGAAAAGAAAAAATATACCTGATTTCATCAAATATGCACGAGCTGGATATCCAAGACACCAAACAGAAAAAGGAGAAGGAAGTCATGTTTTGTATTTATTGAAGATGTCTAGAAAAGCCTAGCTCCTTCTTGTTATAATTCAGCTTGCCTCTATAGATGTTTACAGACCACAAGCAGCAACGGCGGGACCTAATGCACGTCTCGCTGGAGGACACCCAAGCATGCCTTCTCACTGAAATTTGTCTGGGCTTTGTATCAGTAACAAAAGGTTTTGAAATTCCTCCAACATTCCTTGGAGGTTGAATGAAAGTTTGTGACGCCTGGGCTGATGAAAGGGCACAACGCTGAAATGACACAGCTCCTTCCTCATCAGCTAATAGCACATATTCTGGGCAGAACGAGGCAGGACCCATTTATTTTCTGTGAGAATTAATGTGATGACTCCTTGCAGGTGAGAAGTTCATTTACACGGTGACTGGCAGCCGCTCGGACCACCAGGTCAAGCGAGCTGACAGTTCGAGCCATTAACCCCATCAAGTAATTAACCCCTATAATGGTGGTTTCCTTCCCCTCGCAGCACGAGGACTACCAAACCCTGCGCAATTAAAGAGATGCCCAAGTCAGCTCCCAACTCCAGAGCTCTCTGAGGAACAGAGCTCACCTGATGTTAAAGTTAAAAAAAAAAAAAAAAAAAACAAAAAAAACCAAAAAACCGCGAGAGAAGAAAACGTTTCTCTTGAGCATGGCCCACAGACCCACGTATCTGAGACACTTTGCACGTCAGCTCAGGCCATAGACCAACAAACCTCTTCCCGCATCTTCATCAGTGCCAGACCACGGCGAATTCTGCCGCAACCCAAAGCACCCGGGAGGCACCGGGGCATCCATATCCTACCAGACACACAGCTAGATATAAAAATATATACATCTATACGTGCATACACACATACATACACACACACACCACCCTCTTTCTTCTGCTTTGCCACATCTCGCAGAAGCTAAAGTATGAACTCTTCCTGCAAAACAGCCTGGGCTCTGGGTAACATATGAGCTTCCTTCATCATGAAATTTGCACTCAGACTTCCTTAAAGTTTGAGGAATTATTTGAAGAGCAAAAAGCAAACCAGACTGCTCCTAGTATTGCGTTAAGGATCCCAGAAGCAACACAGCAGCTCTTTATTCATGGAGCACGAGCACTGGGGCTCAGCTCAGAGAGAAGCCTGGGAGCAGACGGAGTAGGAACCCATATGACTGAACAGAAACGCCAGAAATCTGCGTCAGAGGCTCGGACAGATCCTCCCGGAGCAGCCCTCGTGTCCATCCCCAGCACTCCTGCAGCACTCAGCTATACCTTTCTTAGGTCTCTGTATAACGGGATAAAATGAGATGCTGCGGTTCAATGACACAGACCGCAGGGAATTAAGGTCTGACACGTCCCTGCTTAGAGAGGATAGAGATAAGCTGAGAAGAACTCTTACCTAGGGCAACACCAACAGGCAAAGCTACCGCACAAGCTTTGGGATTGCTGTACCGCTTTAGAAACAGGAATATTTAACGTAAGCAGGACTGCCTGGTATGGACACACAGCAGGGCTCTCCCGCTGAGCCCCACCTCGCTCCTGGTGTATTTGCTCAGAGACCTGCATCGTTCAGGGTGACAGCAGGATGCAACCAGGGGCACTTCACCGTCACACAGGCGTTCCTTCCAAATCTCACCCGTGGAAGTGCACCGGTGCCAGAGCACAGCTTTGATGACGCTCCGAGCTGCCGCGCTGTACCAGCTCCCATCCGGGGCCGCAATGAGCTGTAAATCAAGAGGGAAAAGCAGGAGGCACAGAGAGGAGGATGTTAAGCACCAACAAGCCCAAGATGAGCTACATTTGTGGGAAAAATTCTTACAATATATCATCTGATCACCTAGATCTTCTATTTCAGGATTGTTTCCACTGTCTCTGCCTCCAGGGAAGCAACGTGGCTTTGCTTCGTTGTGCAGCCCACGAGCCTTGATGCAAAGTTCATTCTCTTGCGCTTCAAAACTGCTATCAGGAGGGAATTTCACACCCTCCTGAAGGCGTCCACCGAGTCATACATCTAACATGAAATCCGCCCTGCGGCAGGAATCGGGTAAATCGCACTGGGTTTGTACACAGCTGCTTATGGCTTGGATCAGACATCCCTGTCTCAAAGGGGACAACGTCTCTGGAGACTACTTAGCCCTTTGGAAGGGCTTTGGTGCGGGATGCCTGGGCTGTCCTCGGCCAGGGTTTCCCTTAAAAGGCTGCTGGCACCAGCCTTGCGTATTGTTCTGGACTCAAGGCAGCCCAGGAGGGGACGGACCCAGACCCGGCTCCTCAGCAGCACTTCAGAAGTACCACTTTCACCTCAGCAATAAAACACCAAAAATCTGGGCATTTCTAAACAAACCAAAAAAAACCCCAGCTCCAACCCCTTCCCTAATTTCCCCAATCACATTAACAGTTTTACCATAACAGGAAAAAAAAACAACACAAAAACCCCTTTGAGCATTTCATATCTGGGTGGGGGTTTAGTATCACTAAAGCCTCTCACTGGTTTTCAATACAGCTTTATTTTAAGAAAGCATCTATTATACGAAGCCTGGGCTTTGGCAGGCACAGCAGAAGCCTGGCCAGTGCAGAGAAGGAGGTCAACACTGAAAGTGGACCATTATTTTGTCACTTTTTCACATTTCTTAATATCAACTTGGTGAAAAAGTTTACTACTTACTGGAAGTTACTTATCTTCTGATTTCTGCATTATTCTGCAGCCAGGATACAGCCTCTCCCTTTCTATCCTCCTACACAGATTTAGTAGAAACATTTTCTAGCAGTTCATCTGAGCCAGCTATTTAGTTTTTGCTTGGCAAAATTTTCAACTAGAGGCAGGTCCAGCCTCCAGGAAAACAAGTTATGCAGCAAGAGGGTGGAACACTATCAGAGAACACATAATAAAGTAAATACCAAGTATGACCCATGAAAGGAGAGGAAAACTAAGAGATCTTGTTTCCATAATAGTGTAAATTAAGTCATTTACACTGATGTAAAATGTGAATTCCTTATAGGCTGTTTTTCATTCTTTGTTCACAGAGGTGGAAGGCCAGAAACTCATGTAAAAAAAGCAGCGTGCTCCAAAGGCCAACACCAAAACCAGCCATAAACCAATATCAAAACAACAGCACAGGAGGCTTAAGAAAAAGATCATCAACCTAGCTCATAAACCTTCTACCAAATCTCTGAGGAAGAACAACTTCACAGCAGTTTTTCCTCTGCTGCACCCGGAGTTTGACGGACCTAAAGCGGCTCCTCCATCAACCAGGGTCCTGCTGGTACAGACGGAGAGATATTGCTGTGCATCTATTGATTAACTTCAACCTCGCATTTTCCAGTTGCCTGAGAATCAATTTCATATCACGGCTGAAAGCAATAAGGATGAAAAGGCTAGACGGATACCTTTGATCTACCCAGTTTTACCAGGCACCAGCAGCTAAAGCATTGCTGAGACTCTCCTTAAGACATTTTCCCCTCCTCAGGATTATTTTGCAGTTCATTCAATAAAGCAGCAAAACAATTTCCTGACAAACTAGGAAATGAGCGTTGGACTGAATTCAAGAACTTGAGAAAATATGAGAAACAGAGATTTAACAGAGAGCACTTGGATCCCAGTGACCTTACAGACAAGTCAGACTGTCATTTCCTCAGCCATCAAACCCAACCTGTTCAAAGGCAGGCGGGAGGGAAATAATCCTTGCTGCGAGACACGTTCCTCTGCCTTCCACCTCAGACACACGTCCAAAAGCAAGTCTGAAGGATCACATACATGGCAATCCTTGTCCACTAAGCCTCCGCCGCAACATTTTGCTGCAAAAATGCCGCAACTGGTAGAAAGTGTATTCAAAAGTCTGAGCCGTCTCTAGGTGTGCAGGGAAGTCTCCCATGGAGTAGGTGGGCAGGAGAACCACCCTACCAAGTTCAACCTGCAACAGCAGCCAGGTTACTCGGACGAGCCCGTGCCTCTGCTCCCCTTCTGGGAGCAAGGGCAGGAACGGCAGCTCGCCCACGCGGACTGCAAGCTCCTTGGTGGAGTTGTCGTCCCCCGTCTTGGACAGCAAAGCGAGCACAGCAAGGCCCTGGACTTGGTGACAGCTGCAAGGCACTCCTTGAGCGGCTCAAATAATGGCTGCACTTTTCTGCCTTAGTTCAACACCCTCTGTTTTCCCAAACGCGTTGTGTCATCCGTGTGCAGCACAATGCCTTTCACAAACAGCTTAGCTGAAAGCAAAGCTAGGGAACTTCCTCAATTATTAATGCTCCCTCTTCCTTCTCCAGAACGTGTGCCGCTGCCACCAGAAGAAAACCCACACAAAAACCAAAACTACAAAAAAACACGAGAAACTAAGTAAGAGTTGTTGAAGCTTTATTTTACCTGCTGCAAACGAAAAATGACTGCTGCTCCCCCTTATTTCAGCTCCGATAGCTCACTTGCAATCTACTTTTGACTCCGAGCAGCGCCCAGACCAAGCAATGTTTCAGTGCAACACACTCCGCTTTGAATTTAACGCCTGCTGATGAAGGTAGTGTTTTGCTCCTGAAGTAGCTGTCGGACATCTGCATCTCCACAGCTACTGCATGAAACCCTAAAACCAGCCAGGGAAAGCTCCAGCTCATTAGTGTTCACTGCTCCAGCACTGGAACCTCTTCTAAACAAATGAGGTAAGATGCTCACAGAAAATGCAGTATGTCATCGTGTTTTCTGCCAACAAATGACACCATTTCTTAAAGTCTTCATTCTGCTTTCAAAAGGCCCAGAAGTCCTTTGAGCAGCGGCCAGCACAAACCCTTCCCAGGCCTTGCTAGGTCTGCTCTGAAGAGCGGTGAAGTCCACTACAGGGAATGGAAAGATGACACAGGCTCCTTCGTAGGACACAATACTGCAGCATGGTTTGTTCCTCTTCATACAATAAATGCAATATATGGCCAATTGACTTCTTTTTCATGACAAACCACGTTTAAAGCTGGTGCCTCCTGTGGGCTGTGCTATGGATGGGGTACCCTGGACCCTGCTCAGATGGAAGCTGCAGACGACGAGAGATGCGATGCAGTACAACACGCATGTGGGGCGATGGGGTGATGCCACGAGGGTTCGGCTCAGGTGTTGCAGGGACACCATGTTGGCCCATCCAAGCCCAGGCAAAGCAAATTTTTGTTTTTGTCTCACTAGCAAGATTTATATTAGCAGCAGGGAAATGAGAGTCATTTCAACAGCTTGCCGGAAAAAGCTAGGAATCGCTCCGGGACTTTGCGAGTAAGAAATCAACCAGAAGCACTGCTGTACAATATTCATGCAATTTTAAGGATTTTGGCTAACAGAAAATTAGTAGAATGGGGGGGAAAAAAAAACCAAAACCAAACATAAACCAACTGAATACAGCATTAGCCTTGATCCAGCAGAGAGCCACAGCGTGTTTCCAAGTACTTCCCCCAACCTCCCATGGGACTTCCCGCTTCCTTAACTGTAAACAGCGAGCAGCCTCTGCACGACTGAACTAGAAGTAGTACATCTGCTTTCCCAACAGTTACACTTGCTATCAAACTTTAAACTCCGTTCTTAAGTACACGAATATTCGTGTGCGCGGTTACGAGCACGGGATTCCCTCACGCAAGCGTCTCTGACACGCTTCTTCCCGGGCAGCTCTTCCAGCTTCGCAAGGAGCTAACAACGCGGCTGCTGGTTACTGCTCAGTGCACTGGTTTTTCCAGAAACAGACACCAACCATTTCCATCCAGAGCTTTGACATGTTTCCTTTAAAAAGGAAATCATTCAAGGTTTTTTTCCAGCAGTAAAGAGCAATTGTTTCAATATTTAAGTTCTCAGTTTAGTGGTTAGTCCCACCGCGTACGGGGGGCACTGCCAACACGTTTGAATGAAGTGAACCAATTTTCTGAGCTGCTGCTATTGCAGCTCATCCCTGGCTCAGGTACATGTACGGAGGGAAGCACAGCAATATATTTAACTCTCCACCCTTCCTTCCCTTCGTTTCCAATCAAAGCAGTTTAAGTCAGCAATGTATGTGCTAAACAAGTTATCAACATCTATGGGGCTGTAGTCAATTCAGGTTCATCTCAAAACGCAAGAGCCTCCCGTATTTAAAGGGTAGCACTCGAAAGGCCGGAGCTCCTAATCTTAGGAGAAAGGCACATTATTATCCCAGCACTAATCCGAAGTGGGCACTATATAAGCATTTAGGAAAACTCAGTCCCTTTATGGAAAGCTTAAGCCTTTCAGCAGCCGTAACAAAGGGTGGGTTGAGAGGAACCCAGGGCAGCGGCTGCTCAGCCGTGCTGGTGAGGGGCTGAGGCACCCACGCCGTGCTCCCAGCAGCACCGTGCGGGGCGAGCACGCAGCCGCCCTTCCCGCAGACCTTCAGCCAGCCTGCTAAAACCCCAGGAACGGTGGCTCCCAAATTACGGCTTCGGTGCCGCACACCGGGTTCTGTCAGCCAGCCGGGGTAACGGAGCGCACCCACACCAGCTACAGCAACGCGAGTGCCCAAAGAGGAAAAAAAGGAGAGAATTTAATCAAACCCCAGTTTTGTACGAAGATGGTCATCATCGATTCTCATCAGACACAGCTAAGCAGACAAAGAGAATAACTTGAGCCAAATAAATCCTTAATTCCCACCCCCCCCGAGATAAGATTACAATAGCCTTCCATCTTTAGCTGCTTTCCTTTGTGAGAGTTGCACATATGTGCTTTTTATTAGTTTTTGGCTTAGCAATTAGATAGATTTTCAGTTACTTCCAGAAATGTTGCAGGATGACTGAGCTCCAGCTAATCCGTGCTTCTCACTAAATGGGAATATGAAAAATGCAGCAGGGCTCTCCAGCACCACAGCCAATCCATCTCAATTTTGCTCTTTCATACAGAAATGTAAATTCTGTATTTCATATCTGAACTCTTGCGCAGTTGCCAAAAAGGGAACCATAAGGAAAAAAATAGTTATAATCATTGATTTGTAGGGAGGAAAAAGAAAAATAACGCAGACATTCCCTGCCAGGAGATGACCAATTTTCCAACAGTTCTGCCACACATAAAGTGACTTCTTATGATGTGGGTTGTTTTTTTTTTTGAAGCTATTAAAGCAAAACAGAAGATTACAGCTGCAACAAGCTATCCATTAACTCTAATTAGCAAGTATTTGTTGTTTGGATTTAAAACTTCCCAACTTGGTGTTAATGAACTGTAACGCCGTTGCAAAAGGTATTAATAAAAACACCAGACTGTGGGCTAGATAATAGATCTCTGCTCACATTTCAGTGGAAGCTGGTGGGGGATTTTTCTTGGCTGCTTCAACCCAGGAACTGAAAAAAGGGGAATACAAGTATTTAAAGCAATTGCACTGCAAGACTAAAGGGAAACTATTTACCTTGCAAAACTACATTTAAACTTCTACTCCATATTCTGTTTTCAGAGGAGTAAATTGCTTGTAATCTGCAAATGTAGACAAATTATGCTTTGTTTTTTCCCCTCCATGAAAGAAATTCAGTGACAGAGCAAGTGGAGGGAGGGAGACAATAACAAACTTAGTTTTAAAATGGTTTTGCGTTTTCTTGTTGTTTGTGGGTGGTTGGGGTTTTTTGTTTGCTTGGGTTTGGGAGGGGGGTTGCTTGCTTTTTGTTGTTGTTTTTTCAGTTTGAGTTTTATCTCCTTTCAAGATTCCAGAGAGGAGCAAACAAGAAGTGACTCTGAAATTGCTGCATCCTGTGGCAATCTGAGAGCCCATGTCCCAGAGGCCAGCTGCATGTGCCCCCCCCAAGCAACTGGGGTAAGGGACCCCCGTGCAACCCCAAACTCAACGGCCTGGAAAGCAGAACTCTGCCACCGACAATAAAGCTGTCTTCAGGTGGCTGCACAGGAGAATAGCTGTTCTCCCAGGGCGCTGAGATGCAACAGCTTCACTGCTGTAGGGTTTACACACGCACGTGCTGCTGGCTGTCCTAACAGGCCACCCAATTGTAACAACCACAGTAACAGCTCCTGAGAGCCCTTCCTGGTGTAATGCTGCCCTAGGCACCCCGGGATACCTTTCTTTTGGCACCAGCATGCTTTAAAAATGGACAGACAACTGCAAACTTGGGTGGAAAAGAGCTTAATACTCCAGCCCGAAAAAAAATGCCTTCAGGCCAGCTGCAGAAATGGGGAAAAATCATACCCGGTGCAGGAAAGGTACCCAACCCTCACTTTCTGATGTGAGGAAGGAAGTCTGAGCTTCCCAGCTCCCTCTCATCAGGTCTGGCATGGGATGAAAGCTCTTTCATCTTTCCTGGTTTAATTTTGCCCCAAGGAAAGCCACGACTACCCAGCCGCCACAGATAACAGAGGGGTGAGAGACACCAGCGGCGGAGGACACACGTAGGGAGAGGAAAGGGCTCTTTTTCCACCCACCTCCAAATGCATTTTCTATCTTCCAGCACACCTCCCAGTTGCTTTCTAAGGAATTCCTCTACTTATCTTCCAACAGGGTATTTCACTCCTATCAGAAGCCTTCACTTCTACATATTGCTGTGAGCAAACTCTGGCATTACAAGACATGATCTATTTAGTACATGGTACACGTGCTGATCTCCTAACTGCCCGGCTGGGATCTGCGTACGGACTACAGATCTCAGCAGCCATCCAACACCATAAAGCCTCTGCTAGAAGCCGTTTCAGCAGCTCCTGCTCCCTCTGCCAAAGCTGTACTGGCCCAGTTCACTGTACTGGCCCAGTTTGGCTCTCCCTGTTAAGCTTGCTGCTGCAGTGCTTTGAAAAACCAGCAGCTGTCTCGGGGTCAGGACCAGTGCAAGGGGCGCACCCCTCTCCGACGTGCAATAGCTGCAAAGCTGCTGCCCTTGCTGGAAATGATTTCACCATGCCAGCATCTTCCTCCTGGGACACCCAGGGCCAGGGAGGAAAAGAGAAGTCCTCCAACGGTCTAAGCAAAAGGAAGAGAAGGGGAGAAAACAAGGAGTGAGGATGAGGAAAACCATTTACTGGTCACTGAATCCGAGCTGTAACCTGACCTGGCTGCGCCGTGCCACCGACAGCATTAACTACAAGCAGCTTCCATTCAGCAGCTCCTGCCAAAAATAAACAGTGCCGGCTTTCCTGGCTGCTCGCTCGCGTTTGCTCGCAGTGTTTTTCTTCTTGCCTCTTCTGGCTAATTGGGATATGCTATGTTTCCTCCATCCAAGCAGTTTCTTAGGTTGTTTCTACCCACTGCCTTACTAAAATTGGAGTGGTTTCTCACAGTAAAGAATGAAAATAAAGGCTGTTTGATTGAAGATGGCCACAGCAGGCTTCTTGGCATTTTAATGGCAAGAATGGAGGAGGGATAAGAGGGGTTAAAACACGCACACAGCAACATCCCGCTGTAAACATTTCCCTGCCACTGTCACTGTCACTCTCCCTCCGATGCTCTCTCCTTTTCACTGGGGAATCATCTATTTATAAACAATACTGGTGCCAGGTAATTTTGATACGGGTCAAAATATTTGTGCTGCCCAACTTCATTAGGCACTGGTGAGGTTTTTTGAGGTGTGGGCTTTTTACTTATCACCCCATCCACCACACAAGGAGCCAGCACATGCAGCTCCTCCGACTACGAACAAGCCCTTCTCCCGCGTTCTTTTTTCTCTAGCACATTTTCATGCGCAAGCAAAACAGGGAACTAACTCCTCCTCCTCACAGAGCACTTGTTCTATACTTCTTAAGTTAAAACTAGACACCAGTGGACAGAGGTAGAACAGGGTAACTTAGCCATCACTCACAAAAAAAAAGAGCTTATACCACTAATGTACTGAACTGGAAACTGCTAAAATGTGACAAAGACGCTCTAAAGGCGTTACGCAAACACAGCGACCTTCTGGAAGAAACTCCACCGGTCAACAGCACGCATCAAAGTGGGTTGAGCTGTGGCCGGCAAAAGGGTTTAATAACCACCCATAGCAACACAAGAATTAAGAAATAAATGACCAATGTTAATGGCGTTGAAAGAATATTCAAGCAACCCCAACAAACCCAACTGATTTAAGGTTTGGGGACAGCTTGCTTTTATATAAAATCTCCTTTCTTGCTTCCCCTCAACCCAGCAACACAAGGAAACAAAAGGGGAAAGAGTAGTTTTCTCAAGCTAAACAGTGTGTTTCTGACCCAACCACTGAAAAATAAGTTCAAAGGCGCTTTAAAACTGCTATTTTAATACGCCGTAAGAAGCGCTCTCTGCCTTCTAATTTGTTCAGTGCTTTGAACCTAATTTCCTCTGCACTGCCACTGCACAGCACTCTGACGTCTCGTGGAGCGCTGCCACTTGATTCAACACCAATAGTCACATTTCAATAGCCAATTCCACTTGAAAGGCTATAAATGAAGGGAAAAAAGATGTCTTCAAACCAAAGAATGCAATGCAACACCATTTATTTATATCCAAGTCCTCTTTTCTGTGGCTGGCTACTGTAGGCAGGAGCCAGAGAAGGGCAGCTTTAAAGCCTAGATAATTAATTCTGAATGGTTTTAAAATGGCTAGACATTTAAGGTAGACAAGATGCAACACTGGAATCGGAGTCAAGCTGCTGTGCTCTTTACTCTGCTCTGGAATGCATTGTTTACTCTGGCATCACATAAAATATACAATTGATTTCTCAAGGAAAAGAAGAAGAAAAAAACAGCCCCATAAGTCTCATTATTCTATAGGGCAAAAGTAACAAGGTGTGTTTCAGGCCAAATCTCAGTTGTATTTGGAGATGGGGAAGTGCAACAGAATCATAATTTCATATTTATTAAAATTCATTTACTACAATTGCCATCAACAGGACCACAGGGCTGCTAACAAGAACCTCCCTAGAGTCAGAAGCATCAACTTCTACAAGCATATACAGATTTAAAGAAAAATTAAATGAAAAATAAATTTAATAATAATACTTTGGAGAACATTTATCATTCCCGAGTGTGGGTGTTTTTTTTCCTTTCCAAAATTCCTTATTAAGATTTTGCAAAATTATAATGAAACTTGACAATAAACCACACGGTGCCTAAGCACACTCCCAGATCAGTCAGTTGGCAATTCCACCGGCTGCACAGCAACTACTTGAGCGTCCTCAGACCGCAAACGCTCCTCTGCCTCCAAAAGCCAGACCAGGCTCTCAGGGGTTTCAGAACATCCCTGAGAAAGAGGCAGTGCGAAACACCGGGGAGCTTCTCTGCACCATCCCACGGCTCACCACAGCCTTCTCCACACTCCTTGTGAGCCAGGGAAACAATATTTAAGATGCTCATCAGGTCACACATTAGCTCAAAAAAAGCCCCCAAACCAAAAAACCAGCACTGAAAATCTTTTGATTGGAGGAAAAAAGCAGACGCAGCAAATAAATTTCAAAAGGATGATCACATAAATCCATTGTACATATGCAAGACTATTCCGACATAACGATCATTAATATCACTTTGTTGGCCTCCAGTAACACCAATTTATTCTCCTTCAAGTTTTGTAAGGCAGAGCCTTACACCTATCACCTAGCACTTCCACAGGCACAGAGCCCAGCCCTCCACACAGATTCACCCCTTCTGAGCTACTTTAAATTGAATTTTCAGCCAGGAGTGTTAGCATCGCCTCGAACGGTAAGTGAGGGTGACCAAAGCTGTGTTTCTCCTGCCTTTGCAGCCCAAGAGAGACACGCTGCTCTGATTTACTCCATCCTGAGGCCACCGATCAGCCCCCCCCTTTGCTGAAGCTAGGCATCCGTCCCACAGCAGTTTAAAACCCCCTTCTTTGGCAAAACATCCATCCATTCACTGCTCACTGAATATCTGTTTCTGAGGGGCTGCTACTCAGCTCCTATATAGGAGCTGTACTATATACTCAATTTATGTACCTGAGCAGCCATCTCATTTGTAAAAAGAGCAGAGGAAATCACCAAGAGCGCTGCACTGCATCCAACATCGCGCAGCGGCCGAAAAGCCACAACCACAAACCACTACAGGGAAGTCCAAGCTGGGTGACGGTGCAGCGAACTGCAGGCGCCTTGTCCAAAGCAGAAAGACTACAGCAAAGAGACGCAGCAGCCAGAAACAGCCTTCCAGCCTCATCCATCATTTCTCCTCTCCGTTCCCGTTTCCCCCATCTTAAAGGGTTTGGCAACCTTTACTATCCTTCGTCAGCAAGGCAAATGTAAGAAAATAAAACATTTTTAGGGTAAGAAATGCACTGTGCTGTTCAATTTTGGACAAAAAAAAGCAAATAGCTGGTGGCACTCAGAGCCACGGGCAGGCTGGCAGCAGCCAGAAACCTCTTCTCTTTGCAGCGTGTCTGACACACACCACTCGCATCCCTGCAGTCGTAGCGGAAGACAGCAGAGGCTGATTTCTATCTTGAAAGGAGCCGGAGCCCGAGGCCATTACAAGCACAGCCTGAAGAGAGGCCGATTTCAAGGGTTTGCTGGTTGGCAGCACAGTTGCCACTGGTCCTGCCACCACACAGCTGGCGTGTCCTCTCACCGATGGCTTTCACAAGCGACCCACGCACCTCAGCAGGGCACTAGTGACATACAAAACACAGCAGGCATCAACCACATCTTCGTCCCTAAAGTTTCCGCCATGAGCAAACGACAAGTCCAAATGCTTTCTCCTCCCCATTAAAAAAAAAAAAAAAAAAAAAAAAAAAAAAAAAAAAAAAAAAAAAAAAACACCACCGCAACACCGGAAACCACCCCGCAGGCGGGCGCCACGCACCGGGGGCGCCCCCCACCCCCACGGGGGAGGGG
>Ga0181612_103218_pt1 | contig 28295 bp, 15 predicted proteins | sample HoacroProtozoa21_FD_119630 | JGI IMG/M metagenome (GOLD analysis project Ga0181612, IMG submission 119630) | Hoatzin crop microbial communities from Cojedes, Venezuel. Combined Assembly of Gp0051906, Gp0051904, Gp0051908 | reverse complement strand
TCCCTCACTCCACAAAACCACCCCACGCTACCACGCTGGCCAAGGTAACTCGGAGTTAAAGCTGCACTACCTGCTGTCTGCACGCCCCACCTTTCTTTGAAACCATCAAAATTCAGACCCTTCCGGAGAGAACTTCAAGCCACAGCACTGTGGGAGCAGGCAGGACGCAGCAGGGTCCCCAGGCACAGCCCAGTATTCCCAGTCTCCGAGCCCCGCAGCGTGCCAGCTGGCAGCCCGGTGTGTCCCGGGGAGGGGGCTCCAAGCCCCCGCAGCACTGTGTGGCACCAGGCACAGACCTACAGCCCCACCGAGCGTCACGACGCAGAGAGCACTGCCGCTATTTAACTGCGTCTTCTTCACCGCACGCACACGAGAGTGAGTAAGAGTTAAGCTCGTAGCAAAGTAAGTTCCAAAATCACAACGCCTGCGTGACTGCAACTGTCTCCCAACAGGTATTTATAGACAGCCCGCAGGTATCAGCGGGCAGCAGCTGTTGCTACTGTCACTGCTATGTATAAATAATATTATCATAGTGGTGTATTACATGATGCACACTACTACATAAAATGATGAATCGGTAACAATCTCCTGCAGGACATATTTCACACGTAGCCTGTTTATACTCTAGATAAGTACATAGATCCCACACTATATGCACTGTATTAACCTACGTCTCAATATACATTACTATATAGTTACAGCACACAATATATAATCACACACATTACCTTGTAGTAGTTATATAGACATTATTATATAACAATTGATATTAATTACTAGTAATAACAATAGGCATCATAGGTAATCAAATACAGGCGTTTTACAATTCCTTGTAAGAGCTGCACCATTTAATGGTACAGCACTAAACGGAACTAAATCCTTGGGGGGCATTTGGGTTTTTCTGTCTGAACAAAGAGTAAGTATCCCAAGAGCAGTCCCTCTGGCTCACTTCACCTCTTTCTTCACCAGAGTACTCTTTAGCTTAATGGCCTTAACTATTTACTCTCCATTTTGCCCTTCAAATCCTCCATTTGTATAGCAGCTTTGTCTTCATAAATCCCTCTGACAACCCCATACTCCAGTACTCCCTGTACGCTTTAGAGCTCTATTTTCACTCACAATTAACTTTAACAACTTATCACTCATCCACATTGGTTTTAAAATTTTATGTTTAGTTTTATGTAAAGATATATTCACTCCCCCCGAGCCAACTCCAGCACCTCTTTAAAGTTTAGCCAATTTTCCTTCATAGGCCATTTTGTAATAAACAGTGCCAGTCTACTTCACTTAATACATTCCTCATTTTATCTGATTGGAAGCTTTTGAAGTTCAATTCACCTGCTTTCATATCAAACTTCCTACCATAGCTGAAACTTGAAACAGCCATCTTTCTCTGCCTTGAACAGGTTACACAATGTCCTTCCAGTGCAGGAAATCCAAACTGCCCTGCATATCTTTACCTGCTGCTTCCAAGATCACCGTCCTAGCAAAGCCTGACGTACTAAATAAAGGTAATAAGCATAACATACTGAGAAGTTATACATAAATGCAATGCAAACTGTGTAAAGACGACAACCTCATCAAGCCATCATTCTGTATTCTCATAATCCACCAGCTCCAGGCCATCACATCTGACAAAAAACCACCATCGCAACATAATCTCTAAATGCTCCAGAAACCTCCACTTTAACGATGACACTCCCAGACAGCAAGACACCACCCAGCAGTTAATTCTAATTTTTTATTTCCACCATCTTTTCTAAATGGTTTAGGCAAAATTTGTTGAGCACCAGTGCTCTCCGGGACCCCAGCGTGCCCGTTCCTCCCTCCCGCTGTGCTGCGGGGAGAAGTTGGCAGGGGACAGGCGAGCAGAAGGCGTGAGGACCACGGCCCTGTGAGCACAGCACAGCTCAGCAGAGGATATCAGATGTTTATGCAAGGGAGTTACTGGGCTGCACACAAGCAGGTGGCTTTTTTGGCACACCTAGTGAGTAATACTGAAGTCTGATTCCTTCAGCAGGGGAAAAAAGCTTGTCTCAGGAAAGAACATAAAGGGAATTTCAAAGATGTCTTCATTTTCCCTTCCTCTGGGCAGGAGTGGGAGACAAAACCTACTTTGCCAGACAAGCAGCAGGAATGAGGCGCTCTCTGCACCACCTGCTACAGATGAAAAGAGCCATGGTGTTATTTCTTGTGCTCTTGCTTCAGTTGTGCTTCACTTCCGTGAGGTGCATGAGCTCATGTACTCTGCTGCCAGCAGGAGAGATCGTTCTGCTTATGCAAAACACTGCTTTTCTCAGCATAATGATCTGTGAGGGAGACAGGCTGACACAGTGAAGAGAGTCACAAGGAAAGGGTGCATCAGCCTTATGGGAGACGTTGGTACCAGCCTTGCCTTGGATAATGCACGTAAATAAACATATAGCAAGATCCTCCATCATGGGCAAAGCTTAACACACACATTCAACCTAAAATCCAGCAGATCAACAAAATGTCTCACACTCTATCACTTACACATGACTGCAATGGAGGGTTGAGATCTTCACTCCCCGCTGTCCCCGTGGCTGCAAGCTCTCTCCCTGCAGGGACCGCTTCCCATCTGCTCCAAAGGGGTGACGCTGCTGCCCGGAGGGACGGCTGCCCGGCCCTGCAGCGGCAGTGCCCACGCCGGCAGACAGCCTGGCAGTCACTCGTCCTGCTTACTGTACCGAAGGGATCTGCTCACCGCCAACACCGTTTTGTAACAGGACTGAATACACAAACCAGCTCAGCATCGAAGCAGCCAGCAGAGTTTAATAAATAAATTGTCTAGACTTATCAACCAAGCACGGAGTTCTCCGACTTGTAAAACGATGCACTAGTATGATAAGGACTTAGGAATAAAAACCATCAAATCCTGCAGTGCCTGCTTCTAAGACCACCATGCTCTGGATCTATCTGTACTCTTGGACCTGCCTCTGCTCCCGCCCGAGGATGTGGGATCCAGCTGTCTTGCCCACAGTGGCACTAGAGCAGGTGTGACCAGAGCCCATGGCTGCAACCCGTAACACAAGACTTGAAAGGGGAGACGGCAGCTGGGAGCGCGAGTCGCTGGAGCGGGTTGTGGGGAGACAGGCTGGCTGCAGAAGCCAGTTTGCTTGTTCCCTGACCGCACGCCGTAATTCAGCTTGCACTTCGGAAGTGCCGCAGCCTCACAAACCGACCAGCTGAGCATTTCCATCCAGGTGAAGATTAGCATCATCTTTTCTGCATACCTGCCCAAAAACTTGAGGGCTATCTAATATATGACTCAAAAATATTTAGAAAATATTAAATAATCACTTCACTCACTCCAAGTGAGTGTTATTCTTAATTACTTCAGGCAAGCTAGCCCAGACTGAGAGCCAAAACACTGACCATCTACAACAACAGAAGAGCTGGAGAGGAATATCTTACATTGCCCTGCAGCACCTGCCTCATGCATTCTAGGGATGGGCACTGAAGCTGTCACATCCAGGCCTCCTTAGCTGGGGGACAGGACATGTCAGGCAAGATTGTTATAACAGTACCACTCACCAGGACATACAAGGGGGCAATATTCACTTCCTAGAAAGATATTCAACCACGAAACTTTTTTTTTTATTTTTTGTTTTTACTATTTCAACTCCAATACCAGAATCTATAAAATTATCAAGAGAATTATGATTTCAGATTCTACATCTATTTATTCAGACTATCTGTCCTTGTTTTCATATAGTGCGTAATTTTATTTTTACAGAACTAGTAAGCCAATCTGTGGTAATAGATAACTCAGATAAATAAGGACATGCTACAACTACTGCATTTGTCAGGCACCGATAATAAAGATACAATTACCTTGAGCACCAAGCTCTGCTGCTGTAAGTCTATAAAGTCTCTCAAAAACCCTAAATGTTAAAATAATGATGCTTTCCAATTTATGATCACGTTACCAACACACTTGACAGGAACAGCAGTACTTAGCAGTGACATCCTTTTCCATATTACAGCCCCGTCCACACGACACTTCACCAATTACCTGTACCGACACGCTCGCACAACACTGCTGCACCGACCCCAGCTACACAAGTTACCACACGGAAGATCCACGCGCCACTGAAAATGAACGCTGCCAGTGCTTTGCTTTCAGTGATCACAGAAGCTTTCATTCAAAGCTAAGGTCAAGGGAACACAACGGTCTTTCCAACAGTAATGGGTGGTACATACAGGCAACAGGCACAAACTGAAACCCAGGAAACCCACTTAAAGGTAAGGAAAACCTTGGTTTTATTGCAACATGGCCAAACTCTGGCAAGTCTGCCTGGAGCAGCTGTGGAGTCTCCATCCCCAGCTAACCCAGGATCTGACAGGGTACACTTGAGAGCCACAGGCTCCAGATGACCCAGCCTGGACAGGTAGAACTACTGGGGGACCCGTTGTCTAGCCCGCCTGACAACCTCAGCTACGCTGAAAGTCTGTGCGTTGATAAAATAGCAAAGCTTGGCTTTACAGGACCTTGAGTCCTGTGTCCCCACCACCTTCCATGGATCTCATGTCATACTCGACCTTGTACCATGATCTTCCCTCCCACTTGGCCAAAATTTATCTCATGTGCAGATCAGGTCATTGTGAGTAAATGTCAATATGATCTGGCTGATGAACCCAGCCCACAGAAAAGAACTGGGGCTTGAGCTATCCCGGCTTCAGACCTGAAGAAGGGCAGCAGCAGTGCTATTAGAAGCTCATATCTCTGTTAAAATGATTTGGCATGTGAGTTATTCTTTTACCAAAGGTGGAGGAGCAATTAGAACAGGTTGTCTTGCGCAAAGCAAAAGTTCATCACCTCCATTTTTACAGGTAATTAAATCCCATGACAGTGTTAAAAGGAGCTCAGTTATAAAGTTATTGCTATCAGAGCTATAATCTGTAATGCACTAAACAAAATGGATGATTTATAAAGAGTTATAACAATAGTTCACTTAGAAGGGCCAAACTCTAGCCAAGGATTACTCTTTTATAGCACCATGGAGAATCAGAGAGGGAATACACAGCTCATTAAGAGGATTCAGAAATGATCAGGCGTGTGTCAAAATTAGTAATCCTGCAGTGGTCTCCCAGCACACCTGCTTTCTCAGCACAGCTCACGTTCGCATGTTTCTGCTGCTCAACTGCACTTCACCAGCTCTTGTCAGGGACCCAACGCAGGAAGATCCTACTAAATGTTGGCAAACAGCATTCAGTAACAACCAGCATCATCTTGGATGCATGTCAGGTTGGGGGAAAAAACAAGCTATAAGGGAACAGGTAAGAAAAGGAGAAAAGCCGAGTCATTATAAGTTGATGAAAACTTTCGAACAACGGATGATATGATGGAGATTTAAAAATAAAAAAAATCCCAAATGTTTAATTTACAGTACCTGGCTGTGATATTTTTATGAACAGTCATCTCACCAAGACTGGCATTCTCCATCTGACTAGTCACCAGATCCCATTTTCCAGCAGTGAAAAGACAACATTTTCAGGGAGCAGCTCACCTCAGCTACAAGGAGTTTTCTATACTAAATCCAAGGGATCACGTACTGATGTTGTAGTTTCTCCCCTCCACCTACAAATGTAGGCTAAGGAGTCTAGACAAGACACATACATCTGAAGTTTGGGAAAATAAATCCCATTTTTAGCATCTTCTTTACAATACTGATACTACCTAAGATATGTGAACCCTACTGAGAGACACTTTCAGGGGAACCAGCATTAAGCCCTAAATCAGCAGACTCACCTGCACACCTTGAAACCAATGCCAGTTCACGTTCCAGCCTGAAGCAGTAAATATTTGTGTATCTTTTTCTTTTGAAGAACATTTAAAAGCTCCAAGAGAAGCCAGTTAAATGCTGTATTTGCTCCCCTAGCAACCTCTACGACAGCAGGCACTTCCATCAGCAGCGCTGAGCACCAGGAGAGAACATCAGGTCACCATCTCTTCTGCCTTCAGATAAGGGTGCTCTAATTGCCAGTAATACAGACTGGAAGTGGAATTTTCTGGTTTTCCACTGTGGAAAACCTTCCCCCAAACAATATAAAAGCCCCAAACGGATTTGGGAATGGAAAAAACAATCTTAGCCCCCAAATTATAGCTTGCTAAGGAAGGAAGTAAACGCCTTCTTGAAAGTTTATTCAGGATAAACCCTACATCTGCTGAAAATACACCAGGAGAAAAAAGGACCTCAGCCCACTACTCGTGCAATAACCAAGGAGGACCAAGGGAGTCCTTGAAGTCTGGCAGGCAGCGTTTCTCTAAAATAGCCTTCAAAACATGGCTGTGACACACGCTTTGCATGCCCAAGAGCCTGCAGCGGCTCAGCACGCGCCGCAGCAGTCTGCCGGGCACGCCTGGCAGGGCTCACGTCCGAAGCAGACGGTCTGCAGAGCCGTCAGGCTTTTGCGACGTGTTAGAGAAGCAGAGACGAATGTTACAGCACGCGACAGGGTTATGGAGGTGTGATGGCCATGAGAAGCCACTTAGCTTTATGACACAGTACGATTTGGCACTGCTGTGCAAGGAGATGCTGTAAAAGCCGGCATGAATTATGTTATGATGCGAAGAGGGACTCATTAAATTAGGAATAGGATCTCTCATAGAGGCCAATAAGCATCAGATGGAGCTGTGGAAAGAGTTCATTACATTAGAATATAAAAAGGTGGGCTGTGACATTTTGATTTGTTAAAAAAGCCAAAAAGGCATCATGTGAAAAGGGCCTATCATCATGTTACAATGTGCAATAGAAGCCAATATAAATTGCATTATGATTTTAATAGGGTAGTCATTGAGTTACAAGGCGTAATTGAAGCCAGTAGGTTTTACATAAGGCCACGAAGCGGGATTTGTTATCTTCCTAACAACACATACAAACCGCCAGACTGCACAGCGATACGAAATGGGGCTTCTTGAGACTAAAAGAGCAGGGGATTTTGCACGCTTGTGTTATACAATAGAAGCCAACAGAAAAATGAATTATGATGTGTGGAAAGGGACACTTCCTAACCATACGCAATAGCTATGAAACAAAAATTCCTCCTAAATGGGACACGATGGATGTAAAATTAGTAGCACTACAAAATCAGGCCTAATGGTGCAATAAGGAGGGAGATTCACTCGGGCTGCTTGTTCGTCTGAAGCCAGCATGCAGTGTGAGGCAGCGTTTAAGCCATAATGATGTTTATTTCAAGGAAATGTTACTAGACAAGTTTCCAGAGATAATTTCTGTAAAAACTAAGCATATTTTCCAGAACAAATGGAAAAGAAACACTACACTACCCAGCAGAGAAATTCCTCACACAGGTATAAATGCTGGTAGCCCCACTGTTTCAGCAACGATGCTCCAAATGTACCTGATAACACTAATGTGACTGTACTCCTTGTAGTTATGGCTACACCACCCTCAGGAACCTGAAGCAGGGAGCAGACAGATGAGATGTGCTCTTTGACTTGGCATCATGCATCTGCATTGCCATCTGTAATAGACACAACCTGTATTCCCCACCTTTACTGTCTTCAGATCCCACAGCCCTGGCAAGCACATGCATTGCTGAAGATTTGTAGACTACACCTCACCCTGACACCTAGTTTTACTGACCCTTAAGGTTAAGGGGTGAGAGCAGCAGGCTGAGTGGAAACTCATGACATTTTGTTGACAAATAATAACTCTAGTGTTGCAGACAGCAACACAGCAATGGGAAGCAGGCTAGGATGGTCACACCACGCCCATCCCATCACAACAGAAGCTGTTACAGACCTAGAATGTCCAGCTTTCCCTTCCACTCTTCCCAAAGTTGGCCTCAAATCTGTCAGCATCATCAGTGGTCATCATCTGCACTCACAGCAAAAGGATGAACTCAGTGCTGAGTTCCCCCCCACCATGAAAATCTTTCCTGTGTCTGTGTTTGTAGTCCTAAACATGGACCAGGCATGAACCCGCACATTGGCATGGACCAAACCTACACTCAAAGGTAGCCGACAACCTTTGGGAGAGTCCTAGAGGAGGATGAAAACTGCCAAGCAAATTCCTAAGCGATGCTCATTACTCACTGGCATGAGAAGCCAAGTTGTCACATGGAGAAACGAGAGACGAGTAACAGATTTTGGAAAGGAACAGGTCTCTCCCCAGGACGGTGCAGCGGAGCCCGGCAGTGCAGCAGCCGCTTTCTCTGCTCACCTCTGCAAAGCTTCTTTATTTGTTCCCAGGCTTGCAGCACCTCATTACTGGGGTTCCGCCACGCACAGCACAGCTTTGTACTACATGCTTCATGCAGTAGATATACCTAGCAATTATTTAAATCAATTAGCAGGCTACACTTCCATTTAGACATCTAGCAATGTCAGGAGCTTTCCAAGAGTCTGTTTCTTCTCATGGTCTTTTTCCCCCAGCATGGTTTTAATTATGGCCAACGCTAATTTTAATGAGTTGTCTGCCTTCAGTTCTGCGTGACTATAATGTTCTCCAGCTGATTTTAAAAAATCAGAAGGTTTTAACTTTTCAAGCTGCCTTTTCAACAAAAACAGCCAACTGTTAAATGGTTTGGCAGCCGGCCGCGTTCTGCAAACTGCACCGCGCTGCATTCCAGGCAGCCCTGATCCCTCTGCATCCCTGGACAGATCCACATGGCTGCAGAAACCCACCCGTGCATGTTAACCCCTCCTCTGCTGGGCCACACCAACACAGTTTCATGTAGCTGAATTTTTCACCTGCTTTTTCTTACTTGGAATCATTAAGCTTCACAGTATTTTCAAGCTATAAGCAGCATTAATAGATTTGAAAGCCAAAAAGGAAAACTGATCATCTAGCTAACTGCCTGCATAGCACAGCATAGAAAATTTCATGTCTGATTCCCTTGTCAGGCCAAATCTTCTTGGTTCAGATAAGACACATTTTTAGAAAAAGGTTCAGTCTTGATTTGAATCATCCAAGTTATTGAGAAATGGCTTCGCCATTTTTCAGCAAGTTATCAGTAGTTCTAATAAAACACAGATAAATTAAATGGGAAATCCCCATCTCTTCCAAGAATAGAAGATAGTGCTTACTTGGGATTAGTTTTTATTTAGAAAAGGGTACAGATCTGTGCACCTTATGCTACGCACAGTTATGCTCGTAGGTGAGGTACGGTTGGGGCAAGACAGGTTCCCTGCAACTTCCCATCATACCTGTGCCATAGAGCTGTTAAATACAAAAAATTTCAGGGCTGAGTACACCCTTGAAATATGAGCCGAATACTTGGCTTCTGGCCTGAGATCTTCATCTGAAGGTCACATTACAGTTCAAGAGCACTCGGGAATCAAACTGTGCAACCTTGACACTCTGCTATTATCTCCTGGCCAGACTTTCCCACCTCTGAAACACGTACAGCACATGCACTCTCCTACCAGTTTTGCCTGGTAGCTCCCCAAAGATGCAAATTGTTACTGCTTGCCCCCCCCCCTTTTTTTTTTTAATTACATCACATGTATCTCGTGAAAAGGAAAAGTTGTGAATGTCAGTTAACCCAAAACTCAAGTTCTACAAAGTTCATTTTTCACTACAATAAAATGCGTTCTGTTCTGTTTGAATCTATATGCCTGCTCTGAAATTCTATACTGTCTTTGCTTATTTTGCTAATAGGTCTGCTATCCACACAAAATGACAAAATGAACCTTTTCATTTTTTTCACAGCACAGAGTAAAATTTAATTTTTCAGAAGCAAATTAAATTTTCAGACTTTCCAACTCTGCTGGAATTTTATAGTTCATTTTGACATTTCTGAAAAACCTCTGATTTTGAAAAATACCCGTGTGTTTTTGCAACGAAGCAGACTGAAACTCAACTGTTACCGCACAAATAAATAAATAAAAATGTACATACAAACCCACTGTAAAACAACAGAATGTATGAAGTTGTGATGAAATGGAGCTGTTGGCTGAAAGGAGCATTCGCTCCACTTATCTGTACCTTCACTAACTGCCTCAGCTTTTAGCAAATTGTGTATGAAGTATCATCCTAAGAGAAAGAACACATCTTCGCCAAACTTTTTGGCCTTCAAGTTTTAGATCATCTACCTTAATCCTGCACTGGTAGTAAAGAAAAACAACAAGACTTTTACTCTTCTGTCACAATGAACAGGGCTTCGTTCTCAGACCCACTGCACAATCTCCCATCAACCTGTTTTACTGTGCGTTTCAGCATTGGTCAGTATCTTGCTTCTCTCCAGGCATACCACAATTTTGTATCAAAGTTAGCCTTCAGTCTGCAAGAAATAATGAAAACACTAATTCACACTGTAAGAAATCGTACAGCCCGAGCAGGTTCACAAAGCACGCCACACGCAACCTGTCAACGTACCGATACTCTAAGAACATCGTTATGTCGTAAGGAACACTAGATATGAAAACCAGTTTTCAAACACGTTATAGCTACTTGAGTGGACCCAAACGATAAGCAGAGCAAACGAGCTAGATGGAGCCTTTCTGAATTGCTTACTGGGCTTAGGAAAGGCATTGATCCAAAGAGATGGCAAATCCTCAAATTATTTTGAAAGAAAATTTCCTCCTGTTCCCTAGTGAGGTAGCAAATTGCTCAGGTTTATGAAAAAGGAATATGCAACCTAAGAGACTTATTTATTACATTCTTCTCTTCTAGCACACAAATCAATTAACTTTGCTCCAGTAATGCTCTGGATGCAGTTATGAACCCATCCGTACCTCGCCATGGCATCTTCACAAAACAAGGCCTTCTTCTGAAAACAGGAGCCCAGGCACCACTTCAATGGCAGCTCTCCAGAGCTGCACCATCCTCACGAAAGAAAGAGAGAAAAGGAGCCTGAATCAAGGCCCGCTCAAATGAAAATCCCATTGTACTTAACAGGAGTTGAAACAGACCCTATACATGTAGCCACCACGTGTGCCTGCATATAAATGCAGTATAGCCACTCAACATATCCTTTCCGGGCCATCATTGCCTCAGACATCATAAGGGGAAGCATCTAACATTACAAATTAATGAGTGATTTATATCCTTGTCATTATTCATGGCTATAAAACACTATAATGCTCTAAATAAGTAAAAACATTTTTGCAGCTGCTGCAAATGTTTCATTCCTAGATGTAAGCTTGGCCGAGAGCACAGGGGTCTCTGCATAAGTGCCCAATTCACAGTGAAGTAATTAGCACATTGAAAAAATATATACCTGATGCAGTACACTATAGCCAACATTTTAACATGACCAGTGCTGATAACTAACCACAAATACAAACGTTTCCCAGGCTGCTTCCTTCCAGACAGGTAACTTTATCCGTTATCCCAAAGGTGTGGAAGAGCAAGGATGAAGTGTTACAGAATTGGAATGACGTTCCGCGTTACAGATGTGTAAAACAGCTGGACAAATGATGTCATTAAAAATACTTTGCCACCTCTGCTACTTGCTCTTGTTATTAAAAGCAGACATCAACTTTCTTTACCTAATCGCACTGTGTAAACCCTGTTGTGTCAAATCCTGCAGTATGTTCTGTTCCTAATTAGCAAAGACAACCCCCAGCTGCTTCCCATAAACTTCTCCGAGTGGCTTTGAACTTGCCGTGCTGCAACGCAGATGTGTTTTGCTTCTGAAACGCACATTTTTATCTGGATAAGAGCGTCATCTTCTGAAGAATCCGTACATGCTGTATTCCAAACCCAAGGCCCATGGAACATGCGCAGGCCACAACAGAAAATGAACTGAAAATAAAACCATAAAGCTTTTTCTACATCTTTCCATCACAGACACAGACAAAACTTTAAGTCAAGTCTGCAGACCAGCTTTGATATTGTTGGTATTGCTCTAGGTTCTGACAGTGTCACCTTTCCAATGCAACAAGTCTCCGTACTCCTGTGAGCCCACCAAGCTAAGCTTTCACGTCTACTGTACTAATTGCAGGCAGAGTTTTCAGAGGCACTCAGCATGGTTCAGCCACGCTCTCACTGAAATCCCAAGTAATACACCTGTTGACTCTAACAAGAGCAAAGTCAGGTCTCTGTTGAGAAGATGGAACTGAGTCCCATCCCACAGACACGCGCATTTTTTTCCCTTGTTTTAATTTTGTTGTGATAGTAACTCAATACACCTCTACTACTGATTTTGATTATTTGCTTACAGGTACCCAGCGTACCCTCAGTAACAGCACATGTGATCACCCTAACAGGCAAGAGTTCTCTGCTGTGGTCTGTATCCATACACCGAGTATTTTCTTCCCGAGAACAGCTCAGTTCTCCTGGACTGCTGTTCAGGAGAGGAAAAAAAATGACTACAGATCAGTAAACATGGATAAAAGCAGGGTATTTGATAATCCTATTAAATTTCAGTAGGTTTTAAATAACTCCAGCTGACAGCATTACAGCTGTTTTACTCAACTGTGCAGCAGGATACCAAGCCAAACCACCACTCAGTGTCTCTTTATAATGACTGGCAGTAGCCCCAAAAAATGCACTCTTTAGAAATAAAAAAAGAAAATAATCTTATTAGCCTGCATTGGGACTACCAAAGAATAACCCAATACAGATTGTAAAAGGAGGAGTAAATAGGTATAGTCCCTCTGCTTTCAAATTACAGCGAGATTTTCAAAAATTCCTACTGGAATTGAGAGCTTGTGGCTTCTTACAATGCCTTGTAACAGCACAGGGCCACATCTTCCACTGGCACACCTCCACTGCAGCTAGAAGATCATCTAGTCCCCACTAAGATCTAAACAAAATGTACTTCACCCCCTCCAGCAGAGGAACACAGCAAGGGACACTCCATAAGGAACACAGAGCTCTGACTTCGCCTACTAATAACCCTGGCCTTCGGAAGGTTACCAGGCCAGAGTAACCAAGCACACCTCCCATGCTCTTCGTAAGGACGCACTATTGCGGCCATCAGAAAACCCAAGTTCAGCATTTAACGGACACGGGCCTCCGAGAAGCCATCAGGTATGCAGCACATACACTAAGCGACAGCAGCATCAGAACCTTTTTTAAGCCATCACTAATCTAACTGCAGAGGTGTTGGAGACGACAACTCTACCAGCCTGAATCTGACCTCAGCCCAGTTTCTTGCTTGCTGGGGTTCTTTGGACTTGAGGAACATTACTCTTGTACCTACACTGACCTAACTGATGTCAAGCATCGTGAACTGAGTGCGTATGAACTATTACAAACACTTTTTTTGACATAACAGATACTCAGAATTACAGTACATACTCCGAATTATCTTCTCCATTTCCCCTTTTTCCAGGGCCTTTACATCTGTCTCCCACCAGATTCATTACAAAAGGCAGGTGCATTCCTTTTTTCTTTTCACTAAAAAAATCAAAACAAAAAGGCAAATAAGTTATACCATTATTCTTGCACTATTATTTCTTTTGGAAAACTTTCACATGTGCAACTCATTCTCATAAAAAGCTGCTGCAAACAAACGTTCTTTTTGCCTATCATGTTCAAGCCGAAAACAGAAATACAACCAAAACAGTGTGAATAGTCCTTTTGTAAGCAGACGACTTGCAGAGGTTTTTTTTTACCCCTCAGTGGGTCTAGCAAGAGGTGTAAAATGTTCCCCAATAGATTGTTTCTAGAGTGAAGACAAAAGTCTTTCAGCATAAGGGCTGAACATTTTTATTATTCCTGGTAGAGTCACAATAGAAACAGAAAGAGATGAGAAAGTCCCTTACTAGGAAAATCTTCATAGCTAGAAAATTCAAAGCCCTCAGCAGAGGACACAGCTCCCTAGAGAGGAGAAAAGCAGGGATAATTCCTACTCCATCGTATTCACTTGGCTGTAAAACTACTGAACCTTACATTTTCCAAAATTACTTCCACTATTGACGGGAACTGCCCACGTTTTTCCAAGCACTAAAGAGAACCTTTGTTAGCACTTCCTCAGCTTTTGTCGTCAAGCTAAAGAAGGCAGAGATGTAAGAAGCATTCATTTTTTTGCACTTCCTAACAAAATCTTAAAAAAAAATATGTATTTAATATAGTCAATACTTTATTCAAACCAACTCTGAGTATTTCACTTTTTCAGGCTTTCAAGAATGATTTTTCAGAAAATAAGCTATTAGCGGAAGAGACAAGCAAGACAGGAAAACCTAACTAGCTGGTCCTTCGGCACAGCAGCAGAAACTGCAAAGCAAAATGCAAAGCCACAGCTATTGAGGTACCTTCTCAGCGGCTGCAGCTGTACCACACGCGCTCCCCTCTCCATCCATCGGTCAGGTCACAGTCTCACACACCTCTCCAGACACCTCCTCGCTGGCTGGCCATACAGATGGTACGCAATTTTTCAGCAATAAGGAAAGTCAGGCATATTCCGTAGTGTGGAATGAACTTCAGGGGTCTCTGTTGAGAAAGCTCCACGTATATGATACCAGTTTCAAAGACTAAATAAATAACTAGAAATTATCCTTCAGATTTCATCCTAACAAACAGCTGATACATGACCAGAAGGTTTGCAGATTCAACTTGCCAGGTTAATTTTATCTTGAAAATAGTTCCTCTACAGAAGGAGACCTTCGCTCAGGGGTGACAAGTCATACTGATGGAGGTTATCTTGTCACATCTCCTAACACAAAATTCTGTGGGGTTTTGTTGCAACTGAATTCTACCTTTTGCTGAGTAATCAGAATGTGCTAACTGAGGTGGTATTATTTACTGTCTGACTCTTACCTTACTTATTCAACTTACAAAATATATTATAAATAAAAGTCTTTTATATAAAACTTTTTTTTACTGCTTTTTTCCTTATGATACATCTCAAGCATTGCAACTCTTTAAATATGACAGGTCATGTGCTACCAGGTGCTTCCAGCACAAGCAAAAAACCCCGCACCTATCAAGAGTTCCTAATCACGTCAGTTGTTTTCTTTACACTGCAGCCTCATCAGGAAAAGTGGATTCACGATCATTATCCACTGCTTTGGTTTTACCGCCCTTCCCACTCTTCATCCCAGCTATACGTCATGTCCACAGTTATTCAGCTCCTGTCCCTACGAGGTGTGAGAAGATACAGAAAGGCCACAGTCTGGTCATGTCTAAGCACACCTCTCCTTCACCCTGGGGACACGGGATCTCTTCTGCAGGCAACACCCAGATCGTCTGCCTGCATGCAGCCATGATTCACTTTGTCAGGAGCAGTCCAGGGTGGATAGGTTTGTTTAGATTAATGCTATCATCGCTGGTTATTTAGAAAACCTTCAGTCATAAACTAATCCAACAGGAATAAGCCATCCACACTCTTGCCTTCATGACCACCCTGGGTCTGTAAAACTGACACATGCAATTTGGCTAAGACTGTCTCAAAAGAATATTTAAGTCAAAATTCAAACTACTGTATAAATGCACACTTCAACACAGTTTTCACTAATTTTCTCCTCAATAATACATCACAAGTATCAGCAGCTTGGCATCAGAACCACCAGCCTTTGCAAGTGAACTTCAGCGGGAAAGCACGGCTGAGGAGCACAGGGTAGTGTCCCTCCTGACACACACACGTGTCCCACCTGAACACAGACAGCAGCACCACAGCCTGGGATGTGCTACCAACAGCACCAAGCCTCACAGCTGAGCTGTGAAAAGCAGAAAGGCATCCCTACATGGAAAGACAGCAAATCAGAAAGAGATGGGTATCCTGGAAAGCAAAGATATGCCAAAGAGGCAGTGGGATTGCCGTAGGAGAAGCGGGATCCAACTGCTTTTCCACCAGTTGGTAGTGGATGGAGTTAAGGCTGAAGAAGAAAGGACAGGAGCTGCTTGCCTTTAAATGACATTTGGAGAGGATGATAGGTAGAGACACTTCCAGAACAGCTTCTGTGGGGAGGAGGGTCCCCTGTATTAGCTCTTTTCAAGAATAAGACTTTAAGACTTTTTAACTTGCAGTTTGAGGTTGGCTGGACAGCAGGCTCCTTTGGTTATGGGGAAATAAGTTACTACAGTTGGTAGGTCGGAGCTGCTAATCAGCAACCAAACATAGGAACCTCCTCAATGACAGCATGGCTCAGAGGGCTGTACTCATACACCAAGCAGTGCATGAAAGTCTACTGGTCTGGTTTGGATAACCTCTGAAACATTCAGATGCTTTTCCAAATCCCCTTGGCTCAGAAACCAGGCTGGCAAACTCTCCCTAGTAGTCTGATTTTTTTATTGTCCTTTGGCAAGTTTTCCAGCGCTCCCTGGTTTTGGCTGGGATGGCAATACCACAAGAATGGTCTTCCTCACATATTCCAGAAGCTTCGCTTCCAGTCCCACCTCAAGCTAGGGTGTGCCGAAGCATGGAGAAAAGACAAAATATGAAACACCGCTCGATCGCACACTAGTCTGGATTCTCTCACTGTATATACTGGCTAGATGGCTCGGTCACTACAGAGAACAGCTAGCCTGCCTCTCACAACAGACTATTCTGGAACCATCAATTCAAATGGCTGATAGGGCTACACATTTAGAATGTTCCCATTATTAAGGTTTCCGAGATCCACTACAAACAACAGAACTGGGTTGTCTTTTTATTTATCTGGTTGGTTGGACTTTTTATCTCTAAAGGTCCTTGTTTTCCCCCTTCCCCTCAGCAAGAGTCCCACTAAAGCACTCAAGATACAGACAAGACACATTCTGCATGAGTTCAGTAGTACTTGCACCCAGAACCTACAGAATTTAACACAGGCATTAACAAACCTATGATGGTACTGAATTCCTGTTAATAAGCAGATACATACTGCTTGATTCAGGGGCCAACTCTAGACACCCACACTTCAAATCTCGTACCAAACACCACGAGCGGTGTTCCCTTTACAAATGGAGCAAACCGAACAACTGTACAGGCACTCCCAGCCCATCCTGCTCTGCCCGAGATCGGGGCAAAGAGCTGTGAAGCTGCAGCTGAGCCTCTGCCGGGCGGTGGGACAGCTGCTCTGCCACGGCTGGGGTAGTACTAATAACTAAGGATTAGTAAGGTCCTGTGTACAGTGGCCATCATACAAATGGCAAGAATTTCTCTACAGCTAACAGATGGGTCGCATTTACCTGGAGAAACTAAATTTTGTACTTTTCCATCATTTTATTTACATCAGAGTAATTACACTGTCAGTTACTGCAATATATATCCTCCCACAACAACTCCACTACAGGAGCACAGGCTAAAGCTCAACTGCTTCCAACAACCACTAACATTACGGAAGAGCCCGAGTGCCTCATGTGTTGATTTCCATGAAAGCAAATCAGTGCGGAGCACCCAGCGGCATCGATGGCAGCTCCTCACCGTACCCGGGACGACACCAAACGCGTGGCACAGCCAGCCCCTGGGTTTCCCGCACCAGGCAGTGCGAACCCACCGCTGCAACCACACACGAAGACTGAGCAGCTCACTGAGTGAAGCACTTCAACAGAAGGAGGGGGAACGAAAATTCCCAAGACATTTCTCCACTCAAATTAGCCTGCATTCCCCATAGCGCTTTTTGCTTTTTCAAATTTTTGATTCAAAAGCTTCTCACCATGGAACATGAATGTGTCAGAGGACATCTGTTTATTCAATAAATTACTGGGTTTGTCCCTTTTCTCCAGGTTTTTATTTTTTTTTTTTCACGCAGTGGAGATCATCATCTGCTAGTCACTGATGCTGGCAATCTGTAATATGTTCTCATCATATTTACACTTACTCTTTGAGTGCTAGAGCAAAGCCATTCTCCCCACTAACAAAAAAAAACAGACCATGTGTTTCCTTCTCTTACTGCCCTCAGCAGCGTACCAGAACTTGTTAAAAAATCACTGCCATCATTAGGAACTGCTATTACAGAAGCAGTAAGAAGTTCTTCAAATTCCTTCTCCATATTTTTCAAATCTGCGGAATCTGGCAAGTCCCAGAAACTGTTCTCAGCACTTCACAGGTCTTCTAACTGACCCCAACAGTTGTCTTTTATCTTTCTGAATGGGACTTTAAGTTTCTGCAAAGGCATAATTCATGAAGCGATAATAAAAATGATACAAACCGATGAATTATTAAAGCAGCACGAGCAAATGAGCACTACTTATTTTATGGGATAGTCACACTGATCTTGGAGTAGCTAGAGACTGAACAGTTGACATCACATCTACAAACATTTTCTTTCTTCTCACTGTCTAGCTTTGACTATAAAGCTAAAAGGTTAAGCAGGAATAAAACACACACTGTTAGGGATGCACAGGACAGCAATTTAACAAGCACTTCAACAAGTGCCTCTAACTTTGAACATGCGTTTCAAACCCACTGGTTTCTCTGGGACTGAAGTAGACGCTGAAGAGCTTTGCAGAGCAGAGAACAGTCCCGGGACTACACATCCCTTCAGAGCTGACGGATGTGCTCCAGTGCTTTCCAGCACAGACAGCAGACCCAGAGTCAGATAGCTCAAATAATCAAAGCGCTTCAGGTTTGTGTTCAGAAATACTTTCCACAGTACCTGGCATTACAGAGAGGATGCAGGTCTTAATCTGTTCTCATTTTCCCTCAGCCATCTGTTGCTTCTCGGATTTACAACTTTTAAAACAGACCAACAAATCAAGGAAATTCCTGTCTAATTAACATTAAGGCTTTCAGCCTTATCTGAGGCTTTTCACTGCTGTTAGCACAGGAAAGACATTCTCACTATCTAAATAAGCTCAGCTTTCCCAGCCATTGCTGCACCCTCTGAACACCTATTTTAGCCCTCTAAAGGCAGAAAAAAAAATTTTTAAAAGACACTTTAAAAGTCAGGCTGAGCTTCTGTAAGAACACCGCTCATGTCATAGCCAAGTAGGTATGGTTTGTTGTTTCAGGTTTGGTTTTTTTGTTTTGTTTTTTTTTACTAGAAAGCAATGAAGGATAACACAGAAGACACAGGCAGACGCTCAGCTGGCTCTAAATGCAGGAGCAGAGCTGTTGTTCTCAGACATTCACCAAGTAAAGGGCAATCTGCAACCAAAGCTGAGTGCAGAGAGCACAAGAGAAGACTACATCTCCACTACCTGCTGGTGCCATCCTCAGGAACAGCCATCTGTCTTTATAGGAAGAGATCAGAGAATTTACTGTCCCAATCACCTCCCTGCATGAGGCTGCTGTATGAAGCAATTAGCCTAGGAAAAGGAGAAAACCTCACTCCTTTATGGAAAGTCATCGCTGAGGTGTCCCAGGCACATTACTTGACTTTATGCTGGAACCACACACAGCGATGAGTCTCCCTCAACCACTGCCATTGTAAATGGAGCTAGATCTTATGAAAGCACCAAGCTGAGGAAGGCATTTGATAAGGAACCATGGGATCTCATCGTGTTGACCATGGACTTGTGTTTTGCAGATACTGAGGGATTACAAACGCAACAGTGTGAAGGCTGTACTACCTACGCATCCTCTGGCACGCTGTGAATACATCAGCTCTGCTAGTCCACAGCACGGGGAGACAGTCTCTAACTAAAAGGGACATGTATTTGCATACCAAGAAGCCTCCAAGCACGGCTAGCACAGACCTAGAGCAACGCTAACTTGCTTCAGAAGCTGGACTAATTCCAAGACCAAGCCATCATAAAAACACCTTTAAGTAACATTCGTTACACCTCCCTGGTCTTGGTTCAAACACAGCTTCAGACGACCAGAAAACCTGGGCCGTGGGTTTCTTTCTAAGCAACATCTGCCCAAGATCCACGGGATGGAAAATCATTTCTTTGGCGTTTTGTAGGAAATTCTGAATTTCTGACAAGTGAGAAAAAATTAGTTAGCATCATAAGAAGGACACGTATGTTTCAAAGTGAAAGCATGGACTTCAGCACTGTCACTGAAAACGGCAGCACTGGGAAACAGTGAAAAGTGTTGGTAGGGCTGCGTTATCTGTCCCGTAACTGTACAGGGGCACGGCATAAGTCATCACGGCCGCACCTCCAGAACAGGTTGCTGTTCTCAGTGCACTGCGAATCCAGCCGTTCCTGATGGGGTGGGCAGCAACGCAGCTGGCTCTGCTGGGTAGCTTCCCCATACTCAATATCAGCTCACCTTGCAGGCACGGACGTCGATGTGCATTTTTCTGCTACAAAAAAAACAGCACTAGGATGAGGTGCTATGACATCTCCCCTTGACTTCAAAAATCTGTTCTGAAAAAGCCTGGTTTATTTCAAATGAAAATATAAATGGGGAAAAAAATATTTTCTGCCCAATGGAGACTTGCAGATCATGCTATTACAATGAACAACACAGCTTCTCTTTCAACACTTGTTATCTAGCCAGTGCTACTCTTCCTTCCCTTTTTCCTCATGAAATAGTACCCTCCGACACGGAACAGCGGCACACAGAACAAGTCCTCGCGCTTACAGCTGCCCTTCTACTGCAGTCACGGACAAGTGTTAGAAGAAAAGATTTCCACAGAGCCTCAGCCGACTCCGTACAACAACAGTGAATAAATCTGCCTCTCAGCTTCTTCACAGCTTTTTATTGGCAGGAGAATTTAAGGTGATGAAAAAACAGATTGCTGCAGGGCATTCATGAAAGGGGAGTTCTGCATTTGCAACAGTGTTTGTGTCATAAATTTGATTGAGAATTATGTTCTCACTAACAATCAAGACACATTCAATCAGTTACACATTTTTAATAACCAAAAGAAAGCAACTCTAAAGAACCGATAAACTAAAAATTATTACAGAAGTCAGCAAGAGAATTTGAAATTATACTTATCTGAATCAACTAAAGATTCCTGATGGATATAGCAGAGAAAAAGATATGATTTTCACTGGAAGAGGAACAAATATTGCCCTGAAAAGCTTAACAGCAACATTTTCAATAGCACCTTCACGACCTTGGAATCAATCCTCTGTGAATTTTCAAGTAAAATAATACTTTCTCCATCTATCTCAACTTAAAAATAAGACTTTGATTTTTAAGTCACTTCAAAGTTATTATTAAATGTGCTATAAAGCCTCTTTAAAAGGTCACAAGAAAGCAACTACTCAAACGTATCAAATGTTTTTCAAAGCACAACAATGACCACTAAATGCAAAGCAACACGATCTGGGCTCATTTGTGTCTTCACTCCTGACTGAGAAGAAGGGGCAGCCCCTACCAAGTGAGCAGCACCACAGGTCTAGGTCACAGTGCCCATGCTGCTGCTTGCCTGGCCCGGTGAGCTCCGCTGCCTTACACCAGGGCCCGGATACCTTGGGCAGAACGAGATGACCTGGCACGGCTCAGCATTTGCTTCATTCAGAGTCCAAGGTGCCAGATAAAAGTGATTGCCCCTTTTTGTAATGGAACTTGACGAAATGTGAAAGAACATTCACATCTCTGTTATCTTCAAGAAAGGTAAGAGATTACTTTTTTATCAACCATATATAAAGATTAAAAAAAATATAGATTTTCTCTGGACACGTCTCTGCTCAGATTTCTGCCTGCTTCCACCAGTTTTGATCATCCCATGCTAAAGCACAAAGACTAGAAGTAAAAACAGAAAACGTTGGAGGGTCTGACGTATATTAAGGGTACTTCAGTCAATAAATGGAGCTGTAGAGTGTGATAGACTGGTGTAAGTAACAAAGGGAAAATGTAATTTAGAGGAGGGGAGCCCAAGCTGTACTTCTTTGAAGTGTCATAAGCCTTAGAAGGTGAATTTAATTCAGCAGATATTGGGAGAGGATTCCTAGCAGAGACACAAATTACCGAGTGTTGACAAGCAAGGTCAGCAAAGGGTAAATGTTGTGCAAGAAACTACCTAAGGCTTTGAAAACAAACTACTCACTGTGGTTTGCTCTTATTAGTGCAGGGATCATAACAGTTCTTCGCACATACTGAGAAAGCTAGTTTACAAAAACAGTACTGAATCCTGAAAGTGTACTCAGGAAGTGTTGTTTTTGTTGCTGCCGTGCTCTGGGTGGTTTTGGTCACCCATGTAAGGAAACAGCACACTGTGAGAGCTGGCACTCAGTAACAGCAGACCCCAGTGTGCGCACACACTTGGAGTCATTCACACGCTGAAGTTCACCGGCACAAAAACTCAGTGCAGCCTCTCCAGGTACAGGTAATTTTTAGATCTTTTGGTAATATTGGTAATAACAAAGGGCAAAAAGCATTAGTTTTCCCACCAACAGTACTTTTTTAAAGAGTGACCACTTGACCAGCAATGTGATCTAGCAGTTACTATTATTTAAAACGTGGTAAAGCTAAATATCCCTAGTTGAGACCTCATTACGCAATATTAACGACCACTAAATTTATGATACAAATATTAAGGAACATACAGGGTGGGCGGTGGAATTTAGAAGTAGAAGAAAGAGATAAGCGTGGTTACCTGGTTCTATTCATTCGACACCAGCAATAAAAAGGTCAAGAGCAGGACATTAGTGTCCAAAAAAGGGCTAAAGGCACAACCCTTGGTACACACTGAGCATCCACCCATCAGCAGCATCTCACAGCACGTTCCTGCTCTGAACACTTTTGTCAATAAGCAAAAATAAACTGGCTAGACAACGATGCACGTACATCTCTCATCCATGTACACTGAAACACAGTGAAGATGGCCATGCTGAACAGTATGGGCTAGACGCTTTCCAAAGCAAGCCACTGATCTTTGTCAGTGGAAGAGGGGCACAAAGGGACTCCAAATCCCGATGCCTGCCAATACCAAATGCATCATGCAGTAAGTCTTTGATTATTTGTTATACGGATACACAAGGATGAAACAGAGATGCCCCCACGGCTGAGGAAGACTCAGCATCCCAAAGGGCAGCCTGTTGTAGGACCCAGCTGAAACGGAAGCGACCGAGAGCAGGAGTTCAGCGTCAAAGGGAGAAGTCAACTACTGCCAATTCAGTGACCGGGGACTGGAGTACGCTGCTGGATACAGTCTATGCGTGTTGAGCTTTGTGACTACCATCAGAGCAGGCAGAACCTCCCCAATACTCGTCCCCGCTTACTGATAAATTTTAAACATCTAAAGTTACCCTTTCTACTGTCATCTCTCCTGCTAGAATGGGGACCCAGAACTAATACACAAGAAATGGCTGCTTCGCTTTTCTCTTTCGATGCTTTTCCTTGGCATATGCAGAACGACAAGCTGTTTGCCCAGCAGCTGCTCTGGATCTGCAAATGCTACACAGTAAAAGCAAGATGAACTAGTGGGTGCATCTGGTGCAACGAATGGTCTGGCACAGGGTCTCTCACCTTCATAAAACTCCTTGTGCTCTGCAGTGCTGCTGCTGGCCTTCTGCTTATTGCACTTCATTAGAGAACCTTATTAATCTATTACCTCGGCTCACAAATGCCCCCCCATTTAGCCACCTGCTCTCCCAGTCTTGTACTCAAAATAGGAAGACTGAGGGAAGTACATTCCTTCTTCAACAGTTTTACTTACACGGCAATTTTCCCAAAATTATTTTTCCAGACTAATTTAAAGCAGACAAACTAACAAGTGCATTTAGAGATTTAAACAAACCTCTTGAGCCAACAGCGCTCCAGGCTCAAATTCTCCTGCTACATACTTGTAAGCAGAGATGAGATGCTAGGTGGCCTGTCCCCACCTCACAATTCCCACGAGCAGAAACAATACCAGGCCCCACAACACAGACACATTTCCCTAAGACTGCCAAACACATTCCTGAAGAGGAGGAAAACAGCTCAGCTTTTTTTCTGTCCGAGCTTTTGCATTAATGATTTCCAGTGAAGGGTATTTTCTGACACTACTGAACTGCAGAGTCATGAGCAGCCACCTTGCAGTTTATTTACTATGGGAAAAGAACAGTTGAGCAGAAACCTCCTAAAAACCAATCAGATTTCAACTGCAAATTAGGTATCTGGATAGCCATTGGTAAGAAAATAACGTAGTTACTACTCCAATTTGTTTCAAGGTTATGTGTTCAAGGACTCTGGCAAGTGCTACCTCTGTACTGAAATACAACGCGTGTCTGCTTTTTACCCTGTATCTTTTTTTCAAAGCTCCCAATGTCCACCTCATTATACAACCTTTCACTAAGTGGAGGGAAACTGTATGAAAGAGAATTCCAGAAGATGTACTGGCAATGGCTCTAACGTCTTCATATTAAACAAATGTTAAAGTTTCCCTCTCTTTTGTCTTCTGTAGCTTCCACCATACACTCAACTGGCTTTGACTAATAACCAAACAAGTGCATCTTACCACTTGCAGAATACACATTAAATATATTCTAGATTCTGAGCAATTAAGAGCAGACACACAGCTCTGAGCTGTTACCTCTGCATTCTGTTTATGGTTTTTATTTTCGTCAGCAGTCACTGCATTTGTTGAGCTTTCTCAGCAGTAACAGGGTATTTCATAAACCTCTGGATCAGGGTCTTTTACATGAGATAATGTAAGCTTGCTTCCTACTTGCTTGGAGCAGGTCGCTTTGGGAAGCGCCCAAACTCCCTTCAAAATATTTCTTCCCCGTGCCAGAATCTGCTTTTGAAGTCCTCTGCCCAACCCACAGGCACTCGGGTGCCAGGATGCTCCGCGCGGTACCCGGCAGCCCATAACAGGAAGCCTGTCAGCACTATCTGCTCGGGGAGGGTGGAGGAGAGACAAGGGAGTGGTGCAGACACTCGTCGAGTGGAAAATCATCTGACATGTCCTAGGTCTAGGATCAGATCATGGATGGGTCAAATGACATCCATTCAACTCTCGAGATCAAACGAGGCTTTATTCTTTCAGATTTTTGGCCCCTGCATGCGAGAGCATGTTGTAATATCATGCTTTTTAAAGTGCAATGAGCAGGAAATCATATTTGAAGAGTCTGGCATGTGCAGCATTTTTACAAAATTCACTTCTCCCTTTTGCTTTTTGTCCGTTTTCTACATTTTTTTTCCAGCATGCTTTTCCTTCTGATTTATTGTTTTATTATTCTATTTTTAAAATAAGAAATATTTCAACTTAAGAGTTTTTAATGTAATGCATATGAAAACTAGCAATGGACAAACCTCAAGCTCTTTAGAGGTCTGATCTGGCTAGGAGAAGCATCCAGAAGTTCAGAGGCTTATCCAAAGCTAATCTGAAAACTTCCAAACCTCTTCGGTCTAGACAGAGGCATAGGAACCTGTTGGCTCCGGACTCCCACCACTGACTGGGCTTGCCTCTCACTCGGCTGCTCCCTCGCTGAACATCCAGGACCAGTTTTTATTAAGTTCTTGCTGAAGAGCACACAAGATACACAAGCGTACGCTTTCCTCTAGGCAGAAACTGGGCTCTCAGGACACTGTTCCGCAAAACAACAAACAGATGTTTGAGTCCCACTGGAAAAGGTGAGACTTCAAACACGCGCCCAAGGGCTCTGCTTAGCAGAAATGCTTTGCCAAATTTAAGCTCCACGGTATGATTAACATTCATCATCCCCCCTCATCTGCCCTCATTATGCTTTGTAGGAAACATTTAATGCCTTCACACACATTTACCTATGCAGTATCTATTTCACCAAACAGAGGAATGAACGTCCTAGCAGCATATGCCACACACGTCAGGTGGGCAGAGACTGACAGGTAACTCTTCCTTGACAACTTCATAAAAACCTTGGCCTGTAAACCACAATGTCGCCTAGAATCCCTGTCATCCAGTGTTTTCAGGGACCAGACCCTTGATTCTAGAAAACACACGTCTCATCCTGAAATCTGATCTACCTAATGCAATCACACTGCCAAGGTTCCTTCTGCAAATTTTGGTGGTTCCTGGTATTTTCTCAGGAAACGCAAGTATCAAATACCAACACTTTTCTCAACATGACAGCTCTGCTTTTCCATCTTTGACCAGCAAGACTAAATTCATGACAGTGCAAATTACAATTTTATAGAAGTTCATCCAAATGAAGTTGATTCAAGTTTCTTCTGATTCTCAGCATGTTGAAAGGAAAGCAGACTGAAGAAAAACTCAATTAAGTTGATATGTGACAGCAGATAGGATGAAGGACATGGACTAATATTGGAGAACAATGGTCTTTAATGGAGAAATTTATTATTACACAGATCAACAAAACAGAAGCAAAGGGCAACCGCAGAGAGAGGTCTGGGAAAATTATTTCTGTAGATGACTATGATGCTCCTTATCAATAAATCCAACAATACCTATGCATACAGGAAGGCACCAGATTGAAAATTTTTTCAAGGGCCTTGGGATCCTGGGACAAACTGAGGACTGGAGAGGACACCGTGACAGTAACAGACAACTGACACAGTAGGGAGGTCCCACAGAGAAACCGAGAGATAAAATAACCTGTGTTCAGGCTGAAACTGCTGTTTGTAGTAGAAATTCTCTAGTGACACCTTTGCCTAGTGAGGCGGCCAGCCAGGAGGATAAGGATGAGGAAGGACTTCATCTGCAACAGGCACATACTCACCAGATGACACAGCTCATTGCTCAAATTCCACAATGATTATGAGGTTTTACTTAAATATTCTGTACTAGGCAACACAACTACTTCAAAACCCACGGAGTTCATACTGATTGATATAATATACCTCAGTGAGCTGAACAGCTGACGATCTTTTAAAACACGGAATCATTATACCTCAAACAGAATACAATCAATCTACAGAATTTAATCCAGCAGGCAGTCCCATGGCTGAATTCTGAAATGGAAGTGTTTTTACGACCATTAGCAACATTTCTGGTTATACATTAAAGCACTAAGACCTTTTATCACCTGCATTCACAAGACTGTCTCCAAGGCTTTAATTAGAAATTCCAGTTGAACTAGGGAAGAGGAGGGGCTGAAATGAACATGTTTTTCTGGAGGCTTTCACATTTTTCTGAGCGTTCATCTATTGATAAGCCCCACAAGTAAGCTGCCAGGCCTGTCAGACCACCAGCACAAAAAGCAGTTAAGTCTTGCTCCAGTATAGTTTAGAGAAATGCCATGTATTTGACCATACAATAGCCAAGCATTTCAAAAACCACTCAAACAGATGACAAAATAGGTAAGACTACCTCTGAATTCGTTTACATCTATTCAAATCCAGAGCAAAAGGACTAGTACAATAGATACATTAATAATTTTTTTTTTTTCAGAAAGACATATAAATTAGAAGAGCAGAAAGCTGGAATCTCAATTGTTACGCTCGTGCTGCCACCTATAATGCACATTTCCTCCCTGCTCATGGCCAAATTCTGCTTATCAAAGGGATTTACTCAAGCTTTCCCGGGAAAAGAACTCAACCTCTAAAAAAGGTTTTTGGTTGTGTTTAGGGAGCTTTACCCTAAGAATTTGACATTCAAAGGTAAAAAAGGAGATCCTTCGGCGGATTCAGATGTTTCTTCCACAGGAAGACAAATACATGCTGGAAATGGCAAAACTGACTCCAATTTCATATTGCTGTTGTTTTGCTGTTTATCAAAAAAAAAAAAAAATAGAAATCTGAGTCCACTAGTCTTCATCTTCTTTTTTCCCTTCTCTCTTATAAGCCTTTCTTTCTGGCCACGACCTCTCACAAAACCTAGTCAGTACATTAGATTTCCAAGACAGGTTCTGTATCAAGTACAAGTCTTGTTGCGAACTCTGCGACACGCCTGGTTTATTCCCTCTCCCAGGAGCTATGAACTGCTTCTACAGGTCTAATTGTACACTGCGATATAGCGAGGTGAGGTTTAAAACTGCAGAGTTTCCCAGCCTCTCCACCTGCAGGCAGTGCCTGATGCCATGCACAGAATAACGAGCATGGCTGCAGAGTTCCCAGGGTTGTGTCGTGATTCATTCATACTCAGACGTTCTGGAAGGGCAGCATCTGAGACCAGCCGGAAGCCGAGTGGAATGTCTATTCGACGAGGGCTTTTTTTTTGCAAAAATATTTTAAACCTTTTTCATTTTTCCAAATATCAATTCAGCTTCCCCCATCCTTTCTAAAGCTTTTCCTCTGAAGTGGATAAGAACATTTATGTCTGACCCTGAAATTCCAAACGAAATGAATTATACACTCGGTGACATGAGCTTCCCAGAACAATAACTGGAAGAGCATTTGGCCTTCTTAAAAAGCGGCAATTTGGATGTCTAGGTACGTCTTGGAGCGCATTAGACAGCAGTCCCACCAGAACTGCCAGCCATGCAGCACAGCGCCTGCTTAATCACACGCAATCTTCCTTTTTTCACAGCTCGTTCCTCGGAAATGCCAGCCGCACAAATGAGGTTTTTGCCATGAATGGAGAGAAGCACCAGCGCTTCCCTCGCAGGCAGACCGGCTGCAAGGCTGGTGGGGTGGAACCCACCCAGCACCAGCCACAGCCCCGGCCCACGGGCACAGGGGCAGAGCCCTGCCACACCGACCACGCAGAGCCGAGGATCGGCAAAGGCGCCCGC
>Ga0181612_180178_pt1 | contig 28319 bp, 8 predicted proteins | sample HoacroProtozoa21_FD_119630 | JGI IMG/M metagenome (GOLD analysis project Ga0181612, IMG submission 119630) | Hoatzin crop microbial communities from Cojedes, Venezuel. Combined Assembly of Gp0051906, Gp0051904, Gp0051908 | reverse complement strand
TGTATAGACTTTCTTATTTTACAAAACAAAAAGGCAGGAACATGTTACAAAATAATCATCAAACCAATCAATGTCAATAGTGCAAAGAATGAATTGCAAGTATAGGAGAGAGAGGGAGGGAGGGTAGGACAGATGGGAGGATGGATGGATGGGTGGGTGGGTGGATGAACAAAACAAGGCGGCTAGAGCAGCTGTGCCTGTTATCACACAAAATTTCATATCTCAGACAACTCATGATGTAGATTTAATTTCTGTGGCAGAAGAGAGTAAGTACTTCACCCATAAGTGGTCTCTGTGTGCTGCGGATTCTTGCACTGGCCAGTTCTGGAGATGACTACAGCTACAAACCTGAGGTGCTTAGAGTAACTGAAAGGAATTTTTCACCCTCTGGAACAGAGGTGACCGACCTATCAAGGGCTTGGTTAGTTTGTGTGCATTCAAGGGCCAAGGTAATTACTGAGAATTTCATGCAACCAACAGAGTAAGTACCTCCAGCCTGAACTTTGTATACCTTTTCCTCTTGCTTCCATGCTGTTATGCATGGAATTGCTCTCTGTCCTGGGAGGTGGCTGATGAGGAGGGAGTTCTAGCAGCTACTAAGTCACGTGGACAGGCAGATCAACAGGTCTTGGATGTTCTGTCAAGCAAATGTGCCAGCCAGCAAGCCACCAGAAAAGGTCAATTATTTCTGCAATATTTCTTATGAGACTGCTACAATGAAGAACCTAAAATCTGTCTCCACAGGATGACTAAATTTGAGTCTAAATAAAATAAAGGACAAAAATGTCATCAGTCAGTTACAGTGTTTCTCAGCTGAATATTCCCATTTTCCTTTGCTAGCAGAGTGTCCACAGTTGATACATGTAAGACGCGTTCACTAAAATAAGCTCAGCTGCCCAGAGATCATATTCATCTTTACCCCTTGTGATCAAAGAATTTTTATTTTTCCAGGTAAAATTCCCTGCAATACCTCAAGTCTTACTGCAGTACAAAAATTAAACAAAACCGTAACGAGAAATAGAAAGAAGGCTGAAAGTGGGAATAGCTTCAGGGAGTAAATGTATGCTTACCTTTGAAGGCACATTTCCTGCACGAGTGCTTGGGTACTACAAAGCTTTCAAATAAACCAAAGGGCAGTGATTGTATCTTTCTCGAAAGCAGTATTAAACTGAAACTATTCAAAGATATTTTTCCCCAAGATTAAAAAAAAAAAAAAATCTCCATTACAAGCATAGCTTGTATCTAAATAATTTCTGCTGCTCTAAAACCGACAAAACTCTGAGCTGTTTCCCCCTCACCCCCATCAACAGTCTGTCCAAATTACTACTGCATCCTTATGGATGAAGAGTATATGGCTCATGTACATAAAGTTCATACAGTGGCAGTATCTACCACTGAAAAACTAGCAGTGTTTCATCAAGCAAGAACAGTGGAAGAATTAAAAGGGCACTTAGGATCCTGGTGTTCAAATGCTCAGCACTCACAATGGTGCTGGACTGAAAAAAGTATTTAGTGGTGACATCTGGTTGTTAGCGCTCTTTTGACAAATCAAACTATTTACTCCAGTGCTTTAAAAGGAAATAAGATCTTTTGAAACTCTGGCAGAGGTACTCATCCTAAACTCTTGAAAATTCAGTGACAGGAAGATCAGAAAGATATTGTCCAGAGATCAGAACGGATTAAAACAGATTTTTTACAAACTACAACACTCTTCCAGTATTGCCTGCGTAACTCCATTAGGCTTGGAAGAGATACTTCCGTTGTACAACTAACTATGTAAGAGAGATCAGAGTCAGGCCTATACTCTTACTTTCATTCATTAAGTCTGAATTTAAGAAAAAAAAAAAAAGGAAAAGAATCAGAAGAGGCAGAGCAATGAAGTAAGTCCAGAAAACTCCAGTATGTTCGTGTTTCAGTTCTGGGGGCATGAAATATTCTGTGGCTGGAGTACGACAGACTGAAAAGTTTAAAATTCAAGAGATATAAAATGATATTCCTTTGATTTTCTCCCTTCTTTAAGGAGTACGACATAATTTTGCTTATTTGCTATACTCATTTGTGTTTTCAAGGGCTGGGGGAAAATAGGCAAAAATTCAGACACTGAGCCTGCAGAGGAGAGTAGGAAATCTCCCGACTGTTTCTCTCACAAAACCTTCTCACGCTTCCTCAGCAACATCTCAACACTCCTTCGGCTTGGTTTTGCTGGATTCCTTGCTGGTCCTTTTCAGAAACTGTGCACTAGGAGCTGCAGTGAAAAAGGGGAAAAACACCCAGAAGCTTTGAATGCCTTTGAAAAGAAGAGTGGATTTTGTAGAGGAGTTGCCATGCAACTCACTCTAGCCAGCCTGTCACAGAGCAGAGAATCATGCACAAATTCAGCCCCATGCGCTCAGATATTTCACAACCTATACAAGTCATCATTTAATAAATAATAATTCTTTGCACTTTTGTCAGTAATTTTAATCCACCAGTCTCAAAATGCTTCATAAAAGTTACCAGGGTTCTTCCATTTACAGTGAGATGTTGCAAACACTTAGTATGAGCTGGCGTGCTGCGTGGAGCTCTCTGGGCCTCGGTGGGACTGCCTGCAACAGAACAGTACACGCTTCTGCAGAAGTCCTAGGAGCACTGAGACTTCACGTATTTACAGCAGTGTACCTGTGTAAATATGCATCAATAGTTTGGCCTAGGCCTGAAATTTAGGTGCCTATAGAAAGGCATTTGTAAGTTCCTTATAACTTGTTTTAAATTCTACCACTACCAGTTTCAGATTCAATGTAATTTATCTCATGTTTTAATTGGGATTTTAACATTGTAGTGATTTTCATAGGCGTCACAGTGCAAGTAGTAAATCGAGAGTGTATTAAACTTGTTATATGAAATGTAAAATTAAAAAAATATAAATTTGTTAAAAGGCTTTCTTTTTAATTCATTATGGTTTTAAATTACATTGCCAAGGCTTTCCAAATGTTTGATTTTCAAGTCAGCAGTAACCTTTCAAAAGATAAATGATTTAATAAATTATTTTTTTTACATTTATATCTAAAGACAAAATATTACGCAAGCCGTGGAAACAACTACGAAAAATGGGTACTGTCAACACTGTTTTCTCTGAAAATATATATGAATGAGTGATTCTTTCCTTCTGCATTTTTATTTAGAAAGAAGTTTCAAGACTACTTGTTACTTTCAGCTAAGTGGAGATAAAAAAATCTCCACGACAGAAGCTTGTTGTAAATTTTTGAAAAGAGATTTTGGGTCCAGTTAGTGGGGGTTTTATAAAGATACAAGTTACTCCTATTGTAGGTTCAAGACAGAACATGAAAGTAACATTGCGTAGACAGAATTCCGAGGATTTTCAGGAAGGCAAACAACATTGTCTGTTAAAGTAATTATGTTCTGACATTTTCAATAACCACCCACCTTACCCATCCAAGAAAACATATAAAAAACCCCAAACTCAAAACCAAACACCAATGTTTTTCCCTTAAATATCTTTCTAGGCAGGAATGATCTAATCTTAGCAAAATCCCTCCTGTATCACCTCTACTATAACACACATTCCCTGTTACTAGCAGCTATAACCATATTCAGTCAAGGTAACAGAACAGCCCAGACTAACAAATAAAAACGTTATGAAATTGCAGAGGCTTTCTTGGAACTTGGGCAGACCCCATGAAAATATGCACAATGACATGTAGTCATTCAGGGGATGAGACAGGGAGGGGTGAATAGAAGAACAGCTAGGTGATTAGCTGTCCTGTCTGGAGCTCATCTGCTTGACCATTTACTACATTTAAGATGCAGAATTTGTTGATTCTCCAGAATGATGCTGAGGGTTTTCACTCTGTTGACCACTTCAGAAATGAGATTTTATATAATTTTTCACTCGATGCTCCCCTAGGTTTTATTTGGCAGTTCAGAAGGAAGTGGATCTGCCAATGACCAGACCAACAGGCATACAAAAAAAATGCTTAACGTAGGAGGGCAAGATTGTAAATGAGATAAAGGCTGCTTTCTGGTTTGGCTGTGGTGCTGGCCAGACCATACTTCAGTGCAGAACCTAGATGGTGAAGAGGCAGAAAAGGCAGGCTTGACTGTAATACGAGTCATTCTGTCTGTACCCCAACTGTACTTAAATTGTTCCAGCAAAAGCCCATGGATCAGCTCCAAACAAACCACTGACAAGCTTCTTCTCAAAGTATGGAACATCACAAGGAAAAATAATGCTCTTCAGAGCATTATTTTAGAAGTAGTACTCCATACTTTTTTAAAGAAAAATACCAAAACCCGGCAAGTCCTTTCTTCCATGTCTGTTAATTCGACCACCCCTCTTGGGACTTGCAGACTGATCTTCCTTCACTGCGTAGCACATTCATTGACATTTGCAGTATCTTCTCCCTTCAGATCCTCATTCAAGCTTTTTTTCTGCTCTATTTCGACCTGGCAGAGGAAGAAGAGGGAGAACATTTGTAGTGAGAAAAGAAAACAAAAGATTCAAAAATCTTCCTTAGTGGTGGTTCGTGTCCTGCTCAGCTGAAGAAACTCTTGGTAAACTGAAAGGGTTGTGAAGAGAAATAGACTGAGGATGGAAAGCTGGATTTTATTTACTACAAGTGTTTTCAGTCTAATCCAAACAGTTTTACAATTCAACAGTGTCATGACATCATTTCCAGAAGAGATAAATGTCATGCAGAGAACCTGTCTCAAATGATTTTATATTCATTACCATCCCCAGCTGTACTCTGAATCCAAATCCAAATCTGCAGAAGACAGGTGGCTTCCTAAGTGACAGCAGAAGACCAAACCTCAATTTTAAACTCTGCAAAAACTGATGCATGAAGCAAAGAGATTTACTTTCACAACACACATCTACACTTGTGTTCTACATTTTGACACGTCTGAAAACTCAGGGATAATCCAATGTTTAATACTTAAAGGGATACTTAGGAAGATCAGATACTATCTCCAGGGAACTTAACAGACTACTAAAAATGTAATTACAATTACCATTAAAAATATTTGCCATGATAATCTTTTCAGTATCTCTCATCACTGCTCTTAAAGAAGGCAGGTAGGATGCCAATTTCTCTGCTGAGTGATCAGCTAACATGCAAAATTTGGCACACTGCGATTCTTGGCAGGGATATACGTAATGGATTTTCCCATCTGCTCCTCTCTTTAGGGCAGGCAGGCAGAAGAAATACTTAAGCATAGAAATAATGCAATCCTTTTGTCTGCTGTAGCACTCTTGCTGTAGCTGCCATGAAGAGCAGAAAACTCCCTGTTCACACTCCTTCGGTATCAGCTAATCACCAGGAGCTGGCTGCGTGTATGCTCTACCGCAAAGTAACTGCAAGCAAGTCTAGTCCACCTTCGCTGAGGGATAATCCACTGCTTGTTTGCCATGAGTCAATAGGTTGCCCATGGGTAGCGACTGCACAGAGCCTGGCATGTGCCAAATTCCCACCTCATCTGCCCACGGTATTTTATTTGTCTGCCCACACTTTTCAAGACGATGTAGTACGCAAAGTAACCATGGTGACTGCCACACTCTCAGTTTTACCTTGTAACTGTAGTGTGCTGAATAGTTGACCCACTTCCTCACATCGGTCTTGTCCTCAACAGAGATGGACCGAACTGTAGCTTTGGATGCAGAAGTGGTGGGCATGTCAAATTCCACATCTACGTAGCGGACAAAACTGGAAGGCACTTCCCGGTCAGAGCCAAGCTCTAGGTGACAGAAGAAGCAGTGAGGATGGCCAGAAGCTGGAAAAAGAAAGCAAATAGACATGAAAGTCACGAAAGTTGCGTTGGATGGATCAAAAAAGACAACATCTAGGAGGAAGCAACATCATAAAACTGCAAGAAACCCAGAATCTGCCTGGGCGAGCTAGTTTGGAGCAAGTGACAGTATCTTACCTGTTTCAATACCATTGCAGTTTCCAGATGAATTAAACAAATTAAACTGCAGAAAGGACTGCTGATCACTCTAGTTTGCTTTTTGTGGGTAAAAATATAAGATGTAAATCAAGCACCATAGACTAAAGGTATTTCCCCTCTTCCAATTCCCCCGCTGTATGTAACATGCCAAGTATGTTGTGGCACATCCTTCTGAAATGTCATGTACTGATAGTAAGTAAAGGTGGGATTCAGCAGATATTTCACTTATTTGAAATTGTTATCCTCAGTTTTAGCAAAAGAAAATATACCAGATAGGGTTAAATAATTTTTCTGGTTTCAAAAAGCAAATTTGTGCACAGCTTGGGAATGACTGCTTATTCCTTATTCTAACCCATGACAAGGTGGCTAGTCATTAAAGATGGCAAGGTGAGGAAGTAACCACATTTAGCTCGGTCATCTGTAAATGATAACCTTCATTATTACTTTTTTCCCCTTTGTTTTGCTGGACAGCAGTGATGATTAAAAATTAAAGCAGGTGCTGCAAGTCAAGCTAAGCTGGTTTTATTTCTGACTGCTGCCAACTCCCTAAGCTCTTGAGCAAGTCATTTAAGGTCGGTGCCTCAGTCTCTGTCTGGAAAATGAGGAGGAGAGCCTTCAAAGCCATCTTGGGCTTTCTGATTGAAGGGATCGTGTTATCTAAGTATGTATAAATGAAAGTAATGTATAAATAAATGAACGGAATACTTGTCTGCCACTGTTACAGACTTTAGGATTTCTGACTGCTCATTCATTGGGAAAGTTCTCCTCTATACAGCTCAGCAAGGTGTACGGGACAGAGACAAGTAAGGCAGAAGGCAGCTCTGTGCTCTGGCACAAGCCACATCCACAGCTACAGAATGTTCAGCTGCGCTGCCACGCTCCAGGGCTGGCAAGTGCTGTGGTGCTCTCGGGATGGATGCATGTGAAGTAGCACTGGGAAATGTTTAACTGGGCTTGAGCACACTGAGTGACAGGGGCTTTGGAGATCTGAGTTTTCAAACTCTTCGTAATTTCCGCTGGACACATGGAACCAGCAACCACTCTTCTAACACACCTGAACGTTGGTGGATATTCATAGGCTCAAAAAAAAAAAAAGGGGGGAGTGGGGAGAAGGGGGAATAAAGGGGAAAAAAGCAAAGAAGAAAAGAATGCCATGCAATTATGAAAGCAATTTTTCAATAATTTAACTTCTTCCAGTAGGAGTACCCACTAACTGGAAAGGCCGTGCATAACACTCAAAAAAATATGGAAGTTATTAATTTAAACCAGCTCAGCATGGCAGGCAACCAGATGAGCTGATTAAGAAAGCAACTCCTCCACCGAAGCTATACCAAAACTACCAAGCACATCAGTGTTCATTAGTGCCCCAGGTGCGAGGCGCACAAGGCACAACTTCTGCAGACATTCTGTTTGTTGAGCAGGCTCATTCAGAGCTGTTTCTCAAATGGGCAGGTACACTTTTCAGTAAAATCAGGAGGAAATCAAGAGTGCTTTTGTTTGGGATCTCTTGCTTCCTTCAGTTACTAGAATTTCATTCTGACAATCAAGGATCTGATAATATAATTCATATATATGCATGGGTTACCGTGGTTGGAGGGAATCTGTGCCAAACGACTCTGATGTCCCAGCACGTTTGGATTAAAGGATTTAATTTACTTCAGCAAGTACACCAGGCAGCATGTCTGGGATCCAGAGCCTAACCAGACCGAAGTTCAAACACCTAGATCCAAGGCTCTGCACAGAGGCTACATCCCCGCTTCGCTGGAACGGTGTTTTCCCATGATTTAAAATCGGGTGGATGTTTTCCTAATACTCTGCCGGTGGATTAAAAAAAAACATGTGGAGCCCAGCCAGCTGCCACTGAAGCTCGGCAGAGCCTGTAAAAAGGCTTTCTTTATCAACTTCTTTGATCATATTAATTGTGAACATGAGAAGGGCAATAAAGTTTAACATGCTATTTTGGAAAGGGTTTTGGCAATGTGCTCAGTAGAATCCAGCCCACAGTTTTCTCTTGGGTCAAACCATGGTCAGAGCACACACAGTCCTCCATTTGTCACATGCTTTTCAATGTCCAGTCATAAGCAGATGCTTTGGCTACAAAATAATACAGACAGTGCTGATAACAAGTTCCTATAGTGCAAAGGGCCCCACCCCATTAGAGAGCACAAAGAGAAAACATTTGGATAAGACAGCGAAGCTGCTGAAATAATTCTTAACAATTCAGGTGCGAGGATTGTACAACCTGAATGCAAGCAGTGAGCTTCGGGAGGGACCGGCTCTCCTCCCGTGTCCGGCTGCGGCACTAGCCCTCAGGGCAGACCACAGGCAGGGCTGATGGTGTCACATGCCTCACGTCACACAGAGCCTGCACCAGTCTGCGTCCAGGGAGTGAAGCACAAGAGGTCCGAGTGGCTACCTGGAGACCTCTGGAGTTCCTGGGGTCGCGTTTGCAAGGGGCTGATCTGTCAGAGCACACAAAGTGGATGAACGAAGGGTCCCTTAGCATGTGCCTATGTATGTCCTCCTTTGAAAGGCAGACAGGCACGTGTGCTGGAGGGAGTCATGCAATGCGTATGCCCCAGGTCGTGCGGACAGGTTGTGTGGCCTCTGGAGGCCGGGTGGAGCTGGAGGCTGTGGTGACCTGCAGCATTTCCTCACAGCTGCAGTGCGATGCCACCACCTCTCCCCTGCTATGGAGTCCCAGGCACTGGCACAGGTCTTTAGCAGACCAGACATTTACAGAGGACCCAGAGTGCTCTTTGGGGTGAGTTGCAGGTGCCACAGTAAGAGAGCATGAAGTGTGAGTCAGGGGAACATTTTTATACTTCGTGCTTGAGAACTGCATCGTTTATAGGGACTTCTGCAAATAGGTGGAGGTGAGATATCACACAGCTTGTGGGTAGGGCTGGATACAGCCAAGCATGCACAGTTGGGAGCAGACCACACATCAGCATCACGTGGTCAGAAGTGTATGTGGTCCATGAGGCAAATCTAAGAAGGAGCGGGAATCAGTGCTTTCGAGTACCATTTATATCCCTCTTTGTTTGCCATATACTTGGAGTAAGGAAAACGATAGGATGAGTACTGTCAAAAAATGTAAATAGTCCCTCAGAGGCAAGGTCAGATTTAAACTACACTTGGCCTGCCCTGTCATCACTTTGGGATTCCCTCCTTCTCACATACCTCATGTATCCTGGCCAAGACAGTGCTTGCAAGGCCCTTCCTTTCCCTGAAACTACATCTGACCTGACCGGAGGGGTGAGGACACTCTCTTCCTCTCAGGATGTAAACAAATACTAACTGCCCTGCATTCTGTGCGGTGACACTGATGGATGGATACTCTGTGGCAGGGCTCCAACAGCAGCGCCAAGTCTGTGATGCATTTCCCCCTGGCACAGGGTATCTATAATAAAGCCTCACACTGGGAGAGACGAGATCAAGGAAACGAGACATAGATCAACATCTCCCTCAAAGTAGCCATGGGTAAGGGACCATCACCTCACAGGAGGCAGCAGAGCCAGGAGTTCTGCCTCTTTTCCTGGTTTGCTACTGGCATGTTCTGTGATTGTGTTAAAGTCTGGGGGCTTTCGTTTCCCTAGCTGCAACGTCTATATGCTATACTGAGATCTTTGGAGAGAAGATGCCACAGAAGGCCCAGTTTCACAGCATCTTGTTCCCAGAGCTCATGCAGATGGCATGGTGAGATTTTCCTCACATGCATGTTACTGCTCATAAGCAGCCTGAGGTTAATTTTTCACTGCGATATTTCTCTTGAGTTCCCAAGCTCTCTCTTCTTATACCCCACACCACAAGAAACATGGAGCCTTCACTTTTGTCACTGATATCCCTCCAAATTTGTAACCTATGGTGTAAGCTGGCATCCTTGGGCCGAAATGTGGTCCAAAAGATTGGAAGACTCGGATCGCTGTTTTGCTGACACTATAGCTCCAACTCGGGAAAAACATATGTCCTTAGAAAGTGCCAATCTGGTACGACACTGCACTTTCAGGGAACACCGAATACGGAAACTCACCCAGTCACCCAGCTGCATGACTACAGCACTGATACTAAAACATGCATCTCATTTGTAAAAAGGTAGTCTAGACTAGAGAAATCAAGAAGTAGAATTCACTACAAATAAAAATAAACCCAAGCTGTCTAGCTTTACTGCACAGCATGGATGAAAGGCAGGAAGCGGAATGACTGGCAGCGATGGCCAAAGCGAACAGCAGCTTGCCCGTATTATTTGAATGTTTAATTATGAACAAGTTACTAGAAATATAAAGACTTGTGAGTTTTATGTTGGTGTTCTCTCTTCAGGTTTAAGCTGTATTTACCTGTCTGCACCGATTACAGAAACATAGCCACAAACTGTTGTTTGGATTTTTTTTTTTGACGGTTGCATAATATCTCCTGTCCTCTTACAATTTGCATTCCAGACACTTTGTAGGCATTAGTTGTGGTATACACATTGAAATCTATAGCACCGGCCCAGTATGCTTGGCAATGCGTGGAAAAGAAATCACATGTGCTGGAACTACAGCAATTGATCTGGTCCTGTCACTGAGCCCCGTAGCATAGTATTGCGCCTCTGCAAGTTACCTGAAAAAGCCCTGCTTCCATTAACAGTGCTAAGGACACAGATGTTTGATGCCTAAGTCCCATTATGTACTCCTAAAAACAGAGACAGAAGGCATATTTTTGCATCCAGAAAACCTAAACCTGTTTTTATCATTAGCAATGTTTGTAGGATACATAAAACTACTGCAATGAAGGGTCAGATAAATGCTTCATGCAACTAACCGATGTCCTTTGGTATACTGCAGAAGATGATTTATCCCTCACCATGCCAACCCAGTATTCCCTGTCTTCCAAAATACATAACTCCTTTTAGCTTACTCCTGCAGAGATGGTATGCACCACTCACCCGAGTTTTTGTCAGGCAGTCGGTTTATCCTCCATACGATGGAATTAAAGGCATGCTCATATTTGGCAGTTCCCAAAGTTACTCTCATTACTGGCTCAGAACCAGACAGACTGGTTGATCCAAAAGTGGCCCCCTTGTTCACCTTGGCTTTCAAAGATTTCTCCCCAAGGACGCTCTCCCTGCGAAAGTTCTTTACCCACTCGTTTGGCACTGGGTAGCGGACCATCACGTTTTCACAAGGAACCTGAGTTAAAGGGTCACGGTTGGAAGAGAACCCAGTGGACATCATCAGCCAGCTCTGCACCTCCACCTCAGCACCATTGATACTGGCAGCTGTCCTCAGAGTAAAAGGCAAAGTTTTCTCAGCAAAGACAGTTCTGAATCGCATCAGTTCAAACCGGCAGGCATCCAAGGGGTTGAACAGGATAATACGGGAGTTATTAAACATATCCTCATCCACACACGAATGGAACCGACAGCTGTATAATTTAATCCACTTAGTGGTAGTAGTGGGCATAATATCCTGCCTTGCAACTATTTCATTCCCTTTGATCAGGATGTCATTAAGGCCCAGTCTGCATTCTGCCAGGCCAGAAAGGAAGCTGAGAACGTAGATATGGGTCAGCACACTGTGCTGGAGAATCGCACTGTCTCCTTTGGCCAAGACGCCATGAAACTCATCCCTGACATCAACCGTGATTTCTTCTTCTTGATAGTTTAGTCCCACTGTGCTCAGATCTGTCGATGAGGCTGGCAAGCTCATCAGTGTGTCTTGCACAGCACTGATGAAGCTAAGGAAGTCTTCGTAATCTGTAGTCCCAAGCTTGATAATTTGCTCTCTCTCTGCTGTGTGAGCAATGGCTGGTTTAGGCTGATACTTCTTTTTCTCCTTGTAGGTTGTGCGGTCCAACCGCACACTGTGTATCCTTCCATTCTCATCATAGTTCTGGAGTCTGCGCTCCGAAATCTCGTGATTGATTTCAAGTTTGAATTCCCGGAAAGGTTTCTCCAGTCCTTTCTCATAAAAAAGCTGTATATGTCCACTGTCAGTCAGCTTGACGTATATTGGTCCCCAGTGCCTGGATGACATAATATTCTTCTTCTCTGGGATCCTGAGCATCATTGGCCATCCATCCTTTGGCTGAGCTGGTGCTAGGTTAAATAAGGCTGTATCCAGATCGTATGGCATCATGGGGTCATCATCAGGCAAGGTAGGGCTGCTCACACAATCTGGGTCTCCAATCTGGAGTTGCTTGAGCTGCTCTACAGCATCTGTGTGGGTTACACTTTTGTTTGCCTCATGGAAACTGATGGTATCAGGCTCTTGATGGAGAACAATGAGAGAGTCTCTTTGGCTTTTGCCTGGAGCACTGGAGACAGAGGAGCTTTTGGAACGTCTGTCTCGCTCCTCAAAGAATGAGCTGAATGGATTGATGGGTGAGGGTTGGACATCTCGAAGAGATTCATCTAGGAAGGGATTAGTAGCACTCCAGGGTGTCGTTTCAACAGAAGGCAACTTGGTTAAGGAGGAGAGATCTAGTTTTTGAATTTTGGAGAGGTCCCCCAATGTGCTTTTAGGACGTTCTCTTTTCTTAAAGGATGCAGTGAGGTTAAAGTTAACATCTGGAGGCTGTATTTCTGCAGGTGGGGTGTCTGTTTTCAAGGGAGAAAGGTTCTGTGGCAAAAAATTGACTTCATTGTCATCAAAAGTCACCCAGCTGGGAAAGCGAACTGTGGTTGGGGTAGATGAATGCCCATTCACAGAGGTGTTGTTCAGCTGCCAGTTGACAGCCTCCATATCTATCTCCTCATCTTCCTGGAGAGACGAGGAATTGTCTTTAAAAAAAGAGGGGAAGGGAGAAAATTTCAGCTAATTATTCAAAAGTTACCTAGTTGTCTCCACGAAAACAAAACCACGGTTTGCACAATAGTTTGCATGCTGAAGAAAGGTCTATTCATATGCTGGGCAAGAAAGATAGTCAAAAGACTTGGCTAAAATGCTGAAGAGTCTGGCAAGAATTAATGAAGAAATAGACAGCTGAACACAGAAAAAGAACGCAGGAAGAAATACAAAAGGAATGACAGCAGTGATTGTATTGCTCTCAGGCCAACATAATGACCTAAAAAGAAACTTAGCCCACATGTTGTAGTGACTTTTTAAAACTTCCCTCTCTAAACTTCCAGGCTGCATTTCTTTTCTCCCCTTATCTTCTGCCATTTGCCTGTTTTGTTCCTTCTCACTCTTGGTTTCATTTTTTCACTTTCTGTCCCCATACCCCTTACTCTGGAGGAGAATGCAGTAGGGAGAGAGAATGAATATTGAGGAAGAGCACTTTTCCACTCTGTCTTTACAGACTTGTCTGTGCATCTACTGTTATCACAAAAGCACGTGGGGATATGGTAAAGGCACTATAAAAGGTGTCTAGGTGGCATTTTTGCCCAAAATGTGTTGAGCCAAGAGATTCTTTGGCTTACCCAGTGGCAAAGTGTCTGCCGGTCCTTGGATGTCTCTGAAAAATCTCTTGGAGAAGCTGTGATCTACAGGTGTACGTCAGTATAAGGAAAAATGTATTTTTGACTTGTATTGTGAAAGCTGTCCTCATCCTCTGTGAGGACACGGCACCTTTGACCGCTATGTTCCTAGTCCCTGTCTGCCAAGACACTTCCCAAAAGTCTGCATCACACTGTGCTATTTCATTCCCAGCTCTTTCTGGAGGAGATATCTGCAGCGGTAATATGGTGTTTTTCAAAATGAGCACAAATTCTCAGAGTTCAGAAAATTAAAGGGTTTTCTTCCCATTTTCTTCCCACTGGGCTAACAAATCAGAGTGCTTCTCAAAATGAGCAGCCAACATGAAATTATACTCTGTGGCTGCACCACGGGTTTGCTCTACATATCATACAGCAGTGCTAGCATTTGTGCCTTTTGCTTCTGACAGATATATAGATCCCACGTTTTACAGAAGTCACTGTTCTTCAGTACTGCAGAAAAGTGAGTGTAAAATGTAGCACTTCGGTATAGCTGTACACCTATGATTTAAGTATATTTTACAATACTAACAACAACAACCACCTATTTAAGCCATTATTTAAACTACCAGTTCCCAAAACAGATGAGCTTGATTTCCATTTTGTCTCAACCATAATAGACAATTTGAATTTTTATTCCAGTTACCATTTAGAATATGAAGCAGGGAATATTCATGTTAGCCAAAGTCCTGCCATTAGCTCATTACAATGTCTTGGGTAACTTGATTTTCTGGGCCTCTCATCCCAGCTGTATGGAAGTTCACCCAACCTTTTGATCTAAGGACAAAACACATCATGCAAGTTCGAAGGGTTATTATAATAGAAGTTAATTATGTACGAAGCAGAATGATCCCAATTTGTTTTTCAAGCCACAACAACAACAAAGCAATAATAAGAACAGATAGCTTGTACAGACTACCTGTGCGTTTCAAAGTGTATTTGAAAAGAAGAGGCACTATCTCAGTTTCTCATATTTTCTTCTCTACCCTGACATTTGACTCCCAGCTTTGCACAATGCCTCTCTGCAGGCCCTGCTACTGGTTGCACCACTGGGTACAGTGGTGGGTCCTTTATCTGTTACTTTTTGCCACAAGACTATAAATAGATAGCGGGGAGAAAACCAGCAAGCCAATTGATTACCATCCACAACCACACCCTAAGTAAGAAAGAATAAAAAAAGCCACCAAGAATAATCTGACGTTGTTCTGATCCTCAGGTCCACGCCAGTACTTTCTACGTCGTCTGATGCCCTTCCAGTACTTTGGTCAACCTGCATGTAGTCCTCTGAAGCACAGCAAAGGCAATGAAAAGATGTGATAAGAGTCTCTGTTTTTACTATATTTCTGGGAAAAATAATCCCCATTTCTTTTAGGACTTCTAAAGTCCTGTGTTTATGAGAACAGGGTTTCTCAAGAGCCACCTCCTCCCTGCCTGCAATTATAATTTTCCACTTTCCCGTACCTTAGCTTTTGAATTGCAGAAACCAAACGTGATTCAACAAATAAAGTATTAACACTTCTGGTAAGTTTGAGAGAAGCAGATGAGCAGACCTTCTTGAGAGCCCATGTGAAAAACACACACAAACCACCTGAAAAATTTCTTTCTAAAGTGAACAAGTTTTATGAAATGAATTGCTTTTTTGATCCAGATGCCCAGAAATATAGCAGAAGCATTAAGAGAAGATGGTTTCATATATGTAATCATTTGCATAATTTTATTTTCTAGAAAAAATCAGTAAACTGTTGTTTGATTTAATATGAGGGAAATGACAAATCTGGGGAGTGAAACTATCTTTCTTTCCCAAACTAAAATAAAAAATACATTCTCCTGCTGCCAAAGAACCATCTGGTTGGGTTGACAAATATTTGAAGAATACAGAGGTGGTTCTAGAAAGACAGGTTTTAAGCTTTGTCTGTAAGAGAATGACTAATAGCAGGAGAATAAAGATAACAATATGCTAATGCAGCTAAGCATCCAAAGAAAGTTCCTGAGAACTAGATGAAATAGTGTATGTATCCCAAGAGAAATATTGGAACCTCTGCTGCAAAGGCAAATACAGCATGGTGAAAAATCTTGACACTGCTAGAGGATGGCTTAGACAATTACTTCAGATTTTTCCCTTCCTGACTTTCGATGAGTTCCTTAACGAGGGTGATAAAGTTTAGAATCCGAATGTCCTTTGGTTTGTCAGCACCCCAGTAGGTCTGGGACAGGACATTTAAGAAAGCGATTCCCTAGATGAACTTGTTGCATTCATAACTGTTTTCAAAATTCCTTCCTACAAAGTAAATTAGGACGATAGCTTGCTGATGGGGTGCGGACAGTCCTCAGCTCAGCGTGACTCCTGACTGAGAAAGACTAGAGCTGCATAAAAAAAGGAAGAAGTGAATTACAGAATCATAGAATGGTTTGGGTTAGAAGGGACCTTAAAGATCATCTGGTTCCAACCCTCCGGCCATGGGCAGAGACACCTTCCACCAGACCATGTTGCTCATAAAAATGATCAAAACAAAGCTCTTGTTTCTTCCTTCTTGACCAACTGACTGTGTTTTCCTAAGCAAGTAACTTTGACAGGTGTTTACTTTGCAAAATTAAAATATCTTTTAATTGTCTGACCTTGACAGATTCTAACCCGACAGCTACAAAACACAGGAGCAGACTTACCGAGGAGGTGAAGGGGACAGGAGCTCTGTTTCCTTTCTCAGCGACAGCAGCAACACGTGAGCTCTGGGGCAGGCAGCCTCAGGCTGCCCACGCAACCATGCGTCTCTGCATTCGCTCCCCCACATAAGTGGTGCCTGCAACCAGCACAGGCTGTACCTTACTACATACATGCCTGAACATCATCACCAAGCCATTAAATAATTTGGAAACTTAAGTCCCCAGTGAACAATAAAACGCCAACCTGCACTGTAAGGATTTTTTTCTGTCCACAGGCCTCTTCATGTTTTGTTGGCTTTGCAAGTATTCAGTAGCAAAATGGTTAATCATTTCAGTGTGATAAACTGGAAAACAGCATCGTTATAATGGATGTAGAACATCTCACTGTGACCAGCCTCTTGTGACTCACTACAAGGAAAAAAGGCTTTGGTTCTCTTTGTTGCATCATCTTTTCATTTTTCTGTTTAAACTGTCCTGGCCAAATCCACCAGGTACTATAATGTGACTTATGCCTGGGGAACGGCAGCCATCGAGTTGCTAATGGACTTCGATATTGCAAACTGTTCATGACCGAAATTGTGCCACAGAAGTAGGAAGAGGATCTGAGAGTGTTATACACCTTTCAAAAAGACAGGCAGATAACGACTTTTAAGAAATGGATCTGAGCAAAAGCCTGGGTTTTCAAATTTCTGCATGCTCATCTATTTTGCCTCTTGAGAGAAATTAGCTCAGAGCTTCACGGCATGACTGTTTCTGTTACCTGAATATATTAATTTACATTTAGTACAGACATCTCTACTTTACACTTCAGTCTGTAGTACAGGCATACCTGTACACGGTCACACATTCCAGCGGGGTACTGGCCTCCTTGATGTAGCCAACACCAGTCCCTCAGACAAAGGAAGCATTGCAAAGTTCTCTGCTGGCATAGCTGGATCTGTTCTAGGACTCCTGCTGGGAAAGTACTCTACATAAAGTCCATCAGACATGGACACAGGCTGGTAGTACTTCAGACCTGTATGGTGTCTGTATTAGCAATGACAGAAAAGCAGAAAGGGCAGATAGACAGAATCTGGGAGAAAACGTGGACCAGGCTGTCATGCAGTTATCCCTCCACGACAAAGGTTATACTCCACATATTTTCTGTGACATCCATATCTGGTCATTTCCTTGCATTTCTTTTCCATATCCAAGTCACAACAACTGTGTCTGTACACTTATTTTTGGTGGTGTGTCATGTTTCTGGTTGTGCCAAGACAACATAATTTAAAAGATATTTAAAGTGAGTGGGCTGTCGCTCTGAAGTGATACAACTGGACTCCTACTTCCAGCCTTGCCACTGATATGCTATGCGGCTTCGGGAAAATGCTTCATCACTATTGCATCACACCGCAGCTTCTGGTTCTCTTCCCACTTATTGTAATTTTTGACTACAAGACTGTTAAATGCGGAACCATGATTGTTCCTCTGTGCTACAGTATCCAGCGCATTTCTAGGACTCTCATGGAACACAGTGTAAGTGTGTAAATGTCACAGAGTTGGATATAAACCTATAAATTGATTCACAGAATATTTCTGTTACATCTATGCACTTCCAAAGAGTTTCAAGTTTGGTAGAAGCTATGAAGTCAGGCCTGGTTTTGTAAGCTCTCCTGTTTATCACAGCTCTGTCAACGATGGAAGGTCAGATCTGTTACTGCTGCAGACATCAGGCTAACTTTCTCTAGCTAAACAAAGCCACAGCAGTAAAGTGCCACGGAAATCAGTTGCAAGAATCTGCACCTCAAAGCAAAGACTTCTTGTCAATGGGAAGCTACTACTTGCTTATTTTGCACAGAGGATCTCCCTGTGAGGATAACAGTTATTACCTCCACGAGCTTCCTGGGTACCTACGCTATCAATCAGCATATGGTAATTCAGGAAATACCTAGAAATGTTCTCTCCCAACCTGCAGGACACTTTGTTCCCATCAGCTTCAGAATAGACTTTGTAGACAGAAGAAGAGGCAACCACCCTGCCTTATGGGGAGGGGCTGGAAAGCCCCAAGCCCCTTGACCACCAACACCCGAGAGGCTGGAACATAGATTTGTAAGCATTCCTGCAGATTCTGAGTGTCTCTGCAAGATCTGACGTGTGGAAGAAATGATTGCTCACACAGTCCTTGCCCTCTACTCCTGCTGCTGAACACACCGCACACAAAAATTTAACAGCAATCTAGTTCTCCAGCATGTTGAACTGTTAATACAAAGGTTATGATTTTAACTTCACACTTTATGGCATAGCTAAGAGACATTTCAAAATCATCACAGACTAAGTAACCAGCAGGAGAAGGTGCAAGATCAAAGCCTGAAGTCATAGACCAGATCCCTACGGTTCCCTTTCTTTTTCCGTCTCCTCCCACTTGACAGGCTTCTCGGATCATGTTGAATGGATTCTTCCTTAAATAACTTTTCAGTTCATCATACTCTGTCGTATTCTCTCACTACATCTCTTTGAACTTGGGTGTCTAAATTTAGGCCATGTAAATCAGTGGCCTGAATAAACCTAGGGTAGTTTTACCCCAAATCTGCAGTACTGCATAGTCTGTTCCCAGCAGCGGGTTAATGACTACTTGAATATGATGCCTGTTGCTTGGTTAACTACTGCAAATTCATCACAAGTCCCAAGAGAAGTTTAATCGTCAAAAGAAGTTAGATCATCTGAAGTTACAAAGAAGTTATATCACAGAGCTTCCAGCTCTATTAAAAGCACTGTGAATTTCATCTACGTTCAACTAATTTATCCTCATGAGTCTCTAACCTGTATAAGAACTGCTATATTTCATTTTAAATGTAAGTCATCATGCAGCTACCAACTGAAGATGAAATACAAGCAAACTATGACTCAGCCTCTCACAGCTAGATTGCAGCAGCCCTCCTACTGCAAGAAAACTGCTGAAAAGGACTGCCCTCCATGTACTATCTTTAAAGGACCCTAGAATTTTTTGCGGACTTAGTTCCTTGATGTTTTGACATTTTCTTATTATTCTATATCTACACAAACGAATGTATTTATGGGAAGGTAGGACTACTGCATTTCAGGCATTCGTGCTTACCGTGCTTCATTGCCCTGGATTATTTGCCTTGTGTCTCCTTCACTGATGCTGCCTCTTGCTGCTTGGACAGGGAAGAGAACATCTTTCCAACAACCAAGCCTGACCTAACCATTAAGAAACTGGTATCAGACTATCCATAAGAACAGTGGTCGTTGCAGCTGGAAGTCTCACTGCAACTGGCTATGTATGATGCCATTTGAGTGTCATGTTTTGTCTCACCTGTTTTCCTCTCCTGTTTATCTTTGTACAACTGGAGAAACTAATTAAACGAAGACTGAAATTCAGTCGGACCCCTGTCACTATTCCTTGACTAAAGAAAATGTTGAAGATAACAAAATTAGTTTGCAACTCAGAACTTTCCTGAGTGATTTAATTTAAAAATACTAAATATTTTCATAGTGTTATGTTTATTGCATAGTTACAACTCTGGTTCATGGGGAAAAAAATTTCAGATGCGGTATGGAATAACTGAAACAATATTTCAGCAACTCATAATCCATGTATAGTTAACTCCCCTTTTCCTTGTACAGATCTCAGCTATGCTGCCTGCTCTCACAGGTAACTATGGTTTTGTAAAGGTTTCTTACATGTTCTGCGGTCTACTGTGCAGTAGGCAGTGCAATCAGAATGGATCTGGCTAGTCTTAAAAAAAACCCAAGTATCTGTAACACACCTCCCGCACAAAACTGGAAAATTAGCTTCTTAGAGCAGATATCCACATTCAGAAAATGTGCTTTCCAAATATACTGCTTAGCTTTTAGTCTGTAAACATTCAGAAGTCAGTGTACTAATACTGTTAGACAGAATCACAGTCATGAACAAACACACAGCCTATCCAGAAATCACCGAACCATTGCAGCGAAGATAGATATATAGCTTTGCAATATAAGTGCCTGTATGCCTGGGTCTCCAATTAATGCCCATTTATCATTTAAACAGTAGATTCCAAATTAGACATAGTTCATGCAAGTCATGGACAAAGTTATTAGTGTCTTGAACAAACTGTTGGATCTTCATGTCAGGGAGGAATTATAATAAGTTGGAGGCAACAAGGAACTTTAAAAGGGAATAAAACTCTCCTAGAGATAGCTACAAGACATTAGGTACTTTAAGAAAAAACACTGTGTATCACTTAAACCCAGCTTGCTTTGTTTGGTTTTTTTTTCAGTAAAGAAGGCTACTTTGAAAAGAAATTGAAGTAAATACATTTTGCTCTTGTCACATACTTACAAAAGTGGAGTCCTTTTACGTGTTAAACAATGGTAGTAAATGGGTCCCAAAGCTATCACAGAAAAGAAGGCTTTTTGATTTAAGCCCATTTGAGAGTCACAGATCTAGAAAGAATGTGTTTTTTCTGAAGATCAGTTCATGTGCTTCCATGAGCTGGCCAGAAGGTGGTACATTAAGACTGGTATAATTAGAAGCCTTCAAGATTTTTACAAGATTTAGATAAGACTATGCCTGTTCAAAGAATTCACAACATATACGTGACATAACACTATTGTTTTATAATTAAGAATCATTTGAGCCAAGTCGTGAACAGATCTCACGTAAGTGGTGGAGAAAGCACTAAAACCTGCTTGTTTTTCCTTAGAACTTCTTTCTATTAAACAAACACAATACACTCATAAAGTAAACATCTTCGCAACTAAGCATACCCACATGATTCATTACACAGCAACTTCATTTCCATTGCTGAAGACACAGCATAGTTACAGCTGACATATTTTTACCACTATGTTATCTAACTTTGCTCTCAGCAAGGTGTGTTCAGTCCAGAGGTTACCACAACTATGACTACACCCCAGCCTCAGTCGTCATTATTACCGGTAGGAGTACTCAAGCGCCCAGTTTGGCTACGCTAGCCAAAGCCTGCCGGTGAGGGGACAGAGCAGAGCTGGGGAATATAAAGCTGAACCTGTTCCAGCAGAGGAATCTATAAGAGAATGACAGATTCTCTGGAGAAGGATGAACCCCTCTGCTTCACCTTTCGTCCAAAAGGAGAATGGGGAGCAAACAGGAACAACAGAAGATATGCACATGACATTATTCAAAAGCAGTTTCTTTCAAAGTACACTGGTGAAGACAAACAAAGTCAGTTTGCCTCTGAATGGACTTTGGACTTCTGTCCAGAGAAGTCTGCTTCCCTCTTCGATTTTAATCAGCAGTACATACAGCATATCCTTCAGTAGTGGAACTGCCACTGAGACGACACATGGAGCTCATGAAGAAATATTCTGAGAGCGAAAAAGGAAAGAGAAATACTCCTGCTAGCCTAGGACATTTCAGGAACTTAACTGGCAAAGTTATTTGGCAAGCAAAATAAACCTGTAGCCAATCCTGCAAAGGCAAAGACAATTCCACTCTGTCTTGCAGGAGCTGATACTAGCATCCATTGAACAACCTCTCTTTTGCAAAGAGCAGCTACATAAACCTCTCGTACACAGACAATATACTACTTCATTATGCCATAATTCTACAAGCAATATATGATGGACTAGTAACAAAATGCAGAGGTTTGCAGACCTATTAAGTTTTGTCTTCGGTGCTTGAGATAGTACCATGTGGAATAAGCCTGACACTTGCAGTGCCAGCCTGCAGGTGGAAATGTGTCAGCTACTGGATCCTCTCAGAGTCTGAGGTCCCACTAAGCAGCATAACCTTTGACTACAAAGCAACACACTATGGTCTCATGCATCTAGTTAGGGATCCAAAAGGCAGCTGCAGTATTGCATAAGCACGGGGGTCTGGCTCTGTTGAATAAATGTGAAAAATGCCATCCCACAGCCATAGGAAAATTGAAGGCAGGAGACCATCATGTGCATTAGATGTCTGAAACAGTGCAGGTTTGCTATTGCCAGTCCATCAATTCAGCAACTGTACTGGTAGGGACCACAAATGGTGACACCAGCTGATGACAACTTGGTAGTCGGTGCAAAATAATTGGCTGATCTCCGATTCCTAGGTGGGCAGGTCCTGCATGACTGAAGCCAACATCACCCAGCTATCTGCTCAGTCTTGTGCTGATTCTGTGGCAAAAAAAGACAAGTCAGAACACAGGGATATCAAATAAGCCTGTACCAGCACTCAATTCACTGCTTACTAGAATAAACATCAATGTCCACATCTGCACATTATTTAGGAGGAGGCAGGACAAGGCATATCAGGGAGAGAAGGAATGTATTTTGCTTGATGACTGATATAAAAAGGTACAGAATTAAAATTTATATTGATAGAAAAAGATTTAAACCTCTATACTGCAGAGAAAAAAGTGATGGGGGAAAGAGGAGAAAAAACAGACATTTGTTATTTTACATCTTCAAAATGCACCATTGCCCAACACTTCTGGCTCCCCACAGCATTTAAAAATAGTAGCACTAACTTCCTCATTCCAGCACCCAAGGCTTTTCCCAGGATCAAGTTTTATATCATATCAAGTGAGCAGCTCACATCCTGTCTGCCAGATTTGTCTGCATATCTCATGTCATCCGGGCAAGAGGTAATCTCCTATTTATACTGCTTTTATCCAGAGCAATATCAAAATGATTTACAAGTTATGCCATTACTATTATTTCAAAAAACCCAAAGACTCATATCCCAATTTCTAGTGTAAGGCTCTGTGGAAACTTAAACTTTAGCTCTATATTTTAACAATTTAGTTACCTGGTTAACTGTAAAGACAGATTTGTTCCATAGACAACACAGCTGACACATAAACTATGGAATTTAACGGTGCTACACATTTGCCTGAACCTTATGCTAGTATTTTTTTCCCCTGTAGCTTGTCGTGCAAACTTTTTCTGTCTGAAGTGCAGAGAAGGCCATGGAACTATGTGAGGGTAGCCAGTTTGGCCAGTCCTTCTTGACTCAAAGCATGTGGGAGCTCCAGGCTACAGTGAAGTTTTATGAATTAACAAGCGAGGTGGTCAATGCAAAGGTGAGAGGAGCTACAGCAAAGCCACGTGTCAGCAAAGTTCTTTTTTTTTTTTTTTAAATTCCTGGAGGGATTTTTGACACATAACACAAAGGACTGAAGGAGACTAGCTGGAAATAGTGTGAGGAAACAGAAAGGACAGCCTGATCTACACGCAATGCCCGACCTACGTAGATGTTGCTGAGGATGCACCTGCCAATGCAACACCCCCACCCTCAACAAATAATGATAATTACAGGTGCTTGAGAAGCAGCATGATGCAAAGGATATGACACAGGAATGGGCTGCAAAAGGCCTAGGTGCTAATCTTGAACTATGTGATTGTCTAAGTGACCTTCAGCTAGCAATTTATGCCCTCTGTTCTACAAGTTTTCTCTCTGTAGCAAAGCAAAGGTACTGATGTAGTGGAAAGTGTTAACGGCTGTTGTCAGGTGTGTTTGATGAACAGGCTATCATAACTCATGTGAAAGCTTGTAGGCTTTCTAGGAAACATGCAGGATAAATAGAATAAGCAATGGAGCTCCTGTAGGGAATAAAATAGTTGGAGACAGTAGAAGCTGTGGCCCTTGGCTGAGTAAAACCCAACTCCTGCATGCCAAGGAATTTCCTTGTGCACTGGCTGCTTGCAAGTAGGTACATCTGGATGAGAACAAACAGAAAGGTGGAGAACCTGCAGTAAACAGCTAAGACTGGATGCTTAAGTACAGGACTGGCTGTGAACTGCACGGAAAACTGCTGGGAATTTGCTTCTTACTGTTTGTTCTTCCTGTACACTGAGAAACAGAGCACTGTCCACATTATTTACAAGCAAGAGGGATTCCACCAAAAACACTGGAGGCAAGCCAAAAAGGCCTCTAGTATACCTGTCAGCAATACTCTCTCCTGAGACCTATGTATGACAAATACTGGTTTTTTTCTAAAGAGAGAGTGCGTATGGCACGGCTCCCTCTGCCAAGACTGACCTGATATTAATTGGGGGAAAAGCTGATGATGGATAGAAAGATTATATCTTACCAGCTCTCAGTGGAAACTATCATATGAACCAATAATTTAAAATACAGTTATTTTTAATGCATCTACCTTGAAAAATGTTGGAACACTAAAAATTTGGCAGACATGTTCTTACACAAAAGCAAAATACAGAAAACATCCCTATTCTTTTGTCAGAAGAAACAAAGTCTTTCATGCTTGATTTTGCTTCACGTAGGCAGCAAGGACTGGGACAAAGAAAGGCCTGAGACACCGAGATTGAGTAGTAAGTTGGACTGGAGAACATTTATAAGGTGAAAAGAGATTTGGGAGTTTCTCCAGGAGTGTAAGGTGACAATGGGGTTGCTCCTCACCCTGTCACTGTAAGGGCATGAGGACTACTCTACTACGTGCTCTTTTGAACTGTGCACCTGAAAGACCTAAATATTTGCTCAGGTAGAAATTGGGATGACAAAAGTAGGACCTATGGGGTTGCCCAGAGACCCCAAACAAGAAAAGCTTTGCATTGAGTGAAAACATTGAGAAAAACCCTGGAGCTTCCAAACAGTTACAGAGACCTTGGAAAGCAGACTCTTGCTGCAATAGATACTGAAACATGCTTGTTACAGTCAGATAGGCACCACTTCATTCTGGAAATAAACTTTGTCTTCAAAATCCGTCTTACGCTCTTGCTAGAGCCATTGCAGGGTTGAGTCAGGGTCCTGCACTGCTGCTTCTCACCTCTTGATGCCTTTAAAGCTGTGGTTTGGGTATATGCTGAGCAAGATGGTTTAGGGAGACAGGACATCGTAAGAACAAATATTCCCATTGGTGGTAAACTAGCTTTAGTCTCCTTTACAGTGACACTTGAAGACTGTTCTCAGTTTCTGTCTGTCCAGGAAAACTGTAATAACATTACAAGGGCTGTCTTGGAGAATGCTTCTGACAGCACAGGTGTATCAGCAGAGCACGCCCGCCCTGCCAGTATGACCAGCACAACCATACTAACAACAACTTTGGCCAACTTCAGGAACTAACAGAGCCGACCCAGCTTATCATATGCATATAATGAAAGGACTCCCGAGGACGGTGGAAGCCAGAAAGCTTGTCAGCATGTTCATCCGCCTACATGTTAGTTAACTGCTCCTGCTGTAAGGCCCTCTGACCCATGCTGAGAGTCTTGTTATCATCCTGTGGTGCTATCAGCACCTCACCTCCAACCCCAAGGCAGCTGCAGACCAGCCCGGGGGGGCTGTTATGAGGGAATGGCTTGTTTTACGATGTATTGCTCTGATTGATGAGACTGTTCTCCCCTTTCCACACTCATCTGTTCCGGGTCTGGGAGTCCCTTAGCACAGCCTTTTCCTCAGCCCAGGCTCCCACCATAAAAGCCCAGCTGTTGTGCAGCTATTCACAATTGCAGGAAATCAACAGAACCGAATACTGGGCTGTTATCTTTTTTATGTTGTTTGGAGTTTTGTTTTTCCTTTTTGTATATGTGTGAGGAGCCACCACGGTACACTGGATTATTTAGGGTCACTCCACAGCAGCAGCCAAATAGAAATGATCCAACGAGCCATTTCTTCCTCTGCCCCTCTGGCCATGCTGGTATGATTACAGCAAACAGAAAGGTACAGGCCTCACCGTTAAATGTGAGAGTTTGACCAAAAGAGACCCACGCGTGACGAATGGAAAGAAGTAACTCATGATGTTATCACACCACTCTGTGGCCAGAAGTGAAGAGGAAACCCATGCTTCCTTCCTCTCCGCACAGATTGTACCTTCCAATCTTTAGCAGGCATCTTCCCTCCAAGCTACGATTCTGCCTGGGGGAAAACACAGGGTATATACAGGGCCCAAACTCCCTTATGCTAGTCCTGCGTAACTTCTCAGCCATGCTGATTTCTTTTCTTACTGTTCAGTTTTAGCTCCCCCCATCACTGTCTAATCTTAGCCGTATGTCCTCTTTCTTCCTCAAATGATGCTCCCCATTCTTTTGATGGGGGTGCAGAGAGGGAGGAATTCAGCTAGTGGCTTTGCCAAGTCATCTCTTTTTCTACATAAGATGGAAACAAAGAGTGGAAAACTTTAAAATAATCCTGTGGAGGAGTAAAGAAGAGACTCTAAATGTCAGCCATCTCATTCAGTGAGCCCCTTGCCATATATGTGTATACACATACACACACACATATACAGGAGAGAATAACTTGTCATCTTTAAAGGTCATGAACAAGGAATCTTGGAAATTTCTGTCCTGGAGTAGCAGTTACTAGGAATTAGTCAGGGTACAGGGTCCGGATTGGATGGGGCTCTGACAGTGTCTGGGCAATCCCTGTACAAAATACACCACAGAATGCTAAGCCTCTGCATTCTTGAACTGTGGCTGAGACCTAGCAGGTCTTCAGGGTACAGAACAAGATCAGGGAGAAAAAAAAAAAAAGATGGACAATGTGATGGGAAACCTTACTGCCTGTATCACCAAGCTGCGTAGATGGTTTGTGGGCAGCTGAGAGACAAGTGCTGAGCACAGAATGTGACAGATGCGAAGGAAAACAACAGGGGCCCCACAGCTGCTGTGCCCTCTAAACAAAGCCCTGAAGGGCCATGTGAGATTTTGCAGAAGAGCCCTGAAAGAACAGAGGTCTGCCTGAAGGAAGCAACAGGGATTAGAGAAACGAGGAACGTGGGATAATAAGGTAATATGAGGACTTCATTGAGCTTGAAAGGTACCCAGACTATAAAAAGAAAAAATATTATTGATTTATTCTTACAAATGGATCAAATGGACATTCAAGAAATGAAGAGGCAACAAACACTTAACAGGCAATTAAAGTACCCTAAAGCAGTATCTTACGATACAGTGGCCCTGATTGATGAAGGAGATTTGACAGGAGTTGCCTAAGAAGAAAAACACTGCTACCGACAAGAATGACTGCCTCAGTTCACTAGCCAGCATTATAGTGTAATGTTTCAAGAAATAAGATGATCAGTTCCTAGGAGAAGACATTTTTGTCCTTCATGAGATACTGTTGCAGAATTGTTTCAGTACATTATGGAAATAGGGGCTGTGGGAATTTTTTTTGCCCACTGGCTTACTTGGGTACGGTGGATAACGCACTTAGGTGAAGTGTCAGAAATACACATCAGATGAAAATGTACCATCAGCGGACTTCTACTAGGTTAACAAGTCTAGAAGAAATACCTAAAGGGCTTAGGAACATGATATAATCTGATCTCTTGCACTGCATCTCCCCAGTTCACAGGTTTGTACCACTCGTCTAGGTCACGTCAAGGTCAAATGGTGGACACAAAAAGGCCAGTCATGTGGACAAGGACATACACCTTATGGAAAGCTTTGAATTCAACATCTCATGTGAAACAGCATTTCTTGTAGGATTTGTTAAGGAACATACCTATGGGGGCTTGAAGTCATGAAGGAGAACTCTGCCCTCGCTCTGGCGTAGTAAAAGCGTGTTTCTGCTTGGGACAAGGATTGTACTGGAAGGGAGTGTGTTTATTTGAACCAGGATTTTAATGTTCTGGAAATGCTGACAGCTTGGAAGATTAAACCCTGTATTTACTAACTCAGCAGTATCCTCCCCCCTAAATTTCCCCATCACCTCTGCACCACAACATAAGGGGGCAACCCTGGAAAACAAGCTCTCTGCTTGACACGTGGTGAAGTCTGTGCTTGAGCTCTCTGAGTTGGGTCTGAACAAAACTGTTCCTTGGGGTCAGCTCTGCTGATGATTTTGGATATGAAAACTGGTTCACCCATAAAGTAAATTGAAACCCATCTCTTGTATTATAGGATCTGAGCAGCTGTCAGACGGCAGCAGCCTGGCAATGCCGGGGTAACAACAGTGCCACGCAGCCCTGTGGGTGAGCCAGTCTCCTTGCAAATAGTCTCAGTAGGCATTAGGAAGCCACTACCGAATCCCAGCAAAACCTAATTATTCCCCGTCTCCTCTCCTCCTTCACGAACTATCATTTAGGGGAAGCCAGAATTATTTTTCTCTTCTCTCCCCTGCAGTTAGAGCATAAATTAAGGGTTTCCCACCCCCTCTTTAAACTTTTAGCCCTGTTTAGTCCCCTCTTTGTGCCGGACCTTTTGTCTCCCGGGAGAAGGCTGCCTTCGCCGGGAGCTGACGGACAGACACCGGCCCGGCACACAATAAAGCTGCTGCTGCTGCATGGCGGCATGGCTGGCCACGGCGTTACCACCTGTTGCTATGGCAGCGGGGGCCCGGGCCGGCCCCCCC
>Ga0181612_102968_pt1 | contig 28321 bp, 39 predicted proteins | sample HoacroProtozoa21_FD_119630 | JGI IMG/M metagenome (GOLD analysis project Ga0181612, IMG submission 119630) | Hoatzin crop microbial communities from Cojedes, Venezuel. Combined Assembly of Gp0051906, Gp0051904, Gp0051908 | reverse complement strand
GATGATAGAGGTTCCGGGCGCCCTTGAATGGTCGGCGGAAAATCCGAATTTGTACCTGATGACATTCGAGATTGAAGAAAACGGGGAAGTGACGGATGATCTGATTGAGCGGATCGGGTTCCGCGAGGTTCGGGTGGACGGAAGGCGGATTTTTATGAACGGGAAGCCACTGAAAATCCGCGGGGTGTGTCGGCATGAGGATCACCCGATGTTCGGCGCGGCGATTCCGGTGGAGGCGATGGCGCGGGATCTGGAACTGATTCGCGACCTGGGGTGCAATTCCGTGAGAACATCCCATTACCCGAATGACGAGCGGTTTCTGGATTTGTGCGACGAATGCGGCATTTTGGTGTGGGAGGAAAACCACGCGCGGGGCGTTCATGAGGAGGAAATGAAGAATCCGCTGTTCGAGGAGCAGTGCGAGGGCTGCATCCGGGAGATGATCGCACAGCACCGGAATCATCCTTCCATTTATATATGGGGGATTATGAATGAGTGCGCGAGCAACACGGAAACCGGGCGGAAGTGTTATGAAAAACAGTACGCGCTGCTGAAGGAGCTGGATTCAAGCCGGCCGCGGACGAGCGCGACCTTCCGGCAGGGAAGCGATATCTGTCTGGATCTGCCGGACGTGGTGAGCTTCAACACCTATCCGGAATGGTACAAGGACATCAGCGCGAAGGACTGTCTGGAAGGGCTGACGGAATGGATCGCGATGACCGGCGGCGCCGGGAAGCCGCTGATCATTTCCGAAATCGGCGCGGGCGCGATTTACGGATACCGGAGCAGCGGCGAGGAGAAGTGGACTGAGGATTATCAGGCGGAGGCCGTCGGGAGACAGCTGGACGCGGTGCTGGAGAGAGATGACATCTGCGGGGTGTATATCTGGCAGTTCTGCGATGTGCGCGTGTGCGGGGAGTGGTTCTCGAGCCGGCCGCGGACGATGAACAACAAGGGGATTGTGGATGAATACCGGCGAAGAAAAATGGTGTACAATGTTGTGAAGGGAAAGTTCATCGGGAGAAAATAAGCATATTTTTTGAAACAGAAAAACGACACAGAGCCCCATGCGCCCGGGCGGAAACCGGAAGGGCTTGTTTATCCGGGACTGGAAGCCGAAGATGGCGGCACATTATTTCCGGGAACGCTGGGGCAAGATGGAAGAAATCAAATAACCTGATCCGGAAACAGCCGGCCGCGGAAATTGCGGCCGGATTTTTTTGACAAAAGGAAAATTTTCGCGTAAAATGCGGGACAGTTGCAAAAACGCATATGACCAGAAATCACAAAGACGGAGATACAGAAAAAATACAAGACACACCCGGCAGCGTGTTCATGCTAAAACGCTGAGAATGAGATAAAACGGGGACAGCGGGGAATGAAAAAGGCAAAAAAACCGAAAAAAATTTTCAAAAAAGGGTTGAAATGAGTCCCGCGCATGTGTATAATATGCCTGTTGTCTGTTCAGGGATGAAGTGGTAAGTTGCCGCCAGGCCAGGCGGGTAATTATCATGGACCAGCCCGCTAATCGGGCGACGGACTCGAAATCGCCGGGTCGGGTTTGCACCTGCGAGCGAACCCGCGAGAGCGGAAACGAGAACGAAATTGAGGAGGTTTAAAAGGTATGGCCAACCAGAAAATTCGTATCAAGCTGAAGAGCTACGAGCACACACTGATCGACCAGAGCGCGGAGCGGATTGTGGAAACCGCGAAGCGGACTGGCGCCCGTGTCTCCGGCCCCATCCCGCTGCCGACTGAAAAGGAAGTGGTGACGATCCTGCGCGCTGTTCACAAGTACAAGGACAGCCGTGAGCAGTTCGAGCGCCGGACGCACAAGCGTCTGATCGACATCAATAACCCGAATCCCAAGACGGTGGACGCCATGATGAAGCTGGATCTTCCTGCGGGTGTCGAAATCGAAATGAAGCTGTGAGGCGGGAGGAGAAAAGACGATGAAGAAAGCGATCGTGGGAAAGAAGATCGGCATGACGCAGATCTTCGCGGAAGACGGACGTCTGATCCCGGTCACCGTAATTGAAGCGGGTCCCTGCACCGTGGTGCAGACCAAGACCAAGGAAAGCGACGGCTATGAGGCCGTTCAGGTCGGTTTCGGCGATCTGACCGAGACCCGGGCCAAGAAGCTGCTGAACAAGCCGGAACTGGGCCACTACAAGAAGGCCGGCGTGGATGCCAAGCGCGTGCTGCGTGAGTTCCGGTTCGATGACTGCAGCGAGTACAAAGTGGGCGACGTGCTGAAGTGCGATCAGTTCGCCGAAGGCGATAAGATCGACGTCACCGGCACCAGCAAGGGTCATGGCTACACCGGCGCCATTCAGCGCTGGAATCAGCACACCGGCCCCATGGCTCACGGTTCCAAGTATCACCGTGGTGTGGGTTCCCTGAGCGCGAACTCCGACCCGAGCCGCGTGTTCAAGAACAAGCACATGGCCGGTCAGTACGGTGTGGAACGCGTGACGGTGCAGAACCTTGAAGTCGTCCAGGTAGACGCGGAACGCAACCTGCTGCTGGTCAAGGGCGCGGTGCCCGGCCCCAACAAAGGCCTGCTGATCATCCGTGACACTGTCAAAGCCTGATTGAGGAGGGAACTGAAATGCCTAAGACTGCTCTTTATAATATGGAAGGAGCGACCATCGGCGAAGTTGAGCTGAGCGATGAAATCTTCGCGGCCCCGATCAATGAATCTGCCATGCACCTGGTCGTCCGTTCCTATCTGGCAGCCCAGCGCCAGGGCACGCAGAGTGCTCTGACCCGCGGTGAGGTCCGCGGGGGCGGCCGGAAGATCTACCGCCAGAAGGGCACCGGTAATGCCCGGCACCATGGCAACCGCGCTCCGCAGTTCAAACACGGCGGCGTGGTGTTCGCTCCCAAGCCCCGTGATTACGTGGTGGGCGTGAACAAGAAGGTTCGCCGCGTCGCGTTCAAGAGCGCGATGACCGCGAAGTTCAACGAGGGTGAGATCATTGTGGTCGATGCCCTGAACCTGAGCGAAGCCAAGACCAAGAAGATGGCCGAGGCTCTGAAGAAGCTCAACGCCGACAAGAAGACGCTGATCGTTCTGCCGGAGACCGATGTGAACGTGGTGCGCGCCACCGCGAACCTGGCGACCGCCAAGACGACCTTCGTCAATACCCTGAACGTGTATGATATCCTGAACGCGGACAAGATCGTGCTGACCAAGGCCGCGCAGGAATCCGTTGAGGAGGTGTACGCGTAATGAAGAACGCATACGATATCATCAAGCGCCCGGTGCTGACCGAAAAGGCCTACGAGGGCATTGAAGAGAAGAAATACGTCTTCGAAGTGGACGTACACGCCAACAAGGCGGAAATCAAACAGGCCATCGAAACCGTGTTCGCGGACGACGGCGTGAAGGTGGAAAAGGTCAACACCCTGCGCACCATCGGCAAAATGAAGCGCCAGGGACGCACTGAGGGCAGAACGCCCGAGACCAAGAAGGCCTATGTGACCCTGAAGAAGGACTCCAAGCCGATCAAGTTCTTCGAAGGCATGGCCCAGTAACAGCAGGGAGGAGACGAAAAAATGGCTATTCGAGTTTACAAGCCGACTTCGCCCGCCCGGCGGTTTATGTCGGTTCTGACCTATGAGGAAATCACCAAGAAGCAGCCTGAAAAGAGCCTGTGCGTGAACCTCAAGAAGAATTCCGGCCGGAACAACCAGGGCAAGATCACCGTTCGGCATCAGGGCGGCGGCAACAAGAAAAAGTATCGTATCATTGACTTCAAGCGGGACAAGATTGACATCCCCGCGAAGGTGAACGCCATCGAGTATGACCCGAACCGCAGTGCCTTCATCGCCCTGCTGTTCTACGCCGACGGCGAGAAGCGCTACATTCTGGCTCCTCTGGGCCTGAAGGTGGGCGACACCGTGGTGAGCAGCGAAAACGCCGACATCAAGCCCGGCAACGCGCTGCCCATGAACAATATTCCCGTTGGTACCCTGATCCACAACCTGGAGCTGAAGCCCGGCCGCGGCGGCCAGCTGGTCCGCAGCGCGGGAATGAGCGCTCAGTTGATGGCGAAGGAAAACGGATACGCGACCGTGCGTCTGCCCAGCGGCGAAATGCGCAAGCTGCCGCTGAACGCGAAGGCGACGATCGGTACCGTCGGCAACACTGACCACGAGAACGTGCGCCTCGGCAAAGCCGGCCGCGTTCGGCACATGGGTGTCCGGCCCACCGTCCGCGGTGTGGTTATGAACCCGAACGATCACCCGCATGGCGGCGGCGAGGGCAAGAGCCCCGTCGGTATGCCCGCGCCTGTGACCCCGTGGGGCAAGCCCGCGCTGGGTTACAAGACCCGGAAGCATAAGAAGTATTCCAACAAGATGATCGTTAAGCGCGCCGGTAAGAAGTAAGCGGAAGGAGGCACTCTGAGGAAATGAGTCGTTCCATTAAGAAAGGCCCTTATGTTGAGGGCGCGCTGATGAAGCGCATTGTTGAGATGAACAACTCCGGCAAGAAGACCGTTGTGAAGACCTGGAGCCGTTCCAGCACCATCTTCCCGGACTTTGTCGGACACACCATCGCCGTTCATGACGGCCGGAAGCATGTTCCGGTTTATGTGACGGAAGATATGGTCGGCCACAAGCTGGGCGAATTCGCCCCGACCCGTACCTTCCGCGGCCATGCCGGCGACAAGGGAAGCAACCGCAAGTAATAAGAGGAGAGGAGTTGAAAGTCAATGGCTACCCGTAGCAAGGAAAAAGCGGCGGCCCGCAAGGCCAATGCCGACAAGCGGCCTCAGGCCCACGCCAAGTACGTTCGCATCTCTCCCCGGAAGGTGAAGATCGTGATCGATCTGATCCGCGGTAAGGATGTGGACGAAGCCCTGGCCATTCTGCAGTACACCCCCAAGGCTGCAGCGCCGATCGTGGCGAAAGTGCTGAACAGCGCGATCGCGAACGCGGTGAACAACCAGGAGTTGAATCGCCAGAACCTTTATGTTGCTGAAGTGTACGCCAACCCCGGCCCCACACTGAAGCGCTACGTTGCCCGCAGCCGCGGCAGCGCGTCCCCCATGCTCAAGCGCACCAGCCATATCAGCGTGGTGCTTGACCAGAAGTAAGGTGAAGGAGGATTCAACATGGGTCATAAAGTAAATCCCCATGGCGCGCGCGTTGGTGTCATCTATGATTGGAGCACCCGCTGGTACGCCGGGAAGAAAGATTTCGCGGACAATCTGATGGAAGATTACAAGCTCCGCAAGATGCTGAAGGAAAAGTATTATTCCACCGGCATCAGCCACATTGATATCGAACGCACCGCGCAGAGCGTGACCGTGATCATTTTCACGGCGAAGCCCGGTATGATTATCGGACGCAACGGCGCGGGCATCGAAGAGTTGAAAGCTGACATCACCAACCTGATGGGCCGTCCGGTCCAGGTCAAGGTGATGGAAATCAAGCAGCCTGACGCGGACGCTCAGCTGGTGGCCGAGAACATCGCCCAGCAGCTGGAGAAGCGCATCAGCTTCCGTCGCGCCATGAAGCAGTGCCAGCAGCGCGCCATGAAGGTTCCCGGCGTGAAGGGAATCAAGACCGCCGTCGGCGGCCGTCTGGGCGGCGCCGATATCGCCCGTACCGAGCGGTATCATGAAGGCTCCACCCCGCTGCAGACCCTGCGTGCCAACATCGACTACGGCTTCGCCGAAGCGAAGACCACGTATGGTCGCCTGGGCGTGAAGGTCTGGATCTACAAGGGACAGATCCTGCCCAAGGCCAAGAAGGCCCCTGTCGCGAAGGAGGGAAAGTAACCAATGCTGATGCCGAAGAGAGTAAAGCGCCGCAAGGTTTTCCGCGGACGCATGAAGGGCAAGGCCCAGCGCGGTAATTTCCTGGCATACGGAGATTACGGCATTCAGGCCACCGAGCCCTGCTGGATTACGAGCCAGCAGATTGAAGCGGCCCGTATCGCACTGACCCGTTACACCAAGCGTGGCGGCCAGGTGTGGATCAAGATTTTCCCCGATAAGCCGGTCACGGCGAAGCCCGCTGAAACCCGCATGGGTTCCGGTAAAGGCGCGCCGGAGTACTGGGTGGCGGTTGTGAAGCCCGGCCGCGTGCTGTTTGAAATCGCGGGCGTGCCGGAAGATGTCGCGCGCGAAGCGCTGCGTCTGGCGAGCCACAAGCTGCCCCTGAAGACCAAGTTTATCAAGAAGGAAGCGGAAGCCCCCAAGGCGGAAGCGACCGAGACGGAAGAAGCGGCTGAAGAAGTCGTTGAAACCGTTGAGACCGAAGCGACCGAGAAGGTTGCCGAGACTGAAGCGGGTGGTGAAGAAGCATGAAGGCAAACGAATTGACCGCAATGACCACTGAGCAGCTGCAGGAGAAGGTTAACGAGCTGAAGAGCCAGTTGTTCAGCCTTCGCTTCCAGCTTGCCACGGGCCAGCTGCAAAACACCATGCAGATCAGCGAAGTGAAACGCGATATCGCACGGTGCAAGACCATCCTTCGTCAGAAGGAACAGGCCTGAGAAAGTGAAAGGAGGCAGCTGGAAAAATGGAAGAAAGAGGACTGCGTAAAACCCGGATCGGCGTCGTGATCAGCGACAAAATGGACAAGACCTGCGTCATCCAGATCAAGACCCGTGTCCGTCACCCGCTGTATGGCAAGATTATGAACCGGACCAGCAAACTGAAGGTTCATGACGAAAATAACGAATGCGGCATCGGAGACACCATCCGCGTGATGGAAACCCGTCCGCTGAGCAAGGACAAGCGCTGGCGCCTGGTCGAGATTCTCGAAAAGGCGAAGTAAGTAAGGAGGAAAAGTACTATGATTCAGCCGCAAACCCGGCTTAAGGTCGCCGATAACTCCGGCGCCAAGGAAATCATGTGCATCCGTGTCCTGGGCGGTTCTTTCCGGCGCGACGGCAGCATCGGTGATGTCATCGTTGCGAGCGTGAAGAGCGCTACCCCCGGCGGCACTGTGAAGAAGGGCGAGGTCGTCAAGGCCGTGATCGTCCGGATGCGCAAGAACAAGCGTCGCCCCGACGGCACCTACATCAAGTTTGATGATAATGCCGCCGTGATCATCAATGACCAGAAAATGCCCCGCGGGACCCGCATCTTTGGGCCTGTGGCTCGCGAGCTGCGTGAGAAGGATTTCATGAAGATCGTCTCCCTGGCTCCCGAAGTACTGTAAGGAGGCAGAAGAAAGATGCATGTAAAATCCAAAGATACCGTAATGGTGATCTCCGGCAAGGATAAGGGCAAGACCGGCAAAGTGTCCATGGCTTTCCCGAAGCTGAACCGTGTGACCGTTGAGGGCGTGAACATGGTGACCAAACACCAGAAGGCCCGCAACCAGATGCAGCCCGGCGGCATTATCCACAAGGAAATGCCCATCGACGCCAGCAACGTGATGCTGGTCTGCCCGAGCTGCAAGAAGGCGACCCGCGTGAGCCACAAGGTGACCCGCGAGCAGAACGACAACGGCAAGATGGTCCGTAAAATGGTCCGCGTGTGCAAGAAGTGCGGCGCGGAGATCGACTGATAAAGGAGGAGCGCCAAAATGGCTACCAGAATTAAGGAAAAGTATCTGGCCGAGGCTGTTCCTGCTTTGCAGCAGAAGTTCGGCTACAAGAACGTGATGGAGATCCCGAAGCTCTCCAAGATCGTGATCAACATGGGTCTGGGCGATTGCAAGGACAACGCCAAGGCGATGGAAATGGCGATCAACGAGCTGACTACGATTGCCGGCCAGAAACCCCTGGTCACCAAGGCCAAGAAGTCCATCGCGAACTTTAAGGTTCGTGAGGGCATGAATGTCGGCGCGAAGGTGACCCTGCGCGGCGACCGCATGGAAGAGTTCATGGACAAGCTGGTTTCCGTGGCACTGCCCCGCGTCCGCGACTTCCGCGGCGTGAGCACCAAGGCCTTTGATGGCCGCGGCAATTACGCGCTGGGCATTCACGAGCAGCTGCTGTTCCCCGAAATCGAGTACGACAAGGTGGAGAAGATCCGCGGTATGGAAATGATCTTCGTGACCACCGCGAAGACCGATGAGGAATGCAAGGAACTGCTCAGCCTGCTGGGCATGCCCTTCGCCCATGAGTGACTGTGAAGGTTTGAAGGAGGAAAAATAAAGTGGCAAAGCTGAGCATGAAACTCAAGCAGAGCAGAGCGCCGAAGTTCTCTACGCGGGCTTACACCCGCTGCCGCATCTGCGGCCGGCCTCACAGTGTGCTGCGCAAGTACGGCGTGTGCCGTATCTGCTTCAGAGAGCTGGCCTATAAGGGCCAAATCCCCGGTGTCCGCAAGGCCAGCTGGTAATGCGGGGGAGACTCGCGGGACAGGCGGACAAATGATGTCTCGAACCACCCGCGTATGAATTTCGAAGGAGGTCAAAACCATGGTAGTGAACGATCCCATCGCCGATATGCTCACCCGCATCCGGAATGGTCAGGTCGCGCGTCACGATTTCGTGACTGTGCCGGCCAGCAACACGAAGAAGGCCATCGCCAAGATTCTTCTGGACGAAGGCTACGTGAAGGCTGTGGACTATATCGATGACGGCCTGCAGGGCGAGATCAAGATTACGCTGAAGTACGTCAACGGCAAGCAGACCCCTGTGATTGCCGGTTTGAAGCGCATCAGCAAACCCGGTCTGCGCGTGTACGCGCGCTGCGAAGAGCTGCCCAAAGTGCTGGGCGGCCTGGGCATCGCCATCATCAGCACCAGCAAGGGTCTGATGACGGACAAGGAAGCCCGGAAGAACGAAGTGGGCGGCGAAGTGCTGGCCTACATCTGGTAATAACCGACACGCAATAGGAGGTGTGACAAAATGTCTCGTATCGGAAAGCTTCCGATTACTGTCCCCGCGGGCGTGACGGTTACGGTGGATGAGAACAACCTGGTCACGGTGAAGGGCCCCAAGGGCACCCTGACCCAGCAGGTGAATCCCGCCATCACCCTGAAGCAAGAGGGCAATACCCTGACCCTCGAGCGCCCCTCGGACGCGAAGAATCATCGGTCCATGCACGGACTGTATCGCGCTCTGGTGCACAACATGGTCGTCGGCGTGACTGACGGCTTCTCCAAGACCCTGGAACTGGTCGGTACCGGTTACCGCGCCAGCGCCGAGGGCAAGACGCTGACCATCAACATCGGTTTCTCTCATCCGGTGGTGCTGGAAGCGCCCGAAGGAATCACTTATGAGACTCCCAACCAGACCACCATCGTGGTCAAGGGGAGTAACAAGCAGCAGGTTGGCAACCTCGCGGCGGACATTCGCGCCATCCGGAAGCCGGAACCCTATCTGGGCAAGGGCATCAAGTATCAGGATGAGCACATCCGCCGTAAGGAAGGCAAGACCGGTAAGTAATAGAAGGGAGTGACTGCAAATGTTCAAGAAACGTGACCGGAATGAGGTTCGCGTGATTCGTCACGCGCGGGTCCGTAAAAAGATCAGCGGCACCCCTGAAATGCCGCGTCTGTCTGTTTACCGCAGCAACAAGCACATCCAGGCGCAGATCATTGACGACACCAAGGGCGTAACCCTGGTGAGCGCCAGCACCATGGATCCGGCCCTGAAGGGTCAGCTGGATGATGTGGACAAGAAGGGTGCCGCGAAGCTGGTCGGCAAGCTGATCGCTGAGCGCGCCGCGGAAGCCGGCATCGAGAACGTGGTCTTCGATCGGGGCGGGTATGTGTATACCGGCCGTGTGGCGAGTGTCGCCGACGGTGCCCGTGAAGCCGGACTGAAATTCTGATTGAAGGAGGACTACGCAAAATGCCTAGGTTTGAACAGGAAAGCGAGTTCAAAGAGCGTCTGGTCTCCGTCAACCGTGTTTCCAAGACCGTGAAGGGCGGCCGCAACATGCGGTTCAGCGCTTTGGTCGTGGTTGGCGATGAGAACGGCCGCGTCGGCGCGGGCATGGGAAAGGCTGCCGAAATTCCGGAAGCCATTCGCAAGGCCACCGAAGACGCCAAGAAGCATCTGGTGAATGTGCCGTTGGACGGCACGACCATCCCGCATGAGATGACCGGATATTACTCCACCGCGAAGAGCGTGCTGATGCCCGCTCCCGAAGGTACCGGCGTGATCGCCGGCGGTGCCGCGCGTGCTGTGCTGGAAATGGCCGGCATCCGGGATATCCGCACCAAGAGCTATGGCTCGAACAACCCCATCAACATGGTCAAGGCCACTCTGGAAGCTTTGAAGAAGATTCGCAGCGCCGAGCAGGTCGCGCAGATGCGCGGCAAGGCCGTGACTGATATTCTGGGTTAAGGAGGACGTAAGAGATGAAGCTGAAAATTACACTCGTGAAATCTCCCATCGCCACCCTTCCCAAGCATAAGGCGACTGTTGCCGCGCTGGGCCTTCGCAAGATCGGCCAGACCGTGACTCAGCCTGACAATGCCGCGATCCGCGGACAGATCTTTGCCGTGAAGCACATGGTGAAGGTTGAGGAAGTTGACGAATAAAGGAGGAATACCCCATGAAACTGCAAGAACTGCATCCCGCTGAGGGGTCCACGACCGCGCAGAAGCGTCTGGGCCGCGGTACCGGTTCCGGTCTGGGCAAGACCTCCGGTAAAGGCCATAAGGGTGCCAAGGCCCGCAGCGGCGGCGGCAAGCGGCCCGGATTTGAAGGCGGCCAGATGCCCCTGTATCGCCGGGTGCCCAAGCGCGGCTTCACGAACATCTTCGGCACTGAGTATGCCGTGGTGAATGTGGAGCGCCTGGAAGTCTTCAACGATGGCGACACCGTGACCGTGGAAGCGCTCAAGGAAGCCGGCATCGTGAAGCAGACGCTGGATGGCGTGAAGATTCTGGGCAACGGCGATCTGACCAAGAAGCTGACCGTGCAGGCCCAGAAGTTTACCGAGAGCGCCAAGCAGAAGATTGAGGCCGTCGGTGGGAAAGCCGAGGTGGTCTGACATGATTGAAAGCATCCGTAAGATGTGGAAAATCGCCGAGATTCGGAAAAAGATCATTTACACCTTCCTGATGCTGGTCTTGTACCGGCTGGTCGGTGTAATTCCGGCCCCCGGTGTTGATGCCGTGAAAGTGCTCAACGCGAGCAACACGAGCAATCTTCCCCTGCTGGAGCTGGTCAACATGATGACCGGTAACAACTTCAGCCAGATGACCGTGATGGCCATGGGTATTACGCCCTACATCAACGCCAGCATTATTATGCAGCTGCTGACCATCGCGATCCCCGCCCTCGAACGCATGAGCAAGGAAGAAGACGGACGGGAAAAGATCAACAAGATTACCCGGTATGTCACCGTCGGACTGGCGGCGCTGCAGGCCATCGGTCTGGTTCGCGGTCTGGGCTACATCAAGAGCGGCTGGCTGAACTACGTCCTGGTGGGCGTGAGCATGGCCGGCGGTACCGCTCTGGCGATGTGGATCGGCGAGCGGATTACCGAAAAGGGCGTCGGAAACGGCGTCAGCCTGCTGATCTTCGTCGGTATTATTTCCAACCTGTTCAACGGCATCGTGAGCGGTTTCACCACCGCGACCACGCAGGGCACGACGAGCGGTTGGATCAACCTGATCGTGATCGTTGTGACCGCGATCCTGATGACTGTGATCGTGACCTTCGTGGAGCTGGGCGAACGCCGCATTCCGCTGCAGATCGCCAAGCAGGTCAAGGGCCGTCGTGTGTACGGCGGACAGAGCACCCATATGAGCCTGAAAGTGGTTTCTGTGGGCGTGCTGCCGCTGATCTTCGCGTACAGCTTCCTGGCCTTCCCGGGAACGATCGCGCAGCTGGTGGACCCGGACATGAGCGGTGCCTTCACCCGGTGGTGGGCGACCAACATGTATACCGGCTCCGTCTGGTACATGATCATTTCCGCGCTGCTGATCATCGCGTTTACGTTCTTCTACTCCAGCATCAGCTTTGACCCCAAACAGCAGGCTGATCAGCTGCAGCAGCAGGGCGCCGTGATCCCCGGACAGCGCGGCAAGAACATTCGTCAGTATCTGGCCAATATCGTGAACCGCCTGAACCTGTTCGCGGCGCTGTTCCTGGCCGTGCTGAGCGCGGTGCCGACGCTGCTTCTCCGCTGGGCGGGTGTGAGCGTGCCGTTCGCGGCCAGCTCCATTCTGATCGCGGTGAGCGTGAGCCTGGAGACCTTCCGTACCCTGCAGGGTGAGATGAGTATCCGCGGCATCGAGATGGATATGGACAATATCGGATTTATGTAATCGGCCAAAGGGGACGGGGATTACCCCGCCCCCTGCCGCCATGGAAAGGAGATGCCCAATGAACATTATTTTCCTTGGACCTCCCGGGGCCGGTAAAGGCACCCAGGCGCAGAAGATCTGCGCGGCGCTGAACGTACCCCAGATCTCCACCGGCGACATTCTTCGCCGGGCCATGAAAGAAGGCACCGAGACCGGCAAGAAGGCGAAGAGCTATATCGACGCCGGACAGCTGGTGCCTGATGAAGTGATTATCGACATCGTGAAGGAACGCCTGGCCATGGCTGACTGCCAGAATGGCTACATCCTGGACGGCTTCCCGCGGACGGTGCCCCAGGCGGAAGCGCTGGACACCTTCGCCACGATTGACTCCGTGATTGAGCTGGATGTGGCGGACGAAGAGCTGGTGAACCGGCTGAGCGGACGGCGCGTTTGCGTCAAGTGTGGCGCGACCTACCACCTGAGCATGCTGAACGGCGAAACTCACTGCGCGAACTGCGGCGAGGAACTGATTCAGCGCGACGATGACAAGGCAGAGACCGTACTGAACCGCCTGAATGTGTATCACAGCCAGACGGCTCCGCTGATCGGCTACTATGAGAAGAAGGGCCTGCTTCGGAAGATTGATGGCGCCCAGGGTATGGACAACACCACCAACGCGATTCTGGCGGCGCTGGGAGCAAAAGCATGATCTATCTGAAGAATGCGTCCCAAATCGACAAGATGCGGGATGCAGGGAAGCTGCTGCGTGAGGTGGAGGATCAGGTTCGCGAGGCCATCGTGCCGGGGGTGACCACGGCAGATCTCGATGTGCTGGCGGAACAGCTGATCCGCAAGGGCGGCGGCATTCCTTCCGAAAAAGGATATCAGGGTTATCCCTGCAGTATCTGCGCAAGCGTGAATGATATGGTGGTTCATGGCATTCCGAATGACAAGCAGGTGCTGAACGAGGGCGATATCATCACAGTGGACTGCACACTGATTTTGAACGGCTGGCAGGCTGACTCCGCGTTTACCGTCGGGGTCGGACAGATCAGCGAGGATGCCGCGAAGCTGATCCGGGTGACCGAGGAATGCTTCTGGGAAGGTATCCGGCAGTGTGTGGAAGGGAAACGGCTGGGAGACGTCGGATACGCGATTGAACAGCACGCCCTGAAGAACGGCTATACGGTGATCCGGGATTACACCGGACACGGTATCGGCCGGGAAATGCACGAGGATCCATCCGTATACAATTACGGAGAGCCCGGGCGAGGGATTCGTCTTCGCAAGGGCATGACCATCGCGGTGGAACCCATGATCTGCCAGGGTGACTGGCATATCACCACGGATGATGACGGCTGGGGCGTGAGGACGCGGGATCATAAGCTGTGCTCGCATTATGAACATACCATCGCCATCACCGGGGAAGGGTACCCGGAGATCCTGACGCTGCCCGGCTTCAGCTGGGAGGGAAACGAATGAAGGAACCCCTCAGTTTTGATCCCGGACGGATTGTGATCAGCACCCAGGGGCGGGACAAGGGACACGCGTTTCTTGTCATCGAAAATCCCGGGGATGACCGGGTTTTGATCGCGGACGGTCTGAACCATCCGCTGGCAAGACCCAAGAAAAAGAAAATCAGGCATTTACACGCGAAGCCAATTATGGTAAACTTATCTGAGGTGAGGCCCGAAGGCGGGCCGATCCAGGACAGCGACCTGAGAAGGGCGCTGGAGGATAACGGATTCGCGGTGGGACGCTCGCTGTGCAAGGAGGGCTGATATTTGTCCAAGAGCGACGTGATTGAAATGGAAGGCAAGGTTGTTGAAGCTTTGCCGAACGCCATGTTCCAGGTGGAGCTTCAGAATGGCCACCAGATCCTGGCGCACATCTCCGGCAAGATGCGGATGAACTTTATCCGGATCTATCCCGGCGATAAAGTAACCATTGAACTTTCGCCCTATGATCTGACCCGTGGCCGGATCACCTGGCGCAGCAAGAACTAAAACCAAGGAGGTACTGAGCGATGAAAGTTCGTCCGTCTGTGAAGCCGATCTGCGAGAAGTGCAAGATCATCAAGCGGAAGGGCCATGTGATGGTCATCTGCGAGAATCCGAAGCACAAGCAGAAGCAGGGCTAAGATGAGAACCCGGGCCGGAAGGCCCGGTTTTTTGCGTATTGTGGGGATTTATGATACAATAGTCCCAGAAGGGAGGGTGGAGCATGTATCGCAGATACTCCACATACAACGAAGGGACGGTTCCGGTGGGACAGGCGCGCAGGAACAAGGTGAAGAATGTCATTATTCTGCTGCTTCTGATCGCACTGATTGTGATGTTCGTGGTGGCGATTCCCGCGATGCGCAAAACCAATGAAAGCCGGACGGTGATCATCAACCGGATGCAGAGCGAAATGGCGACTGCGGTGCGGCTGACACCTTCGTTGAGCCGGAGCGCCGGCGCAAGCAGCGCGGCAATTTTGGCGCAGATCCGGAGCAATATTTATACGATTGAAACGCTGAATGAGCTTTCCGTCGCACAGGACGGGGCGGAAGGGATGCTGCTGGATGAGGATTATCTGGCCTCCATTGTCAGCAGTATCGATAATTATATTACTTATCTGACCACCGGGATGGATACCGGGGAATATCAGACGAACCTGACCAATACGCTGGATGAGGCACAGGCCATTATCAACGCGCTGGAGTAATAAAGGAGCAACCACTTGATCAACTGGGGAGAAAAACTGGAAGAGAAGATCCGGATGCTGCCGGACTCGCCCGGGTGCTATCTGATGAAGAACCGGGAGGGTACGATCATCTATGTCGGAAAGGCTGTGAACCTGAAGAACCGGGTTCGCAGCTATTTTCGTGACACCGCGCACACGCCGAAAGTGGCGGCCATGATCTCCCATATCGATGATTTTGAGATTTTACTGTGTGAGACGAATCTGGAAGCACTGATTCTGGAGTGCAACCTGATTAAATTGCATAAGCCGTATTATAATATTCTGCTGAAGGACGACAAACATTATCCGTATATCAAAGTGAATATGAAGGAGCCTTTTCCGCGGCTGGAGATTACGAGGCGCATGGAGAAGGACGGGGCAAGGTACTTCGGACCGTACATCGGGGCGAGTGCCGTGAAACAGGTATTGGATGCCGCGAGACGGCTGTTTCCCCTGCGGACCTGCCGGCAGACTTTGCCTCCGACGAGCCCGAAACGCCCGTGCGTGAACTACGACATTCACCGGTGCCTGGGACCGTGCGCGGGAAAGTGCACGGTGGAGGAATATCACGGGGTGCTGGACAGCGCGGTGCATTTTCTGGAGGGAAATTACGAGCCGGTGGTGGACTATCTGACGGCGGAAATGAATCGGGCGGCGGAAAATATGAAATATGAGCGCGCCGCGCAGATCCGGGATCAGATCCGGGATGTGAAGGGTCTGATGGAGCGGCAGATTGCTCTGAGGACGGACGGGAGCGAACAGGATCTGATCGCGGTGGCGCAGGACGGGTTGGACGCGATGATCCAGATCATTTATGTCCGCGGGGGAAAGATGATCGGCGGGGATCATTTCCTGCTGGAAAGAGAAGGCGGAGAGGATCCCGGTGAGGTGATTGCCGGGTTTATGACGCAGTACTATGAGCAGACGGCGCTGATCCCCCGGAACATTCTGGTACAGACCTTGCCGGAAGGCATGGAAGAACAGCTGGAAAGCTATTTGCGTGAAAAGAAAAGCGCGGCTGTGACGGTGCATGTGCCGCAAAGGGGCGAGAAGCGCGAGTTGGTGGCGCTGGCGGTGAAGAACGCGGACGATGCCCTGAAGAAGCGGAACGCACGCAGAACCATCCGGGAAGAGCGGACGGTCGGCGCGGCGGAAAATCTCGGGAAGATTCTCGGGATGGATCATTTTCCGCGGCGGATTGAAGGATATGATATTTCGAACACGCAGGGTGCGCAAAGCGTGGCGAGTATGGTCGTGTTTATCAACGGGGAGCCGGCGAAGAAGGAATACCGGCGATTCCGGATCAAGACCGTGGAGGGGCCGAACGATTTCGCCAGCATGATGGAAGTGCTGGGGCGGAGATTTGCGCATGCTTTGAAGGAAAACGAGGAGGGCGCGGAGAACGGGAAGTTCAATGATCTGCCGGATCTGATTCTGATTGACGGCGGCCCGCAGCAGCTGCGGTTCGCGAGGGACGCTACCCGGGAGATGGGCATTGAGCCGCCGGTTATGTTCGGCCTTGCGAAAAAGGAAGAAGAAATCTGGCTGCCGGACGCGGAAGAGCCGATTTTGCTGGATCATCATACGCCGGAACTGCAGCTTGTGCAGCGGGTTCGTGACGAGGCGCACCGGTTCGGCATCATTCATCACCGGGTGCTGAGAGCGAGAGAATTTACGCACAGCAAGCTGGAGGATATTCCGGGCATCGGACCGGCGAGACGGAAAGCGCTGCTCAAGCATTTCGGAAGTCTGAAGGCGATTGGTGAGGCGGATGTTGAAGAAATTGAGAAGGTACCCGGAATGACGAAAAAAACCGCTGAAGCCGTGAAAGAAAGGCTTGCGGCAAAGGCGGAAACATGAGATAATAAAAAACAGCGCTTGATGCGACTGAAGGCGGAGGAGTGAGGAACATGGCGGAAGCACTGTGGGTGAGGACAATCGGGAGCAACCACCAGATTCTGTCACAGACGACGGTTCCCTGCGGACGGGATGATCCGAGGGAAGCGCTTCGGGAAGCCTGTCACGAGCTGGATTTGCAGGAGCCGGTGTGGCTGGAGAAGAATGAACGGGACTGGGAAGAGTTCGGGATGACGAGATTCCTGCCGGACGCGTTCTTTGAGACGGTGCCGTTCAAAAGGATGGAGATTGAGTATATCGATCCGGATGCTCCGAAGCGCAAAAGCAAAGATTACCGAAATGATTTTTCGTAATTAAGGAGAATAAGATGATCACAGTCAGCAATGTATCCCTGACATTCGGCGGACAGAAGCTGTTTTCCGGCGCGGATTTGAAATTCCTGCCGGGGAATTGCTACGGCATTATCGGCGCGAACGGCGCGGGGAAATCCACTTTTCTGAAGATTCTCAGCGGGGAGCTGGAGCCCACGACCGGGTCCGTGACAATTCCCGCGAACGAGCGTATGAGCACCCTGAAACAGGATCAGTTCATGTACGACGCGTATCCGGTGATGGACACCGTGATCATGGGAAACCAGCGCCTGTATGACATCATGAAGGAAAAGGACGAGCTGTACGCGAAGCCGGACTTCAGCGAGGCGGACGGCGAGAAGGCCGCGGAGCTGGAAGGCGAGTTTGCTGAGATGGACGGGTGGAATGCGGAAAGCGATGCCGCGACGCTGCTGACGGGGCTCGGGATTCCGGCGGACGAGCATTATCAGATGATGGGCGAACTGCAGGCCGGGGACAAGTTCAAGGTACTGCTGGCGCAGGCGCTGTTTGGAAACCCGGATATCCTGCTGCTGGACGAGCCGACGAACAACCTGGACAACCGGTCCGTGGCGTGGCTGGAAGATTTCCTGATGGATTTTCCGGGTACCCTGATTGTGGTCAGCCATGACCGGTGGTTCCTGAACAATATCTGTACGCACATCGTGGATATCGACTACAATCAGGTGAAGATGTATGTCGGTAACTATGACTTCTGGTATGAGAGCAGCAAGATGATGCAGAGCCTGATGAACGACCAGAAGAAGCGGCGCGAGGACAAGATCCGCGAACTGCAGGCGTTCATCCAGCGGTTTTCGAGCAACAAGAGCAAGGCGAAGCAGGCGACCAGCCGGAGAAAATTGCTGGATCAACTGACGCTCGAGGAAATGCCCGCGAGCAGCCGGCGGTATCCCTGGGTGCAGTTCACGCCGGACCGGGAGGCCGGGAAGGATATCCTTCAGGTGACCGACCTGAACTACACGCAGGACGGCGTGCAGTTGTTGAAGAACGTCAGTTTCCTTGTGACCAAGGGACAGAAGATCGCGCTGGTCGGGAACGAACAGGCCGCGACCGCGCTGTTCAAGATTCTGGCGGAGGAGATTCAGCCGGACAGCGGAACTGTAAAGTGGGGCGTGACCATTTCGACCAGCTATTTTCCGAAGGACAACAGCGCGTTTTTTGACGGATGCAATCTGAACATGATGCAGTGGTTCGCGCAGTATTCTCCGGAACAGCTGGAGACATATATGCGCGGGTTCCTCGGGCGGATGCTGTTCAGCGGAGATGATGTGTACAAGCCGGTGAGCGTGCTCAGCGGCGGTGAGCGGGTGCGGTGCATGCTGAGCCGGATGATGCTCAGCGGCGCGAATTTCCTGATGCTGGATCAGCCGACGAACCACCTGGATCTGGAATCCATTACGGCGGTGAACAACGGGCTGATCAATTTCCCGGGCAATGTGATTTTCACCTGCCAGGATCACCAGTTTATTTCCACCGTCGCGGACCGGATCATTGAGATTCATAATGACGGCACGATCAGCGATTATCTGTGCAACTACGAGGAATACCTTGAAAAGACGAAGTGATTTCAAAAAGCACCGCGGAAGCGGCGCTTTTTTTATGGGGAAATGATATTTTTCGTTAAATTCGCAATAAACCGGAATATAATATTTATGGGACCGGGTCCGATTTTCGGGATTGCGTCCGGATTCGCTTCCCGATATAATCAAAGGAGAACATGGCTGCAAACGCGGTGAAGATATCAGCTTTGAATGGAGGAATACGGAAATGCAGGAAATTAAGTGCCCGAATTGCGGAAAGGTTTTTCAGGTTGACGAGGCGGGATATGCCGCGATTGTGAAGCAGGTGAGAGATCAGGAATTTAATGGAGAAATCCACGAGCGGCTGGAGCAGATGGAGCGGGAAAAGGTCAGCGCGGTGGAAAAGGCCCGGATGGAGACGGAACGCGACAAGGACGCGGTGATCGGGAAGCTGAACGCTGAAATTTTGGAACTCAAGAGCCAAACGGAAAAGGTGCGGCTGGAAACGGAAAATAAAGGGAAAGATCAGGTCGGGCTGCTGAACACGCAGATCGCGGAGCTGAAGTCGAAGCTGGAGCGGTCCGCGACCGAGAAGGAACTGGCGGTGAAGGAGGCGCAGGAAAAGAGCGCCAACGAGATTGCGGAGAAGAACGAGGAGATTCTGAAGCTGAAAAGCGCCGCGGAACTCGAAAAGCAGGCCGGGGAATTGAAATTGCAGCAGGTGAAGGATGATTTCAATGTTCAGCTGAAGGCCAAAGACGAGCAGGTGGCGTTTTATAAGGATTTGAAGGCGAAGCAGTCCACGAAGATGGTTGGAGAGACGCTGGAACAGCACTGCCAGATTGAGTTCAACAAGATCCGCGCTACGGCGTTCCCGGAAGCATACTTTGAGAAGGACAATGACGCGCGGAGCGGGAGTAAGGGCGACTTTATTTTCCGGGACTACCGGGACGGGACGGAGTTCATTTCGATCATGTTCGAGATGAAGAACGAGCTGGATCAGACGGACGCGAAATCCCGGCACAAGAATGAGGATTTTTTCAAGGAACTGGACAAGGACCGGAATGAAAAGAACTGCGAATACGCGATTCTGGTGAGCATGCTGGAAGCGGACAGCGAGCTGTATAACACCGGGATTGTGGATGTGTCGTACCGGTATCCGAAGATGTATGTGATCCGGCCGCAGTTCTTTATCCAGATCATCACGATTCTGCGGGACGCGGCGCTGAACTCCGTGGAGTATAAGAAACAGCTGATTCAGGCGCAGCAGCAGAATATTGACGTGACGAACTTTGAGAATGATCTTGCGAATTTCAAGAGCGGTTTTGCCAAAAACTGCGAATTGGCCAGCAAGAGATTTGATGAGGCGATTGATGAAATCGACAAGACCATTTTGCATCTGCAAAAGGTGAAGGACGCGCTGAAGTCTTCAGAGCGCAATTTGCAGCTGGCGAACAATAAGGCGGAGGATCTGACCATCCGGAAACTGACGCGGGGGAATCCGACCATGACGCGGAAGTTCGAAGAGGCACGGCAGAAGATTCCGGAGGGAGAACCGATTGTCGCCGGGGAAGAGGATGCCGTGATTGCGGAAAATAAGGACTGACAGAGACGAATGATTATGAAAAGACCCCGTGAAAACGGGGCCTTTTTGAATGATAAGGCTTTGAGGATCAGGGATGATATGATAAAATATAGAAAAGGAGTGAGGAGGTCCGGGAAATGCTGAGAAAGATTTATTCGCCGGTGAGCATGTATTTGTCGGCCGCGGCGTTGATTGCGGGCGGGATTCTGCTTTTGGCGCGTCCGGAATGGGCATTGGGTCTGCTGACCCGGTTTTTGATTGTGCTGGCATGGCTGGCTGTGGCGGACGCAGTGGTCCGTTTGGTGACAAAACGCGGAAAGGATCGGCCGACGCTGGGGCAGGCGGTTCTGCGCCTGGCACTGGCCGTTTTTCTGACCGCTCGTCCGAACAACATTCGCGCGTCGATGTCGCTGGTTTTCGGCGTCTGGGTGATGATTAACGCGGTGAGCAAGGGAATCTATTTGTGGCAGCTGTTTCATACGCATAGCCGCGGAAAAATCCGGACCGCGTTTCAGATGATTGTGTATGTTTTGTTCGGCTTGATTCTGCTGACACACCCGGTGGCCGGAGCGGGCTGGCTGGCGATGGTGCTGGGGATTTACTGCCTGATTGCGGGCGCATTCCGGCTGGTGGACGCGACCAGGGAATTGCTGGGGACGGATGTCCGGGGCAAAAGGCTGAAGCAGCGGCTGAGAATTAAACCGCCGGTGCTGCTGACCGCGCTGATGCCGATGCGCCTTTTGACGATTCTGGATGATCCGGACGAAGAAGCGGAAATTGAACAATGGACGATGCGCGGCGGAGATTGGACGGACGCGGAGCCGAATCTGGAGATCTTCCTGCATTTGTCCAAAAATACGGCGATGGGGTTCGGACATATGGATATCGCGCTGGGGGATACGGTGTACAGTTACGGCTGTTATGACGGGGACAGCAACCGGCTGTTCGGCGCGATCAGCGATGGTGTGATGCTGAAAGTGAACCGGGAGGAATATATTCCGTTCAGCCTGGAATACGGGAAAAAACGATTGATCGGATACGGGGTTGTGCTGTCGGAAGAACAGCGGGAAGCGGTTGAACGGAAAATCAGCGAATTTCTCGGCAACAGTACCCGGTGGAATCCGCCGGAAAGCAACGAGGAAGCGACAGAACTGATTCGCCGGGCGAACGCGGAATATTACAAGGTCAATGAAGGACCGTTCAAGAAATACAATGTCATGACCACGAATTGTGTCGCGATGGCGAATATTCTCAGCGGCAGCGGTGGCGTGGATCTGATGAATCCGCAGGGGATCATCACGCCGGGAACGTATGCGGAGTTCCTGGATCGGCAGTTCCGCCGGGAGTACAGCATTGTAGTGAGCCGGAAGGTATACCGGTAAAATCATTCGCTGAAGAGTTCTGCCATTTCCTCGGGGGTCGGTTCGACGGTGGAGAAGATGCGGCGGGAGAGAATGGTGGCGGCCTCCGTCGGAGTGGTGGACGGGAGCGTCGGGAGATAGCGCAGATACTGATGATTGACGAGGGTCGCGTTTTTCATCAGGAGCGCAAAACCGGCGCGGCGGATTTCGATGAGACCGTCCTGGCGAAGCATTTCCAGTGTGTCCGGGACGGAAAGATGATAAGTTTCATCGCCCCAGCGGGTAAAGGCTTCCTCGGTTGTGCCGGCGTAGCCGATGATTTCCGAGGCCTGACATTGCAGGGCGGCAAGTTCCTCCACCTGATCTTTGGTCAGTTCCCGGCGGATGCCTTTCAGGGTGGACGGAGTGTTGTCCGCAACGGCGGGCTTCGGGGAGTTTTCCACGGTTTTTTCAGGGGCGGGCGCGATTTTCCGGGTACGGGTTTTCCGGACCGGCGCGGGGACGGTTTCGACTTTTGCGATTTCGATTTCCGGCGAAGAAGATTTGCGTGTCCGGGGCTTCTTTTGAGCGGGCTTCTGAACGGTTTCAGGAGAATCGGGCATGGTTTCGGGCTCCTTTCGGATCAAATACTTATATGAACAGTGTACGGAAAATAGTCCGGGTGTCCACCTTTGCGGGCATCCGATTTTTTCCATTTTGGGATGGGAAAACGGATTGAAATATGGTATATTACAGGCAGGAGAAAAAGCCGGAAGGCGGCACAGGAGGGTGAAACAATAATGGAAAACCTGATTCCATTCATTTTCGGGGCGGATTACTATCCGGAGCACTGGCCGGAGGAAAGATGGGAAACGGACGCGCGAATGATGCGCGAGTTTGGCCTGGATGTGGTGCGGATTGCTGAATTCGCGTGGACCGCGATGGAGCCGGAGGACGGGACATTTACGTTCGAATGGCTGGACCGGGCGATTCAGGTACTTTCGGACGCGGGGCTGAAGATCATTCTCGGAACGCCGACTGCGGCGCCGCCGGCGTGGATGATCAACAAATATCCGGAGGTTTTGCCGGTGGACAGCGAGGGACGGGTGCGCGGATTTGGCGGACGGCATCACGATTGCCAGTCGAATCCGACTTATCGCGCGTACGCGAAGCGGATTGTGACGAAAATGGCGGAGCGGTACGGCGAAAATCCGGCGGTGGTCGGATGGCAGGTGGACAATGAACTGGGGAACAGCCACGGGGATTTGTGTCACTGCGCAAGTTGCAGGAGGCGCTTTCAGGAATGGCTGAAACAGAAGTACGGAAATATTGATGAGCTGAACCGGTGCTGGGGAACGGCGTTCTGGAGCCAGGGATACCGGGATTTCAGCGAAATTTACACGCCGGCGATCACCGTGACCGGGCATAACCCCTCACAGGAGCTGGACTGGAAGCGGTTCTGCTCCGACCTGATTTGCGAGTTTCATGAAGCGCAGGCGAAGATTATCCGGGAGAAGTCGCCGGGGCGGTTCATTACGCACAATATGATGGGCTTTTCCGATAAGGTGAGCTATTATGACCTTTCCGAACAGCTGGATTTTGCCGCGCATGATCAGTATCCCGGCGGGCATTTCCTGCCGGAGGAGAAGCAGAGCGAACTCCGGTATGAAGAGATTTCCTCTGAGCTGGCGGTGATCCGCGGCGTGAAGGATCAGCCGTTCATGATTATGGAGCAGCAGAGCTCCATTACCGGGTGGGAAGTGCTCGGACGGGCGCCGAAGCCGGGGCAGCTGGCCTTATGGAGCATGCAGTCCATTGCCCACGGAGCGGACGCGGTGGTGTATTTCCGGTGGCGATCCTGCTTGATGGGTACGGAACAGTATTGGCACGGGATTTTGAGTCACAGCGGGATTCCGGGGCGGAACTACAGAGAGCTGAAGGAGTTTGTCACCGCGGTGAAGCCGCTGATGAGCGAAATTTCCGGCAGCCGGGCACCGAGGGAAGCCGCGATTCTGTACAGCTATGACGAGAGCTACGCGATGAGCATCCAGCCGCATCATCCGAAGATGCGATATGTGGAGCATCTGAGAACCTTCTATAACGCCTTGCACCGGGCGAATATACCCACGGACTTCATGAGTTATGAAGGGGCGTTTGAGGAGTATAAAGCCATCATCGCGCCGCTGTACTTCCTGACGGATGAGAGCATCAACCGGAAGATGAGGGAGTATGTCGAAGGCGGTGGGACGCTGGTCTTGGATCTGCGTGCGGGCATCAAGGACATGAACAACCTGTGCGTGCCGGATGTGCCGCTGCCGGCGGGTTTGAGCGACCTTGCCGGAATTGTGGTGGAGGAATATGATTGCCTGCGCGGCACGGAGAACACTGCAGTATGGGACGGGGAAATTTATTCCGTGGACAAGTGGTGCGATATCATCCGGGCGGAGGACGCGGAAGTGCTGGCAGTTTACGGTGGGGAATTCTATGCCGGGACGCCGGTGATCACGCGGAATCGCGTCGGAAAAGGGCTTGTGTATTACATCGGTACGGAAATGCCGGACGCGCTGGCGGATCGGTTTGTCCGAGAGATCCGGGAGACCACGGGACTGATGAGTCTCGGGGACACCGTGCGGGGTGTGGAAATTGTCTGCCGGGACAAAGAAAAGAAACGGTATATTTTCGTATTGAACCATACCGGGGAGGAACAAAGTTATCCCGCGCAGGCCGGCTGGAAAGCACTGACCGGGGGAGAGGACGGAAAGATCGGACCGAACGAATACCGGATTTTTGAGACGGAAAAATAAAAAGACGCCCGCGCGGAAACAGTCCGCGCGGGCGAAAGTATGTTGATCAGAAGATCAGATTGGCCAGAATCGTGAAGACAAAGGCGCAAAGCCAGGCGATGAAGCACTGGAAGAAGACCACGTAGAGCGACCATTTGCGTCCGAGCTCCCGCCGGACCGCGGCAATCGCCGCCACGCAGGGCGTGTACAGCAGGCAGAAGATAAGCAGGGCACCGACCTGCACCGTGGTCAGGACCGCGGTGACACCGCCTTCGGAACCAAAGAGCACTTCCAGCACGGAGACAACGCTTTCCTTGGCCATGAAGCCGCTGATGAGCGAGGTGACCACGCGCCAGTCCGCCAGACCGAGAGGTTTGAAGAGGGGCGCGAGGAAGCCCGCCAGCGCCGCCATGATGCTTTGGGAGGAGTCTTCCACGAGGTTGAATCGGAAGTCCAGACTTTGGAGCAACCAGACCACGATCGAAGCCACAAGGATGATTGTAAAGGCGCGCTGGAGGAAATCCTTTGCTTTGTCCCAGACAAGGCGGAGGGTATTGACCAGGCGCGGAAAGCGGTAGTTCGGAAGTTCCATGACGAAGGGAACGGCTTCTCCGCGGAAGAGGACTTTCTTATACAGGAGTGCGATCAGGACGGCCATGACGATGCCGAGTACATAGAGGCCGGTCATGATGAGCCCGCCGCGGGACGGGAAGAAGGCGCTGACAAAGAAGGCATAGATCGGGAGTTTGGCCGTGCAGCTCATAAAGGGCGTGAGCAGGATGGTCATTTTCCGGTCACGCTCACTGGGCAGGGTGCGCGTCGCCATGACCGCGGGCACGGTGCAACCGAAGCCCATCAGCATGGGGACGATGCTGCGGCCGGAGAGGCCGATTTTGCGGAGCAGCTTATCCATAAAGAACGCGACACGCGCGGTGTAGCCGCTGTCCTCAAGCAGGGAGAGGAAGAAGAACATCGTGACGACGATCGGGATAAAGCTCAGGACACTGCCGACGCCTTCGAAGACGCCGCCGATGATCAGGCTGTGAACGAAATCATTCGCGCCGGCGTTTGTGAGCGCGGTGTCCGCGACCTCTGTCAGTGACTCAACACCGGAGGCGATCAAATCCTGCAGCCACGCGCCGATGACATTGAATGTCAGGTAGAAGATCAGCGCCATGATGGCAATGAAGATCGGGATGGCGGTGTATTTGCCGGTGAGAATCCGGTCAATGCGCTCGGAGCGCAGGCGCTCCGTACTTTCATGCGGCTTTTTGACGCATTCCGAGCAGACGCGGAAGATATAGGCGTAACGCATGTCCGCGATGGCAGCGCTGCGGTCGAGACCGCGCTCCGATTCCATCTGCACGGCGATATGCTCCAGGGTTTCGCGCTCGTTGGTATCGAGGTTCAATTTGTTCAGGATCAGTTCGTCGCCTTCAATGGCCTTGGCGGCGGCAAAGCGGATCGGGATGCCGGCTTCGTGCGCGTGATCCTCAATAAGGTGAGCGGCGGCGTGAAGGCAGCGGTGCACCTCCGCGCCGGGACCGTCTTTGGCGCAGAAATCCTGCGGGATGGGCTTTTCCTGATATTTCGCGATATGCAGGGCGTGGGAGACGAGCTCTTCAATGCCCTGATTTTTCGCTGCGGAAATCGGGACCACCGGGACGCCGAGCATGGCTTCCATGCGGTTGACATCAATGGCACCACCGTTGCCGGTCAGCTCGTCCATCATATTCAGCGCGACTACGACCGGGATATCCATTTCAAGGAGCTGCATGGTGAGGTAAATGTTCCGCTCGATATTCGTCGCGTCGACTATATTGATGATCGCGTCCGGATGTTCGTTGAGGACAAAATTCCGGGAGACGAGTTCCTCACTGGAATAGGGGGACATTGAGTAAATGCCGGGCAGGTCCGTGATGCGCGTGTTCTTATGGGACAGAATCGCGCCGTCCTTCCGGTCCACGGTGACGCCGGGGAAATTGCCGACATGCTGGTTCGCGCCGGTCAGGCGGTTGAACAGGGTCGTTTTGCCCGAGTTCTGGTTGCCGACGAGGGCGAAGGTCAGCACGTGGTCATCGCCGAAGGCCGGGGTGGAACCGTCGTGGTGAATGCCGGGCTCGCCCAGATAGGGGTGGTCGGCGATGTCTTTGGATTTTTGACCGGCCGGGGTGGAAACCGGGGACGCGCAGGCGGCGTTTGAGAGGCACTCCGCACAGTTGCCTCCGCAGGCCGTGAGCTTTTTGACGTCGATTTTCGCGGCGTCTTCTTTCCGAAGGGTCAGTTCATAGTCGTGAAGGCTGAACTCCATCGGGTCGCCCATGGGGGCGAGTTTGACCAGGGTGATCATCGCACCGGGGATCACACCCATGTCGAGAAAATGCTGCCGGAGCGCGCCGTCGCCGCCGACCGTCGTAATCTGTACGGTCTCGCCGATGGACAGATCCCGCAGCGTTGTGGTAGTTTGAGACATTCCTTACCCTCCAAATCCATTCAAATCAACGGGTGAAATTATACCGTAATAAAAACCGGGTTACAACCATTCATTTCCCCAATCTTTCATGGCGAGCAGCACCTTGTCAAAGGCGATACCCTTTTCGGTCAGGGAGTATTCGACCGTGACGGGAACAGTGGGGATAACTTCCCGGCGGACGATGCCGTTTTCCTCCAGATGGCGGAGGGTGTCAGTAAGAGATTTTGTGCTGATGCCCAGCGCTTTGCGCAGATCGGTAAAGCGCATGGTGCCGATGTGCAGTTGCTCCAGCACCAGAAAGGACCATTTTCCTCCGAAAACGTCCATGACGCCGCGGATGCTGCGCAGGCAAACCGCGTCATAGGTGGGCAGGGGTCGGTTGCTTTCGCTCATGGGGATTCCTCCTTTATGGTTTATAAAGTAAAGCAAGTTTAAACAAGGTAATAATATAAAAATAAAGTGCCTTATTTACAAAGTGAATTATATGCGATTATACTCTGTACATCAAGCGCGGGGCGCTTTTTGAGGAGGTTTGCGGCAATGAGCAATGAAAAGAGGATGCCGGTTATTTTCAGCGGACATGGTTCGCCGATGAACGCGATTGGAGAGAACAGAGCCCGGGACGGGTGGCGGATGATGGGAGAGAAAATCGGGAAGCCGAAGGTGATTATTGCAGTATCCGCGCACTGGACCACCAGAGGACTGTATGTGCGGCGGGCGGAGGATAATCCCCAGATCAACGATATGTATGGGTTTCCGCAGGAATTGTATGATGTGCACTATGAGCCGGCGGGGTCCGTGGAATACGCGGACAAGGTGCTGAATGTGCTGGGCGGCATGGCGAAGGTCAATAACGAATGGGGCATTGATCACGGTGTCTGGTCCATTTTGAACACGATGTATCCGGATGCGGACGTGCCGGTGGTGATGGTGAGCACGGACGCGACGGCGGACGCGCTGAGCCAGTTTGAGGTCGGGAAGCGGCTGAAAAGTCTTCGGGACGAGGGCGCAATGATTCTCGCCAGTGGGAACGTGGTGCATAATCTACGGCTTGTGAACTGGGACATGGACAACGGATATAAGTGGGCGGACCGCTTTGACGAAAGCATCCGGGACGCGATCCGGGAAGGGATGTTCGGCGTTCCGGTGCAGTATGAGAATATTCCGGGATGGGAAAAGGCGATTCCAACCGTGGAGCATTACTATCCGCTGCTGACCGCGCTGGGCGCCGCGGATGAGAACGACCATGTGACGGTGTGGAATGAGTATCGGGAACTTGGGTCCATGTCCATGACATCGTATACGTTTGAAACTGAATAAGTAATCTGCAATGCCGGCGGGAAAAAATCCTGCCGGTTTTTTGCTGCCCAAAACGACACGGCGACAAAAAGCGACAAAAGCTGTGTCGCCAAAACGACACGATGAGATGTCGCGCGTCGCGAGAGCGTCGTATTGAGCCCGATTT